>Ga0209517_10008014_pt1 | contig 12473 bp, 9 predicted proteins | sample PeaSoiMetSII2010_FD_187695 | JGI IMG/M metagenome (GOLD analysis project Ga0209517, IMG submission 187695) | Peat soil microbial communities from Weissenstadt, Germany - SII-2010 (SPAdes) (version 2) | ecosystem: Environmental > Terrestrial > Soil > Wetlands > Peat | place: Germany: Weissenstadt...
GAAGGTGAGCAGGAGCGCACCCAAGAGTTCGTTTTACGGTGGTCCTCAGACGGCGGTCAGTCGTACCGGGAGATTGTGCGCCAGCAATATAACCTCAGTCCGCCGGAGGCCGCGCGGGAGGTCGAAGACTACGACGTCGATCTCGACGGGGTAACGGCGCTCGAATTGAGGATCGTGCCGAACATAAGCGGTGGTGACGCCCGGGCCTCGCTGGCGCAACTGCGCCTTGCCTAGGTTTTAGCAAAAAATCGTTTTTCGACCGCCTCGATAATGGAAAAGATTAGCAGGGCTTGAAAGCAGCGTAACCCTGGCCCAGGCATTTACTATCCTTTATCCTGGATAGCGCCGGGAGAAGAGGGTTCCAGGGGGGCGTCCGATGACCCGCCCCGGAGCGCCGCGGGATAATCTGGGTTATTTTACGACCGCCTTGATGTCTTTTAGGACTTCAGCGGCATTCTCAAAGACGCCGACATGGACGAAAAGGATTTTCCCGCTCCTATCCAGCACTAAGGTCAGTGGATAAGCGGAGAAATTCAAGGCTTTGCCGAAGGTACTGACAGTGTCCGGTAAAACCGGAAAGGGCACCTTGTGGACGGTCTTCCACATCCTGACTGCGTTTTCGTCGTTATTCTGGCCCATCGCCAGGAATTTCAGCCTGGTTTTCAGTGCGGTGTCCTGCTGCACCATAGTATACAGATGGTTTAAGATGGGAGCCTGGGCCCTGCAATAGGGACAGTTGGCACTGAACTGTTCCACCAGCACGTAAGGCGACTTGATTTCCTGCAAAGAAAACGCATCCCTCTTGGTTAGGCCCAGATAGTTGGCGTCCTCCTGGGAAAGAGGTGGGGGAAAGGTGAGGTTACCCACCGATTGACCGACCTTAGGCTCCGCTTCCGCCGCCAGGGCCACGGCGCCAAAGCTGAAGACCAGGGCCAGGCAGCAGGCCAAGACCATTAATTTCTTCCTGTGCATAGCGCTCCTTTTTCTTGTTTACTGCATGATAAAACAACAGCGGCCAAAGATATAAAGACAATAAGAGCCCTTTACTAGCCGCCAGGCTCCATGACCTCGGTAAGCTCGCCATCTCCGCTCTGATCCTGAAAAACCCATTGGTCTGGATAGTGGCGGCTATTTCAATTCAGATTCTATTTTGTCAAAGGCATCCTCAATTTTATAAAGAAATTGGTCAGCCTGGGCGAGATTCCAGTCGGCTATATTCTCTTCAATACTCTTATGAAGGTTTCGAAGATTCTCTCTATGCCGGAGAAGCACATCTCTGAGCGGCGTACGGTCGAAGGTATAAAGAAGCTTATCCAACTTCCCCACTATTGCATAAAGTGAAAGATTTTGTGCCACCAGGTCCGCATCTAAGGTTCTTAAATGACGAGCCAGATTTGGATAAGTCCCCTCCAGGTCTTTTTGATAATAAGGAAGAACAGTAACCGCGAGGCGCATGTATTTGCTCATGATTGATCTCCTCCCAGGTGACCATACACAATTCAGAAAAGCTCCCCCCAGGGCCCTTTCGCCTGGCGGGAAATCCATCAGCTCAGGCAGATATAGATAAAGAGAAGGGGACGGCGCATCGGTTCGTTATTCCTCTTGTTCCTGGCCTGGGGAGCGTCTTATCTAGAATTATGCGGCAGGTTGGGCCACCGCAGCCTAAAAAATGGTTTTGGGGACCCCTCTTCCCGGGTTTACCCACAGAAGATAATCTATCCCCGCCAAAATTTTTGTTAAGCATAATTTTTGCAAAAGTCAATTTTCTACCTAGACTTCGGCATATCAGACAATCAATAATTATGGCAACATGGCTTTGGGGTTCCCAGAACTCCAGGCCGGCACCGCCCGATAATAGCAGCCAAAATCCGCCAGTTATCTTAAAGAAGGGGAAAAATTCCGATCTGGATAGGTGAAGTTGTGGGCCGCGTGATAAATTTTGGGTCATAGCAGCCATCAGCTGATTCTCTAAATGTATCTGATCTGCCCCCAAATACTGGTAGAATTGCTGAGGGCAGTTCCGGGTTGAACAATCATGGCGGTGTGGCGCCGGTGGGCCCGCACCATGGTCTGGCTCATATGAAAACCGCAGCCATTGTAAATCCGGTGGCAGGATCCGGGCGCGCTCCTCACGCTTGGCCCGGATTATTGAAGCGGCTGGGCGCCAGGGCTTCTCAGGTAGTGACTTGGTGGACTAAAGGGCCCGGCCATGCCGAATTTTTGGCCGCCCAGGCGAAAAGATCAGGATTTGACCGGGTCCTGGCCGTGGGCGGAGACGGCACCCTATCCGAGGTGGCCAATGGATTGTGGTGGGAGCCCGCAGGCCGCCTCCCCAGCCTGGGGATGGTGTCCTTCGGCACCGGCTGCGACTATGTGCGCAATTTCGAGGTCGGCCACACCCCCTTTGATCAGCTAGTCCATGCCCTGGGGGAATCCGTCTTGAACGCCGATTTGGCCGTATTTCAGGCGATGGGGCTGCACGGCAGACCAATTTCCCGGGTGTGCCTCAATGTCATTGGGGCAGGTTTTGATGCTCAGGTGATTGCCCGTTACCACCGGCAAAAGATCCCCAAGTACGGCAAACTGCCTTACTTTTTGAGAGGTATCCAAGAGCTTTACAAGCTCAGCCATTTTCGTCTGCAAGGGGAAATCGATGGCGAGGACTTCGAAGCGGTCTCCCTGATGTTCGTGGTGGGTTTAGGCCGGTATTTCGGCGGGAGGATGATGATCACCCCGTGGGCTTCACCGCAATCAGGGCGCCTTCAGTTGGTGTGGGACCGGCAAATCTCTTGGCTCGATTTGATAAGACTTTTTCCCCAGATTTATCTGGGGAGGCACCTCAAGCACCCCAAAATCCAGACCCGCTTTGCCCGGAAGGTGAAGTTGGCGGCTGAGCCTCCCGCCCTGGTGGAGGCCGATGGCGAATTGGTGGGCTTGACACCCCTGGAGGTGGAAATTTATCCTGGGGCCTTCCAGGTGGCCGCAGAGAAACTGAGAGAGATTTTGCCAACTTAAGGTATTAATTCTTGACCTGTTGGCAAGCATGATTACCTTTAAAAAAAATGCCCTGGGAGGCCATCCGTATGAAAAAGTTAACTTTTATTTTGGTGGTAGCAATCTTGCTGGCTGGAGGTGCGGTCGCCGCAATGTCAGCACCTTCTTATGCTCAGGGCTATGTGTATGCACCCGCGCCCGCGGATCCCTACTCGCAGCCCTGGGTCGGGCCTAATACGCCGTGGGTCTATTTTAACGGTGATTGGTTTTTGAATGGCATCCTGTATTACTATTACGGCCCCCGATACGGATGGGCCCCATATTACGCTTATGGTCCCACTTATATCGTCAGACCCGGTGACTGGTATGCTTCGAGGTGGTCTTCATGGTATCAGGGAAATCCTCAGTACTATCAGCAATTTCAGCAAGCGTATCCCTATTGGCAAGGACACCGGGAAGGTCAACGCTATGACCAGAATTTTTATGAACAACACCATAGTGGCCAGGGTGGAGGGTGGCAGAAAGGATTCCAGGGTCGCCCCGCTGCTCCAGCCCAACCACAGGGACGGATACCCGGCCCTGCTCAAGTGAAACCGCTCGAGGAACAGAGACAGGCTCCTGCCCGCGTGGCCCCACAGAAACAGGCTCCGGCTCAAGTGGCCCCGCGTGAGGAACAGAGACAGGCTCCGGCTCGCGTAGCCCCGCAGAGACCAGCTCCTGCTCAAGTGAAACCGCGCGAGGAACAGAGACAGGCTCCGGCCCGGGTAGCGCCACAGAAACAGGCTCCTGCTCAGGTGGCCCCGCAGAGACAAGCCCCTGCTCAAGTAGCCCCGCAGAGACAGGCTCCTGCTCAGGTGGCCCCGCAGAGACAGGCCCCTGCTCAAGTGGCCCCGCAGAAACAGGCTCCTGCTCAAAAAGCACCTGAGGGTAAACCTGAAGAGGAAAAACATTAGTAGGCCATGGAGAAAAGAAGGAACCCCTTTCGAGGTACGGGCTGTGGCTTTATTTAGGGCTGCCGGGAATGCGCCCTAAATTGCCCGTCTGAGGCGGCTCACCTGAAAAATCGGCGCTCAGAAGTACGACTGGAGCTCGCCGCTCCTCCGTACGTCGAGGGTCGCGCAGTGGAAGGAGCCGCCGAAGGGGGCATAGTTGGCAAACGAACAGGGGATTGGCTCGAAGCCCCAGTCCCTGAGCTTCTTGATGAGAGACTCCTGCAACCGCTCCACGATGACCCGCTTCTCGTCGAGCATCAACACATTGATGCTGAGCCAGCGGCTGCACATCGAGGGGATGCGCCACGGGACGGGGTTAGGTTCGGGGGCGATGAGGATGTCCCACGAGGCGAACATCGGGGGGAGCCGGCTGGGATCAATGTAGTCCGGATTGACTAGCAGCTTCCCCGGTGCGAGCGGCATAAGGCTCGAGTCGATGTGCATGGGCTGGCGGCAGCGGGTTTCGAGCAGGGTGATGCGGAATCCATCGCCGAGGTGAGTCCGGAGCCAGTGAATGCCGGACTCGTTCGTCACGTTGCTGCGGATGGCGAACAGGTCCCGGCCGCAACGGACAAAGTCGGCGGCGTCGAAGACGGGCTCATACTCGTTCACGACGAAAGGGATCGGCTCCCCCGCCTCGGGGAGGCAATAGTCGTGGTTGTAGAGCGCATCGACCAGCTCCGGCCGCGGCGGGGTGGTCCACCTCGCCCCGCTCGCCGTGTACTCCTTGAGCAGCGGGCGGTAGGCGTTCACCTCGAAGTAACGAGACCGCCAGGCCATCGGCGTCTCGATGATCTCATCGCCGACGACGAGAAGCCCGTCTCTCGGGCAGGCCGAGCAGAAGCCCTTCGATTGCCAGTGCGGCGTCTTGTAGGTGACGGAGAAGTCCGTCACCGCCGGCCGGCGCACGGTGACGCCTTCCGCCTCGAGGATGTGAATGAACTCGTCCAGCTCGCGCTGTGCCGGGCGCACGACAAACTTGGGATAGGGAAGCCCGGCGACCAGCTTATAGATCATCGCCAGCCGCTGGGGGATGTTGAAGCTGACCGTGAGGTGTTTGGACGGGATCATGGCGCCCTCGAGGCGCCCGACAACGACCTCCTCGAGCGGGTCCCATTCGTTATAGGAACAAACCGGTGAGCGTGTCACCACTCGTTCTCCGACCGGCCCATCCCTAAGCTTTGCGGCCCGGATCGCCCTAAACCGGGATTCCCGAGATGGACCATATTCTCTTTCCTCTCGCGCCGTTGCCCGGGCCGGTTAAGCGCGCCCCGAAGTGAGTCCCTGCGACCGGACGATATTAGCCGCAATTATGCCGCGAGAGACATTTTATTCCTCACTTCGCAAAATGTCTCGCCTGCAAGGGGTGCAGTATAGATGGGCTGATTATTGTGGTTGCGGTGGTTACCTTTCTTCATCCTTGCCGTTAAAGGTCTTTTCGATTGCTTCGCCGGCCTTCTTAAGTCCTTTGCCGGTGGCTTCGCCGGCACGCTCCACTCCACGTTTAGTGGCATCCACGCCTCGCTCAATTCCCTCGCTGGCCGCTTCGCCGGCACGATGCACCCCCCGTTTAGTGGCATCCGCGCCTCGCTCAATTCCCTTGCCAGCCGCTTCGCCGGCACGATGCACTCCCCGTTTAGTGGCATCCGCGCCTTGCTCAATTCCATTGCCAGCCGCTTCGCCGGCACGATGCACTCCCCGTTTAGTGGCGTCCGCGCCTCGCTCAATTCCATTGCCCGCGGCCGGCCCGGCGTGCTCGTCCTTTTCCGGAGGCCCACTACCAGGGGTTCCCGCCGGCGGAGTTTCTGGAGTCGTTTGGTTCATTGCTCCCTCCTCCGCAAGAGAGACGGAAGAAAAGACCCCCACTAGACAAAACGCCACAAATAGCAAGAAAACCTTTTCCCCAATGGTTCGAATCCGTTCTGTAATAGTCATGGCTGCCCTCTCTCTGGTAAACCGAGATCATGCGGCCACCTTAGCGACCGCAGAAAAAATTGCTTGTCTCTGTCCAAAAATTGGTTTTTCGGACCTCTGAGCCCGGGGAAAATCCCCAAAGGTTTCTGTTCTTGAACCCGAATTCTCTCGTCCACCCCATGATAACACAAAATGCTCTCTGGATGGACCTGACTTTTGTAAAAGTCAAGATTTTCCAGGAGTTAAGGCGTGCCGGACCATCAATGAGCCAGGGCCTCCTTAAATTGACGATTGACTTCCCAGCCATTGGCCTCGGCCCGGGACCGGGGTCCTCTTTGACAATGCCACGGAAAACGGATAAGATTCTAAATAGTTGCAGCGAGGAAAAGATCATTGAAAGCATTGGTAACCGGGGCGGCAGGATTTATCGGGAGCCATCTGGTGGAAGCCCTCCTGCAACGAGGAGTCCAAGTCAGATGCCTCGTCCGGCCTACGAGTCATTTAAAGTGGGTGCAGGGGCTTCCCGTCGAGATTATCTATGGAGATTGTCAGGAGAAGGATTCTTTAGGGCCAGGTGTGAAAGATGTCGACCTGGTGTTTCATCTCGCGGGCGTGACCCGGGCCATCGAAGCAAAGACCTATTTCGAGGTGAATGCCCTGGGCACGGAGAATCTCGTCCAGGCCTGCCTCGAACATAATACCCGACTCCAAAAATTTATCTATCTTTCGAGCCTGGCAGCCGCAGGTCCGGGGCGGAACGGTGGGAAGCAAAAGGAATCCGACCATTGCGAACCGGTCTCGCCCTACGGGAGAAGCAAACTGCGGGGCGAGGAATTGGCCCTGTCCCGGGCCCACGAACTTCCTCTCCTGATCCTCCGGCCTTCTGCGGTCTATGGGCCCAGGGATAAAGCCTTTTTGGCTCTTTTTCAGTGTCTCGCCAAAAGGATCAAGCCCTGTTTCTCCGGCGGCGGTCGACACCTCAGCCTGTGCTCGGTCCAGGATCTGGTCGGCGCCATCCTCTTGGCTGCCGAGAGCCGCACCAAGACTGGGGAAATATTTTTTCTGTCGGATGGGCAAGACTACCGGATGGAGGAAATTAACGACATCTTCGCACAAGCGATGGAGGTAACCGCGTTCCGCCTCCGCCTTCCCCCAGCGGTATTATTCGGCATGGCCGCGGTGGCGGAATATTTCTCTAAAGTCTCCGGGAAGCCTGCCCTCATCAGCCGGGGCAAGGCAGAGGAAATGATCCAGCCGAACTGGCTCTGCGACATCACCAAGGCCAGAACTCTCCTGGGTTTCGAGCCCCAAATTTCTCTTGCCCTGGGAGCGAAACTAACCTTCGACTGGTATAGAAAAGAAAATTGGTTATAGTTAAGGGAGATGGAGCCTTGCAATCCAGGCCAGGCTGCCTTATTTTATTTTATTCCATAACGTTTAGAAGGCCGAGGCGGTCTATATATAGATGAGAGTCTTGCTGCTATCCATGCCTGACAGCGCTCAATTTGTCGATTTTTTCACCCGTCTTCCCAACCTGGCGATCATTTCCCTGGCCGGTAATCTGCCGGGACATGAGGTTCGGGTCCTTGACCTGATACTTTTTAAGCCGGACTTCGAGGGCGCGCTTCGCCAAGCTCTAGCCGATTTACGCCCTCAGGTGGTGGGCCTGAGCGCCATGACCTTCCAATTCGATACCCTATTGCGCCTGGCCCGATTGGTCCGTGCCTTTGACCCAACCATTAAACTGGTGGCCGGTGGCTACCATGTCAGCCTGATGGCCCGTGAACTGGCTGCCGATGCAGAAGAATTACCCCTGGATTTCCTGATCCGGGGTGAAGGAGAGACCGCATTTCGGGAATTGGTTACTGAGCTGGAGAAACCAGCCCCCGATCTGGGCGCCATCATGGGCCTCAGTTATCGCCAGGGCCAGGAGTGGGTACACAATCCCAAGCCCCCGCTGCTGGAGCTGGATACCCTGTCCTTGCCTCGGCGCCAGGCCCGACTGGCCAACGGCTTTTATTTTTTAGATATGCCCATGGAGGTGGCCGAAACCTCCAGGGGCTGTCCTAATAACTGTAAATTCTGTTCCATCGGCCAGATGTACGGCCATACTTTCCGGCGGTTTCCCGTAGAGCGCATCATTTCCGACCTTAAGGCTATTCGAGACCAGGGTTTCAAGGCGGTGTTTTTTGTCGATGACAACATTACCTATGACATTGATCATTTTCGCCAAGTCTGTCAGGCCATTGTCCAACACCAATTAAATGACTTGTGCTATCTGACTCAGGTGACCGCCGCAGGGATTGCCCACCATCCCGAACTGGTGGCTGAAATGGATCAGGCCAATTTTCGCATCGCCTTTGTGGGGTTCGAGTCCATGGATCCAGACGCCCTGAAGGGCATGAAGAAGCCCACGAATCCGGAGACCAACCGGCGGGCCGCAGCTATGCTGCGGCAGCACCGCATCGCGGTCATCGCCGGATTAATTGGGGGGTATCCGGAGGATACCCGGGAAACCGTGATTCGTAACTGGCGCATGATTGAGGACCTTAAACCGGATTTAATCTATTCCCAGTACCTGACCCCTTATCCCAAAACCCCGGTGCGCCAAGAACTCCTGGAGGCCGGCCTCGTCGTCAACGTGGATGATTATAGTAAGTACGACGGCTTCCATTGTAACATTCGCACCCGACATCTAAGCAGGGATCAACTTTACCACCTGATGAGAAGCTTGGGTTTTAAGAGCAACTTCAATATATCCCTGATCGTCAACAATAGACTCTTGCGGGACCATATGAGATACTTTTTGCGCTGCTTAGGGAATGTGTTGGCCGAGGGGTTATACAATTTAACTCGTGATCTCCTGCCGAAATTTTTACAGCCAAAAAAATATTAATGGCACATTTATTAATGGTATCTGGAATGGTGTATGGAGATTTTATAAAGCCCATTAGCGTTGCGTGGATATCTAACCATTAATAACTATAACCATACGAGGCTATCGGCATTTAAGCGCATTAAAGTTACGTTGCGAATGTTTCATTAAGGATATCTTGACTTAATTGCTGATTCATATAAGGTTTGCGTACTAATTTCTCGAGAGGAACCACCTTGGCCGGCCTGGAAATCATTGTTGTGCAAGAAGGATCGGCACTAAAAGACTTCATTGACCTGCCATGGGAGATCTATGCCGAGTACCCTAAATGGGCGCCCCCTCTTAAGAAGGACGTTCGCCGGTTGCTGGACCCCAGCAGGCATCCTTTCTGGGAGTTTTCCGAGCGCCGCCTTTTTCTGGCCCGACGCGGTGCGAAGACGGTGGGCAGGATCGCGGGCATTATAGATCGCCATTATAACGAGTTCCACGGCGAAAAAATGGGCATTTGGGGATTTTTTGAATGCCTTGACGATCCGGAGGCGGCGGCGGCCCTTTTTTCTGCCGCGGAAACCTGGGTACGGCAGAAGGGCATGACCTTCATAAGAGGCCCGCTCAACCCCTCTCCCAATTACGAGGCGGGGTTGCTCATTGAGGGATTCGATTATCCGCCGGTGTTGGGAATGACGTACAACCCGCCGTACTACCCGAAGCTGGTTGAGTCGTGCGGCTTCATCAAAGAGAAGGACCTGTTGGCTTACCTGATAGAAGCCCCTTTCCAAGTTCCCGAGTGGATGGATCAACTGGCTGAACGGCTGGCGCATAAAAAGGGGGTTCGCATCAGGGCCTTCCGTCCCAAGGATCAGGACTCCGAGTTCCTGCTGATCAAGGAGATTTACAACGACTCCTGGTCGAGTAACTGGGGTTTCGTCCCCATTAGCGATAATGAAATACGGGATATTCAAAAGGACATGATGAAATTCGCGGATCCGGACCTGGCTTTCTTCATCTATTATGAGGAGGAACCTGTCGCCGTCTGCGTGGTCTTGCCCGACCTTAACCCTTTGCTCAAGCGGCTCAACGGGCGGGTCGGTCTGCTGGGTTTGCTGAAGCTGCTCAGGTATCGGGGAGAGATCAAGGGATTGCGGGGGTTTATCTTCGGAGTCAAGGAGCAGTACCGGCAACTGGGATTCCCCATGTTAGCCACCTACCACCTCAATGAACTTGTGAGAAAAAAAAGGAAATATCATTATATGGAGATGGGCTGGTGCCTGGAGGACAACGAGTCGATCAACGTTTTGATAGAGGAAGCCGGAGTCAAAACCCACAAGAGATATCGCCTATACAGAAAGTCTTCATGAGTTCAAGAGTTTAAATTAAATGCTTGGCGTTGATGCGGAGGTCTGGACCTAGTGGCTGAGCAGCGAGCCCCCATTATCGCTTTCGTCTGGCGGCCCGAGGAGATCATCCCACCGGTGACCCAAATGGCGCAGCGAACCGCTAGCCGAGCTATCTTCGATGTTTCCACGATGGGGGTGGAAGCGCTGCGTCTTTTCTTACGAAAGGCTGACCCTGCCGGCCAAGTGAGGGATATTAAGATTTCTGCTGCCACCTTGCTTGATCCATCTTTCGGACCCTGGTTGCAGGAAACCGGGGTCCAAGATATCTGGGTAGAATGCCACCCCCAGTTTTTCCCAGGAGATCCTGCCAGCGTTCTGGAGAGATTAAGGGGATTGCCGGAAAACTACCGTTGCTTCCCTATCACCGGAGACTTAAATCTCCTGGCCGCGGTTTTACAGGATAGTTTGGGAATCGGGCGCATCGTCCTGAAAGGCTGCGAGGCCTCTGGATTCGTGAGCGCGGAGACGACCCTGGCTCTCTATGCGGCGGTCAAGGAAATGCGGCACACCGCCTCAAATTCCCTGGACATCCTTATTTGGGGAGGCGTAGCCACCCCAGAGGCGGCTGCGGCCTTCCTGGCCACCGGGACCGCCGGGATCGTCTTCGAGAGCGTCCATTGGCTGACCGACCTGGTTGCCATTGATGATCGGCAACGCCAGCGCCTCTCCAGACTCCGCCTCGATTCCACCGATCTGGCCGGCCTGGACCTGCAGGTTCCTTGTCGCCTGTTCAATAAAGGCAACTCTCTGGCGTTCAAGGAGATCAAGGCGTTCGAGCACTCGCAGTGCGGCGCCGAGATCACGGAGGAGAGCCGCCGTGCCTTTGTAAGCCGGGTACAGGCCAGGGCCCTCCACCCTCTGGCGAGCCATTTCAGCCAGGATGAGGTCATCCCCCTGGGGGTGGAGGCTGCCTTTGCGGCGTCGTTTGCGGAGCGTTTTGGGGCCGGAACCGAAGGGGCCGTCCAAGCCTTCATGGACGAGATTCGCCACGCCTGCCGCTTGGCTGAGATGAAAAAGGATGGCTGGTTGGACAGCCCGGTGGCCAAAGAGATGGGAACTCTCTACCCCTTTATCCAGGGCGCCATGTCCTGGATCACCGAGGTCCCGGAGTTTGCCTCAATGGTGGCCGATGCCGGGGGCCTGCCCACCATCGCCCTTGGCCTGATGGACGCGGCGGCCCTGGACCTGAGGTTGGGAGGCCTGCCGGAGATCATGGGGGGGCGCCCGTATGCCGTAAATGTCGTGTCTTTGGCAGAAAACCCTTGCCGCCAGGTGCATCTGGCCTGGATAAAGCAACACCGGCCCCGTTTTGTGGTGATTGCCGGAGGTAATCTCTCCTTCTTAAAAGAATTGCTGGAATGCGGCCTCGAGGTCATGTATATCGCGCCGGATGAGGCCATGATGCGGCTCGCCCTGGAAGCCGGCGTCCGGTACGTGATCTGCGAAGGGTATGAGGCCGGCGGCCACGTGGGGCCTCATAGCACCCTCACCCTGGCTCAAATGGTGGTGAACTTGAAACGGCGCCACCCATCTCTGTGCCAAAACTGTCGCGTGATCCTGGCAGGAGGCATCTTCAATCGGGAGACCGCCTTTATAGCCGCCTTGCTCGGGGCGGACGCCATCCAGATGGGCACCGCCTATCTGGCCACCCAAGAGATTGTGAAAACCCGCGCCTTGACGGCGCTCTATCAGCAGATGATCCTGGAATCGCCCCCGGGGGAAACCGTCGTCTCAGGCCAGGACACCGGACTGCGGGTGCGATCCCTGCGGACCCCGAGAATGGCGGCTATCTTATCCCTGGAGAGGGAGTTTGCCGCGGGCCGCCAGGACGAGGCCGCCTTTCGGGCGAAAATGGAGGAGATGACGGCGGGGAGCCTTTTCGCGGCGGCCCGGGGTCTGGACCGGCCAGGCGGAGCGCCTCTTTCGAAGCGGGCCTGCCGTGAAGGCGGGCAATTCATGAGTGGGGCCTGCGCCGGTCTCATCCGTAAGGTCCGGAAACTGCAGTCCTTGCATCACGAGCTGGCCGCGGGCTCGCTTAGGCTGCATCAGCCCTTTGCCGGGGCGACCGACTCAATCTCGCCATCTTCACCCGACCCCGGGCTTGCCGGAGAAACTTCCTCCTGCGGGATTGGCCATGCATTGCCAAGGGTTACCCCCCAGAGACCCGCGCCTGATCGGGTGGCCATCACGGGGATGAGCCTCTTAAATGCCCTGGGGAAGAGCCCGGAGGAGATCTGGGCGGCAAGCCTGGCCATGAAGAGCGGGATTACCCCGGTTCCGCCTTCCCGGTGGGATCACGAG
>Ga0209517_10008016_pt1 | contig 12466 bp, 9 predicted proteins | sample PeaSoiMetSII2010_FD_187695 | JGI IMG/M metagenome (GOLD analysis project Ga0209517, IMG submission 187695) | Peat soil microbial communities from Weissenstadt, Germany - SII-2010 (SPAdes) (version 2) | ecosystem: Environmental > Terrestrial > Soil > Wetlands > Peat | place: Germany: Weissenstadt...
GTCAAGTAATTGACGACAACAAAATAATCGAACTCGCAAAATACGGAATCACAATCGAAGACCACTACGGGCGACACATGGACATTGAATGGGGCCACGACACACAAACCGGCAAAATGCTGATCCTACAAGCACGACCTGAAACAGTCTGGTCAGCGAAGACCAAACCCGCACAACAAAAATCGGTTACCACAACGGAGAAAAAGATTCTGCTGAAAGGCCTTCCAGCGTCACCCGGAATAGGCAGCGGCACGACACACCTCATACCCTCAGCGGACCAAATAAGCGAATTTCAAACAGGCGAAATACTGGTCACGGAGATGACAGCACCCGACTGGGTTCCAGCCATGAAGAAAGCTAAGGCAATTATCACTGACAGCGGAGGCATGACATGCCACGCGGCGATCGTCAGTAGAGAGCTCGGGATACCATGCATTACCGGAACCAAAGACGGAACAAAGAAACTGCCCAGTGGATTAGAAGTGACCGTTGACGCAAAGAGCGGAGTCGTCTACCAAGGAATCGTACTGGAGGAAGCACCACCAGTTGCTCCACAAGCAGCAACATTCCTCCAGCAAGAAGCGCCCGTTACCGGTACCAAGCTCTACGTCAACCTAGGAGAACCCGATTTGGCGGATAAAATTTCTCAACTACCAGCCGACGGTGTGGGGCTACTTCGAATGGAGTTCATAGTCAACGACCACATAAGGAAGCATCCGATGTGGCTGATTGAAACCGGGCATCCGGAAGAGTTCGTCGATAAACTCGCTGATGGCCTCGCGACGTTCTGTCGGGCGTTTCGGCCGAGACCGGTCATACTTCGATTTAGTGACTTCAAAACGAACGAATACGCTAAACTAGAAGGGGGAGAAAAATATGAAAGCTCAATCAAGGAATCAAACCCACTCCTAGGATTCAGAGGGGCTAGCAGATATACGGACCCGCGCTACAAGCCCGCCTTCAAACTTGAGATAGCCGCAGTTAAGAAAGTCAGAAACGAAATGGGATTGAAGAACCTATGGTGCATGATCCCATTCAACAGAACCGTCGGAGAATTCCTAGAGATTCGTGCGCTGCTAAGGGACGAGGGGCTGCCGCAAGACGAAGACTTCAAACTATGGGTAATGGCGGAGATTCCAAGCAACATAATCTTAGCCGATGAATTCTGCAAAGCCGGAGTGGACGGATTTTCAATTGGCAGTAACGACTTGACCATGCTAATCCTCGGAGCAGATCGGGATAACGAGACTCTGTCCAACCTCTTCGACGAACGAAACATGGCTGTGAAACGTTCAATCAAGAGCCTTATCGAAACCGCCCACAAGTACGGAAAGACCGTAAGCATCTGCGGCCAAGCGCCAAGTGTCTACCCTGACTTCACTCGTTTCCTAGTGGAGGCAGGAATCGACAGCGTATCAGTAAACCCTGACGTGGTAGTACAAACGAGAAGAATGCTTGCGCAACTGGAACAAAGAATCCTACTCGAGAAAGCAACAGGACACTCAATATAACCACTCTACTATATTTGGTACAGTCGACAGCGGTTCAATACGAACCGTTGTCCACTTTTCTGCTACGCGGAAATATTGAAAAAGCCGAATTTTTGAAACCGTATTCAACGCGGATAGTATTTAGCGTGAATACCTGAGAAGTTCAGAGATGTGACCATGGATAACCAGAACGTCATAACACTTCGTAACGTAAGCGTTGTCCTCGACGGAAAGAAAATTATCCAAAACGTCGACTGGACAATAAAACAAGGTCAACATTGGGTGCTTATTGGACCAAACGGCTCAGGAAAGACTACGCTACTAAGACTGATCAACGGATACCTGTGGCCATCTTCAGGATCAGTAACTGTTCTAGGGAAACAGTTCGGAAAATACGATCTCAGAGAACTGCGGAAATCAATCGGTTTCGCTAGCTCAATTATGAGCGAGAAAATTCCTGAGAATCTCTCCGTCTTGGAAACCGTTCTTAGTGGAAGATTCGGAAGTATAGGATTACACGATCGACCTACCATCAACGAAAGAAAACGGGCAATAGTATTACTCAGAAAAGTTGGATGCTTTCGGTTCGCAAAGAGACCCTATTCCACATTATCGCAGGGCGAGAAACAGCGGGTTATCATCGCTCGTGCTTTAATGAGTTCACCAAAGCTTCTCGCGTTGGATGAAAGCTGTGAAGGATTGGACATGGACGCGCGCGAAAATCTTCTTGACTTCCTGGATTCCGTAGGACAGCTACGGCGCGGGCCCTCCATGATCTTCACAACACATAGAGTAGAAGAAATACCGTCAAGCTTCACACATGTAATTATAATTCGAGAGGGTCACACAGTTGCCGCTGGATCCAAGAAAAATACGTTGACTAGTAGGAACCTTACCAAAGCTTTCAAGCGAAACGTGAGCGTAATCACAAGAAAAGGAAGATACAGCACGATCGTATCCTGAACGGTTCTGAGGCAAGTTTTTCTGGGCGATAAACCGTACGTGAGTGACGATGTGAACAACAAGATGGCAGGCCGAACTATCTTCGACAAGGTCTGGGATAGCCATGTGGTTCATGAAGAACCCGGCAGACCGACACTAATTTGGATAGACCGGCATCTTGTCCACGAAGTAACTTCGCCCCAAGCTTTTGATGGGCTTCGTCTCGTTGGTAGACGTGTTAGGAGGCCAGATCTAACTTTCGCGACTGTAGATCACAGTATCCCGACAACGGACAGATCTCTGCCGATACAAGATCCCATAGCCGCCAAGCAGGTAGAGGTTCTAGGAAATAATTGCAGAGAATTCGGAATCACCTATCACGATTTGAAGCACCCACAGCAGGGTATCGTGCATGTCATCGGACCAGAACTAGGATTGACCTTGCCTGGTTTGACTATCGTATGCGGCGACAGCCACACGTCAACACATGGCGCTTTCGGCGCTTTGGCTTTCGGTATTGGCACGAGTGAAGTCGAACATGTCTTGGCCACTCAATGTCTCTGGATGGAGAAACCACGGAACTTGGAGATTCGAGTTGATGGGAAGCGTGCACGTGGCGTGACGGCGAAGGACATCATTCTGTCAATAATTGGAAAAATTGGAACCTCGGGAGGCACCGGGTCGGTGATAGAGTACCGGGGAGAAGCAGTATCGACGTTATCCATGCCGGAACGCATGACGATTTGTAATATGTCAATCGAAGGCGGAGCTAGGGCTGGTATGATTTCTCCAGACGAGACAACGTTTCGATTCATTGAAGGTAGGCAATACGCGCCGAAAGGTGAGGCGTTCGAGAAGGCAAAAGAGTACTGGCGCGAAATTGCTACAGACGACGATGCTACTTTTGATCGCAGTGTTCATTTTAACGCCAACGATATGGCGCCGCAGGTTACTTGGGGAACAACACCTGCGATGGTGACAGACGTAACGGGAAATGTGCCTGCACCCAACGATTTCGATGATGCTAACACGCGAAAAGCCGTTGCTCGGGCGTTAGAATATATGGCCTTGGAACCTGGGACGTCTATACAGTCGATCAAGCTTGACCGAATATTCATCGGGTCATGCACGAACTCGCGACTCGAAGACCTGACCGCCGCATCAAAAATCGTCAGAGGGAAAAAGGTTGCCTCAGGGGTGAAGGCTATGGTTGTCCCGGGGTCGCAGATCGTAAAATATCAAGCTGAAAAACAAGGATTAGACCGAATCTTCAAAGATGCTGGATTCGAATGGCGTGAAGCAGGCTGCAGTATGTGTCTAGGAATGAATCCAGATATCCTTGCGCCGGGCGAACGCTGCGCAAGCACTTCAAATCGAAACTTTGAAGGAAGACAAGGACGAGGGGGCAGGTCCCATTTAGTGAGCCCAATTATGGCTGCCGCAGCAGCGTTGACCGGTCACTTCGTCGACATTCGAGACTGGGACATTCCTGAGTGATCATGGTGGAACCTTTCAAAAGTGTGAACGGAGTAGTTGCTCCTCTGGATCGTGTCAACGTGGATACTGATCAGATAATACCCAAACAGTTCCTGAAACTTGTTCAGCGGACTGGGTTCGGTCAGTATCTATTCTACGACTGGAGATTTTATCCAGACGGTAAGCCCAAATCTGATTTTGTCCTTAATGAGTCGAGGTATCAGGGTGCGAAGATTCTGATAGCGCGTGCTAACTTCGGTTGTGGTAGTTCTAGAGAACATGCTGCATGGTCGCTTCTGGATTATGGCTTTCGAGCTATACTCGCTCCGTCGTTCGCTGATATTTTCTACAACAACTGCTTCAAGAATGGAATATTACTGGTAACGTTAGATGAGGCAACAATTGAGAAGTACTTTGATCAAGCGAAGCGCGCTGGGTTCTCACTAGAAATAGATCTGATGCAGCAGACGATTCGTGATCCCGAAGGGTCCGTTGTACGATTCGACATTGATCCCTTCAGAAAGAAGGCACTTCTGGAAGGATTGGATGATATAGAGTTAACTTTGAAGCATGAAGAAAAGATTCGAAAGTACGAAGAAAAGTTGCAGCCTATTCGACTGATTCAAAAATAGGAGCGAACGTTCACCCGCATATCGCTCCACTTGATGCTGAGTGCACGAGTGTGGCGTACTTGAAAAGTGCACCTTTCTTGTATTTTAATTCAGGAGCTTTCCAACTGCGCATCCTTGACGCCAATTCCTGATCCGTTATCTCAACTTTTAGAAGTCGACGTTCTGCGTCAAGGGTGATTAGGTCTCCATCTCGCAGGACACTTATTGGTCCGCCAACTTGGGCTTCGGGCGACACGTGACCAACCATGAGTCCCCTTGTCGCGCCGGAGAATCGACCGTCTGTGATTAACGCCACTTGATCACCGAGGCCTTGACCTACGAGTGCCGCAGTTATGGAAAGCATTTCCCGCATGCCGGGTCCGCCTTTCGGACCTTCATATCTGATCACGACGACATCGCCTGAACGGATTAGGCGCTTGTTAACAGCGGAGAAGGCAGACTCTTCAGAGTCGAAGATTCTAGCGGGTCCCTGATGGTGAAGTTTCGGTATCCCGGATACTTTGATCACGGCGCCATCGGGTGCTAGGTTTCCTCGCAACACCATCAATCCACCCTCTTGATGAATGGGACTTGCTACTTCGCGCACGATGGTCTGAGGTTTTCCATCAAACTTAATCGCTTCAATATTCTCGCGGAGCGTTTTTCCAGTGACAGTTAGTGTCTCACCATGTAGCAATCCTGCGTCAAGAAGTTTCTTCAGTATGACAGGGAGGCCTCCGATTTTGTCCAAGTCGTACATTACGTACTGTCCTCCGGGCCTGAGGTCTCCGATGGTCGGGGTCTTTCTTCCGATTCGGTCGAAGTCATCTAACGTCAGTTTTACTCCGATCTCTTGGGCGATTGCTAGAAGATGAAGGAAGGCGTTGGTCGAACCGCCCATCGCTTGGACGGTTGCGATGGCGTTTTCGAATGCTTCGAATGTCAAGATGTCGCTTGGACGGATTCCGTTCTCAATAAGTCGCATTACTGCCATGCCGCTCATGTATGATGCTTGGAAGCGTCGGTCGTCGATCGCTGGGGGCGATGCCGTTCCGGGTAATGAGAGACCTATCGCTTCTAATGCGGAGGCCATCGTGTTCGCGGTGTATAGTCCGCCGCATGATCCTTCGCCTGGACATGCTGAGCATTCTAAATTGTAGAGTTGTTGTGTGGTGAGCTTACCCGCTTCGTATGATCCGACCGCTTCGAAGACATCTTGTATAGTCACGTCTCTGCCTTCGAATTTTCCAGGCATAATTGTGCCCCCGTACAGGAATACTGCTGGAATATTCAATCTTGCAGCAGCCATTGCGGAACCCGGCAGGCTTTTGTCGCAACCCGCAACCGTAACTATGGCATCGAATCTCTGAGCGATGGCCATAACTTCGATTGAGTCCGCTATAATTTCGCGGCTTACGAGTGACGCCTTCATTCCTTCGGTTCCCATCGAGACTCCGTCACTGACGGCGATCGTACCAAACTCGAATGGAGTACCCTTGGCGGCCCGAACCCCTTCTTTCACTTTTTTGGTTAACTTGTTCAAATGAAAGTTACATGGAGTGACTTCATTCCATGTGCTCGCTACGCCTATGAATGGTTGGGTGAAATCTTCAGATGTGTAGCCCATTGCGCGTAGCATTGATCGATTCGGTGCGCGTTCAGGTCCTTCGGTGATGTCTTTGCTTCTCAGAACGTTCGGAGTCAAGGGATCGATTCTCCTATCGTTGACCGACTAACGGATTTACGAATATATCTTCTTCTGAACGTTCGAAACGACTACTTGGCTGTGAGTGCTGCCTTTTGGATTCGTTCGCGGTAAAGCACTTTATTGATCGCTTCGATCATGGCTTCAACGCTGGATAGAACAACATCTTCTCTTGCAGCTGCAGCTGAAACAACATTGCCTGTTGCATCTTCAACTTTGACCATGGCCTCAGCTAGTGCGTCCGATCCGCCTGTAATTGCCTCTAGTCTGTATTCCTTGAGTTTGATCTGAACTGATGAGTCGGTGATCTTCTGTACTGCACGGATCGCAGCGTCAATCGGGCCCACACCAGTTTCGGCTGATTTGTATTCTTGACCATTTAATCGCAATCGTACTGACGCTGTTGGGAGGAATCCTTTCCCAGTGATTACGGCTAAGTCGAGTAGTTCCAGCAATCGTTCTCTCTGGCTTCCAAGGATCGCTTCGGTTATGGCGAGTAAGTCAGCGTCGGTAACGGTTTTTCCTTTGTCACCAATGTCTTTCACTCTCGCAACGATCTCCCCCAGCTGCGTTTTGTCCGGATAGTAGCCTTCCTCGGCAAGCTGGGCAGCTATTCCATGTGCTCCGGCATGTTTTCCTGCTTGGAACCAACGCCGGCGTCCTACGATCGATGGGTCGTATGGTTCGTAGGTGAGCGGCATTTCTGTTATACCATGTGTGTGAATTCCTGACTCATGACCGAACGCGTTTTCGCCTACTATTGCCTTGTTCGGTTGCACCCTGATTCCGGTCAAGGTGGCCACAAGTTTGGATGTTTCATAGAGAAGTTCGGTTTTGATTTTGGTCGGGCGATCATATAGTCGGTGTAGAGACATTACTACTTCCTCTAGCGAAGTGTTTCCTGCTCGCTCGCCCAATCCGTTCATGGTAACGTGAATTTGGGACGCGCCCACGTTTACTGCTGCCAAACTATTGGCGACCGCGAGTCCAAAGTCGTCGTGGCAATGGATACTGACTGGGATTCGTAGGGTGGAGACAACTTCTTTTGTTATGCGTGAAATCATTTCGGGTGACGATACGCCGACTGTGTCCGGAAGATTGACGCGATCCGCTCCAGCCTCTTGCGCTGCCAGGTAGGCTCGCTTTAGAAAGGTAATTTCGGTTCTTGTCGCGTCTTCTGCTGAGAATTCTACAATGACGTTTTGTTTCTTCGCGTATGTGATGGATTCGGTTATGCGTGCTATGACCTGGTCTTGTGTTAGTTTCAGCTTATGTTTCAGATGCAGGTCGGACGTAGCCAAAAAGACGTGGACGCAGTTCACCTTTGCGCTTAGAGCGGCGTCTATGTCTGTTTTATTGGCCCTCGCTAGGCCTACGACTTCACATGATAGTCCTGCTGTCGCGACTGCCTCGACGGAATCCTTCTCACCCTTTGATGATATCGGGAAGCCTGCCTCGACCGCGTCGACGCCTAGCTTGTCAAGTTGGCGTGCGATTCGCACTTTTTCCTCGGCGGTTAGTGAGACTCCAGGCGTTTGTTCGCCGTCTCTTAGCGTGGTGTCGAATATTCTGATCGCTTTATCCATTATACTTGGTTCTCCGATAATCGTTTCTTAATTGCTTTCGCCATCTCTAGGGTCGTCAATTTTCCTCCAAGGTCTTGAGTGCACTCTCCTGCTCTGAGGCTTGATTCAACTGCATAGTGAATCATTTTCGCTGCTTTCGTGAGGTTCTGATCTTTCTTCTTCTCGCCAAGCCAGTCTAGCATCATTGACGCGGATAGGATCATGGAGATCGGGTTTGCAATGTTCTTGCCCGCTATGTCGGGAGCGCATCCATGTACCGGTTCGAAAATTGCGAATCGTTCTCCGATGTTTGCGGAAGCGGCTAATCCTAACCCTCCTACCACTTGGGCAGCTTCGTCGGAGAGAATGTCGCCGAACATGTTCGTTGTTACGATCACGTCGAAAGCTTGGGGGTTCCGTATGAGGTTCATTGCGGCTGCGTCCACTAGCATGTCTGAGAATTGGACGTCACAGTATGAGGATGCTATTCCTCTGCATGCTGACAGGAATAATCCGTCGGTTTTCTTCATTACGTTGACTTTGTGTATTGCGACTACACTGTTTTTTCGTTGGCGAGCTAGTTCGAAGGCGTATCTGGCAATGCGTTCTGATGCTTTTCTTGTTATTACGCGTGTTGCGATTGCTTTCTGCTCGTCGCCTGATTCTAAACCGACGTACAAGTCCTCAGTGTTCTCTCTGACGATTACTAGGTCCGTTTTCGAGTTCAGGGATGGTACGTTCGGCATTGATTTTGCAGGTCGGATGTTGGCGAAAAGGTCGAGTTGTTGTCGCATTTTGATTATGACGTCGTACGCTGTCGCTCCGACCGGTCCTTTTAGGCAGCTGTCGCACTCGGTTATTGTCTTAAGACTTGCGTCGGGTAGGGCTGCTCCATATTTCTTTAGAGTCGCGTCTCCGGCTTCAACTGGGATGAAATCAAAGGATAGACCAAAATTCTCGGCGACGGCGGATAGCACTTCTGTGGTTGCAGCTGCTTGTTCGGGGCCGATTCCATCTCCTTTGATGAGTGCAACTCGATAACTCAAAATGTTATCCTACTTTTCTAGGCCGGACAATTTTCTGATTTCTTTGCCCACCCTTTCGATTTGGTGGTGCTCTAGCTCTTGCATCATCTTCTCCAGTTGTTTCGCGGATTTCTTAGGATTGCCTGTCCAAGCCTTCGCGAATTTTCCTGTTTGAATCTCGCGTAGGATCTTCTTCATGTTCGTGCGCACTTTCTTATCGATCACTTTCGCTCCGACTGTTAATCCGCCGAACTTTGCCGTGTCGGAGACGCGTCGGTACATACCAACGAAGCCGTACTCGTAGACGAGGTCCATAATGAGTTTCATTTCGTTACAGGTTTCATAGTACGCCAGTTCGGGCGGGTATCCTGCCTTAACTAAAGTCTCAAAGCCTTCTATGACTAATCTCGTTAGTCCTCCAACCAGTACGGCTTGTTCGCCGAAGAGGTCGGATTCAGTTTCATCCTTGAATGTTGTCTCGATCACTCCTGCCCGCGAGCAGCCTAGCCCCTTGCAGAGTGCTAGAACTAGCTTTTCAGCTCGTCCAGTTGGGTTTTGGTATACTGCGAATAGGGCTGGGACGCCGAATCCGTTCTGGTATACTTCTCGCAGTCTTTGTCCGGGGCTTTTGGGAGCAACCATCACTACGTCAACATTCTTGGGTGGCACGATGTCTTTGAAGTGAATATTGTATCCATGCGAGAAACTGAGTGCTTTTCCTGGTTTGAGGTTGGGTAGGATTTCAGATTTGAAGACGGCCGGTTGCTGCGGGTCGGGTATCAGAATTAGGATCGTATCTGCTTTAGCGGTAGCTTCGGAGACTGATAATGGTTTGAATCCGTCGTTTTCTGCAAGCTTCCATGATTTTCCACCCTCTCTCAGGCCTACGTAGACTTCGGTTCCTGAGTCTCGCAGGTTTAATGCCTGAGCTCGTCCTTGGCTTCCGTAGCCAATGACTCCGACTTTGATTTGATGGATTAGTGAATCGTCGATGTCACGATCGTAGAAGACTTTTACCATACTGCGGTCGTCTCTGCAGGGATCATCTCTCTAGATAAAGCCACCGCGCCTGTCCGAGCAACTTCTTTCAAGCCATAGTTCCTTGCCAGCGTGATGAATGCGTTGATTTTGTCCGGATCACCCGATACCTCAACGGTTAGGGTTTCAGTGGATACGTCTACGACGTTTCCGCGAAATGTTTCGATGAAATTCATAATCTCCGGCCTCGTTGGCGGTGAGCCCGGTGACAATTTCACGAGCGCGAGTTCACGTACCGTAGCATTTCTGCTGTCAAGAGGTTCAACCCGCCTGACATCAATCAGATTGTCCAAGTTCTTCATAACCTGGTCGGCTTGGTTGTAGTTGCATGACATCGTGATCGTCATACGGGAGAGCCCAGGGGTTTCAGCGTGTCCGATGGTCATGCTCTCAATGTTGAATGATTTTCTTCGAAAGAGATTAGCAACCCTGAACAACACGCCTGGTTTGTTCTCGACCAGCGCAGAGATGATTCTTTGTTGTTTGTCATCCATCAACCCACGATCATCTCCTTTATTCCTGCACCTGGAGGAAGCATCGGTAGGACGTTCTCTTCGGGGGAGATTGGCACATCGATCACTGTAGTGACTGTTGAACGGATTGCCTTGGTCACGGCCGCCTTCAATTCCGCGGACGATTGCACACGGACTCCTTCAGCTCCGTATGCTTCTGCTAATTTGACGAAGTCTGGTGAACTGCCCAAGTTAACTGCTGAGTAGCGTCTGTTGTAGAAGAACCGTTGCCACTGAGCGACCATGCCTAGCATGCGATTATTTATCACGACCACAGTCACCGGTATGCCTTCTTCGACGCTAGTTGCAAGAGAATTTTCGGTCATCTGAAAGCTCCCATCTCCAGCTATGTCGATTACTGGGACGTCTGGCTTAGCCATCTTAGCTCCTAGAGCGGCTGGAAATCCGAACCCCATTGTACCAAGGCCGCCCGAGCTTAGAAATGTTCGAGGTTCGATGACTTGGTAGTGTTGTTCGCACCACATTTGGTGTTGCCCTACTTCGGTTGTCACTATAGCGTAGCTTGGCAGAATCTTCCGAAGCAACTTCACTGCTTCCACTCCGCTTAATGTTGAGGACGCGGTGTCCATCTCGGCAGTGGCTTCGATTACTTCATGAGCCTTCTTAACCCACGCTTCCCGATGTTGCCCCATCATCCCCGCTTCTACTTCCCGGCTCAGGGCTGCCAGTGCGGCCTTCGCATCAGCCACCAGTGAGACCACTGGAAACTTGTAATTCTTCCCGATCTCTGCTTTGTCTGCATCTATGTGTATTATCTTCGTGTTGGGGCAGAATTTCTCGATCTTACCGGTGGTTCTGTCGGACAGTCTTGACCCAATTACTAGCAAGATGTCGGATTCTGGAAGTAACTTGTTGGTTTGCTCTGCTCCATGCATTCCCATGCAACCCAACGATAGCGGATGGTTTTCCGGGAATGCGCCTTTGCCCATGAACGATGTAGTGACGGGTGCAACCAATAATTCCGCGAATGCTTGCAGTTCGCGGTAGGCATTTGACATTTTGATGCCTCCGCCCGCGAGGATAATTGGATGTTGAGACCCTAGAACCATCTGAGCGATTGTCTTCACAATAGTTGGGTCTGGGTCCGGTAGAGGTTGATAATTTGGGAAATGGACCGTGTTCGGAAACTCAATGTCATCTTCTAGTTGTTGAACGTCTTTAGGAATATCTATTAAAACCGGTTGAGGTCGACGCGTAGGCGCCAAATAGAACGCGGCTTTTATCGCGTAGGGTACGTCTCGCGCGCGGAGTGGTTGGAATGTATATTTCGTTACTGAAGTAGCCATCCCGACTATATCTATTTCCTGAAACGCGTCTGATCCTATTGCGAAGGTTGGCACTTGACCGGTGATAGCTACAACTGGTGATGAGTCCATGTATGCTGTAGCAAGACCAGTCAATAGGTTGGTAGCTCCTGGGCCCGATGTTGCCATGCACACACCAACCTTCCCAGATACGCGAGCATATCCGTCAGCCATATGGGCGGCAGATTGTTCATGCCTGGCTAGGATGTGTCGAATACCTTTTCCCGTATTAGGGGAAGTATTGAATTCGGATATGGCATCGTAGATCGGCATATTCGCGCCGCCGGGATGACCGAAGGTTACTTCTACATGCTCCCGTCGGAGCGCTTCCACTAGGGCTTCTGAGCCGGACATTCGATTCAACTTTAGATTGTCTACTCCTTTTTTTACAACACCCGCCTCCGAACAGATTAAGTTCGATGCGGGCTACTGAAGAACGACGAGCACAACGAGCGATACGATCTTCTCGGATAGTCGAAGCGTTGCATTCTGAATTAACGACGGGTACATTGACAACGCGCTCGTTTACTCTACTTCAACGCGTAATTTGCCAAGCCTCTAATAAGCCTATCTAGCCGGTTTCAATTCTACTAACGAAAAATCTTTGATTTCTATTCACCTGATGTCTGAGCTGCCTTTTTTCGGTCGACTGGTTTCTTCCTGACGAAACCGTATGCGTAGCCGTCGATTAATGCCTTAACGCTGGCCTCGATTATGTTTGTTGACGATGCCACTGTCGTCCATACTTGGTTCGCGTCACTGATGTCTATGTATACA
>Ga0209517_10008018_pt1 | contig 12463 bp, 8 predicted proteins | sample PeaSoiMetSII2010_FD_187695 | JGI IMG/M metagenome (GOLD analysis project Ga0209517, IMG submission 187695) | Peat soil microbial communities from Weissenstadt, Germany - SII-2010 (SPAdes) (version 2) | ecosystem: Environmental > Terrestrial > Soil > Wetlands > Peat | place: Germany: Weissenstadt...
TTTCCGGACGCTCTCGCGAAGCGTGACGCTGGAAGTGAACCAGCGGATGGGCATCGAGTTCGCTATGGAACTGGGCCAGCGGATAGAATCTGTTGCGGTCACCGCCGCGGCCGAAACGCTCAAGACACAGGATGCGAGTCTCGGTGAAGTGGTCGAGCCAAGATCGATCCAGGATCTGCCGCTCAACGGGCGGATGCTACTCGACCTCGTCCTCACAGTACCCGGCGCGCACCAGGGTCACGGGGCGCAGACCGGCACCATGAACCCGCTCTACTGGCGTCCCGGACAGGCATCGGCCATCACCATCGGCGGCAACCGCCCGAATGCGAACTATTTCCTCTTGGATGGCGCGATTAACACCGATCCGACGTTTAACACGCAGAACTTCAGCCCGTCACCCGACTCAGTGCAGGAGTTTCAGGTGCAGACCGGCAGCTACCGCGCCGAGATGGGCGGGGCCGGCGGCGGGCAGGTGAACATCATCACGAAAGCGGGCACCAACCAGTTCCACGGGACGGGGTACGAGTACCTGCGCAACAGCGCGCTCGATGCGCGCACCTGGAACGAAATGCCTGGAACCACATTTCTGATCCAGCACAATTTCGGCGCGTCGCTGGGCGGTCCGGTTTACGGCAAGAAGACGTTCTTCTTCGCCAATTATGAGGGCTACCGCCAGACACAGGCTCAGACCTCGATTGACACTGTCCCCAGCGCCGCGGAAGGTGGAGGAGATTTCAGCCAAAGCGGAACGAATATATTTGATCCTTCGAGCTCCGTAGCAAACTCGGCCTACAATCCGGCGCTGCCGGCGGGCGCGTCGAATCCCCAGGTGATTCGCAGTCCATTTCCGGGCAACGTGATTCCGGCAACCCGGCTGAATCCGGCGGCTTTCAAGATGCTTCGGGATTACACCCCGCTGCCTAATATGGACAACGGCATGATGGGCGCCATGACCATGATGGGGACGCCGACGGTTCTGGGCAACAGCGGCGGCCAGGACTCGAATAACCTGCTGGACGTGCGCGACTCGCGGCTCACTACCAATCAGGGAACGGTCCGCGTGGACCGGATCTTCAACGGAGGCGATTTTCTCAACGGGCGCTACTCGGTGACCGCCGAACACGGGTTCTTTCCCCAAAACCTGCCGGGCTATGGCTTCTTTCACAACAACATGGGCCAGAACGGGTCGATCATTTGGACGCATATTATGTCGCCCACGCTGGTCAATATGGCGTCGGTCACAGCGTCCCGGCTGGCCATGTTTCACTACACGGAGAACAACGGGGTCAACGACATCGTGGACGCGCTCGGAATTACCGGCGTCAACTTTGGCGGCCAGGGCGCCTGGGGCGCTCCCTCTTTCAATGTGCAGGGCTACTCGCCCTTCGGAGATTCCTGGCTGGCCACGCCCATGCACATGTGGGACACCATGCTGGAAGGCCGCGACACGCTGAGCTGGCAGCGGGGCGCACACAGCCTGAAGTTCGGCGGTAGTTATCGCTGGTACATCTGGCCGATGTGGGCGCTGGTGCAGAGCCGCGGCTACTACACGTTCACCAATGGATTTACGACTCAGACCGCGACCAACGACGGCACGGGCGACGCGCTGGCGAGTTTTCTGCTGGGTCTTCCCGCCACGCGGCAGGTGCAGAACGGAGTCCCCACCATGGACTTGCGGCAGTGGTCGGCGGACGCCTTCGTGCAGGATACTTGGCGCGTGACGCCGCACACCACGATCGACGTGGGTATGCGGTATGAATTCATGGCGCCCCTGGTGGATACCTCGCGCCATTGGAGCAATCTGTATCAGACCAGCACGGGACTGGCGGCGTTCATCGGCGGCGAAAGCGGAATGCCACGCGGGCTGATGTACCCGAATAAGCTGCGTTTCGCTCCGCGGCTCGGCATTGTGCACCACTTGGAGAGCGCGGGCCTGGTGGTGCGGGCGGCCTACGGAATTTTCTATACGCCAGTGGATTTGAACACTTGGTGCAACCAGCTGCACAACGTCCCGCTGGTCTTTCCGATCACGCAACAGAGCGATAACTTCACGCCCTCCATCAACGGCTTCAACTTCCCTCAGCCGGTGCTGGGGAGCACGGTGGTGAGCTTCACGGCGTTCGATCCCCACGCGCCGGCGCAGTACATCCAGCAGTGGAGCGCATCGGCCCAGAAAAGCCTGGGACACGACATTACTGTCGAGATTGGATATCACGGCGAGCGCGGATTCCATCTGCAGCGCTCGGACCTGATCAACAACGATCTGCCGGGGCCGGGCACGCTGCAGCCGCGGCGGCCTTATCCGACGGCGACGTTCCTGCCCGGCACGGTGATACCGGCAAACGTCACGTCGACGGGTCTCACCTTTCCCGTAAGTACCGTAAACATGCTCGAAGACACGGCGAGAAGCTGGTATGACGCGGGATACATCAACCTGCGGCGGCGGTATTCCAAAGGGCTGACCCTGCTGGCCAATTACACCTATTCAAAGAACCTGAGCAATGCGCCGGATTTCCGTTCGCCTATGTTCGAATCGGCGATTCCGCAGAACAGCCGCGATCTCGACGCCGAAAAAGGCCCGGCCTGCGACGTGCGGCACCGCTTTGTCCTGAGCGCCGTATACGAGCTTCCCGCAGCCGGACAGCGCCGCGCCGTCCGCACGCTGACGCGCAACTGGAGACTATCCACGCTATATCAGGTGCAGAGCGGCTTTCCTTTCACGATCTCGGTCTACGGCGACACGGCCAACGCCGGCACGGTGGTGGGCGAGAATCCCATTCGCGCCAACTATACCGGTCAGCCGGTATTCGGGCCCGGAACCGGCAACACGAACGCATGGTTCAACCCCGCCGCATTCGCCACGCCCGCGGCATACACTTTCGGCAACGTGGGGCGCAACACGGTATACGGGCCGGGGATGCAGACCATGGACGCCGCCATGACGCGATCGTTTTCCATCATGGAGCGAGTGCGCCTGGAGATGCGGGCGGAGGCCTACAACGCTCTCAATCATTCCAACTGGGGAACGCCGAACCGATTTGTAAATACGCCGCAGTTCGGGAGCATAACGGAGGCCACAACGCCGGGGCGGGAGTTTCAGCTGAGCGCGCGGTTGTCTTTTTAGATAGTTTGAAGCGCACGAAGGTCGGCTGGTCCGGAAGTTGTTCCGCCATCGCCTAACCGCCACCTCGGCATCAAATCTCTCGGACCATTGCCCGGGAATGACGCTGTGTGTTACCGGTCCACGTCGCTGCATAAATCCTCGGCTGGCGGAAGCGCCTGCGACCGCGGCTTCGCTGATAATCACTCGCCGGTAGTCGCCCAGCGTTTTACCGATGGTTCGTCGCGCTAAAGATTACTCCGGCGGTGGCACGGAGTGCTCGGAAACGGCGCTACTGGCCATGAAACCGAGATCTCCGAAACTGGGACCAAACAGTATCCAGGGCGGTTCCATCCGGGTGGGGGACCATTCAGAAGACATCTACTTGGGCGAGCCCGGACCGGACCGCGTGACACTATAGTCCTCGTAGTATTGTGTTCCCTTATCAACGTACTCCTGGCCGAATTTGAGCATGGGGGGGCCAGCTCGCCCTCGTGGTAGCAGGAGAGCTCGGCAGGCCTGTCCCCCTCCGGGATTTTCCGGTGACGCTCTCCAAGGTTAATACAATTGCGGATCTCGTCGAATGATAAGATCGGCTCGGCACACTCCAGTGACTCTGAAACTCTCACCAGCCCTGGCCATACTCACTTTGGCCGGGTTCGCAAGCGTGGCCGGCGCGCAGACTCCAATCACGTCGGGCATCAGCCAGACGGTCTCGCTGGACGACACTTACATCTGTTTTGCGCTGGGTTTTTCCGGTTGCGTCATCTTTGTCGGGGGCCCCTTCACCATCACGGTGCCTGCCAATGCGTACCGCATGGATGTGGTCACGTCCAACGGCCTTCTGGTCTACGGGCGCTTCGGAAGTGCGCCGGCGGTGGGAACGAGCTCCATCCTTTCAGACTTCTCCACGTCCGATGCAGCCAGCCTGTTGGGATACGGCAACCAGGCTCTGCAAACAGGCACTTATTATTTCCAACCGGCGGATATCATCTATACCTCCGGGGAAGTGAAAATGTCCGCGACCCTCACCGTGACCGTCTGGGCCGACAATCCATTCGGGCCGACCGGAGTAAGTCCGGCGGCCGGCGGTTCGTCCAGCCAGACAATGACGTTCGTGTTCAACGACCCGGTCGGCTGGCAGGACATGGGCGTGTTGAACATACTGGCGAATAATTTCCTGGACGGCAGGAATGCCTGTTACCTCGCCTACAGCCAGCCTTCCAACACGTTGTATCTGGTGAATGATTCGGGCGCCGGCCTCCTGCCCGCCGCCGTGTTGAACGCCGCCGGGACGCTTGCCAACAGCCAGTGCACGGTCAGTTGGGGCGCCGCGCCCGTGACGCGCAGCGGAACCAGCCTGGCTCTCGCGCTGAATTTGGCGTCGAGCGCCGCCTTTGCCGGCAACAAAGTGATCTATATGGCGGCGCGCACCACCGCGGAACAGTCTTCCGGTTGGCAGGCGATGGGAGTGTGGAGAATTCCGGCCCAGCTGACTACGACCACGGCCGTCGAGAGCGAATCACCCGGGCGGGGAGCCGCGACAGCAACTTTCAGCTTCAAGTTTTCGGATACCAAGGGATTTCAGGATTTGGGCGTGATGGACATTCTGGTGAACAATTTCCTGGACGGCCGCCAGGCGTGCTACCTGGCATACGCCCGCGCCACAAACACTCTATACCTGATGAATGACGCCGGCAATGGCCTGCTGCCCGGACAACTGCTGAGCGTAGCGGGCAGTCTCGGCAACGGTCAGTGCACCGTCACTTGGGGAAGCTCCGGGGTTGTCAATACCTCGGGCAACGAACTCTCGCTGAATCTGAATCTGGAGTTCGGCGCCGGTTTCACGGGCAACCGCGTTTTCTATCTGGCCGCCCGGGATGGGAACGAGGCTAATAACACCGGCTGGCAGGCCATGGCGACCTGGACCGTGCAATAAGCGGTCTTGGCAACTCCCCCCGCCCCGGCGTGCCCGCGCACTACGCCCGTCTCGTCCACCCACAAGCTCCGGGACATTATAGGATTCGACGAAGAAGCGGTGATCACAACACCTGTCGCCGTCCGCAAAGCGCGATAACTGTAGTCCCCGGCGGATCCGAACGCCAGGTTGATGGCCAACTTGGTTGACGCGCTATGGATCGTAAGCAGATTCAGCGCGATCTTCGTGAGCCTTCTGCTCCTCATCTCGTTCATCGCCGGACACGCTTTCAAACGGAAAGGCACAGTGCTGACGGATTGGCATCAGCTCGGAGCCGCAAAGGGCCGTTGACCCTCCTGGCCCAGACTGGCCAAGCGTGCGGAGGGCGTGCCCGTAAGATCGGGGAGGTGAAACCGCCTTCTAGGAAACTGGCTTGTGGGCAGTCCAGAAGTCCGATCTGGAAGGTTGAACCGGATTCCTCCTCGGTAGCGCCGCTTTTCGACCCGACTCGCGGGCTGCTTTGGGGTGATCCGCGCGCATTTCACGAACTGCCCGCGGCGGCCCTCGCGGCCGGGTACGCGGGCTGGGTCATCGGGTGGCTAAACCGGCCGGAAGCCGACTTGTCATTCCTAATCTGGCCGCACATCCGAAGACTGGCAGGCGGAAAGTGATGGGCACCGGCGCAGTCGGCATTTGGACCGGTCTCTCTATCCTGCCAGTTTCGCCCACGCGTCCGCTCCTCCCTGGAGAGGGCGCACTCGAATGATGCCTTGCGATTTGAGGAGCAGCGCCGCACGGGCGCTGGAGGCTTCGTTGGGTCAACTGCAGAACAAGATGATGTCACGGTCCCGTGGAATCGCCTGCGCGCCGGACATCAGATCCTCGGAAGAAATCCGGACCGCGCCGGGAAACGTGCTGGAGTTTCCGTCCAACTTGGTGCGCAGGTCCACAATCAACAGGTCCTCGCCGGCTGCCAGCCGATCGCGAAGTTCCTCTGGTGTAATCCGAGCCACGTTCAACTGTTTGAGGAATCGGCGGCGTTGAATGAACTTCCAGCAGATCCAAAGTGCGAACAGGCCCACGACCAGGCTCAGCAGGCTCGAGCCCAGGCGTGATGCGTAGCCGACTACGGTTTCCAACTGCTCAGAGAAGATAAAACCCAGGGTCAGGTACGTGGCGCTCCAGATCACGGCGCCGGCACTATCGTAAACAAGAAATCGCCAATACCGGGCACCAGAACTGCCGGCTAGTGGCGAGGCGACCGCGTTGAGTCCCGGAACAAATTTCGAGACAAGCAAACTGTTCAAACCATATTTCAAAAATGCGTTCTCGGTCCGGCGAACGCAGGAATCTGGTTCCAGCGCGACGCGGCATAGAAAATGCAAAACCCGCTGGCCGCGGTGCCTCCCGAGCTGGAACCAGACAGTGTCCGCGACCAATGCGGCGCCGACGCAACACGCGATTGCACCCAGCATCTGCAGCCGGCCGAGCCGAACCAGCGCCCCTGCCGTCACCAGCAACGGAATGGAAGGTAGCGGAATGGCACCCTGTTCCGCCAGCACCCAAAAGAACAACAAGGCGTAGCCGTGCCGCTCGATGAACGCCGTGATGTGGGTGATAACAAAGTGGTCAGATGTCACGCAACTCCCCTGCCACTTCCCATCATATTCCGACGGCATTCGTCGCCGGATATCCAGCCATTGTGTTGCCCGGTCGGGCACGTCTCTGAGTTCGCGACGAGTTGTTGCGGCGAGCCCCATTCGAGTTGAAGCGCCAAGAGATTTCAGAGCAACTGGCGCCACAGCGCGGCATATCCGGGCCAGCCTCAAATCCCCCACCGTTGGCCCGATCCGTTAAGTTCCAACGGCAGCACCATGGCGCGAAATCGTACCACGATATCCGATGGAACCGACTCCTGCCGACCGTCAAAATGGTGGTCAGTTGCTCCTATTGGGAGCCCTTGCATCGTCTTCCTATACGCTTCCTATACGCCTTCAGAACCCCTCGACCATCCACGCATTGCGCGTCGAAGTCCGCAAGCCCAGCGCCAATCGCCGTCCGTCCGGCGACGGCGCCACGTGCGCATCGAACTCGTCCGCCACCTCATAGAGCGGCCACACATGACCCTGGAAGTCCATATGAAAGATCACCGTCCGGCCAGGCGCCCCACCGACGGCATAAAGTCCCTTTCCGTCGGGCGCCCAACTGAACCGGCCAAAGCGCTTCCAGCCTGGAGGGGAGACGCCCTCCGTCCGGCGCGACGCCAACTCGAGGATGCGAATCCGGTTGTCCGATATTACCGCTACTCGCGTCCCGTCCGGTGAAAGGTCGAGCTGGTGTCGGATGCCGATCTTGATCCTGCCCAACTCTGCCCCTCTCCCCTTTTCGCGATCGAACGAGTAGACCGCCATTTCGTCGGACTGGAACTCGACAAGGACGCACACATGCGCCGGAATGGCGCAGTAAATTCCTCCCACCAGCGGCCGGTCGAACACCGCCTGTGGCGCTCCTCCGGCGGAGGGCATCCTCATCCAGGCGTAGGGCCGCACCACCTTCGTCCTCCAACCTTCCGGGAAGACTGCGTAGTAATACCAGGCGCCATCCGGATCTATCGTGACGCCAATCTTATCCCCAGATCCGGCAGTGATGGGCTGTGCAATCGGCTGATCGATAAACTGCCGGTAGACGTCAAAGTTCCCGTTGCGGTCAGAGCCAAAAAACACGGCGCGGGAATCCGGGCTCCACACGGTGAGGTAGTCGTTGTGGTCGTCGAGCGTCAGCCGCCTCACATTGCTCAAATGCGTCCGGTTATCCGCCAATTCCGCGATGTAGACGTCGCCCTGCGGTTCGCCTTTGAGGAACACCAGCTTTCGCCCGTCGCTGGTGGCGCTGAAGTCGTAGGCCTCGGCCCCCGCACCCAATGGGGCCACGCGGCGCGGGCGTGCGCGCAGTTCTCGAAATCCGGGAGCATATTCCCGCTCCCAGAGCATGCTCTCCCCCCAATCCGAAAATGGCGCGCGCCGCAAGGCGTAGAGGAAACGGCCGCCCGGCAGCAATGCACCGCCCGTGATCGCGGGATCGAACGGCATCGTGGCGACCTGCTGCCCCTGCAGATCGACGCTCCCCACTTCCATCTGGAGCGTGTTCTTACCGCCCGGGCCGGAAGGGTGAGGGTAGGCGTACGCAATGCGGTCCCCGGAAGGCGTCCACACTGGCGCGGAGAGGTTCTCGCCCGGCTTCAAACTAAGGATCCGCTGAGGGGACTGTCCGCTCGCGGTCATCCACCAGAGCTCGCGGCCGTCCGCGGCGAGGTAACAGATCCGTGAACCATCGGGAGAAGGCGCTGCCAGCGTGCCGCCATTCGAGATCCGTTGCGCCGCATTGTCATGCAGGGAGAAGGTCCAGATGCCCTTACCAGGATCTTGAATCGAACCGGTGCTCAAAAGGAGCCTTGCGCCGTCCGCGAACCAGCGGACCGCCATGCCGGATGCCTCCGGCGGGACAGGCAGCAGACGGGTCTCCCCGGTCCGGATCGACTTCAGGTGGTGCCCAGCGCCATCGACGTAAACCAGGGAATTGCCGTCCGGCGAAATGGCTCCGAACAGCAACGGGAGTTCGCTGGAATTGGTGGTCAATTGGCGGAGGGTCGGCCCGCTCGCCGGAGAGCGCGCGCCGCGCCATGCCAGGGCCACTCCCGCGATCAGCGTCAGTATCAGTATCAGGAGGGCGGCGCCGAGCCACAAGCGGCGCCGTTCCGTGTGGGTGACGGGCGGCGTCCCCGGTGCCTCCTCCACGATCTTCACCGGCGCCACGAACCGGTACCCCCGCCGCGGAATCGTTTCGATGAACTTGCGATCGTCGCCGTCGCCCAGCGTCTTGCGCAACAGGGACACGTTCTGGGTGAGGTTGTTTTCTTCCACGGTCACATCGGGCCATACCGTGGCGATCAGGACCGCCTTTTCCACTACCCGCCCGTGGCGCTCCACCAGCACGAGCAGGGTGTCGATGACCTTGGGCGGCAGCGGGACAGGCTCGCCATTCCGGTAGAGGAGGCGGTCACCAGCGTCCAGCCGGTAGCGGTCGAATTCATAAGAGAGCCTTGTTTGCTCCAACATCGGGGCTCTTCAGAGATTCTTCAGAGATTTCTCACCCTTTTTTGAGGACGCGCCAGCGCTCGAACCAGCATACTACTTCTCGAACCGGGAACTTGTTTCCTTCGTCATATGCCACTTCAGAGATTTTCAGAAGTTTTTGACGTTTTTCTAACGACGCGCAACCGCTCGAACCAGCATACTCCTCTTCGGAACCTGACGCCGGCGGGAAGGGGAAATCAGCCGCCCAAAGGTGCCTACCGCGAGACGCACGGAGGGAAATCAAATGATGAACGAAGACGAACGGAAGTCAGGTCCCGCTTCTTCTCATCGTACCCGGCGCGAGGAGGATGTGGCGAACCGCTTCGGCGCAGGACTGGATGCGGGCTGGTTACGCTGGTGGTGGCCGCGTCTCCACTTTCTGCGCACCCCCGACTCCCAGGCAAGTTACGATTGATTGCCTTCCAACGCTGCCGGCGCCTCCCAGGGCCTCCGCCGGCCCGTCTCCACTGCTTTCCAGTGCCGCGCCGCCGTCTTCTTTCCGATGGGTACAGTGGTAAGGGCGCAATTCCTCAAGATGCTGGCGCAGGTAACCGAGGAGCAGCCGGCGTTGGTTTGGACCCGAGACCGCCCTTTCAACCAAGGGAGGATCCACAAGAGCCACGCGGTCATAGATTGCGCGCCACCGCTTCTTCACGGCATCGTCACTGAGGCTATTGATTAGGGCGAAGTTGTGGTCTGGTAGATCAAGGAGCGCGGATTCAAGCAGTTCTTGCTGAGGCAATGAGAATCCGAATCGGGGAGGCGGACAGTTGAAAACCAGAGATAGCGCATAAGCCGGATTAGCCAAAGCCCGTTCGGCAGTGTATTTCAGCAGGAAATGTTCGGTTCCGTTTTCCATCTTCAATTGGCGGTGACGAACAAGACCAAGACCCTCGAGCATTCTCGCGCGATGTGGATCCCCCACTTCCTGCCAGAATTCCGAGAGCCCGAACCCGGCATGGGCGAAACAAAAACTGTCGTAGGCCATGCGAAACAACAGACCGTCCTGGTGTTGAGTAAACTCTCCGATGTCCGGACGGCACAGCAGGACCGTAAGAATAAGATCGCCTGCAGCATTGGAGGCGGCGATCTGTTTCCGTGAAAGAAAGGGCAATCGCCCGTCAAGCGCTGTCTGAAGAAGAAAATCGCGGAATGGGATTAACGGCCGCTCCAGAGCCGCGCGTGTCGCATTCGGAGCGAGGAAGGCGCTCAGTCCGAACCAGCGCAGCCACCCCGTATCGCTTTCTTCGATCACATAGCCTCTGGCCAGCCCTCGCCCTAGCAGATCGGTGATCAGTTCTGGCAACTGCTTCCAAACACGGCCGCTAAAACATTGGCGTTCCGGTAATAGTAACGGGATCGCGTGGCGCACGTCGGCTAAACCGCCGGGGCGATATCGGATGGCGCTCATCCCTGTATTTTACCCCGGCCGGGTATTGTTCGGGAGCGGCGGCTCGCTTAGGATGATTCAGGGCAGCCGTGGCCCGGCTGGCTGATAAAGGGCTCACCTGCTCGTGGATGGGCAGATTCAGCCACTCGCTGAACGTGTCGGCGAATTGAAGGGAATCCGACTGGGAGGAAGACATGTCACAAGCGACGCTTGCAACCAAAGATCTGGCTAAGATCAGTGAAAAGTTGAGGGCTGGTTTGCGTGGGGACCTCCTTCGTCCCGGGGATACTGAGTACGATCAGGCGCGCAAAATTCACAATGGGATGATTGACCGATCCCCAGCGTTGATCGTCCGGTGCGCCGATGCTTCGGACGTAATTCAAGCGGTGAACGTCGCGCGGGAGCATCGCATCTTACTATCCGTCCTGGGAGGGGGCCACGGAGTTTCTGGTTTCGCGGTCTGCGAACAGGGCCTGATGATCGACTTGTCCCGGATGAAAGCAATTCACGTGGATCCGGCCCTTAGGACGGCCCGGGCGGAGGGAGGCTGTACCTGGGGCGAGCTGGATCGCGAAACCCAGGCCGTGGGGATGGCGACCACCGGCGGCATCGAGAGGACCACCGGGATTGCAGGATTGACGCTGGCGGGGGGCTACGGTTTCCTGATGCGTAAACACGGGCTGACGTGTGACAACCTGATCTCGGCCGACATCGTCACCGCGGATGGCCGCCTGTTGCGAGCCAGTGCCGAAGAGAATGCCGACTTGTTCTGGGGCATTCGTGGCGGCGGAGGTAATTTCGGCATCGTCACGTCGTTCGAATACCGGATTCACGAGGTAGGGCCGGTGTACGGTGGCCTGGCGATCTACCCGATGAATGGGGCGCGCGAGCTCATCAGGCATTACGACGAATTTGTGGCTGCCGCCCCCGACAATCTCGGTCCCTTGCTGATCCTGGGAACTCTGCCGGACGGGACGAAGGCGGTGATCTTCCTGCTTTGCTATTTCGGTTCCGCAGAGGAAGGGAAGCGTTGCCTGGAGCCTCTGTTGGGTCACGGCACGCCCATCGCGAATCAGCTTGCGCCGATGCCGTATGAAGCGGTCCAAAGCATAGTGGAGAAATTCAACCCGCGAGGACTCCGCAACTATTGGAAGACGAGTTTCCTGGAGAGAGTTGTGGACGATGCGGCGGGTGTGATGGTGGAGCAGTTCCTGAACTCGCCGAGTCCTTACACTCACGTGGTTCTGTACACGCTCGGTGGAGCGATGGCCCGGGTAAAACCCGAGACGACGGCGGTGGAAAATCGCCAGGCCCGGCACGCCCTGCTGACCGTCGGGATGTGGGACAGCGCCTCCGCTGACCAAGACAATATCGCGTGGGTGCAGGGTTTTTCCAGCAGCATGGAACGCTTTTCGTCCGGTGGTTTCTACGCCAATTTCGACTCCGACACCCCGGCTGACCGCGTTCGACTGGCTTATGGACCAGCCAGGTACAGCAGGCTGCAGTCACTGAAGGACAGGTACGACCCCGCCAATTTTTTCCGGCTCAATCACAACATCCGCCCCACTGACCAGCCGGGCTAGAGCACAATTCCAAGATAGGAAATCGGGGGTAGGTCAGATCGATCTGCGTCGAGGCTTGGCGAAACGCGATTGCTGGACGGGTATCAGGGGCTGCTCCTGGGGGGACCGCCGAGGACGCCGCCTGGCGGAGTGCGGTCCACATCCCGAAGGTCAGCAAGACGACCGACTGCAGTAACAAAGGAGGCACGAAACTATGCGATTGCAATACACGATCATGATCCTCGGCCTTGTTGCAGGTGTTTCTTTGACGCCCGCGAACCGGGCCGCGGATTTAAACCAGACACGTAAGCTAGGGACAGGCTCGCCCTTCCGGTAGAGGAGGCGGTCACCGGCGTCCAG
>Ga0209517_10008019_pt1 | contig 12462 bp, 8 predicted proteins | sample PeaSoiMetSII2010_FD_187695 | JGI IMG/M metagenome (GOLD analysis project Ga0209517, IMG submission 187695) | Peat soil microbial communities from Weissenstadt, Germany - SII-2010 (SPAdes) (version 2) | ecosystem: Environmental > Terrestrial > Soil > Wetlands > Peat | place: Germany: Weissenstadt...
ACCCAAACCATCGACAGCGTGCCGCTCAACGGGCGCAACTGGGTTTACATCGCGCAACTGTCGGCCGGCACCACCGTGGCGGATGGCTCCCGCGGCGGCGGTAAGGGCGACTTCGAGGCCAACGGACAGCGCGCCGAAGAGAACAATTTCATTCTCGATGGCGTAGACAACAACGCCAACGTCGTCGACTTCTACAACGGGGCCAGCTTTGTGGCCCAGCCTCCGCCCGACGCACTGGCTGAGTTCAAGGTGCAGACCAGCGACTACTCGGCCGAGTTCGGCCACTCCGCCGGCGCGGTCGTCAACGCAAGTATTAAATCGGGTACAAACAGCCTCCACGGCAGCGCATGGGACTACGTGCGCAACACCGCCTTTGACATTCACGACTGGAACCCAAGCGGCAAACTGCCAGTCGCGGCCTACCATGACAACCAGTTCGGCGCCACGCTGGGCGGGCCCGTGTTCAAGAACAAGGTGTTCCTCTTCGGCGATGCGCAGGCCACCCGCGTCACATTCGGCGAGTCTGGAACCTACTCTGTTCCCACCGCTCTGGAGCGCGCAGGCGACTTCTCCGAGCTCCTGAATGGGTCGCTTACCGGCAACGCCCCCGTGCAACTGTATCACCAGACTGCTAACGCCGCGCCGGTGCCGTTCACAAACAACTGCCTGGTCACCAGCACCTCCTGCACCAGCAATGTCACGGGCGTAACCCTGAACGGGGCTGCCCTGACGCTTCTCAACGACTATCCACAGCCGAACGCCGGCAACGGTAACCTCTACAACAACTACGTTGCGCAAAGACCGGTCATCGACAACACCTTCCAGTGGGATGTGCGCGCCGACTACAACATCGGCGACAGGGACACCACCTACTCCCGCTACAGCTACTGGAATGAAGTCGGTCACAATGCCCCTCCGTTGGGCAACATTCTTGACGGCGGCGGCTTCGGCGACGACGGCAAGCAGAAGATCTACGGCGCCAACTACATGTGGTCGGAGACCCACGTCTTCACCCAGACGCTCACCAACGAAGCGCGCTTCGGCTTTAACTACCTGCACACCGGGTTCCAGCATCCCAACGCCGCAAACTTGAACTTCGCGGCGAGCGTTGGCTTTGGCGGCATTCCCACGGCGCCGCTCAACGGCGGCCTGCCGGCGGTGACCCTCAACGACAACAACCCCATCAGCAACTTCGGCAGCCCCACCTGGTCGACGACCGACGAGCACGAGAACGTCTACCAGATCCTCGATAACGTCACCAAGATTGCGGGCAACCACTCGCTCAAGGCCGGCGTCAGCTTCCAGAACATTCGCTTCTCGACGCTGCAGCCGCAGCAGTCCCGCGGCAGCTACACTTACAACGGCAATGCCTCCTCGAACCTGACTGCGACCGGCAGTCCGGTCAGCAATACCGGCTCCGGCATGGCCGACTTCCTGCTCGACCAGCAGAATAGCGCCGGCCTCTCCAACGAGGTGACCAACGGCGACCAGCGCTCCGACAACGGCGCGTACTTCCAGGACGACTGGCGCGTCAGCACCAAGCTCACCCTCAACCTCGGCCTGCGCTGGGAGTTCTTCCAGCCCTACCAGGACGTGGGCGGCTACCAGGCCTCCTTTAACCCAACCACTCTCAGCTTTAACGCAACCACCGGCCAGGGCAGCGGCACAGGGCAGTACCTGATTCCCAAGGAGACCTACAGCTACGCAATGGGTATCATGAACAACAGCTCCTATAGCCCGAACTACTCGACGGTGCTGGCCGAGGACGGAATCACGCCGGTAAGTGTGGCCGATCCGCACCTTCTCAAGGCCCAGCACGCCAACTTCGCGCCGCGCGTCGGCGTCGCGTGGTCGCCGGACGCCAAGACGGCCGTCCGCGCCGGCTTCGGCATCTTCTACGGCGGCATCGAGAGCCTCGGCTACTGGCCGAACTTGGGGGAAAACTATCCCTTCCAGTTTACCGGCAGTTTCCCAGCGCTGGGAAACTGCACTGCTGACACCTGCCCGACCGACGGCATCACCATCGGCAACGGCTTCGCGTCGATCATCGCCAACGGCTTCGCGTCGAACACGACGTACCTGACGATGCGCGGAGCGGATCCGGCGCCCAAGACGACCTACACCGAGGACTACAACCTGTCTGCCGAGCGCGCCATCACCAACGACCTGGTGGCAACAGTCGGCTACGTGGGCAACGCCTCGCGCCACCTGCAGATCAACGTGGACGCCAACGCCCCGATGGCGCTCGCCGCTCCTGGAACGAACTCGCAGCCTTTGCGTCCGTTCCCTCACTCCGGCGGCACGGCGTCCGTCGTCAGCGGCGCTATCAGCGACTACAACGCCCTGCAGGCGAAGATCGAAAAGCGCATGTCCAAGGGCTACAACCTGCTGGCCACCTACACCTGGTCGCACGCACTCGACGATGGCAATACGCCTCTGGGCTCCAGCGGCGACACCGGACAACAGAACTACAACATCATCCCGATCCAGCACGACTACTCGCAATCGGCGTTCGACACCCGTCAACGCTTCACCTTCAACGCCCTGTATGAGCTGCCCTTCGGCAGGGGCCGCGCTTACCTGAACGACAATGCCGTCGCGGACGCCATCGTTGGCGGCTGGTCGGCGAATGCGACGTTTGTGGCTCAGAGCGGCAACTTCTTCACGGTTTACCCGAGCGGCATCACAACTGCCTCCGGCGGCGAGAACACGCGCGCCGTCAAGGTCGGCAACCCGTTCTCGACCGGCGGCACCGCGGCCCCCGGATCGGGAGCCACCTGCCCGGCTTCCGTGAAGAATTACCACAACTGGTACAACCCCTGCGCGTTCACCAACCCCTGGGATCCGACCAGTGCCAGCGGTGGACATTACCTGGCCCCGGGCACCTACGTCACCGATGTGGCAGACGCTCTCGGCTACCTGGGCGGCAACCGCAATGTCATTCCGGGTCCTGGCTACGAGCGCGTCAACATGTCGATCTTCAAGAACTTCAGCATCTTCCACGAGCAGAAGCTGGAGTTCCGCACCGACATCTTCAACCTCTTCAACTCGCCTGCGCTTGGTAACCCGGGCAATACGGGTCTCGGTTCGAACGGTGGACAAATTTCGGGCACGCGCTCGCTGCAAAATCACGCGCCCGACTCACGCTTCTTCCAGCTTTCGCTCAGGTACGCGTTCTAGCGCGGCTCGTCCGCACTTAGCGGAAGGAAACAACTACCCGAGGGGATCCACGTCACGGCGGATCCCCTCGCTTTTTCTTTTGCGCCGGACTTCGCACTGGCTCGAGCGAAGCTGCCAGCTTCCGGCCTCCATCTCATTCCAATACCCTGTCGAATTCATATACGCTGTTTAGGGAAGGACTGGCCGGAGGGAGTTGGTGAGAACGGTTGCCGCGCAAATGCTGAGTGTGCTCATCCTGGCGGTATTCCTTTGCCCAGCCGGTTTGACCGCATTCTGCCAGCCCACGCAACGCTCCAGCGCCGGCATGGAACAGGAGTTCGAGCAGGCAATGAAGGCTGTAGACCAAGGCGATCTAGATCGCGCGGAAGCTCTCTTGTCAAAGCTGCACGAGGCGCACCCAGGCATCTTTGCCGTCGATGAATCGCTGGGTCTGCTCTATGCCCGGCGCCAGGAGTTTGGCCGCGCTCTGCCGCTGCTTGAAGCTGCCGCCGTCGAGCAGCCGCAAAATGACGTGGCTCACGCCAACCTGGGCGCCGCGCTCTACGAGCTTCATCGAAACCAGCCGGCCGCGGCGGAGCTTGGGCGCGCCGTCCAATTGAATCCATCGAATGAATCGGCCCAGCAAAGCCTAGGCCGCGTGCTGATGGAGGAACACCGTCCTGCCGACGCAGCAAGGGCATTGACCGCCGCCCTTGCGCTGAAACCCGGCGATCCCGATCTTCAGTTGGATTGCGCCACTGCGCTGCTGGCTGCGAACCAATTGGGAGGCGCCAGGAGAATCTTGTCGAACTTTGCAGATGCAGACCATTCCGCCCGAGCGCAGGCGCTGATAGGAGAAGCCGACGAGCAGGAGAAGGACTTTGCAAGCGCCGGAAGGCACTTCACTCGAGCCGTGGAGCTTGAACCGAGCGAGGAGAATGCATGGCTGCTGGGCGAAGAGCTTCTGCGACATTGGACGTTCAGCGCGGCAGCAGTCGAGTTCGAGGCCGCTTCTGCCAAATTCCCAGACAGCAAACGCCTGCGCCTCGGGCTGGGCGCAGCTCTTTTTGGCGACGCAAAATACGCACAGGCAATTCCCGTCTTTGCCGGACTGCTTGAGAACGAGCCGGACAATGCCGAGTACGCCGGCATGCTCGGGATGTCGTGCGCGACGGTGATGCAGGAGGCGCGTCCGCGATGCGAGACGCTAGTCCACTACGCCCAGGTACACCCGGCGGACGCACGCGCCTCAGCTTTTGCAGCCGCCTCATTGCTTGGCCAAAGCGATTCGCAAATCCAGCGGCCTTTGGCGCAGAAACTGCTTGAGGCCGCGCTGGCCGCCGATCCGCGACTCCCCGAAGCACAGCTCCAGATGGGCACGTTCCTGCAGGACGATGGAATGTGGAAGGAGAGCATTCCGTATCTCGAGCGCGCCATTGAGCTCAAGCCCAACTACGCCCAGGCGCACTACCACCTGGCTCTTGCCTACTGGAGAGCAGGCCGCAAGCAGGAGGGCCAGGCGCAGATGGAGTTGCAGAAGCTGTACGCAAAGCAAGAGCAGCAGGACCTCGACCAGCGTTTGCGCCAGATCACAACCTTTCTGGTCGACGTGCACAACTGAAGCTAGAGGAAACCATGGACCCCACCCGACGCGATCTTCTCAAAGCTGCCGCCGCTCTGCTGGTGGACCAGTGGGCCACGGCGCACCGCGTGGCCCTGGCCGATCAACCCTCCGCCGCCGCCGGCCGCAAGGTGATCGTGGTTGCCTGTGGTGGAATCCGGCGCGAGGATACCTTCGCTGAACCCGGCCTGGAAAACGTTCCCCACCTCTACAAGGACCTGCTGCCCAACAGCGCCTTCTATCCCTTCATTCGCAACTCCGGCGTCACCTCGCACTACAACACCATCTCCAGCATTCTCACCGGCAACTGGCAGCGCGTCGACGACTGGGGCAAGACGCCCCCGGCTAGCCCTACGCTCTTCGAGTATCTGCGCAAACACACCGGCCTGGCACAGGACCAGACCTGGCTCATCTCCAGCAACAAGGCCCTCACCAGCCGCATCGGCTCCAGTACCGTGCGCGGCTTCGGCCCTGCCTACGGCGCCAACGTCATCTTCCCCAAGCAGCTGCTCATCAACGCCGTAGTGCACGCCGCCGCCGAGGGCCATGCCGTCCACAGCGCCGACCGCTCCACCGTGCAGCCAGAGATTGAGGCTATGCTCAACAGCGACAACTACGACGGCCTCGGCTGGTCCGTCTCCGGCGCCACCTCGTCGCTCGACACACTTACGCTGGGCACCATACAGCAGGCCATCGACGACCTGGTCCGCACCAACGCTCCGGCCACCGGAGACGAGTTCACCTTCCTGGTCACCTCTGAAGTCATGCGGCGCTTCGCCCCCTCTTTTCTGGCCGTCTCGTTCTCCGACATGGAGGTGGCGCACTTCGGCTCCTACTCGCTGCACCTGGCCGGCATACGCACGGTAGACCGGCTGGTCTTCGAGCTCTGGAATCATGTGCAGGCCCTGCCTGCCTACAAGGACAAGACCTCGCTCTTTGTTCTGCCCGAGTTCGGGCGCGATCTCGACGGCTCAACCACCAACGGCTTCTTCAACCACCGTCAGAACAGCGACTCCACGCGCCTCACCTGGATGATGTGCATGGGCGATGCGGTGCGCAAGGCCCAGATCATCGAAAACCCCATCGAGCAAACCGACATTTGCCCCACCATCGCCCGGCTCTTCGAAGTGAAAGACCTCGACCTGCCGGGAAAACCGCTCCCTGGACTCTGGTTATGAAGCAAGCAGCAGAAAAGGAATCGCCCGAGAACGCGAAGGCCGTTGCGCACAAGCTGGGCGCCTATCGCCGCCTGGTTGAACGATTGCCCGTAACTATGCGCCCCTCGCTCAACCAGCAACTGGACGCGTGGGAGACACAGTTCCCCTTCGAGCAGGCCCGGCTGACGTTGTTCTTGAGCGGCCTTGAGTCCTTCCAGCCCTCCGCGCTCGACGCGCTCACCGCTCCACTGCGCACCCTTGAAACGAAGATGGGCGTCGAGCACTGGAATTTTTCCACCAACGCGGACACCATGGAAAACGCCTCCATGCTGGCGCGCTCGCAATACTACGCCGAGTGGCGCGCTGAAGTGCAAAGGGTCTTCGAGGCCGTCAACGCCGGCGCCGGCAAATCCGCACCCGCGCCAGGCGCGCCCGCGCGCCTGGTTCTCGTGGTTCTCCCCGAAAGCCTGCCCTTCGATCCGCACACCATCTGGAAACGATGGGACCGCCGCGGCCAGGAGATAAAAATCTCCGGCGACGCGCGCAGGATCACGGAACTGCTCATCCAGGGCCAACCCGGCGCACCCGGCATCGCCGCGCTGCTCGCTCAGCAAGGCGCCATAGACAGCTCCGACCTGTGGCTCATCGATGCGGATGCGAAGTTGGACAGCCTGCTCACCGCAGCCTCGCGCGCCTCCGCCTGCTCCCTCAACTACGCCGAGCTCAAGCCCTTTCGCGACAAGTTTCTCGCCGAAGTCAACACCGTTCCCAAGAGCATTGAAATCACTGATCAGACACTCGCCGCCATGCGCCACCAGAATTGGGACCGCTGGTGGCCCGCGCCGCTTGCCGGCCAGACCCGTCTGCGCAGTTTTGTCATCGATCTCTTTCTCAGCGGCAATGGCGCGCTCATCTTCTCCAACGCCTTTGTCGAGTGGGCTGCGTCTGAGGCGCTGCGCCGCGCGCGTCCCCGCGTCCTGATCGCCCGCTTCGGACTCCGCGCCAAACCCAAGCCATTCACCAGCATCGCCATCTTCGAGAACCAGCAGCGCATCAGTGCCCTGCCCGACGTCGAAGATCCCGAAGGCAGCGCTACCGACGCCCTCATTCTTGCCCGCTACATCGGTCTGGCCGTCTCCCGCTATCCGGAACAGGATCAGACCTTCTGCCTTTGCGTCTCGGAATCCCTCAACTCGGCCTATTTGATTCCGGCCGCCGGCCAGAATCCTGATTGGGGACCAGAGCATCCCGTTTCCCCCGAAGAACTCCACACCTGGATCGTCAGCCGCTTCAAAGCCTGACCGGACCAGCCTCTAAGCCCAATTGAATGGGACCATTGCAGCAGCCGGGGCGGATGTGTCTCCCGCGACTTCCGAGCGGGCCTTCGTCCGGCAATCATCCCTCCTCCGCCAATTTCCCGGCTGCATGTTCAGTGAATCAGATCACATACGCGCATTGCCCCGAAAGATAGACTGCCCGTAATGGGGGCGTGTCAGCGTATGCCGTTTTCTCGGGAAAGTCACCAGCTATATTTGGAAACTGTGCAGGAATACCTGACCCCGGAGCCATTAAAGCGTTCCATTTTTCACCCCAGCAGATGTAGGAGCAGGAATGGCCAGGCAGGAAGAGAGCCCGAAAAAGAAGACCATCCAGGACAAGATTGCCGAACTCGAAGCAAAACGCACCGGGCTTGAACTTGGCGGAGGCAAAGATCGCATCGACAAACAGCACGCTTCCGGCAAGCTGTCGGCGCGGGAGCGCGTAGCAAAGCTGGTGGACAAGGAAAGCTTCGAAGAGATCGGCCTCTTTGCCCGCCATCGCGCCACCTACTTTGGAATGGCCGACAAGGACCTGCCCGCGGATGGCGTTGTCACCGGGTGCGCAACCATCGAAGGCCGCCTTGTTCATCTCGCCAGCCAGGACTTCACCGTGGCCGGCGGCGCAGCCGGCGAGATGCACAGCAACAAGGTTGCCGACATGATGGGGATGTCCCTCAAGACCGGCAGCCCCTTCATCTTCATTAACGACTCAGGCGGCGCCCGCGTGCAGGAGGGCATCGACAGCCTGGCTGGCTATGCCCGCGTCTTCTACAACAACGTCATGCTGTCGGGAACGGTGCCCCAGATCTCTCTCATCTGCGGCCCATGCGCGGGCGGCGCGGCCTACAGCCCGGCGCTCACCGACTTCGTCATCCAGACCCAGCAAGGCCGCATGTTCATCACCGGCCCCCAGGTCATCAAACAGGTCACCGGCGAAGTAGTCTCGGCGGAAGAACTCGGCGGCCCGCAGGCGCAGATGAACAACTCCGGCGTGGTGCACCTGATCGCGCAGACCGACGAAGAAGCCATCCAGCTTTGCCGCCGCCTGCTCAGCTTCATGCCTTCCAACAACCTCGAAGACCCACCCCGCATGGCCTTCAACTCGCGTGTGAAGGCCGATTCCGATTTCGACGACATCGTTCCCGTCGACAACAAGATTCCCTACGACGTCCGGGCCGTCATTGCGCGTGTCGTCGACTATCAGGATTTCCTCGAGATCCAGCCCGGCTTCGCGGCCAACATCGTCATCGGTTTCGGACGACTGCAGGGCCGTCCGGTGGGCATTGTAGCCAACCAGCCGTGTGTGTTGGCAGGCGCGCTGGACATCGACGCCAGCGACAAATCGGCGCGCTTCGTCCGCTTCTGCAATGCCTTCAACATTCCCCTGCTCACGTTTGTCGACGTGCCCGGCTTTCTTCCTGGAGTGGAGCAGGAGCGCGGCGGAATCATCCGTCATGGCGCCAAGCTGTTGTTCGCGTACTCGGCGGCCACGGTTCCCAAGATCACTGTCGTATTGCGCAAAGCCTATGGCGGCGCGTACATCGCCATGTGTTCCAAGGGCCTGGGCGCGGACCGCGTTGTGGCGTGGCCCACTGCGGAGATTGCCGTCATGGGCGCAGAAGGCGCAGCCGAGATCGTCTTCCGGCGTGAGATCGATTCGGCCGAGGATCAGGCGGCGCGCCGGAAGGAACTGGTCGACGAGTATCGAGAGACATTTGCGAATCCCTACGTTGCGGGCGGCCGGCGGCTTGTCGATGACATCATCGAGCCCGCCGAGACCCGCCGGTATTTGGCCCGCGCTCTTGAATCGCTGCACGGCAAGCGTGAGCTGCGTCCGCAGAAGAAACACGGGCTGATCCCACTGTGACGAGGAGACGTGCATGAAGTTCAATTGGGCGGATTTGGCGGTAATGGCGGCAATGGCGGCTGCTGGCTTCGCCATCTGCTATGCCGCCCTCCGCCGCAGGCAACAACAGGCTCTTGCGGAGCAGCAACAAGCAACAGAGCGCCAACTCACCGCGCTTGCCGACGCAATCAGGACCCTTGAAGACAAGGTTGCTGAACTCAGCCGGATTCCGGCACTGCAAACCTCCGCTGTTCCCGAAGCGGAAACTGCAGGCGCTCACCAAACTGAAGAGGTTTCCGCATCTGTTGCCGTAGAACAGGAAGACAATCTTGAGGACGAGGAAGTACCAGCCGAAATGATGGGTGTGCTTGCCGCCGCCGTAACCGCATTCCTGGGCAAACAAGTCCGCATTCTCTCGGCCAGGAAGTTGCAGTCGCCGCGTCAGGTCACGAGCCCATGGTCGCAGCAGGGCCGGGTATTTGTGCTGGCCTCGCACAATCTGCGGGCGCGGGGCTGAGGCAAATCCTCGCCAGGGAAGGGAGCACATCGCTTTGAAGCTTCAGGTCACAGTCGAAGGAAAGACCTACGAGGTTGAGGTCGAGATTCTGGAAGAGGACGAAGGCTCGCGGCCGCCGGGTTACGGCTCTTATCAGCCCGCTACCCCGCCTCCGCCGATGCCCTCACCCGGCTCGCAGTTTCAGAGTGGCGCAAACTGGGGAGAGGCCGACGGCGGGAAGGTCTGCCGCAGTCCCATTACAGGCCTGGTCATCCGCGTAAACGTTGAGCCCGGACAGGCCGTCCAGGCAAACGATCTGCTCATGGTGCTTGAAGCCATGAAGATGGAAAACAGTGTCACGGCACCCGCCGCGGCAACCGTGAAAAGCGTCAACGTTGCGCCGGGAGACTCAGTGAAAGTGGGCCAGGTTGTCGTCGAGTTCGAGTGATCGGGTGCAATTCACTCTGTGGGAAAGGCGCAACCTTGGTCCAACTTCGCCGAAAGGATAGCAAGTGAGCAGTGTTCATGAAGATTTGAAGCGGGTTCCCGGGATCAGGTTCGTCGACCACGTTGCCATCGCCGTAAAACAGGGCGAACTCGACAACCAGGTCAGCGCCTACGAGATGCTCGGCTTTCAAGAAATTCATCGCGAAGAGGTACTGGGGACCGACCAGGTGCGCGAAGCATTGTTGCAGATCGGCGACGGCCCCAACCTGATTCAGTTGCTCGAGCCGTTGACCGCGGAGTCTCCCGTACAAAAGCTGATCGAGCGCAACGGCGGCCGCGGTGGCCTGGCCCACGTCGCCTTCCGCGTGGAGAGCGCACAGCAAGCGTTCGACGCCATGCATGCCAGCGGATTTCACATCATCGACAAGGCGCCTCGCAAAGGCTCGCGTGGAACCACGGTCTTCTTTGTCCATCCCAAATCGAGAGCCGACAAACCCTTCGGGTTTCTCATTGAAATTGTCGAAGACCCTGAAAGCAAGTGAAGAACAATGGCTACTGACAGTTTGCTCCAGGAGTTTCCGCCGGTAAGTACCGAAGCCTGGGAAGCGGCAATCACTCAGGACCTGAAGGGCGCCGACTACGCGAAGGAGCTGATCTGGCAAACGGAGGAAGGCCTTGCAGTCAAGCCCTACTACCGCGCTGAAGACACCGCAGCACTTGAGTATTTGGACATTGCGCCCGGTGATTTTCCTTTTGTGCGCGGCGCACACCCCATCGCCGGCTGGCGCATTCGTGAAGAGATTGACGCAGCCGATCCCGAACAGGCCAACCATGCGGCCAGTCAGGCAGTAGCGGCCGGAGCCGAAGAGATTGCGTTTTCGACCGTTGCCGTCGAACATGCTTCAGACCTGGCAATGCTCCTGGCCAATCTCCAGGAAATTCCCGTCCATTTTCACAATGCATCCGAGCCGCTGCTGCGACTCCTGATCGAACGCCTCGCCAAACAGAGAGCAACTTCGCAGCTGTCCACGGGCTTCGACCCCCTCACCAACCTCGATTTTGCAGCGGAGGTTGTGAGGAATACCCCTCCCACGCTCGTTCCTTTCACCATCCACGGCGAAGAGTTTGAAGAGTCAGGCGCGACTGCCGTGGAAGAAGTCGGTTTCACCCTCGCCGCCGGGGCCGACTTCCTGGCCGTGATACAATCCCGCAACGTCGAGATCGATCGCGCCGCAGCTTCCCTCGAATTCTCCTTCGCGATAGGCTCAAACTTCTTCTTCCAGATTGCCAAGCTCCGCGCCTTCCGCATGTTGTGGTCGCGAGTTGTCGAGAGCTTTGGCGGCACGCACCAGAGCGCCCGAGCTCGCGTCCATGCCCGCACCTCGCGCTGGAACAAGACCATCTACGATTCCCACGTCAACATCCTGCGCGCAACAACCGAGGCCATGTCTGCCGCCCTCGGTGGCGCGGACTCAATCACCGTTGCGCCCTTTGACGAGTGCTACAAACTCCCGGATGAAGCAAGCCGCCGCATGGCACGCAACACGCAAATCCTCCTCAAGCAGGAGGCACTCCTCTCACGCGTCGCAGACCCCGGCGCAGGATCCTACTATCTCGAGGTCCTCACCGACTTCATTGCCCGCGATGCCTGGAGATCCTTGCAACAAATCGAAGCCGCCGGCGGCTACCTCAACGCTCGCGCGGACGGGCAGATCCAGCGCGCGCTGGAGCAATCGCTCGCGGCCAAAGAGAGCCCTGTCGCATCGCGCAGCCGCATCTTTACCGGGACCAATAACTTCGCCAGCCTCTCGGAAAAGGCGCTCGATCGCGTCGACCCGGTCCGCCTCGCCGCATATCGCCGCGCCACCCTGCCGTACGAGCATCTTCGTCTGCGCACCGAGCGCCACGCAGCCAGGACCGGCAAGACGCCACGCGTTTTACTGGCCGAATTTGGCGACGTGAAGATGCGCTCCGCACGGTCCACCTTCGCCGCCAATTTCTTTACCTGTGCCGGCTTGGACATTGCAACGCAACATTTCGACAGCATCGATCGGATGCCAGCCAGTGATGCCGACCTGATCGTGCTCTGCAGCTCCGATGCGGAGTATCTGTCGCTCGCATCGGAACTCTTACGCGCGCTACATGCGCTCGGGCGCAAGACTCCCATGCTGGTTGCCGGCAACCCCGAATCCACGGCTCAATTGCAGGCTGCCGGCGTCGCGGACTTCGTTCACCTCCGCAGCAATCCCATCGAATTTCTTGCGAAATGGCAGCAACGTCTGGGGATCGAGGAATAGCAATGCGTCCGGACTTTTCGAAGATCGACTACAAGCCTGCCACCGAAGCGGCCTCCGCGCACACGAGCGAGGAATGGCTCTCTCCCGAGCACATTGCAATCAAGAGCTCTTACACGCGCG
>Ga0209517_10008020_pt1 | contig 12462 bp, 11 predicted proteins | sample PeaSoiMetSII2010_FD_187695 | JGI IMG/M metagenome (GOLD analysis project Ga0209517, IMG submission 187695) | Peat soil microbial communities from Weissenstadt, Germany - SII-2010 (SPAdes) (version 2) | ecosystem: Environmental > Terrestrial > Soil > Wetlands > Peat | place: Germany...
GCCATGGACCTCCCGACACTGTCCGTCTACGGCTCCACCCACCTGCGGTCAGCCATCCTCGCCGCCCGCGCCGCCCGGACCAACGGCCCCGGATCCGCCCAGACCGCACACGACCACCTCGCCGCGGCCAATGCCGCTGCCGCGCGACTGGGCGCTGACCGCGACGATTACGGCCTCGCGTTCGGCCCCTCGAACGTCGCCCAGCACGAAGTCGCCGTCGCCGTCGAACTCGAAGACGGCCGCCAGGCCGTCGCCCGCGCCCGGACCGTGCGACTCGGGAAGACCGTCCCGGCCGTCCGCCGGGGGCACCACTACATCGACCTCGCCCGCGGCTACTACATGACCGGCGACTCACCCGCCGCCCTGCGCTGCCTCAGCCGGGCACGCAAGATCGCCCCCCAGCAGACCCGCCACCACCCCATGGTCCGCGAGACAGTCCTCGCCATCGCCTCCACCGGACGCGGCAGCGAAGAACTCACCCAGTTCGCCACCTGGCTAGCCATCGCCTGAACGGATACTCACGAAGCCATTGAGGCGTGACCATCGGCAACAGGTAGCTCCGAACGTAGCGCCCCATTTGTCGGCCAATTGAAGTAAGCGCCAGGAGACTCGTCAAAACCTCGATCGACAATCGGATGGTCTTCGTTCGCTCAGCGGCCTGAGCCTTCATAGTTGAACGGCAGGCGCCAACCTCTGAATCGCCGTTGACACAGCCAAGCCCGTGCACTCCCGACTACTGCATGCTCGGCAGTGACAGCCAGGGTTGCACTCTGTGTTGGGCCATCAGAGTCGCGAAGCTCACGAGATCGGTAGCGCACGCTCGATCACCATCTTCGCCTTCTTACGCCGCAGTCGGCCTGCTCCGCCCGCTTGTCCGCGGTCAGCGCATCTCTCCAGGCACCGCGTCGGCGCCGGTCTAGGATCACCCAGTAGGCCGCGAGTGCCTCGTTGATCCCCACGTCACGAGCGATACGCACTCGGCCTGCCTGTCTCCCGGACCAGCCGGACTGCCCCCGGAAATCCTGATCGAACGTCTGCCGCGTCTCTGCCCAGAGTCGTCCTCTTTTAGCCGAGTCCTCACGGTGCGAGAGGAACCGCACGGAACCGACCTGCGGAGACGTATTATCGTAAGAGCTGAGTTAGAGGAGGTACGTGCATGGGCCAACCCGACGCAGCTAGCGGCGGCGGTCTCGTCGATGTGACCGCCGTTCCGCTGGACGAACTTAGAGACATGAACGACTCAGTTCTTGCCCATTCGCTCCAACTGCTGATGAAACGGCTCCACGATGGGCGTCTGCCGCTTGACTCATTCAATTCCGTTATCTAATTACGCAACGTCGGCTGGCCGTTCCGCCATTACCGACGCGGGGGATCTTGTGCCTAGGATATATGACATTCACAGACTCACATCCAATTTACTCAATGACCTTGCGACAGGTCCGGGCAGTCTGGACACGATTAGCGTGTTGCGGTCTGCAGAGCTAAGCAAGCACGTCTTGCTAATCGTTGCAGTGGATGCGGTCGCTAGGCAAGCCCGTCCAGGCGACCACCATGCGGCGGGGTTAGACAGCGCTTTTGCGCTCCTGAACCGGGCGCAAGCCAAGGCGCCGGATGTCACAGCTGAGACGCTCGCACTTCCGCAGGTGGGCGCGTGGGCGATGACCTGCCTCGAAAGCATTCATAGCGGCATGTCACCAGTGGACGGATTCGACGATCCCCACCCTCTCTGGGTGGATCTCGGCTACCTCAATGCAGTGGCCGCATCGGCTGCGCTGCGGGCTGGTCTGCCGTTCGACCTGGTCGTACCGATACGACACGGTCGCCTGGCGATCCCAGGCATCGGGATGGCCGACATAAGGCTAACACAGGTGGCAGACGACCCAGTGTGGGACCTTGCGCAGATCCGGTCAACGCGATGCACGCCTATTGTCGACGGTTCTCAGGCCGAGCCGCCTATGGAGATCTTCGAGGCTGATGGCACTCAACTGCCGATCGTGGTGCGGTGGATACCAGTTCACCGGGTGCGTGTAGAAGCCTCTGGTCTAGTCCTCGACGTGACGCTGGACAACCAGGATCCGTTCCTGGGCTACTACGGCCACCCGGTCGCCGCCACGTGGAGCCAAAAGGCTAGCGAAGACGTATTGAGCGCATGGACCGAGCTTCTGGTTAGCGCGTGGCGGCTAATTGCTGATCATCACCGCATCTATGCAACGGCCATTGCCGCCGGGCTGCGCACCATCGTGCCGCTGGCAACTCAGCGCGCAGGAGACCGAATCGCGGCAACATCATGCTTGGCATTCGGCGCCGTCGGGATCGGGATACCGCGGACCGCAGTTATCCTCGCCGAGTCCTTGGTCCATGAGTTTCAGCACGTGAAACTCGGGGCGATCGCTGATGTCGATGACTTGTTCACGCCGGGACCGAATACGCTCGTTTACGCGCCGTGGCGCGACGACCCACGCCCGTACGACGCGCTGTTGCAGGGGGCCTACGCTCATGCAGGCGTCGCCGGCTTCTGGCGGACAGAGCGGTACTACGTTCCAGCGGAAGGCGAGCTTGCGGCAAATGTCGAATTCGCCCGCTGGCGGAGCGGTGCTCTGCACGCGGCTCGAACTCTGGCGGCATCCAGTCGGCTCACCAGGAGTGGCGAGCGACTCGTTCGCGGCCTGATACTAACGCTGCGCCGATGGCAGAGCGATCCGGTGCCGCAGGAGTCGCTGCGGATCGCCCAGGAGATGCTTGCCGCACACCGTCTGGACTGGCGGGTCCGTCACCTGCGGCCCAGCGCCGCCTCTGTTGAAATGATCGCCCGATCATGGGAGCAAGACTGCCAGACCGTCGGCAATGTCGATACTCATGTCGTTGCTTGCCGTGATCCCGAAGTGCCCGACACACGCATCCGTCGCCAGATGCTGGAGTTGCGGTACCGAGACCCGCCTACCTTCCTGCGCTGGCAGTGCGGCGATCACCGACCTGATTCGGGGGCGGGCTCGCACACGCTGGATGCTGCGGACTCGGCGCTGGTCAATGGCGACAATGGGGACGCGGAAGCCGAGTACCGCCGGCGTATTGCGGCAGACGGACGTGATCCGGGAGCCTGGTCGGGCCTCAGCCTGATCGCGTGGCGCCGCGCGCGCAAGTCCGAGGACTTCGACGCTGTATGGACGAGGTTGCGCCCTGAACTCTCTCGGGCGCTGTACCTTCGGCTCTGCGAGAGGAGCGGCCGCGCTGCCGACCCGACTGCCTTGATCACTTGGACCGGACGGCTGCAGCCTCGCGCACGGTCTAGGACGACGAGCCAGCAGCCAGCAGGCAAGCCATGACCGCGGATTGGCCAGAGGGCTCGCTCGATGTGCAAGCTATACGGGCCAGCGGCATGGTGGCTATTCCGTTCCAGATATTCGTCGTGAAAGTGCATAGCCGATGCAACCTCGCATGCGACTACTGTTACGTGTACGAGATGGCCGACGACGGTTGGCGGCGTCATCCGCTCAGGATGAGCGACGAGACAGTTGCCTGGACAATCCGGAGAATCGCCGAGCACGTGCGGGCGCATAATCTGACCAGGATAAAGGTCATTCTGCACGGTGGCGAACCGCTGCTCGCAGGCGCGGAATTCATCGCCGGTTTCGTGACATTGCTCCGCGAGGCGCTGCCAGCGACGACGAGGCTAGAAGCGAATATCCAGACCAACGGCGTGCTTCTGGATGAGAGTATGCTGACAACCCTTGTAAGCAGCGACGTCAGCGTGGGAGTAAGTCTAGACGGCGATGCGACGGCCACCGATCGCCATCGCAATTACGCAGACGGACGCAGCAGCCACGCCGCCGCGCTCAAGGGAATCGCCCTGCTCAACGAAAAGCGGTTCCGGACGGCATTCAGCGGCATCCTGGCGGCGGTCGATCTCCGCAACGATCCCCTCACAACATATTCGTACTTGCTTTCGCACAATCCACCCAAGATCGATTTCCTACTCCCACACGGAACATGGTCAATGGCCCCACCAGGTCTGTCCCTTGGTGATCGGCTTGCAAGCGGCGATGATACGTATGGGGTCGCGGCGCCATACGCGAACTGGTTGCTGCCAATCTTTGACCGCTGGTATGCCACCACACCGGCCGGGCCGAGCGTCCGGCTGTTCTCGGAGATCATCCAAGCGGTTTTAGGCGGGCTCACGGCCCTTGAATCGGTGGGGCTGGCTGCGTCTACCCTCGTGGTTATCGGCACCGATGGCGCGATCCGCCAACTCGACTCGCTCAGCGCAGCCTATGACGGAGCTGCCGAGACAGGTCTGACCGTGGCCGAGCACACTCTCGATGCGGCGCTCGATCATCCAGGTATCGTTGCGCGCCAACTTGGCGGAGCTGGATTGAGCCCTGTCTGCCAGCGATGCTCGATAGTTTCGCTGTGTGGTGGCGGTCTCTATTCGCATCGCTACAGCGCAGGTTCCGGTTTTCTAAACCCATCGGTGTATTGCGCCGACCTGTTCCGGCTCATTGGTCATATCCGCGATCGCGTACACGCCGACATCTCACAGCTCGGCGGCCATCTGGCGGCAGCAAAAGATCGAATCGCAACGAAAATGGCTGCGGGCATTCCTAGCAGCGCTTCTTGAGCTGTGCCGTCACAGGACATGTTGCTAGTCAGAAAGGTTCTATGTCGACATCGAGTCGGCCACGCTGTGCGGCCCGCCTTGCCTCGGGATGACCCGAACCGAGAGTGGCATTATAACGGCCAAGCGTATCGTCTAGCAATTCTTGTGCCTTCTCGTGTGCACCCGTCGCGCGCAGGTCGATGGTCAGGTTGGCCGCCGCCGCCAGCGTGGCTGGGTGATCGACTCCTCGAAATTCCCTGCATGCATCGAGTCCGCGCTCGCCGAGTTCACGCGCCTGCGTCGTCTCGCCGATCACAGCAAGATCACTAGCCAAATTTGTCATCGCGCTGAGAGCAAACGGATGCCGTTCCCCGAACAGGTTGCGCAAACCTGCTAATGCCGCCTCATCCAGCTCAAATGCCTTGCTCGGTTCCCCGCATAGCCGACACACGATCGCATAGTTGACTTGTGCCGCGAAAGTTGTCGAATGTGTTGGGTGTCGCGTAGCCAACGCGCCAACTGTCCGCTTGCCGAGTCTGTAGGCATGCTCAAGGTCGCCTGTGAGGCGATAGTCATTGATCAGGCACGTTGCCGCAGTGAGTGTATGCCGGTGCTCCTCGCCGTTGTAAGCGACGTAGCGGTTGTAGGCGTCGACAGCAACCTCCCTTGCGTCGGTCAGTGAGCCGACCCTTCGGAGAGCGACCGCAAAGCGCTTCCGTGCGTCAAGCGCGGAAACATTCTCTCCGCCACGCCGAGCTTCGAATGAAGTTGTCGCCCTGCGAGCATATTCAAGCGACTCATCATAACGACCAAGTTCCCGCAGGTCGTGTGAAACTGCACCCATAGAATGGAGCGTATCCATCCTTGTGGGGCCAAGTCCTGACCTACTTTCAAGGGCACGCAGATCGTAGGCGAGCGCCTCCTCGAAATCGCCCAGTCGCCTGTAGTCAACCCCAATATTGTTAATGACGTCCAGTGCGTGAGGATTCTCAAGACCATGCGCCTCCTCATGTAGCTGAAGTAGCGCTAGGTCATTCGCGAGGGCGTCGGTAAAACGTCCTTGGCTGCGCAAATCGGCACCATGGCTGTTCGCGCAGATCATTGTCGTCAGCCGCTTCTCACCATAATGTACTCGAAGCCTTCTCAGAGTTTCCTCGTTCAACTCCTCGGCTTCCCTATGTCGTTCCACTAGGCGCAGCGCCATGCCGAGTTGCGTTGCCAGTGCAAGCACCTGGATGTCGTCCGGACCGGTTGCGGAACTCCAGTGCTTGAGCGCGGGCTCGGCTAGCCTGATGCTCTCGACGTGGCCGCCGCGCAAACGCAGTCGCGTGACTTGGTCAATTATCAGATCGCGGACGGCCTTGTCGTCAGAGTAAATGGCGCCTGTCGGCTCAAGATGCGGAAGCGACCAGTCGTACTGGTCGTCATAAGCATCCTGCTCGGGATTGCCCGGGTTGGAAGCGGCCAGCAGCGCGTGGACGATTCGCCGGTACGTGTCGGCAGCCTCCGGATTGACCTGGCTGAGGAGATCCTTGGCGACCTTCTGCACGACCTTATGCATCTCGACGGTATTGCGCACGGCATTCAGCGTAACCAGAGAAAACCTGGCAAGTCGCCGTTCTGCTTCGCGCAACTCGTGCAGATCACCAAGGACGCGGCGGATTTCTGCAGGCAGGTCGAGTCCCTTGCCCACCGCGATCAGTAGCTCTTGCGCGATCCCCTCGGGAGAGAAGAACGAGCACAGGTCAAACAAGGCGCGTTCATGTGGCTCCAGTGCGTCTGTGGAAACTTTCCAGGCCTGTGCGGCGACTCTCGGGTAGTCAATCGTCTCGTCCGTGCTCAGCAGTCGGTATGCGTCATCATCGTATCGCTGCAAGTACTCATCGACGGTGGCACCTGTCTCGTTCAAGTAGGCGGCCGCATGTACTTCCAGCAGAGGCAGATGGTCGAGTTTGTCTGCAAGTCGGCGAGCGTCATCGATGCGCTGAGCGTCGATCTCTGCCGCGCGGACCGCATCTTGGCCCGAACCGGCCATGGGAGCAAGGATCTTCACCCACCGGCGTAGGAAATCGAGGCTCTCCTGTTCTGCAAATTCACCGACCTTGATAGGCTCCGCATAGGTCGCAGTGTCCCAGTTCTGGATCTGAGACGTGATGATCACATGGCCATAGGGTGTTGTCCGCGGCAGAAACTCCGTGACCGTAACGGGATTCGTGGCATCATCAAAAATGAGCAGCCATTTCGCGTACGGGCGCCCCTCGAGCAGCGTGCGCCGTACGGCGCTGATTGCCTCGGCCGAGTCTGAGGTATTGAGGTGGAGCCGTCGACTGAGATTGGCGAACGACCCCCGGATGGGCTGTGCGCCCTCGGCATGGATCCACCAGATGAGATCGTAGAAGTCCGCATAACGATAGGCGTACTCCACCGCGATTGCCGTTTTGCCTATGCCACCTGTACCGGTCAGCGGCTGCGGGGGACGGTTGGCGGTCCCGTTCTCCGGGGTGATCAGTCGCCCGTGGAGCGACTGAAGCTCGGCGGTCCGCCCGATGAAATGACGGTTCCGGGGCGGTATGTGCTCGCCGAACTCCGTTGGCGGTCCGGCTAGGGGCGAAGGCTGCTCCTCCTGCCTACCTGCGTAGCCGCTCACTCCGGTTCTCCTGTCTCAAGGCAAGCCTAAAGCTGGCGAACGACCAAGAACGTGACCTGAGAATGGCGAGCCGACAGTTAGTTGGCCTAATAGTCAGCGTAAAACTGTCCTTTAGTCACACTTTCATTACCTTTTGGTTACATTTGGGTCTCGTGTAGCATTGCTCTCAGGTACTTCGATACGGTCAGCGCAGTTTAACTCAAACGGCGAGTGACGCGCCAGGAAGCCGGAGCGCGAGGTGGTGTTGACAGTGAGCACTACCCCACCGGGGCATGGTCGGCCCGAGACAGCGGAAAAGCACGAACGTGCCTGGCAGCGCTTGATTGAGATGCTCAAGGATGGCACTTGCACTCCGCTACTGGGGGCTGGCGCGAGCAGTGAGTCGATTCCAGTCAGCGAACGGCTAGCCGTCTTCTGGGCCGATAAATACGGGTATCCGCTTGAGGACAAGACCAACTTGGCGCGGGTAGCCCAGTACGTGCTGAGTTCGAGATCTGTTCATGACGTCAACGAACTCAAGTCACGGTTTGTCAGAGATGTCCTTCGAAAAGCTCGCTTGCCCGATTTCGGCAACCCTTCGCAGGTTCATACTGTTCTGGCTGGATTCGCGCTGCCTACCTTCGTGACCACCAACTATGACGACTACATGTGCCGGGCCTTGTGGGAACGCAACAAGAGGCCAATACTCGGGATTAGTCCGTGGTACGCAAGATCAGTCACTAATGATGTAACTGTGCTGCACGATTGGACCCCGGCCACCACCGACGAGCCTTTGCCGCTGACTGCTGAGCCGAGCAAGCCGGAAGTACATAGCGCTGCACGGCCGCTCGTCTACCACCTGCACGGCTATCATTCTAACCCGACGTCCTTGGTCCTGACCGAAGACGACTTCATCGACTACCTTACGAGGCTCGGCCCTGGTCTTGGCGAGTCACGGGATGACAAAAGCGTGGTCCTTCCCACCATCCGCGAGGCGCTCAGCAGCAGGTCTGTTCTCTTCATTGGCTACAGCCTGCGTGACGTGTCGTTCCAGGTCTTGATCCGCACTCTGACGCGTGACCTCAGGCGGACAGAGCGACGCTGGGGGGTCAGTATCCAGTTGCCGCCGCCACTGCAGGGCCAGGTCGACTGCACGTGTGATTGCTGTGATCACTCTGGCGTCCGACCTGCCGGCGATGCTGGGACTGGCAAGATCAATCATGCTGCGATGAGATACCTCGACGAGTACTTTGATGAGCAGAACATCACAGTTTTCTGGGGAAGTGCTCGTCAATTCGCTGAGGACCTGCTAAGGCGCGGCCAGGGCGGATCACCATGAGCGCTGATGGCGGTGTATGGGACGCGGACCCAGCAGAATCCTCGTCCTCGCCTTACGTGGGCCCGCGGCCCTATAGCGAGGCTGACCACGATGTCTTCTTCGGCCGCGAGCGTGAAGCGGCTGAGATCTGTTCCCTGTGGCTCGCGGCACGTGTGGTCGTCCTGTATGGCCCTGCGGGCGTTGGTAAGACCTCTCTGCTCCACGCCGGAGTGCTGACCCGCGTAGCTGAACTCGGCATGGACGTGGATTTGCTGCCCGTTGGCAGAATCATCTACCAGAGTGCTCACCCGCGGGCAGCAGACCCGGCTACCTACACCTACATGCTGATGAGCAGTTGGGCTTCCTCCGATAGCATTCCTGCCGAGCACGCCTCGATAGCGGACGTCCTGCGCGGACGCCCACAGCGACGGAACAAGTATGGTGACCCTGTACCTGTTCTCGGTGCGATCGACCATTTTGAGGAACTGTACACAGCTTATCCAGCACGCGCCGCCGAGCGTGACGACGTTATAGCGCAACTCTCCAACGCGCTGGACTCCGAACCTGCTCTGCGGCTGTTACTAGTGGTCAGGGACGATCATCTTGGCGACCTCGCTGCAGACGAGCGCCGACTGCTACCCTATCCAACCACTCGCGTGCGACTGAACCCCCTCACACCGGAGGCCGCCCGAGACGCCGTCACTGGGCCAGCTATGGTGCGAGGACGCGAGGTCGCCCAGGCCGACGTCTCACGACTCGTTGACGACCTGCGTACGGTTCGCTATGTGGATAGACTTTACAATTCCGTTGATATCATCCATGAATACGTTGAACCGATGTCTTTGCAGATCGTTTGCGGCCGCGCATGGTCCCGGCTTGCCGACGCCGGAGAACAAAGTCTGGCAGCGAATGTAGAACCCAGAAATTTCGATATTGATGCCGCTCTTAGGGAATTCTACGCGGATGTGGTACGCAAGGTGGCGCGGGCGCATCGAATTGATGAGCGGCAGCTACACGACTGGCTGGCATCTGCTTTCATTACAGAGCGCGGCACACGGGCCATCAGCTACCGAGGAATCGTCATGACGGACGGAATATCAAACGAGATCGCTGACGACTTGGTCCGACATGGCATCCTCACGTCGGAGGAGCGAGTGCTCGGGACATGGTTTCAGCTCAGCCAAGGACGGCTTGTCCGGGTGGTGCAAGAGGCTGGTGCACGGCGATCGGTGTCGGGTCGGGGTGCGCCGCCACCCGAGCCGCAGCCGCTCGACTACCGTGCAGCGGCCGTCGACGCGATGGCCCGGGGCGATTTCACCGACGCTGCCCGTCTGGCCGCTGAGGCGGTCGAGCAGTTCCGCAGTCCGGACGATCGATGGAAGCGGGCCGACACCCTTGCACTCCTTGGTTCAGTTGCCCGCGCCAATGGGGATATGTTGCAGAGCACCGAATACTACCAGGACGCGGTGACCGACTTTATTTCTATCGACGATTCCAGATCGGTGGTGCGCCTTTATGTGACACTGGCCGAGATGCACTTCCTTGCCCACGACTTCGCGAACGCCGTGCATTTCAGCGGACAGGCGCTTATGCACGCGTCCCGCGACCCAGATGCGCTGATTGCGTCGGGATACGCGCTATGGTACGCGGGCCATCCGCCCGAGGCGCTGGCCGAGTTCAACCGAGCGCTCGGAACGGACGCTTCGGCCGCGCTCGCTCTGAGCGGCCGCGGACAGATCGAGGCCGAGATGGAGGTCGGCAGCGCCCTGCCGAAGCTGCGCGAGTCAACCCTCGCGGATCTCGACCGGGCACTCGACATCGGCCTGCCCTCGCCCGTCGAGGAAGCTGACACGCGATCAGGGCGGGCACTGGCGCTCGCCAACAGGGACCAGGCTGAGGCCGCGCAGGATGAGCTCGTTGCGGCCCTTGCCACATTGCCCGCGCGATCGCAGACGCTGCTTCGTGCAGCGTTGGTCAGCGAACGCACTGCCGATATCTCGGGCGCACGGAATCTCCTTGGCCAGGCAACCAGCGCCCTCCCGTTGCTCTCGCCATGGCATCTTAAGCTGGCCTCGCGACTCGCGGCCAGACTCTCTCGTCCGGATTCCCAAAGTGAGCCACTGCGAGACTGATCGGCTGAGAACAGAGCCGGACGAGTTAATGGTTGTCTCGTTCGCGTGATGTCTGCGGACGACCGCATGGCTGAACAGGGTCTCACTGGATCTGAACGGCTCCAGTTGGCGTAGCTCAGTTCAACCCTGCAATTCCGGCGATCTGGCTGGGCGAGCTCAGCGGTGGTCACCGATACGCTCACGCCCAGCAGCGACGGCGCAGTCTACGCAGCTTCAGTCGCAAGCTTTGCGTAATCCGGGGTGGTTACAGGGCCGTCCGTCACGGCAGGCGACGGTCCGCTTTGCGCGTTCTTCCTCTCGTCGCGGACGGGTTATCCGGGGACCGTCTGCCACGCGGATTGCCGACAGCGCAGGCCATCCAGCGCGGGCCTCTCCTCGATTCCGCTTTTGACCTTCCCATCGCGGACGGCGTCCGCCACGACCCGACCTGCTCAATGTCCATCTCGTACGTATTTGAACCCCGGATAACAGCCGAACAGTGCAACGTTCATGTCCTGCCTCCAACGATCCGAGCCATGATCGGAGCGGTTACCTGCCGTGGCTCGGGTGTTGTGAGATGTGATCGTGGCGCTCGTCTCGCCGATTGGGCGGCTCATCGTGTCCTGCCCGGTTATTCCGGTTCGGGCTCCGCTTCGGCCTCCGCTTCGGCCTTGAGCGGCTTTATTGCTGGCGGCGGCAGCGGGCGCTCAGGATGACCGGGACCGATGATCCTCGCTCGGCTACCTCCTCGAGCGTCAGGCCGGCCCGCAGGACCGCATTGATGTAGGTCGACAGCATCCGGTGGCAAGCTTCGGCCCGGCTGCGGATCCCCTCGCCGCCGGTCTTCCACGACCCCTCGCAGGCGTAGCCGCCGTCCGGGGGCCAGCTGGGCAGCCCGGACCAGGATCCTTCCGGCCGGCCGGGATAGCACGGGTGGAACACCGAGAAGCTGAACCACCCGCCCGGGGCGAGCACTGCGGCGACGATGGCCAGGGCGCCGTCCAGGTCGTCGATGTCCATCAGCGCCATGTTGCACAGCACGCCGTCGTAGGCCACCTTGTCCCACCAGCCGGTGCCGGCGGCATCCCCTGGAGGTAGCGGATCCCCAGCGGCCGCGCCGCCTCGATCTCCCCGGCCCGCCGCAGCAGCTCGGCCTAGAGGTCCACGCCGGTGGCCCTGGCCCGCGCTGGGCCACGTACCGGCTGGCCGTGCCGTACCCGCAGGCCAGATCCAGCACCCGCAGCCCCCGCAGATCGCCGGGCAGCAGGGCGAGCGCCTGGCTGTCCCAGTCCCTGGTGAACTCGGCATACCAGTCGGCGACGGCGTCAAAACGCGCCGGATTGCTGCTCATCGCCGCCCACCATAGCGTGTGCGGGCACCCGGCGGCCGACCACGAGCCCGGCTGTCGGCGCCGACTGCTCCCACCACGCGGTGTGGCTCAACTCACTTGAGATCCAACGGCCCAATGGCTCACCAACACCGAGACTGGCCCGCCTGTCTTGAGACAGGACAAGAAGACACTGGCCAAGCCCGCTGGCTGGCCGGGGGCTGCCGCAGCGGGCTGCTGACTGCTCGCTCGCCCTGTGTGCATCGCTCGACCTGCGCTCACCAGTGCCCATCCGGCCTCTTGTTGATCTTGCTATCAGCACGATGTTGCTGCTCGCTGTCACCCTCGCTCTAGATCTTCAATCCCGAACAGACCATTGCATTACGAATGATCATGGCGGGTCAAGATCAACTTCAAGGTCAAGGTCAAGACCGGGGAGGTGCGGGTGGCTGTCGTTGTGACTGCCGCGTCCGGCTTTGACCTGGG
>Ga0209517_10008021_pt1 | contig 12459 bp, 6 predicted proteins | sample PeaSoiMetSII2010_FD_187695 | JGI IMG/M metagenome (GOLD analysis project Ga0209517, IMG submission 187695) | Peat soil microbial communities from Weissenstadt, Germany - SII-2010 (SPAdes) (version 2) | ecosystem: Environmental > Terrestrial > Soil > Wetlands > Peat | place: Germany: Weissenstadt...
TCCGTGCGCGCCGCACTAAACTGCACACCGATGGGGAAGGGGTTGTTAACCACAGAGACACCGAGATCACAAAGGGGAGGGACTGAATTTATTTTACCGCAAAGCTCGCAAAGATCCGACCGTCTTTTTTAACCGCTGATTAACGCTGATGGGCGCTAATGGGGGGACGGGGGGAAAAGACAGAATCATGGCGTGGCAGGATCATGGGGAAGGGGAAATTTTTTAACCGCAAAGGGGTCAAGCTCAACGTTCAACTTTCAACGGCGGGCGGGAAGGAGTGTATGAGACGGGCCGTTGGCCCTGAAGCTCCCCGGAACAGAGGGCAGAATAATTATTTTGGCTCGGTTACCCAGGGCGGATCCAAGTGCAAAATGAAGAGTGCAAAGTGCAGAATTTGAAATTCCGGAAGGGGATTTGGGAGTTAGTGCGGCGCGCACGGAGCCCCGAAAGCTTTCGGGGGAGCTGTCGCGCCCTACCTACCTGAGGGGCTCTTGGTTTAGCGCGCTGAGGGCGCGTGAGAGAGCAATGAATCAGTCGTTCGGAGGCGCAACGCCTTTCAGGGTTGAGGATGTTTTTGTGGACCATTGAGACCCCAGCCCCGAAAGCGTTCGGGGCTGGGCTGGAGGACGGAATCCCGATGGGATTCTAAGAAGGGGAGGAAGGAACGATGAGGGATGAGAGATGAGTGGCGAGTTAGGATTAAGGGGCCAGTGCATAGTATCAATGCAAAGGCAGTTCCTGTCCTGGGAAATCCTGGGATTTCCTGATGATCTGCGCCAAATGGCGGGGGAGGGGGCAAGGATAAAGGCTGGAAGACAGTTATGAATCAATGAATTAGTGATTCAGTGAGGGGGGAGGGGACAAGGCTAAAGGCTAAAGTGGGGGCGGATCGTCCCGGCGACTGGGCGGCGAGGCGCATGGGCTTCAATTGCGCTCCCGTCGCCTCGCATCTGCGGGCAAATCCTTGGCTAAGGATTTGGGACGACCGGACGACAACGTGGGAGCATTTTCTGATTGCTCTGGAAAGAATTTTGGTGGACAATCGAAAAGCTGGTGAATCGAAATCACCACACTCTGGCCGCCGCGTGGTGGTCCATCGTGGAAAACTGCTCCGCTGCCAGTGACTGGGCTCGATCCGCCATCGACCGAACAAACAGTGTCAAGCACCTGCACCCCAGACGCACGGAATTGAATCAGGAACCGAATGAAAATAGACCTCTCCCGCGCTTATCTGCTGGCCCTGGCGGCCGCCTTCACCAGCACAACCCTCGCTCAATCCTTTCACCCTGGCAACCTGGTCGTTTTGCGCCTTGGCAACGGCAGCGAAAGCCTGGTGAAGTCCGGCAACCGAGTATTCCTCGACCAATACACCACCAGCGGAGCCTTGATCGACAGCGTGGCCGTCCCGGACAACGGAACCAATGCCCTGATCATCAGCGGCACCTCAACCGCCGAAGGTGGTTTGACCCGTTCGGCCGATCGCACCATGCTCGCCTTCGCCGGCTACTGCACCAACCGCGGCTCTGTGTCGGGACCACTTGCCAACCAGACGGCAACCAACGTGCCACGTGGCATCGCGACCGTCGATGTGTCTGGCAACTACAGCCTCGTCGAGGCCTGCACCAATCTTTATAGCGGGAACAATATCCGGTGCGCGGCCACCGATGGAACGAATAATTTCTGGACGGCGGGCACGCCCGAGGGCACTTACTACCTTCACCCTCCGGGTGCGCCGGTGAATGTCCAAACCAATGCGGGGGCAAATACAATTTACGTAAAAATCATCAACGGAACCCTCTGCTTTTCGACCCAGAAGGGCACCAGCGGGCTCTATGGCTTTTCAACGGGAGGGCTGCCCAACGCCGCTGCGGCCCCCAACCTGCTGTTTGCCACGGGCGGTTCCAGCCAACCCCAGGGCTTTGACCTCAATCCCTCGCACACCCTGGCCTATGTCGCGGATAGTCGCGTTTCCGGCGGCGGTATTCAGAAGTGGACGAATGACGGCAGGGCCTGGTCACTGGCATACACGCTCAACACTGGAGCAGGCGCCCTCGCGGTCGCCGTCGATTTCAGCGGCACGGTGCCCATTATTTATGCGACCACGGGAGAATCGGCGACTAATCGGCTCGTCTGCTTCATCGATACGAATTCCGCGGCCACCGCGATGCTGCTGGCAACGGCGGGCGCCAATCAATGGTTCAAAGGGCTTGATTTCGCGCCGGACCTCGGCCCGGTCATTCTCGCTCAGCCCCAAAGCCAGGTTGTCACCAACGGTAGTGACGCAAGTTTTTCGATCACCGCCAGCAGCTCGTATGCCCTGAGTTATCAGTGGGAAATGAACGGCTTGAATCTCAATGGCCAGACTACTACAACCCTGACGCTTACCAACCTGAGCGCGACCGATCAGGGGACTTACCAGATCATCGTTGCCAACCAATATGGCTCGGTCACCAGCGCACCCGCCGTCCTGACCGTTATTACGGAGCTCCCCGGGACCATCCCGGTGACGGGCGACGGCACGGTGGTGCCTGAGCTGAATCTTGGCGCCTTATCCGTGGGAACCTCTTACACGGTCACCGCGGTGCCTGGCCCCGGCCAGCAATTCGCCGGATGGACGGGCAGCATCACGACCTTGTCCCCGACCCTTACTTTTGTGATGAGCCCAGGATTCGAGCTCACCGCCAATTTCGTCCCCAGCCCTTATGTTTTAACCAGCGGCACTTACAGCGGTTTGTTCTCCCCGACGAACCCGAACGAGGTGCAGCCCGGCACCGCCGGCAGCTTCACGATCTCCGTGACGCCGCGAGGCACCTACTCCGGCTTCCTCTCGATGAGCTCCCGTCGTTACGCCTTCAGCGGCGAGCTGAACTCGCAGGGCCGCGCCAGCAAGTCTTTCCCGGGCAACCCGGGTCCCGCCCTAAGCCTGGTCCTCAGAATGGGCGCTGGGAATCAGGCGGACCAAGTCTTTGGCAGCCTGGCCAGCGGAACCTGGGTTGCGAACCTGTCGGGCAACAAGGCCGTCTTCAATGCCCGCACCAACTCTGCGCCTTACGCCGCAGGCTACACCCTCGTTTTCCACGGCCAGGACGGCGTTCCTGCAAGCCCAGCGGGAGATGGGTTCGGCACCGTGCGGGTAACCACGGGCGGCCAGGTGTTCTTCGCCGGAATGCTGGCCGACGGCACGCCGGTCAGTCAGAGTGCCTTCGTCTCAGGCGAAGGCCTGTGGCCATTGTATCTTTCCCTCTACGCGGGCAAGGGGCTATTGTTCGGCTGGCTCGGCTTCACCAATCAAGCCGACGACGACCTCACTGGCCCAGTGACCTGGATCAAGCCTCCCGTAATCACAGCGCGCTACTACCCGAAAGGTTTCACCAATGACTTGCAGGTGGCGGGCTCCGCATACGTGCGGCCGGCTGCTTCCCCTTTTGAAATCCTGAGCCTCACCAATGGCACGATCTCTTTCGCGGGCGGGGAACTCTCCGCCGCGTTTACCAATTCCATCACTCTCGGCCCAAGGAGCCACGTTACCAACTCAAGCCCCAATCGGCTCAGCCTAAGTTTCTCGCTCAGCACCGGCGTTTTTCAAGGCATTGTCCTCGATCCTTCGACCCGCACGCTCCTGCCCTTCGGCGGGGCCGTCTTGCAGAAGCTCGACACCGGCTATGGGCTCCTTCGGGGCGCTCACCAAACCAGTGAAGTCGTCATCGAACCGTAAGAGCCTTAAGACTGAGCGGTGGCCGGGCTCATTGTGAGACAGACGGAAAGTGCAAGCGGCCGAGCCGGTAATCGTCCATGCGCCACTTCAAGAAAGGAGAGCATTTTTCCGTCGTGCCTTTGTTGCGTGTCGGCCAATACTGGCGAAAATCGTCATCCACTTCCTGTAAGTCTCGGATGCCGCCGGCGGCCAGTTGCCGGGCCGAGCGTAGTTTCCCGGCCGCCAGGGCTTGTTGCCACAACATGATTTTGCAGGATTGCGCGGCCATGCGCGCGGCCAGCTCCAATTCGAGTGCCAGGCTTTTCCCCAAGGGAGTGGAATGCCGGGCGCGGCGGAGCACGGCGCGATTTTGCTCGACAGCCGCCAACGCGGTTCGAATGTTTTCCGACGGAATGCGCGCGTAGTATTTCAGGCCGTCGCGGCAAAAGAGCTCGCGCGTGGCCGGTTGGGGAGCGGCGATCACTGCCCCGAACGGTGTGAGATTTGGGGCATAGAAGTCAAATTCTCGGTGCGCGAGACCGAGGTTCCAGGCCGCCTGGGCTGCCTTTTGGGTGGCATCCGCGAATACGTCGCGGCTGAGCACGGGAACGAGGAGTTTTTTCTCGAACGATCGCTCGCACCAGCTTAGGGCGGCGCCCGCCAGAAAGGGCAGATAACTGGCCGCCAGTGGCTGCGGATGGCCGCCATCACCCCAGTCCGTGTTGAGGAAGCCGACGGCGCCGTGCTTGCAGCCCGCGGTTGCGGCTTCCCGCAGGTTGGCTAAGGCGTTGTCGTGCCGGCCGATCAGGCTCATCCAGGTCGAGGTGCCTGGGCAGACGTAAAAAGGCAGGCTGGACGCCGCAAATTTTCCGGCCTCGCTCTCCCAGGGGTGGCCGGCCTCATAGCCCCAGTTCAAAGCAATGACGTCCTTGGCCACTTCCGGGATGAGCTCTGGGTGATGCAAGATAATATCGCCCCAGAACATCATACGGCGGCCGCGAGAGCGGACCTCGGCGTGAATTCGTTTCAAAAACTCGAGATAGACCCGCCCTTTGCCGAGCTCTTCACAGAGACGCTTGGTTTGGCCGCGTCCCAGGTCCCAGGTCTCATCACAGCCGACGTTGAACCAACCGCTGGTGAAATGGGGCAGAATTTCATCGTAGAGGCCGCGCAGGAACGGGAGCGTCTGCGGATGATTGGGCGCCAGCGTGGAGGGATAACGTAGAAAAGTTCCGCCTTCCCCTTCGTAAGGCTCGTGGACCTCAGCCAGCTTTTTCAGCGGCGGATATTCCAGCCAGTAGCGCAGGTGGCCAAATGAATTCTGGTTGGGCACCAGCTCGATGCCCAGGGCACGGCACTGCGCGTCCAATTTCAGTAACTCCTCGCCCGTCAGCGCACCCCAGTCGCGCCAGACCGGTTCATAGTTGCGGTAGGCAAAGGTGTGCTCGGTGTAAAGCTGAAACTCGTTGATCTTGAAATCGGCCAGATGCTCGACCAAGCCGAGCAAGGTTTGGAGATTGGGAACCCGGCCACGTGAAATATCCAGCATGACCCCGCGCCGCGGAAAATCGGGATAATCGCGGATGCGCAGCCGGGGCAAATGACGGCCATAGTCGCGAAAAAGCTGGCGCAGGGTGGCCACGCCCGCGCGCAGCCCCCCCACCTCGCGGTACTGCAATCTGATTCCCTTGGCATCAATCGTCAGGTCGTAGCCTTGGGGATGGTCGGGAGCAAGGTTGCTGTGCCAGGCCCGGAGGGCCAGACGCGGATGCTTGGTGGGGCCCAAGATGGTTTCGAGTTCGACCCCATTAGCCTGAGCGGCCGATTGCAATCGCCGCGCCAACGGGAGCAGGACCGTGTCGCGCTCCAGCCGGTCATCGAGGTGCAGGACAACCCGTTCCGCCAACGTGTAAGTCCCGGGCAGCCTTCGGATCGAGCGGGGATGGGGAAGCAGGTTCAGGCTTTGGCGATCATTCCGGTCTGACGCGCGTAGTTGAACAAACCGCCCGCATCGACAACCGGCCGCACCTCGCCCAAGGGCTTGAACTTATGAATCTTGCCTGTGGGCTTGATCGTGATGGTCGCCGCGTCGAGATCGACGCTCACCACGTCACCAGTTTTCAGGAGGTCGCACAAACGATCCGCGCATTCGCACGGGTAGAGCTCGCCGGTGGCAACCGAATTACGGAAGAAAATGCGGGCAAAGCTCTCCGCCAGCACAATCTTGCACCCGGCTGCGCCCAAGGCAATCGGGGCATGCTCGCGTGAGCTGCCACAGCCGAAATTGCGTCCCCCCACGACTATCGGATACGCGCTAACGTCGCGGTCTTTTTCCACAAATCGGATCGGGTAGAGCGAATCGGGCAGTCCGCATAACGCATAGGAACCCAGCTTTTTGTACTCCTCGGGAATCGTTGGCACGAGGTTCAAGTATTGCGCCGGTATAATTTGGTCGGTGTCGATATTATCGCGCACCACGTAAACCGGCCCGCTAAACACAGATTGCATAGGCCAAGCTTGTTCCCCGGCGGCGGGATTTTCAATACTGAAACGCCGGTTTGTTGCGGCGCGACAGGCGGTGCCTCCGGAGGGTATTCCACAAGCGCGAAGAAGGCTGCGCCCCATTTTTTTGCGGGTTTTCACCCCACTGCCAACGGAAGCGATTTGGCTTATAGGAGAGCCGTCATGAACAACACCTACGTGATCCAATGGAGATCGACAGTTAATGGCAGAGCTGGCCGAGGAACCAAGGTGTTCGGTCGCGAAGAAGCGGAGCGGCTGGCGGATGAACTGAACCAAGAATACCCCCAGATCCACCACGAAGCGGTCAAGCACCAAGCACCCGATGAGCCCATCAACACACCAACGCCCGAGGACGCCACGGAGAATACGCCCGCCCTTTCTGTTCCCTAATCGTTTCAATTTGACTTAGCGACGCGAGCCGCGCTCAATACGGCCATGCGTTCGATCTTTTTGCTGGCCGTGTTTGGAGTTTGTTCCTGCTCACCCATGTTCGGCGACGAGCCCGTGCCCGGAAAACAGGTCGAGCAGGTGCTCAAGGTGGGCGATGGCGCCATCTCTTATCTGTTTTACCTGACCGGCCTGGGCATGGGAGGATACGGCTCGTGGCGCTTGGCCGCCGATCATCCGGGACGCTTCGCCACAGTGGTTCCCATCTGCGGCGGCGGTGACCCCAAGGATGCGGACAAGCTCAAGGAACTGGTCATCTGGGCATGGCACGGCGCGGCCGATCCCACGGTCCCGGTCCAAAAGTCAATCGGCATAGTCCAAGCCATCGAAAAAGCCGGCAGCTCGACCATCCGTCTGACCACCCTTGAAGGCGTCGGCCACGTTTCCTGGCAGGCCGCGTATGCTTCGCCGGACCTTTACGAGTGGCTGGACCACCAATTCGCATCCAAAAACCGAGGCCGGTAAACTTCCGTATCGTTGGCTCGAAGCACGTACGTATGGAACTTTGTTTAAAATGCGGTGTGAAGGCAGCGACCATCTATTTCATTCGTGAAAGGATGGGCAAGGAGAAGGAGGAGGCCCATCTCTGTGAGGGCTGCGCTCGGCCAGCGATCATTAGGCGAGAAGCATCAACGCAGGGTCCTAAAAAGTGCGAGTTCTGTGGAGGAGCAGCCTTTTCTCCGCTTCCAGGCGTGCGGAGTATAACCTACGCTTGCTGCCCTTGCCGTGCCCGCTACTCGAACATCTTCTTCGAATTGTGTTCTGAGCAACGGCCCGATGTGCTGGCTCGCAGCAAGCGAGATATTTTCTTTTTTGACATGTGTTTTGACCCCGAGGTCGAGCACTGGGCAGATGCTGCGGGGCACGAGGCCATGCAGAAATTACGAGGCTCCGGAACGCAAGCGTGTTAGGGCATGTGCCAAACGGAGCCTAAATCTCGCAGACCTATGGACGGAAGCGGGCCCGGAGAGCCGTCGAAGTATAGAAAGGGGCGTGTCGAAGCCTTACGCGAGCCGTTCGCGGCTGGTGAGAGAGCGAAAAGCAGAATCTCACGAAAGCTTTTTAGCGCTCAGACGTTAGCCGTGCTTTGCTGTTGCGGGCTGGCACCGCAAGTTTTGTCCGCCGCCGGCCACGCTGAGTGGAGCGACCGGATGGAGCCGATCACGCCGAAAGCTTATCTCTGCCGCCGCGCGACCAGCCCAATTAAGATCGATGGCAAACTCAACGAGTCAGCGTGGGCCGCCGCGCCCTGGACGGATGATTTCGTGGACATCCAAGGCTACGCCAAACCGAAGCCGCGCTTCCGTACGCGCGCTAAATTACTTTGGGACGACAATTATCTCTATATCGCCGCCGAGCTTCAGGAGCCGCATGTCTGGGCCACCCTAACGAATCACGATTCCGTCATTTTCCGCGACCCGGACTTCGAGGTTTTCATAGACCCCAAGGGCGAGACGCAGCCGTATTACGAGTTTGAGATGAACGCGCTCAACACCACGTGGGATTTGCTGCTTACCAAGCCGTACATGGACGGAGGCAAACCACACAATGAATGGGAAATCCCGGGCGCGAAAACCGCCGTCCATGTCCGAGGCACGTTGAATAATCCCGCCGACACCGACCGGGGTTGGACGGTTGAGCTTGCGTTCCCGTGGAAAGTGCTGGCCGAGCACGCGCGACACCCGGGTCCACCGGAGGAAGGCGAACAGTGGCGCATCGACTTCTCCCGAGTCGAGTGGCGCATCACCACAACCAATGGGGTGTACGCGAAAGTGCCGGGCACGCCGGAGGACAACTGGGTGTGGTCGCCGCAAGGCGTCGTGGACATGCACCGGCCCGAGATGTGGGGCGTGCTGCAGTTTACCAAACAGCCGGCGCGGAAAAAGATTCCCCTCGCACCAATCTGCGGCAAACCCGCGCGCGACCGGGCTCTGGAGGTTTATTACGCCCAACGCGATTTTCGGGCTGCGCACAAGCGCTGGGCGACGAACCTGATTGAGTTGAATTTGAACCCAGTCCCGCTCGCCGATGGTGTCCAAGCGGCTGCGCTCGAATCCACGGCCGACGGCTACGTTTGCGCGGTGGCATTCCAGGAGGGCGTGCGCCAGCGCGTCTGGCGCATCCGCCAGGACCGCTTGCTCAAGCTCGACGAGCCGATGCCGGTCGAAACTGAATCGTTCGTCGCCCATGCGGCCGAGAAATACGGCGAACTGGGCCGCCGGGCCGCGTATTTCTTGGTGGACAACATGCCGGCGAACGACCGCGCGACGCTGGACGGTGATTTTCTTATGGAAAACCTTCGGCTGGCGCTGGAAGCGCGCAAAGAGTTCTCCTGGGCGAAAAACGTGCCGGAACGGATTTTTTTCAATGACGTGCTGCCGTACGCCTCGGTGGACGAGCCGCGCGATCCGTGGCGGGCGGATTTTTACAAACTGGCCGCTGAAATCGTTTCGCACTGCACCAATGGCATGGATGCGGCGCAGGAGCTGAACCGCCAGTTCTTCAAAAGAATCAATGTCCACTACAACGTCCACCGCAAGCGCAACAATCAAAGCCCGGCGGAATCCATCGAGCAAGGCAGGGCTACTTGTACCGGGCTTGCCATCATCCTGGCGGACGCCTGCCGCGCGGTCGGCGTTCCTGCTCGCCTGGCTGGCGTGCCCGAGTGGGTGAACAAAGAAGGCAACCACACCTGGGTCGAGATTTGGGATGGCGATTGGTTTTTTACCGGCGCGGACGAATTCGACCCAAAAGGCTTGAACCGCGGCTGGTTCAACAGTGACGCCGCCAAAACCGCGCGCAGCCCGAACCCGCTGAACCAGGTTTACGCCACAAGTTGGCGCCAAACCGGGGTGTACTTCCCGCTCGCGTGGGATTTGGACTCGCGCGATGTGCCGGGCGTGAATGTTTCGGCCCGCTATGCGGCGCTGGAAGCGGACACCAACTCGGGCGCCGTCGTTCATGTGCGCTTGCGCGAAAAGGAAGATGGGGACCGCCTGCCCGCCGAAGTGGAGTTGCGTTCGTCCAGCGGTGAGTTGCTCGCCCGCGGCCAAACCCGCGCCGGCACCGCCGACCTAAACGACATGCCGGAATTCAAATTGCTGGATGACGCGGCGCGCGTGACGTTCAGATTTGTGCAGGGTGGCGAGGCGCGCGAAAAAGTTGTGACGTGTTCCGCTTGTCAGAAGTCGCCAACAGTTGATTTCGTGTGGAGCGACTTGACGCCCGTGCGCCCGGCCGTCCTGGCCGCCGAGGCGTGGCTGGCGCGCCCCGACGCAGAACGCGGCGCGCCGCCGGAACTGCCGCTTTCCCGCGAGGAGGCCGTTCGGCTGGGTTCACTGGCGTGGGGGAAAGTGGAAAGAGCCCGGGCGGAATCCGCCGCAGCGGAATTGCGCGCGAAGCAAATTGTTCTGGGCGACAAAATGTTGAAGTGGCTCGAGAAATCGTTTGGCGAGGCGCCGGACGGCAAACATAGTCTTTGGATCACCCTGCACGGCGGAGGCCAGGCGACGGCGGAGGAAAATGACCGGAACTGGAGGGGTTATTTTGGACGATACGAATTCCCGCCGGGCAGTATCAACGTCGCGCCGCGCGCGCCCGCGAATACATGGGACATGTGGCACGTGCCCTGGGTGGATGACCTGTTCGACCGGTTGATTGCGGATTTTGTATTGCAGGGGGGCGTGGACCCCAACCGGGTCTATCTCATCGGTTACTCCGCCGGCGGCGACGGCGTTTATCAACTGGCGCCGCGCATGTCCGACCGCTTCGCCGGGGCCGCGATGTGCGCGGGGCATCCGAACAAAGTCACACCCGAAGGCCTGCGTAATTTGCCGTTTTTCCTCTACATGGGCGGGGAGGATTCGGCCTACAACCGCAACCTGATCGTCCGCGAATTCAGCGCCAAAATGGACGCGCTCCAGGCAAGCGACGCAACGGGTTATCCGCACCGGTTGACGGTTTTTTCCGGCCTGCAGCACAACATGCAAAACCGCGAAGCCGAGATGATTCCGCGCCTGACGCCGCTCTCACGGGTGGCTTGGCCGCGACGCGTTGTTTTGAAACAAGACGACGTAACCCACGCGCGTTTCTACTGGCTGGAGCGCGCATCCGACGCGATCCACCCTTACGAAATCTACGCCGCGCGAGTTCAAGGCCAGACCATCACGGTTGAAACTCCCGCCACGGGAAGTCTTACCCTGCGCCTTTCTGACGGTCTGCTCGACCTCGACCAGCCCATAAGCGTGGTGGCTGGCGGACGCTCTGTTTTTGAAGGCAGGGTTTCGCGCTCGTTCGCGGCGGTGGTGCAGTCGCTGCACGAGCGGGAAGATCCCGGCACCGTTGCCACTGCCCTCCTGCCGGTGTCCTGGTAAAGTGCGCAGCGCCGTTTGCCGATGTGTATCAATCCATTGCTCCGTCTCGCTCGCGCCGTGGCCACCGGCGTGTCGGTCCTCGGCGCCACTCCGCTTCAGAGCGCTGACGTAACACTCCTTGCCACCAAAGTGAGTGATGGCGACGTCAAGCAAGCCAAGGGCCTGCCTGGCGACATCCATCAGGATGACAATTTCACGCTGCTCCGACAGAGCGTTATCCCTTTAACAACCTCGGAGCCAGGCCGCCCGGTTAAAATCCTGGTGGACCGAACGCAGGCCTTTCAGACGATGTACGGCGATGGAGCGGCCATGACGGATTCCTCGGCCTGGGTGCTCATGAGGCTGAAAGAGAAGAATCCGGCGCTGTACAATTTTACGATGAAAAGGCTGTTCTCCCCGTCCCAAGGCGCCGGCTTCAGCTTTCTGCGGCTGCCCATGGGCGCTTCCGACTACACAGCCACCCCCGCCTACTACACTTACTGCGACGAGCGTTCCCCGGATCTAAGCCGCTTCTCCATCGCTTACGATCGGGAGTACATCATTCCCGCGCTCAAGGATGCGTTGCGCTTGAACCCCGAGATTCGCATTCTGAGCTCGCCGTGGAGCGCCCCGGCTTGGATGAAGACCAATGGCAGGTTGTCGGGGATCTCTCCCGACGAAAAAGCCCTCGGAACCACCTGCAAGCTCAAGCCGGAGTGTTTCGAGGCGTATGCCGGCTACTTCGTGAAATTCATTGAGGAGTACCGCGCGGAAGGGATTGAAATCTGGGGCGTCACGCTCCAGAACGAACCGCAATTCGATGCCGCCGCGTATCCTTGCATGCGCATGAACGAGGACGATCAGATCAGGCTCGTCAGCCTTCTGGGTCCCAAGCTAGCCGCCCGAGGATTAAAAACAAAAATCTTCATCCACGACCACAACTGGGGGTTGCATCCGGGCGACCGGCGGATCATCCACGGGGACGCCAAAATGGAACCCCTCGAGAGTGTGACGAAAATCCTCTCCGATGCCACCGCCGGCCAATACATCGCCGGGAGCGCCTGGCATTGTTATTACGGCGACGCCAGTCTCATGAGCCAGACCTATAACACGATTCACCAGCGTTTCCCGGACAAAGAAATTCTCTGCACCGAGTTGGGGGGCTGGGGCAAGAACCGTGGCGCATGGTGGGGGGATGTGGACTGGGGCATGGCCCACAGTTGGTTGGGCGGCCCGCAGAACTGGTGCCAGGCCGCCGCTCAGTGGAACCTTGCTCTCGACTGCAAGTTCGGGCCGACCCCGCGGCCGGATTCCGCCGCTTTGGGGTTGGTTGAAATTGAGACCGGCAACTATCAGGAAGCAAGGTTCGAGCGCGAATTTTATGCGCTTGGCCAGATGTCGCGCGCCGCCCGCCCTGGCTCGAAACGCATAGCGGCTTCCTTC
>Ga0209517_10008022_pt1 | contig 12459 bp, 9 predicted proteins | sample PeaSoiMetSII2010_FD_187695 | JGI IMG/M metagenome (GOLD analysis project Ga0209517, IMG submission 187695) | Peat soil microbial communities from Weissenstadt, Germany - SII-2010 (SPAdes) (version 2) | ecosystem: Environmental > Terrestrial > Soil > Wetlands > Peat | place: Germany: Weissenstadt...
AGGGTCAGCGGCAACAAATTTAGTCACGCTCGTCTACTTTCTTTAATGGAAAGCGTGAATCGCCAGGAAGAATACTTCGATGAAGTCCGCGATCTGATTTGTTCCGCCCCGCAGACACCCGTCCGCATGAACGAGCAAGTTATCAACGTCATGAACGCGCAATGGCATCGCGGCACGGAATGGGCTGTGAGCCACGCGCGCGCCTTTCGAGACGAGGTACGGCACCGAGTGGACAAAGGGATCGCCGCATACCCCGGAGAGAAGCTGCGCCTCATGTGGGTCGGCGCGGGCCTGTGGCACGATACGGATTTCTACACGGCATTCGAAGAAAGCCTGGGGGCAGTTTTCGTTTGGTCCATGTATCTCGCCTTTGGACCCGATGGCTATATTCGTTACGGCCTCGACGACCCATTGCGAGCTCTCGCCAGCCGCGTCGTTAGCATGAATGAGCAACTGCACAATCCCCCTTGGGCGAACGAATGGATCGTCGAACAAGCCAAGCGCCATCGCATAGACGGCGCCGTGATTCTCGTGCCCCAGAACAGTAGACCCTCCGCGACTGGGTCATTCTTCATCAGGCACGCGCTCGAAGACGCCGGTATTCCGGCGCTTGAGATCTGGGCGGACATGGTAGATAGCCGCCGGTGGGATGCAACATCGATGCGGCAGCGTGTCGCAGAGTTTATCGAGACTCAGGTCCGCCGTCGATAGGCCGTGCCGGTGAAATCAACTTGTAGTCAACCCGCACTTTTGTCGGCGCTCAGAGTGTCGTTGCTTCGAGGGTTTGTACTACTCACTGCGATAGCGATCGAAAAAATCGAAAACAGCAGGAAGCGTTAAGGTCACCATGCCACCGTGGTCGGCGTCGACTTCGAGGTATTCCAGATCGAAGCCCTGGGCTATCATCCAATCCCGCATCAAATAGCTGCCCTCCACTGACGGCAACGCCTTCGTCCCCTCGGACATCATGACCGGCATGGTCCGGATGCGATCCCAGGGATAGTTCGCCTCATCAACAAACGGACCGGACATGGGCGCGATGGCTCGCCATAACTGGGAATATTTTGCCCCGAGATACCAGGTCCCTCCGCCGCCCATCGAGTGACCCATCAAGAAAATGGACGTCTGGTCTATCGGATATTCATTGAGGACTATCTCGAGCACATTCAGGACATCCTTTTCGCTAAGTTCCAGCGCCCGCTTCTGCTCCAGCGTCACATCGGCTCTTTGTTTTGCAGCGGCTTCGGGCTGCCCGAAGACCGCAGGAAGTCTGAGTGGAGATCCATAGGCGCCCAGTGGGCTATAGCCCAGAGGCGACACCAAGACGTAACCGTGCTGCTCGGCCAGGCGAAGAAGCTGCTTACCGTTGCCATCCAAATACCGGTTCTCGTCTGAACCGCCTCCATGAAGCATCACGATGAGGGGCAATTTCGATTGACCGTCCCACGAGGTTGGGACGTAAAGGCGATACGGCATGTCCGCTCCGGCAGCGGAGAATCGATAGGTGCGATGTTGGTCACCTTTGGCCCGCCACTGAGGATTGCCGGGTACCGCTAGGCTCTTCGCCAGCGATTGCGATTCGCGGATTTGCTGGTCTGCATCAAGAGCCGAACCGAACGCGATAGGCTGTGCCGAACACGGGTTCGACTGAGGGACGCAAGGCGGTACCGTCGGCGGCGGATTCTGTTGTGCAGTTGTCGCGCTGGCCAAAAGAGCTACGGCCAACGGGATGCGAATCGTTAGTTTCATCGTCCGCTCTGTCGCCCTGGGCCTTGCGCGTTCCTCAGTCGATCTTCTTCTTTCGAACCACCCACCGAGGATTGACGCACAGCCCGCAAGTCGCTCCCTTAAACATCAGGCTGGCGCGCTGATCGCCTTTCAGCTGCCAGTCCAGCCAAGCAACGGCAACGCCGCTGAACTCGCCCCCGTTTGGTTGACGATACGTGCCACCATGGGTGACTCCTCTTTCGTAGCCTCGAAATATCGGAACGGACGCAATGCGCTCGAAATCGTCGTCAGCGTTTGCGAAGGCGATGTCTTGAGCGTCGCCGCTGATGTATGCCACGGGCGTATGGAGCGATTTTAGGTCATCCTTGCTCATGGACTTTCCCCCGGCCATTTCGGTCGGCTTGGGGAAAAGACCGCTATTCCAAATCATGGCGGTCGTGATGCGAGGATCCGCCGCTACCTCGATCGCCTGTACACCGCCGCAAGACTGGCCCATTACGGCGATTTTCTTGCTGTCCAGCCGCTGATAGTACTTGCTGCCGGCACGTTGATTTTCGGCGATAGCCCAATTGATGGCTTCAATCAATTGGACAGAATGGGTCGCTGGCGGAGGCAGATTGGGTGGAGGTTGAGTAGGATCAGACCCTTGAGGCCTCGGCGGCACGGCTGGGCCCGGTGGAAATCCTGCCGCGTTCAACTGCACTATGGGACCGAGGGCGACAACAAGATACCCGTATGAAGAAATCTCTGTAAGAAACGGTGCGAAGAAATTCCCGGCATTCGCACACGCACCGTTACCCCAGACGACGATCGGCAAAGAAGTGCCGTTCAGCGCCGATAGATCATCCGGCCGATATATTGTGTGCCCGGGGAGACCTGCATCCATTTCCATGATGGCCTTGTAAGGCCCCGAGCCGACCGTCGACCCAGCCCCGGCAGATCTGCCCTCGGGCTCCTGGGCCGCTGATGCCGTCTGAACCAACCAGAAGCCGAACAGGCAAAGGAGGCCAACCACCGTACGCGAGGAAATAGTTTTCATTCTTCAATACCTCTCGACTGGGTTACCGGCATCCACGAATCGAAGATCTCGATCGCAAATAGGTGACGTTACGCCGGGAAGAGAACCTTTTCGATCACCTCGCGGGACTGGCGCGCGGGGTCCTTCACCACTTCGCTCGTCGAGTTGATCATCATCACGTTGCGATCCGCGGCTGAGTACGCCGGCCAGCGCGGGAAGCCCTTGGAATTCGGACTCCCTGTTGCGGCAAATGCAGCCCACGCGCCGCTGACTCGTTCGGCGAGTGGGAAGATATCAGGCGCACTGCCCGTGAGCTTTTGCACGAGCGGGTCGCTCACGTTATCGAAGACGAACGGCATCTCGATCGTGTGCGGCGAGCGGAGCTTGCCCTTCAGGATCGGCGTCTCCCAGGTGAATTCGTAGACGAACGTGGGAGCTTTACCGATGGCGGCGCGACGTTCGGCGATTTTGGCGGTGAACGCTACCGTGGGATAGGCGCTCGCGATCAGGAAGTAGAGGCCCGTGGAATTTTCGTTTGGGTAGTCGCTGCGGAACGCCTGGATTGCCGCCTCCGCGTGGTCGCCGAGGAGAGATTGGACGCGTTGGTGCAAGCCGGCCTCGTCGAGTGTGAACGCGGCGGGATCACCGGCGGCGAAAAGCGTCAGTTCGGTGCGATTGAAACCGATGAGAACGGGTACATCCGCGGAGACTTCCGGTGCGACCGGATCGAAGGGATTCTGCGAGAGCGAGACTCCGTCAACGACAGGCGAGAACCCCGCGATCATCCCGGGGATGAAGCCGCCAAGGTTGCGATTGACGGCGCCCTGTGCGGCCATGATGCGCTCGAGCGGCAGGGACTGAATGTCCATGATGCTATCAGGCTTGATGCCGAGCTCGGCTAGGACCATGTCGCCAACTTTGGTCGCGTAGTCGAGCGAATTCATCTTCACGCCCGGGCCGCTTTCGATGACGGCTCGATTGAAAAGCCCTTTCGCCGGGGGCATGGCGAGAAGCGTAGATACTTTTTGACCGCCGCCCGATTCTCCGAAGACGAGGACTCTGCCGGGATCGCCACCGAAATTGGCAATGTTGTCACGCACCCAGGCGAGCGCGGCCACGATATCGAGCATGCCGACGTTGCCGGAGACCTTGAACAAATCGCTAGCGTGACCGAGGTAGGTATAGCCGAGCAGGCCGAGGCGGTGATTGATTGTGACGACCACGACATCGCCACGACGCGCGAGATTCGCCCCGTCATACAGAGGAGCGGAGCCGGAGCCAGAGGTGAATGCGCCTCCGTGACACCAGACCATCACGGGACGCTTGTGGTTGTCCTTCACGCTCGGCGTCCAAACGTTGAGAACGAGACAATCCTCGCCTTCGAGGATTCCCGTGGGATTTGACGTGGAAGCCATGAAATCCGCGCCAGCGAGAATGCCGGGTGCACCGGGGCTTGTCTGCGGAGCGGAGTGGCCGTATTCGAGAGCGTCGCGAACGCCGGCCCACGGTTCGGGCTTGACGTGCGGCATGAAGCGATTTTTCCCTGCGGTTGATGCGCCGTAGGGAACGCCCTTAAAGGCGCTGACGCCGTTCGCCCTAGTGCCGCGGACCTTGCCTAAGGTTGTCTCGATGACCGATTGCGACGCACCTGCCTGACTTGCCTCCGCAAAGGCGACGTCTCGAAACGTTCCGGCAAACAATCTGTTCATGATCGCGGCAGCTCCTGCCAATATCGAGCCTTTCAGCAGCGTGCGGCGGTTTATTGCAGAATTCACTCGTTTTGCGTTTGTCATGTGTTTCCCCCTACATTGTTCGCCAGGGTTCTGTCCCCCATTTTTCTCACAGCGATTCTGCCTGCTTCATCAAACCATCTAGAAGGCTAGAAACCTAACCAGCAGTCCTGCCAAAGCGCCACCGATAAGCGGACCGAATATCGGAATGGGAGAGTACGCCCAGTCAGATGATCCCTTATTTACAATCGGCAAAATCGCATGAGCAACTCGGGGGGCCAAATCGCGAGCTGGGTTGATGGCGTACCCAGTTGTGCCCCCAAGCGAAAGACCAATTCCCCAAACCAGGGCACCAATCAGATAGCCTCCCAGTCCTCCGGTCAATCCAGAATTCGACGCGACAGCCTTAGAAAAGATGGATGCTGCAACGAATACCAGCACGAACGTAGCGATAATTTCACTCGCGAGGTTTGAGAACACGTTTCGAATTGCCGGCGCCGTGCAAAAAACCGCAAGCTTAACCGGCGCATCGGGTGTCTCCCGCCAATGCGGCAAGAAGTGGATCCACACGAGGACCGCACCCAAAAACGCGCCCAGCATCTGCGCCGCGAGATACGGCACTAGCTTGGAGTAGTTTCCCGTTATGACCGCGAAACCGAGTGTAACCGCGGGATTCAAATGCGCGTCGTTGCTGCCGCAAGCTATCGCCGTAAAAACCCCAGCCATCACAGCAAAGCACCACCCGGTCGCAATAACCATCCACCCGGCACCCTCGGCCTTCGACTTCTTAAGAACGACGCTCGCGACGACGCCGTCACCCAGCAAAACCAGAACGAGAGTACCCAGCAACTCTCCAAGGAATGGTGACGTCATTTCGAATTGTCTCCTTACGCTTGTGCCTGCTCGCTTAGTGTGGCTTTGAGGCAAAAGACAAACTGTTTGAAAAGAACGGCAAGACTTTTGTTTCAAGGCGCTCGCCGATTCTACTAACGTGAGTGCCCTTATATGTTTCAAATTTATGGGGAATCTTGTACGAAGTCAGAACGTTGTCCGATTCCTGCATGGTCACACTGGGATCTTTTGTACCGATATCCATTCCGATCGCATTAAATTTTCCTAGATTCGTGATGTACTCTTCGATCATCGCTAGAGAGGCATTCGCCATCAACTTGTAACCAACTATCGGACGGCGCTCGCCATTCACCCGCGGCAGATTAAGGAAGAACGTCCGCTACAAACTTGACCAAAGCTGCCGCGCCGCGCTGCCTGGATCGTTGGTGGCTGTGCAATTGGTGTCAAAAATCATCGTTGCGCGTTGTGCGGTATCATAAGCCTTCCAATTTGGAAGGCCTTTGTGGTTTGGATTCCCGGTTCTAGCAAACTGTATCCAGGCCTCGCTCGTGAGAGCCGCAAGATGCTTCACTTCCGGGCCGCCCCTAGTCATTACAAGCGGCGTATCCGTGTTATCGAATACGAAGGGGATCTCCACGGTGTGGGGCGCTCGGAGTTTTCCGCCCAGCGCAGGAGAGTGCCAGGAAAAGAGGTACATGTATACAGAAGCTTTGTGCTGCTCAAACTTTCGTTCCGCTAATCGGATTGAATTAATTCGCATTAGGCGATCGGTCCCAATCAGAAAAAATAGTTCACTTGGGCTCTGACCAGGATAGTTTTGCTTGTAAGTATCGATAACGCGGTTGGCTTTGCCTTCGCCCACCATGGTCACAACTCGTCGCTGGAGTTCCACTTCTGAAAGACTAAATGCCGGCTCATCCGTCAATGAAAAGAATGTCTGCTCATGTGAGTTGCATCCAACAAGTATCGGCACGTGCGCTGATATCGCGGAAGCCTGCTGATCGAACGGGTGAGCAGGCAAAATCTTTTCATCAAGTACGGGGCCAAAGCCGCCCCTTCCTGGAACTAGCCTCGGCTGAACTTTTCGCATGGCGGCGAGCAACTGGCTAGCAGGGACCGTCTGCAAATCATCGATGCGACCAGGAGAAACTGCGAGTTCTGTCAGCATGGCTTGCGTCAGCACGCCGGAATCGTCCCGCGTATTCACTCTAAGGCCCGGACCACTTTGGATTATGGCGCGAGAAAACAGTCCTTTTGCCGCCGGCATCGCGAGCAACGTGCTCACTTTAGCGCCGCCGCCGGATTCGCCGAAAATCGTTACATTTGCGGGATTTCCACCGAAGCGCTCGATATTGTCACGCACCCATTCAAGTCCAGCGACTAAATCCAACATCCCTGCATTGCCGGACGCCGCGTATTTTTGGCCGCCAAGATCGCCGAGATGGAAATAACCAAACAAGTTCAGCCGATGGTTGATCGTAACGACCACGACATCACCGCGTCGTGCCAGATTGTCGCCGAATACCCAGGGCCAGCTGCCACTCTCCTGCGCGAATCCTCCGCCGTGGCACCAAAACATGACGGGTCGTTTGCGATTGCTGTTGGGCCCCGGCGTCCATAGGTTAAGGCAAAGACAATCCTCGTCATATCCTTCTGCCTCACCGTTCGCCTGCGGAGCCAATACTTCGACATAGTTCATGTTTTGAGGACATTGATGGCCGAAGTGAGTTGCTTCACGAACTCCTGGCCACGGTGCCGGCTTGCCCGGCGGGAGGAATCGCATGTTTCCGCCGGTAGGTGCACCGTAGGGAATGCCCTTAAACGCATGGATTCCAGTATTCTCTGTTCCCCGCACCTTGCCATAAACCGTCTCGACGGTGACGCCGGGTGAGTCCTGAGCCAACGCAAAACGAAATGGGAAGCCCGCAGCAACCGCTGCTCCAAAATATGCCGCCTGATTCAGAAAGACACGTCGTTTCATCTCCCGCTCCTTGCTTTGCCGGCTCCCACTGTTTGAATAGGCTCCTGATGTCTCTGTGGGTGACACAAGTTCTGCATTCCGATAGAGCGAATCTCAGGACTAGGCGCTCGTTACACACCCCATGCGCACTTCAGGACACCGTTCACGGCAGCGCGCGCACGCGATGACGAACCCTTCGACATCGCCCTCCCAATCCACGTTTTCATCGCATTTCCTCTGTTAACCCGCCCGCTAGTCAGAATCGGTTTGGCCGCCTGCAATCAGCCTCCGCCGACAGTTGACAACCAGCGCCACCGTATGCCGCGCGGAAAAAATGATCGGGACAAACAAAAAGCCGCCCAAAATGGGTCTGCAGCTTCCTCGTTCGAAAGCCGAAAATCCGATTTTGGGCGGCTTCTCTGGTCTCTGCCGCTTGCGCGAGACCCTAGCATCGGCGCAAAAACGATGTCAAGACTTATCTCTAAGTTCGATCTGAATTCTTGGCCGGTTCAGACGGTCCAAAAGGCTTCATCGCTCACCGAAACCGCATGCACTCCCTGTCCGACCAGTTCTTCGACTTGCTTCATTGAACTCACCAAGCCCCCGCAGATCACTGGTATTTGGTGGTGCGCCTTGGCTAGGGTCGGAAGAATCAGAGGACCAACAGCAGCAGGTAGAATCTCAAGCGCATCAGGCAGAAATTGCTGCAGAGAATGCGCAGTGCTCTTCAGCGCTCCCGAATCAATGAGGAACGACCGCTTAATTGCGAATAAACCGAGAGACCGCGCCGCACGCAGCGGTTCATCGTGAACCGAAATAACTCCTCTTACGCCCCGACTCGCCAGATATCCCACGGCGACGGCGTCTCGGGCGAGACCCTGCGCCAGGTCGAGGTTGACAATTGGGATCTTGCTTCTTTTCAGTACCAGTTCAGTCATGGCAGGGATGCTTTCGAGCGTACCCCGCAGGAGGTACACAACGACGCTCGGTGAAGCGAGTGCTGCTGGCACTGATTCCGGCGCCCTTACGGCGGGGATTACCCGCGCGTGATCAAGGAAAGTCGTGAACTGCCTAATTCGTTCCTCGTTTGTCATTCAAGACTTTCGACGACTTATCGACCGCGGCGAGATTCTAGACAGCCCAATCAAAAGAGCGCGTTACCGCTTTCTTCCACGATCGATAAAGCTGTTCGCGTGACGACTCGTCCATCCGCGGAATCCATTCTCGATCAACGCTCCAATTGGTCACGAGACCCTCCAGGTCCTCATAGAATCCCACTGCAAGTCCCGCGGCGTAAGCGGCTCCTAGAGCAGTAGTCTCTTTGACGTTTGGTCGCACAACTGGAAGATTGAGTATGTCTGATTGGAACTGCATCAGGAGATCATTCTCAACCATTCCGCCATCGACGCGAAGCACCTTGATCGGTATTCCCGAGTCCTTGCCCATTGCCTCGACGACTTCCCGAGTTTGAAAAGCCGTAGCCTCAAGGACGGCTCGAGCCAAATGCCCTTTGTTTGCGAAGCGCGTTAATCCGGCGATAACGCCCCGAGCAGCGGTCTGCCAATAAGGAGCGTACAGCCCGGAAAAGGCCGGGACAAAATAAACGCCGCCATTGTCTTTCACCGTCCGGGCGAGAGTCTCGATGTCAGAACTCTTGTCGATGATTCCTAGGTTATCGCGCATCCACTGAACAAGTGCGCCGGCAATGGCGACACTGCCTTCGAGTGCGTATTGGACGTGTCGCGATCCTAGTTTGTAAGCCACTGTCGAAATCAGTCCGTGCTTCGAGTGTGACAACTGCTCGCCAGTGTTCATTAGCAGGAAACAACCTGTGCCATAGGTGTTCTTCGCAGATCCCACCTCGAAGCACGTCTGGCCTACGAGAGCCGCTTGCTGGTCACCGAGAATTCCGGCAATCGGAACACCCTTAATCGGATCGATCTGAGATGTGCCGTAAACTTCGCTACTGGAAGCGATCCTTGGCAGAATTCTCTCCGGAATCCCGTAAATACCAGCAATCTCTTGATCCCATCGAAGGTTCTCCAAATCCATCAGCTGTGTGCGGCTAGCATTCGTTACATCGGTGACGTGAATCCCGTTCTCTGAGCCACCTGTCAGGTTCCATAACAGGAAGGTGTCTATGGTCCCAAACAATAGATCGCCAGCTTCCGCTAGTTTCCGTAGGCCCTCCACATGATCAAGAATCCAGCGGATCTTGAGGCCGCTAAAATACGTCGCCAATGGGAGGCCCGTCGTCTTACGAAATCGATCTTGTCCGCCGTTGCTTGAAAACTGCGCCACTGCGTCTTCAACGCGAGTATCCTGCCAGACCAGGGCATTGTAAACAGGACGTCCTGTCTTCTTATTCCAAAGTACTGTTGTTTCGCGCTGGTTTGTAATGCCGATAGCCGCAAGGTCGCGGGCGTGCAGTCCTGCTTGTTGCATCCCAGCATGAATGACTTCCCGAGTGCGCTGCCAGATTTCTTCTGGGTCATGTTCGACCCATCCGGGGTTGGGATAGATCTGCTCATGTTCCTTTTGAGCAACGGAAATGATGTGACCCGAACGATCAAACACGATGAAACGAGTGCTCGTCGTACCCTGATCAATCGCCCCCAGATAAGCAGTCATCTCGATTCCCTCCCAAGCGAACTCCCGACCACTCGGTACATCAAGCGCAGGCGGTACTGTCCGCGAGTCCAGCTGTAGAAATCAGATGGTTGATCTTCTTGACGTACCGTTCGATCGAAGTTCGTGTGAACTCAGGGTTCCAGTTGAGCTCTTCCGCCAAGATCGAAGCTGTTAGTGGCGCGGCCGCGATGGCACCTGTCCAGCTTGACAGTTGTAGACCCGACCGCCGCAAGAGCACGTCCTCGATCGTCGTTGCCATTTCGTAGCGGGCGGCATACAACACCTCCGCGCGCAACGTTGGAAATCCATCAAGCAGGAGCAAACCAAGGTTGGGATCCACCCTTGTGAGAGCAAGAACTCGACCAGCATGTGTGCCAAACTTTTGAACAAGGTGCTGTGCGGCGGGTTGCGTAACACCGTACTCGCGAATGAGGGTTCTCCAGTACTCCGGGTTCCAGCCGCGAGCACCAGAAAGCAAGTATTCCCCCGTTGCGCTGGAGGTGACCGGCTCGCCAATAAATTCCTGAACGACGTTGATCGTATCTTCAGCCATGGCACGATACGTCGTCCACTTACCGCCCATGACGCTTATGAGACCGCTCAGTTGATCGACTTCCACCTCGTAGTCACGCGAGAGGCTCTGTGTGTCTCCGGACTTGCCCGCACTCAAAAGGGGTCGAACACCAACGAATGCCGATACGACCTGCTCGCGCCCAACTGCCGCCGTCAAATATCTATTAAGGTGACGCAAGAGATAGTCCACTTCGTCTCGGGTAACAAATAGCTCCTCATGATCCGTCAGTTCTTTTTCCGTCGTTCCGACAAGCAGTCGGTCGAACCATGGCAGCGCGAAGAGAACCCGACCATCCTCCGTCTTCGGAATCAAAAGCGCATCGCGGGACCGCAGCGCGTCTAGGGGCAATAGAACATGCACTCCCTTGCTCCATCGAATTCGGGGTTTCGCGCCAATTGTGGCTAGCTGGCGAATGCTGTCAGACCATGGCCCTGTAGCGTTTACAAATGCTCGCGCCCGCACCGTGAATCTCGCTTGTGACAATTGATCTTCGACTTCCACCCCAGTCAGTTTGCCCCTGTGATCTTTCTCAAAACCTATCACTCGCGCATAATTCAAAGCTTCGCCGCCGGCGTCTGTCATGCTCTCGACAAGCGCGATTGCATAGCGCGCGTCGTCAAACTGTCCGTCGGCGTACGAAACGCTTCCTACAATGTGACTCGGTTCGAGAGCGGGCATGCGCACTGCGGTATTCGACTTCGAGACAAACCGGCTGCGAGACAATCTGGCACGCCCGGCAAGCCAGTCATAGAGCTTGAGACCGATCGAAAAATACAGGGCGCCGAACCAGCTAAAGCAAGGGACGAGAAATTCGATGGGACGCGAGAGAAACGGCCCGTTGTGTAGCATGTTAAGTCGCTCGCGGAGCGCGTGCCTTACAACCTGGTACTGACGTGTGTCTAAGCCTTTCACAGCCTGTTCGAGATATCGAACTCCACCGTGGATTAACTTTGTTGACGCTGACGAAGTGCCACTTGCAAAATCTCCTGCCTCCACCAATACCGTTCTCATGCCTCGGAGTTGCGAATCTAACGAACACCCACCGCCCGTGGCGCCCCCTCCAATGACGCAAACGTCGAACGTCGTTCCCCCAATTCGGTCCCGAACCTCCGTGCGTCGCCTCATCTCAATCCTCGACGGCCGACGACAAAGACTCTGAGAAAGGGTCCTCGAGTTACGCTAGATCGGCCCTTCGGTATTCGCGAAGCTCTCGGTTTGAACATTTCCATGCGGAGGTTGACCCCGGAAAAGCCTCCGCCGTCTCGACGTTATCTCTACAGACTAAAGCTGCCCGCCTCCATCGATTGGTCAACGCACCATGACGCTCGACTATCGGACTGTGTACTTCGGCACGACCGTGCGCAAAATCCAAAACTAACCTTCATCAGAATTCCCATTTACCGAATGGAACCGCCCAGGAGGTTCTGCCCTTGATTCCTCGCACGTCGCACTGGCAGCTACTGCAGATAGTCGTTCGTCGATCCGCTGAGGCCTTTCCAAACAAAAAGCCGCCCAAAACGGATCTATAGCTCGTCGAGCCTAAGAAGCTAGAGATCCAATCTTGGGCGGCTTCTCTGATCTCTGCCGCTGCCGCGAAACCGTAGCATCAGCTTCAAATGCATGTCAAGGGTTGCTTCGTGCATTTACTTGAAATCTGATCAGGCGTGGGACTGCCACCACAGTCTCCCGAGTATTCACCGTGACCGTGGAATGGTTTCTCCTAAATTCGTTTGCGGTCAAATCACATTTTCGTTTCTGCCCAAACGAACAGCGTCCGTGCCTACAAGATGACAATGTAGGCACTCGGACGAAGTTCTGTGTGCTCTGTCACGCTTTTCTTCGATATAGTGAGAAATCAGTCTGTTTTCAGGCTAGTCCTTTCCACGCAATAAGAAGCAGTCGGAGTCTTCCATGTCGAAAGACCGTGCACATCGGCCCGACAGACGCGCAGTCTCCGCATCTACAC
>Ga0209517_10008023_pt1 | contig 12458 bp, 4 predicted proteins | sample PeaSoiMetSII2010_FD_187695 | JGI IMG/M metagenome (GOLD analysis project Ga0209517, IMG submission 187695) | Peat soil microbial communities from Weissenstadt, Germany - SII-2010 (SPAdes) (version 2) | ecosystem: Environmental > Terrestrial > Soil > Wetlands > Peat | place: Germany: Weissenstadt...
CGAGACCGGGCTGAAATCACCGCGTCGTCTGAAGGTCGGCTTTGGAGTCCGACTTCGTTCGACAGATTTCGAGCCCATTCACTACTCGGCTGGCGTTAGTCTTCGCGTCATGGGCGGACGAGAACATTATTCGTATAGAAACCGTACAAGACGCATTTGTTGCTTCCCTTCATAGAATCTTTTTTCTTTTTGACTTCGAAAGAACTTCTCAACAACCGCTTAAAGTGCCTAAAGCGCCTAGAAGTGCTTTTAGGTACGTTTGGGGAATCCACGGGAACACAGCAATGGCCGCACTCAACCGACCGCCTCTTTTGCGAGACGCGTCCGTTGATTTCGTCGCGAGATTTCCCCTCTATGTATAAAAGGAACCTGCACGAGGTAAAAAGCATCGAAAATATTTCGCACACGATCCGAACGTCGGGCACCTTCGCGACAGGACGATTGACCGGCCCACCTCTGGCTCCGAAGTCGAGCCATTCAGTCTCCGTACAGCCCAAAGTAGGAGGTCTATTCGCTAGCCTTAGCTTCCCAGCTCTCGGTCCGATTGAGCCTTGCTTTGGCTGTTGTCAAGATTCGCGCCTTCCGACGGTTCTCGCTCTCGTACTTGACAAAGATGCGGCAAGTTCTAGACTTATCTTCTCTGCGCGTTCTCCGCGGCTCTTCCGTGCGATCTACCCTTTTGAAAGCGAGCGGCTTGGTACTACTGCTGTTGGCAGTCGCAGCCGGCGTTGGCCGAATCGCCAAGAATACGGCTGAAACTAGGTTCCATGACTTTCCTCGTGTGACGCTGTGGGCCTGGGAAAGGCCAGAAGACCTACGGGCGCTTGATCCGAAGCGGTACGCGATCGCCTACCTAGATCAGACGGTCTCGATAAGTGACCGAGCGTGGAGCACGCCTCGATTTCAGCCCCTTCAAGTTGCTAGTTCTGCCAGACTAATTGCGGTCATACGCATTGAAGCACCCACCCAGAGCGCACAAGTCGACGTTCCGGGCCTGACAATCGTCGTTGCCGATTTGATTGCGTCTTCCGCGAAGAAACCAGGGGTGGCTGCACTAGAGGTTGATTTCGATGCGGCCCGATCACAGCGGAAGTTCTACTCCGAAGTCTTGCATGAAGTCCGAAGACTAATGCCGGAAGACATGCCGCTGTCGATTACTGCATTGGCATCGTGGTGTGGACGCGGCGACTGGCTGAAGGACTTACCGGTAGACGAAGCGGTCCCAATGCTCTTCCGGATGGGCCTAGATCCGCACGCATCGAACAGACCGGGGTGGACCTACCCAATTCGAGAACCATTGTGCTCAACGAGTGTCGGCGTCTCGACAGACGAGACATGGCCGCGCATCTTGCCTACACAGAGAATCTACGTCTTTCATCCGCGCCCATGGGATGCGCTTGCGGTCGCGAACGTAAGAAAGCTGATTGGACCATGAAGAACGTTGCTACGACCCTGTTCATTGCAGTTCTGATTCTCGTTGTGCTTCCTCGCTGGGGAGAAAGCTGCCTACCAGATTTTCCAGAAATCGTTTTTACCCGTCCGTCCGGTCCTGACAGGCCTCTGGCGAAGTTTGCTAAGGGACAGATTGGCATACCACTCCCAACTTGGAGACGCGCGTTCCTGGTGGTTGCGTACAGGTATCTGGACGACAAACCACTAAACCAGCCGGAGCAGCATTCTCTGTTGACGTTCTTCGATACCTACGGGGTTCGTGATCGGGACGTTCCTGATCTCGCAATTAACAGTTGGCTCAGTGAACGCGCGAAGGTTCGAGGAGGGGCGCAACCGAAGATTTCTCTGTACCGCGACGGTGAATCGCCATACTACAAGTACACAAATTGTCTGCCGCCGGCCTTCCACAATGCTGTACTAGTCCTTCATGCTCGCGCCGGGCAGTTTGGGGCAAAGAGTGCAGAACTGCAGGAATGGCTCAGGGCGCAGGACACAGTCTTTGAGAACTGTAGCGGCGGATCATCAGTGCCAGGGCCATCGCCAGCAAGCGCTAACTCACTAATGCGTGCAGACCGCGCATACCAGATCGCTGCAGCTCATTTCTATGCCATGCACTTGACGGAGGCGCTCCGTGACTTCGACGGGATCGCCAGGGACAACTCGTCACCTTGGAGTTCACTGGCTTCGTACATGGCTGTGCGAACCATTATCCGTCAAGCCTGGAGCGAGACAAAAGCCGGCACGAATGAGGAATACAACCCAACAATACTCGCACTAGCCGAGCCTCGTCTCGCAGCCATCAGCTCCAATGTGAAACTCAGATCGGTACGCAAGGATGCTGAACGGCTTCAATCCTTGGTTCGATTTCACCTACATCCCGACCGGCGCCAGCATGAATTGGCGCTCACGCTTCTGAGTGGCATGTCTGGCCTTGATTTCGGGCAACAGCTTCTCGATTACAAGCTACTACTCGATCGATTCCTAGACGTCGAGCCACAATTCGATGATGGACCCTCCTGGGGACCTGTGTATGACCGTCGTGTGAAGGAATGGAAGCGGAAGTTGTATCCGAAACTCAAGACACAACGCTCGGATGAATTGAGTGATTGGCTTGTGACTCTGCAATCGGACGCCGAGGAGGCCAAACTACACGCGGTGAGCAGGTGGAAGTCGACTGGTTCGGTACCGTGGCTCTTTGTGGCGATGTTGAAGCTCGACGGGAAGGACGAAGCGGCGTCAGACGTTCTTCGGGCCGCGTCGGAGATTACCGAAATGTCCCCTGCTTACTTTGCAGTTTCCTTTCATCGTTCAAGACTTTTGCGGGAATCTGGCCAGACCGAAGCCGCTCACCAGGTAATCGAAGGTGTCATCCGGCGGACCGACACCCTTCCAGCTTCAGCCCTCAATTTACTCAGAGATGAGCAAATGAGAGACTCTACAGATTTTGCGACCTTGCGCGACCGGCTTGTCAGGGAACCCGTAGAGGTGACAGCGGCGGACTCTGACGTAACGGGCGAGGACTCGCTGTGCTACAGAAATCCAAAATGCAATTTGGCATTCTACGGCGTGCCGGACCCCACGCCCAACCGCCCCCTGCTCCCGCAATTCGATCTCAGCGTTGCCGAGACCCTGAATAAGCGCCTGCCGGTCGATCTCGTGGTAGAAGCCGCCTCGTCCGAGTCACTGCCAGCGAACCTGCGCGCTCGGCTGGCAGTGTCGGCATGGGCCAGGGCGGCGTTACTGGGAAACCCGGCTGCGGCACAAAGAGTCGCGGAATCTGCGGCGGCAGCTCGTCCAGAGATGAAGCCTTTCATTGATGGGTACGCGACGGCACTGACAGAAGATGAGCGCCATTTCGCCGCAACGTTTGCTATCTTGCACTTTGCCGGATTACGGCCATTCGTTGACAGTAGCTATCCAAGGACGACCGACTTTAAGAAGATCGACGACTATCGAGACAATTGGTGGTGCGGGGATGTGGGCGGAATCCCTGAAGAACTCAGTTTTTTCAAGCAGGATAACGACAATCTACGCGTGGTGCGAGAACTTGATCATCGCTTCGAAGCCACCTCGCCCATATTTCTGAGCTCTGAGCAGCAAGCACAGGCCTCGGCAGAGTGGAAGCAACTGCTGTCCATGGGGCTAGCTTCAGAGTACTTGCCACGCCAAGTCCTTGACTGGGCTGGAAAACACCCAGACGATCCCCGAGTGCCAGAAGCGCTTCACTTCGCGTGGCGCGCTGATCGCTATGGATGTGCCGACAACCGAGAAAACGTCGCCGAAAGCCATTTGTCCCGTGACATTTTCAAACTTATGCACAAGCGCTATCCCAATTCGGAGTGGACAAAGAAAACCCCAGTCTGGTGATGTCGCGGGATATCTGCTGCTTCCCCACGAGCAACAGGATGGCCGGGGCGCGCCTCGTGTCAAGGCTCACGACCGCTTCGCGGCGCAAAACACGCGGCCTTGACACAAGCCTTTCCCCCCGGCCCATTTCTCCGCCATGTGGGGAATGTGCAGGTGTGGCTCTCCGCGAGACCTCAAAGCCCGAGACCAAGACCGGGGCCACCGAGGTCATGTTCCACGCCGACATGGGGAGTCTTTTCCGGTTCCGGTGTGTGAGTTGGAACGTAAGAATGCTGCTCTCCGATCTGCTGGCCAGCTTGCCTGTTCACCCCAGTCATCAGGTCAACACGGTGGCCCTTTTCCGGATCGCGTGCGGATAGCTGTTTTCGAGCCAGTTCAATCGCAGACTGACGCATCGTGGATACGCCGACGGATTCACGAAGTTGCTCGCGGTCGCTGGTGACAACAGCGATCTCGCTCCGGCCTCGGCTCGCCGCAACATAGAACAGCTCTTTTTTCATAGCGTCTGCCGAGATGATGACGGTATCTACCGTTTTGCCCTGGCTTCGATGGGCGGTGACCGCATAGCCGTGGGTGAATTCGTGATAGTTCGCAGGAAGCGTTCTTCCGTCTTCGAGGCGAATGGCGCCACCATCTAGGGAACTCACTTTGACCAACTCTCCGTTGGTCGCCCGGAATTCCGGCCCTCGACGGTTTGCTGTGAGCATGAGGCTGTCGCCAGGGGCAACCTCAATGGGCTGACGCTCATAAACCGAAAATGCCCGTGTTTGTTTCGGCGAGATGTTCACCTCTTCACCGGTTTCTTTTCGCGCAACCAGAGATTCAGGCTCAACACGCACGACTTCAAGAGACTCATGGCGTTTTGCTAGTTTTGTGTCTCTGTGGAATTGCAGAACCTGCCCCTCTTGGTAGTTGGACAGTTCTTGTTTCTGCGCTGTCGTCCACTGGAGCGAGACGTACCGATCAAAAGACTGGCTGACTCCTAGTTCGCCGCGATCTTTCCGATCGTGGCGAATCGCGTCGGTGAGTTGGGAAATCTCAGCATGAGTGCCGGCAACTACAAGCGTATCGCGCCCTTCGGCTCGGAACTCGCGATGTAGATCCGCCACTGTCTGGCCTCGGTCGAAGATGGATACTTCGCGAACGGCTCCGAGCTTTTCCAGTTGTGCGAACCCTTCCTCCGGTGAATGCCTCATGGTCTTTACGGCCTCGCGATAGACAGGGTTCGTCTGCCGCTGTACTTCAGTAAGGGAAATACTCTTCAGGCCAGACTCCCGTTCCAAGATACGCAAAGCATCCGAGGCCTCGACGCTGGGAATTTGTCGCGTGTCACCGGAAAAGACGATTCTGGCTCCCTGATCCTCGGCGAGGTGCAGCAAGCTTTGCATCTGCCGGCCAGAGACCATGCCTGCTTCATCAACGATCAAGACCCTCCCGCGCAGCGCGCCCTGTGGTTCCTGAGCCTCCAGAAGCCGGGAGACAGTAATCGCGTCACGGAAGCCAACTTTTTCCAGTTCGTCCACCGCACTTCGGGTGGGAGCCACCGCGAGAACTTCGTGTCCGGCCTCTGTGAGGCCACGGTCAATTTCGCGTAGTGTCGCCGTCTTGCCAGTACCGGCAGCGCCTCGAACATTGACCGCCAGATCGCGAGAGTCGAGTACAGCATCGACCGCGCGCTTCTGTTCGGGACGGAGGTGGCCCGAAACCTCAAAGTCAAGCCCCTTGCCGAGGTGGTCGTAGCGATCCACTCCGCGGTTAACGACCGCGATCATGTCACGCTCACGTTGGAGGCTCGCGTGTGTCGCAATTTCATCCCCGGAGGAGATGAGAGACCCTTTCGCACGTTCAAGGGAGAGCGAGCCCTGAAGGTCACTGAGTTCGACGTCGCCGCGCCCGTGACGAAGAGCTTCGGTTAGAACCTCATGTTCCCTGGCGACTGAGAGACGCTCGAAGATGTGCTCCTGGGAGTATGCAAGCGACGCCTCATGCACACAGCGATTGATTTGAGGCGAATGGGATTGTGCGTGAGCCTCGTTCAAGCCATCCCGAAGCGCTTGCCTCTCATCCGGGGTCATTCGTTCCTGCTGAAGGATACGGACTCGCTCGGTCGATATTTCCTGAAGCTTGTCAGCCCGCGTTTCCCGGACGAGAACCGCAACCTCGTTGTCCGTTGGCGCACGACCACGTGAATGTGTGAATTCTTGAATTGCCGCATCGCGCTGGGCACTGCGTTGACTGTATTTGTCCAGGAGGTCCTGAGAGAGTCCTGCGATCTCGAATCCCTTGTCACGACCACGGACATCGTGACGGTTTTCAATCTCGTAACCAAGGGAGCGCACTTCGCGAGCCAGGGCATTGCGATAGACCTCGGTCAGGTAGCTGCGACGCTCGTACAAACCGGAAGCCTGTAGCGCCTTCCAACGTCCTTCAGTCCCATCGTAGGTGAGATTGGCAGCGACGGCATGAGTGTGGAGCTGAGGATCTAGCTGACGACTCGTGTCGTGAGTGTAGGAAGCCACGATCCAGTTTCCGGTGGCTCGATTTTCGTTCAGGCCGGCGAGGCGAACCCTAGTGGCCGAGTATTTCTCTGCTTCGTCCAGGGCCTCGCGCACGGCGGATTCGTGCGCGGCGACCAGTCTCTCATCAGCGCCAACTATGGCCATGACAGAGACGGACTTCGGCGCGGAAAATGTCATGTCATAGAGGGACCGGGCCTTGCTCTGTTCCGCGCCATTCCTAGCAATGCGATCCGCGCTGTGGCGCTGCCGGAGGAACTCTCCAGTTTGCGGGTCGAGACCTTGCCGTACCGCCTCAAAATCCCCGGATTTAACCTCTCCTTTAAGCCCGAGCAGTTCAGCGCCGCGGCCGCACCACCGGCCTTCGACGGTCCGATTCTGGTCGTAGTAATCGCTCTGCCGAAGGTGACGCTGGGCGTAGCCCTCACCGCTGCTCATGGCACGAATCGTCAGCACAGCCCGACGCTAGCTCTGTTCGAGATTAGAAATCAACCTGTGGAGGGACACACAGCTGGCACACAGATGTGTCTCAAGTGCGCATGAAGCGAGCGACCTTGGCTGACCGACAGTGAGCCATTCTTTCGGCGAACGCTAGTAACGGTAGTGTCAAAACGCCCGTCGGAGCCTAGTCCTCTAGCGGCGCGGTGCCCACTACTGTTACGTAGGTAGGAGGCATTTCGGCCAGGGCTGCCACGGCTTCCAACACATCCTGTCGAGCAAAGAGCGCCATTCCGTACTGCGTCGGCTCAATGTCCGCGAGATCTTTTTCCCCGATTAGCTTCCGCTGCCAGTTAACGCAAACCACTGCTGGCGAGCCAGCCGAGTCGACAAACATGAGACCTCGTTCGGATGGCGCGAGGTCAAGACTGCTGGCAACCAAAATCACTGGATGAGGCGCAAGAAATTCGATTCGCGAGAATGCGTCTCTTTTCAATCCCAAAGCGGCAATCGGGCCGCCAAACGAATGTGGCACTCCGATTTTATTCCACGCCGCGGATTGCCACATCTTCGGGTAGGGGTATCCGAGAGGCAAGCCGCCATCGTCCTTCCATTCCCGGAAAACTACGCCTGCGTGCAAAACATGTTTCGCCGTCACCGGATGGTCGTATCCATCTCCGACTTGGAGTTGCGTTTCCCGCTGGGCCAGAACGACCCAGCCTGAAAATTGTCCGCGGTCTCCAGTGATCGGCGCTGAGACAGTTGTTCCTTCACCAGCCGTGCCTGGCGACTGCAAATAGATTGGGCGAATAGTGCGGCTCAGAGAGATTCGAATACCGAGGTCCGCCTTACCCAAGAAACTGCGGCCTAAGACTCCTTCCACATCCGGGTCGAGAACTCCATGTTTGGCCAGGGCCGCTCGCACACCAGCGCCAGTAGTCTGAAGGCAACGTTCGATCTGCTCGTGGGCGGGAGTCCACAAATCTAGACGTCGTCCTTCTCGCCTTGGACCAAATCGCCTGATCGTGCGCTCCATTTGAGCTTTCGCTTCATCGGAGGCGCGCGCCGCTTCAAAACAAGTTCCAAACAGCGGCACGAAATCGGGCCATATTTCAATCGCTTTTGAAAGTCGCGCTCGGCCGACTCCCAGTTCGATCTCGGTCGCTTGCTCTTCTGAAATGAGCGCGACGCCGGGTTCCGACGATGTAGGCATCGCGACTGCGACGCCGGCACGCTCAAGAAGACTGCGCGCAAGCACTCGAGCGGTGACAAAGGGCATGGAGGCAGCGGCCTGAAGTTCTGCAATGGCACCGCTTGTCACTTCATACGGATCCTGCTCGTAAAGCTCCACCAGTTGCAAGACAATCGTGAGCGTTGAGACCGGAACATTGTGGGATAAAGCAAACTTCAAGGCTGCGGAAAAAGCCGTCGCGTCGTATCGGATACCAAGGAAAACAGCGAGAGCGGCCACCCGCTTCTCCTGGTGGGCGGCTGAGTTCACACGCATGATCATCGCTGCCCAAAGCATTTCCGTGCTGTTTTCACATTCTTCGTCGTAAACAATGCGGACCGAGTCTCGCTGCCCGACTGACGGCAGCCTGTAAGTGATCGCCCCGCAAGAGGCATCCCATGCGGCAAAAGCATCGTTTGATCGCCCCATTCCCGCTAGGAGCTCAGTCAAGTGTGTCGTCACTCCGTACTGGCCACCTTCTGCGACCGCTTCACCAACCTCATCCGCGAGGGTCGACCAAGCGGTGTCCTCGTTTGCTTCAAGCGCCGCTTTGAACCGTTCCTCACCTTTGGTGCCCGCGAAACGGCGCCAGCCGTCTCCACTTCTCGTGTAGGCATACGTGCTGGTAAGCGCGGCTAACCGCGATTTCCCATGACGCTCCAATCCCTCCGCGAGACCCGGCAGCAGCGTATGCTTTTCCCAGGTTGAAGTGTCTCTGGCGAGACGTTGAATGGTTCTTTCAGCGGCCCCTTCCTGGCCTTCATCAATCATCTCGACAATCCGCCATCCGACGGAGTTAACCACGCGATCCAGGTTGGGATTTGCACTCTCGCGCCATCTCCGGACAAAATGAACGATTTGCAACGGTGTTGCTCGCGTCGGTAAGGTCACTACATCTTGAAAACTGGTTTTTGAGTCTGCGTTTCTAACTCCGGAGTCTCCTTCGTTTTCCTTCCGAGGAGAGCCGCTCTCCGGCTCGATCTCCGCTGCCGGAATGGATAATTTTTCAGCGGAGACCCGTGCGAGAGCGTCAAGATCATTCGGTGATTTGACTCCGTCACCGTCCAATGAAGCCACCAACACCGACCACAGTTGCTCGCCAAGGGGTCGATTGACCTGCACTAGTGCCTCGCACGCCGCCAGCGCTGCAGCCACGTCTCCGCGGGTCTCGCTCCCTATCCCGATCCACGCGGCCGTCAACGTGACGGGGCTAACCGAAGACGCAAGCGCAGCCAGACACTTTGGAATCGCATGGTCGAGGGCGCCAAAGCTGGGCATGTCCGAAATTTGGTCCCGCGCGAGATAAGAGAGAACGCCAGCTGGGTGAATCTCAGCGGCACGATCAATCCAGACATGGATGGCATGGCTGGTTTCTTTGCCATCGGTATGCACAAGAACGCGTTCGACCAACGGAGCCAGGTCGCGTAAGCACCTGCGCGTTCTGTGAGAATCAGCCGCGGCCAATTTTTCCAAAGGATCAAGTAGCTCCCACAAAGTGATGTCCTTGCGCTGGCCATAGGCAACCAAGTACGTGCAGGCTTCGCGCCAACTTCTTTCCGCAATATCTTGTTGCCCGGAGGCCGCCTGGATCCGGGCAAGGATGAGCTGATCGGCGGCATGGGTGTCGTAGTACTCGTTCGTCCGCTGTTCTGCTGAGAGCAAGCGCGAACAGATCGCACTAGCTGTGGCCTTTTTCGCTGGCGTGTCTGCTGCCTCGAGGCAAAGCTCGGAGAGCGCATCGACCGGCAACGGTCCCATTCGCGCTCTCTGAAGTGAAGTGTTGGTTTCATCGCTGATCGTTGCCAAGTAGTTGAGCGCTTCTTCCCAACGGGCATCGTCTAGGCGTTCGAGCATTATTCTGAAAGACATTCTGATTGCGCCGTGGAGTTTATATAGATCGCAGGCGCGCGGGTCGCCTACGAACACTTCTACGTTTTGGCTAAGCGCTCGAACCGACGCAATCAGGTCATCGGCGCTCGTGGCGGGATGCACGAGCGTCACACAAAATCGTAGCCACCGTCGATACCAAGAATCGCTCGGGATGCGGGCCTCTGTCCGCATCAACGAAACGGTGTCGCCGGCTGACGCCCACAAACGAATTTGCAAAAACCATCTAAGAAAGCGATCAGGCTCAAACTGGACATGGTGATCCAGGACGTCATCCGTCAAAGCGTCAATCTCTTCGCTGGTTCGAGGCGTCGATGGAATAGTGGCGCCGTACTTGAGCGCTTCTAGCCAACCGCCGAGTGGCAACTGGTTACTCACCGCCTGATTTGCTCTATCTCTCGACAGTTCAGGAGAGGCTTCCAGCGAAGCAAGAGCCAGCAGGACCCATCCTTTTCTTGGAAGGGTTGGCATATTCTGAATTGCGGACTCGACGGCGTCCACGCCGTACATGCGTCCCAGTATCTCGGCAATATCCCGCGCGTGAAACGGAGGCTCGCTCTGTGAACAAAACCATTCCGAACACACGCGGATGGCTTCCTCTTTCCCTGCAAGGCGCAAGCGCCCAGTCAAGAGTGCAATTGAGATCGCGGATTCGCTTTCATTTCCATAACTCGTGTTCGAACTAGCCTCCTGTACTTCGTAACCCGCCATGTATTCCGACCATGGGGGAACAATTCCCGCGTCGTCGCATAGGCGGCACAACTGGAGCCCTGCACGAGGCGTGAAGGTGCACCGACCGTCATGGAGAAGTTTCCCCACCAGACGCTTGCCGCCAAACAACGTGCCGAAAGCCAAGCCATATGCTTCTGCCAGTGAAAAATCATCGAAACGCCACTCGTACAGAGTCTCGGCGGCCCTCGCGAGTTCCACCAGACGGGCCAAGACCGGCCAGTTGCGGGCTTTCGAAGCGACTCGTGCGGCCGTTGCCAGGTTATCTCGGACGGCATCCCCAAGCTGGCATTCGCGAACTGCCAGATCAACAAAGTCATCCGAAACTCGACTTAAGAGTTCGTCGGTGCGACCGGATCTCTCAAGCAATCTGAGAACTGAGCGAAATGCGCGAGTGTCTTTGAAAAAGCCTCTCGCGTCCAGCCAGTCGATCACTGGACGCAAGATGGCTTCCAAATTTGCCTGGGGATCAGCCTCCAGCTTTTCACGGATGTACCTTCGGAAGCTCTCGTGATGCACTCTGAGGCCGCCGTGGCCGACGTCTTCGACGAGCACTGGAGAAATACCCGAGATCACCCGCTCAACGAGGTGTGCGAAAGACGGCAATATCTCTTTGATCTCGTCGCGGGTCAAGGAGAAATCGAGCAAGGAAAGTAGCTGAATAATCGAGAGCCCGCCCGCCTCCGCCTCAATCGGCCCGATTAGCCATTGATAGTAGCGGTTCAGATCATCGTCGAAGGCGGGCGCGGTCGCGAGGTAGTCAGCGATGTCCGATGCTTCTGTGTGTCTGCCCTCCGCGATGTCTGCCGCGGTTCGAGTGAGGTATGTCGCATAGAGAGGACTGCCGTCTGCTTTATCTACAATTATCCGGACAACAGCCTCCTCGTCGTCGCTAAGGTTGTTTTCCTGCAGCTTGCTTCTTAGATCAAGGTTGTCGATTAGTGCTCGGATCGGGCCTTCCTGCCACTTCGGCGCTTGATACTGAGTGGCGGACTGCAAGAATGACGTGAGATGATTTCCCGGCTGCGAGCCAACAATCACCACTGCATTTTGTGGCAAGGAAATGCCAGCAAGTTCGTCGGCGATTTCGGTTGCAAGACGCGCGGTAGGGGCTCCCGAAATCCGGTCGGCATGATCTAGTCCGTCGACGATGATGGCAATTCGGCGGCTCGGCTGCGCCTTACTTCCATCTTCGAGAAGTTTCTCAAGTTCCCGCGGACCCGCCGCAAACCGCGGCCCACTCGGTGTAATCGAAGGATCTCGCTCTAGAAGTTCGAACATAATGCTGCCGAAGATGGTCTCGATTGAGGCCCGGAGAGACAGATCTGCGTCGAAGGGATCAATGAAACAGTAGTGAGTTGCCACCCACCATCCTTCGTCGGCCAAGCGGATAGCGAGCTGATGCACAAGCCACGATTTCCCAATCCCCGGTGGCCCAGTGATTGCCACTCGTGAAGTTGTCGAGAGCATCCGAGTAATGTCACCCAACGCGTCAACTCGACGCACAAGTCTGCGGTCGTCTACCGGGAGAATTTCAGGAACGCGGCCATAGTCAATTCGGAGGCCGAGTGCTTGAATCACCTCACTCTCGGCCAGCGTTGAGCTGTTGGCGCGGGCGACGCTCGCTTCGAAGATCAGGTGGGCAGCGGAGTCAGTTACATCTCGGTTGTTGTTTGGCCAGAACCCGACTCCGATCTCGTCGGCCAAGACTGTAAGCAATGACTGCTCCAGCGGACCCGGTTGTCGAAGGTCAGTGGACGAATGCGGGCAGCCGATCTCAATCACGAATCGAGCGCAAAAAGACGCGAAAACGTCACGGCCTATCTCTGCGAGATGTG
>Ga0209517_10008025_pt1 | contig 12455 bp, 11 predicted proteins | sample PeaSoiMetSII2010_FD_187695 | JGI IMG/M metagenome (GOLD analysis project Ga0209517, IMG submission 187695) | Peat soil microbial communities from Weissenstadt, Germany - SII-2010 (SPAdes) (version 2) | ecosystem: Environmental > Terrestrial > Soil > Wetlands > Peat | place: Germany...
CTGCCACACAAGCCGCGCGCGCTGACGCCGCCGATGACATGGCAGTGCAGGCGCCCATCGCGACACTCGACCCGGTCAATCGCACCGTGCGTGGCGCGGATGCCCCGCCGGATGCGACCGCCCTCGAAGGCGGGACCCGCCGCCGTAGAGGCGCAGACGACGCCGTCGCGATTGCCGACGGCAATCTCGCCGTTCGTTCCAAGATCGAGCAAGGCTCCGAGCTCGGCAGAGTCGAGCAGTCCCGTGGCGACAAGTCCGGCTAAGAGATCGCTGCCAACGAAACCTCCGGGGCAGGGGAGGAACACAGCCGGACCTCCGAGGACCGTCTCCGGCAAGCTCTGAGCTCCGAGATGCGGAGACCGGAACGGCACGGCCGCAAGGGACTCGACGCTGAGGTTGCAGAACAAGTGGTGCATGCACGTGTTGCCCACCAGCAGGATCTCCTCGAGGTCGCCCATCGGCGCGAGCATGCCGTGGACCTGCGCGCGGATCATCGCGCCGAGCTGGCCGGGATGCTGAAGATCATGCCCGATGCGCGTCATGACGTCGGCGCCATGACGCGCCTGGTCGTTCAACGCGGTGACCACCTGCGTCACTTCGCCCGACTCGAGGTCCACGCGCTGGGCCACCAGCGTGGTCGTGCCGACATCCACCACCGCTCCGACGCCCCGCCGCGGTTCGAAGGGCACGGCGGTTTCGTCGCTGAGGATCTGTTGCGACCACTGCGCAACTTCCAGCTCTACGACGCCACGCGCTTCGGTCCGACAGGCCAATCTCCAGCCGTCCGCGAGCTCCCGCTCGCCGATCGCATCCCGCATCTCCGCGGTCGTAGGGACGTCGCCCGACACCACGCGGATCCTGCAGCCGCCGCAAAGCGACGTGCCGCCGCACGGAAACTCGACGCCTTCTTCAAAGAGGAAGTCCCGCAGAGCGCCGTCACGAACGGACTCGTACAGCAGTCGGCGCTGTTTCATGACCGCTTACCCCAAGCGTTCGGCTTTGATGATGCTGTCGTCGTAGCTCGCCACAATCCGCCCACCCGGCGCGACGACGAGGAAGTCCGCCGCATCCCAATCGCCACTGACCAGCTTGCGGAACAGGCTGAGGTCGCCGCAGATCTTCTCGAACTGCCAGTTCTTCTCGGCGGCCTCGGCGCGCGCCTGTTGCTCGAACCGGCCGTCGGACTCGAGGCCGGTCTCGATGAAGGTCAGTTGCCGGTAACTTCTCTCATAGCGCCTCAGCTCGTCATACAGATAGCGGCCGTTGTCATCGCCGTATTTCGCGATCAAGCCGGCGAGGGTGAAATCGGTTCCGGCATCGCGCGCGAGCTGTTCGATGTCGCGCCCGCGCTCCAGCCATCCGGTTGAGCGGAAGTACACACCCTCGTGGGTGTGGAAGTAGGCGTCATAGCGCCGGCGACTCCCCATCAGCAGGGCGATGCAGTCGTGGGCGCGTGGCGCCACCAGCGTCACGCGGCGCGCTTCGAGCCCGTGCAGACCGTTGCCGCACAACGCATAGCCCATCAGGACGGCCTCGTGACGCGCGGGATCGGCGTGATCGACGGCGGTCTGCAGCGCCTGCCGCATGCGCGCGCCGCCGAGGTCGTGCAGTCCCTTGGGCAGAAACTCGACATCGATTGTGTGCGGCGAGCGCGCGATGGCATCCGCCAGCTCGCGCAACAGCACTTCGCAGCCGACCAGAAGACAGCGCACGACCCCCTCGCGATCTCAGCCGATGGTGGCGGGCTGGGCGCAGGTACGCGCCAGTGCCACGGCAGCGCTGGCGTTCTCGCCGTAGCCGTCAGCGCCGATTTCCTCGGCGAACTGCCGGGTCACCGGTGCGCCGCCAACGAGCACTTTGACCTGCTCGCGCAATCCCGCCGCTCGCAGCCCTTCGATGGTGGTCTTCATCGACAGCATGGTGACAGTCAACAGGGCTGACAGGCAGACGATGTTGGCGTTGGTCTTTTGGACGGCCTCGATGAACTTTTCCGGCGCGACATCGACACCCAGGTCGATCACTTCGAACCCGCCTCCTTCGAGCAGGGCCGCCACCAGGTTCTTGCCGATGTCGTGCAAATCGCCCTTCACGGTGCCGATGATGACTTTGCCCGCCGGCTGTGCACCGGAGGCAGCCAGCAGCGGGCGCAGCGGCTCGAGCGCCGCCTTCATCGCGCGCGCCGACAGCAATACTTCTGGAACGAAGTAATCCTGGCACTCGAAGCGACGGCCAACCTCATCCATGGCCGGCACCATCGCCTTCTGAATCAGCTCGATGGCGGGCACGTTTTGCCCGAGCGCCGCGTGCGTCGCTGCGGCCGCAGTCTTCGCATCGCCGTTCAGAATCGCCTCGCGGAGTTTCTGCAGGTCTGCCATTGATACACCCTTGCCGGCCGTTGCCGTGCCCCGATCGAGCGATCGGGTACTTCAGGAGCCATGCTCCTCGTTCCATCACCTCGTTTCGTCGATCATGGCGTAGTAGTTCTCGTGGTCCAACCCCAATTTAGCAGTGTACGCGATGCTCAAGTCCATGAGTGCGATACCCAGCTGTGCCGTTTCCAGATTTGCCGACAAAATGATGCCTCCGACCACGGTCGGAGGAGCCTCCAACGCGAACCCTCGGAGCGCTCCGTTGATTTGGCGCCTTACTCTTCCGTCAGCGCCTGCAGGTCGGAGATCGCCTCGACGAATTCCTCCATGAACTCTTTCACCACTGTGCGAGTCGACTTCACGCTGTCCACCAGACCCACGCCCTGGCCGACGAAATAGGTGACCAGTTCGCGCGCCTTCGGGTTGCCCCGCTTGGCCGCCAGATCGGCGGCGTGGAGAGCGGGTTCGCTGATAAGACTTTGCAGCGGCATCGGCAACGCGCCGGGACTGCCCGCTCCCTCCCAGGCGTCGGTCCATGCCGAACGCAACTGGCGCGACGGTTTTCCCGTTCGGCTCCTGGAACGGACCGTGTCGCGCGAGCGCGCTGCGATCATTTTCTCGCGAAAGATTTCCGAGGTCTCCGATTCAGTGGTCGCGAGCCACACCGAGCCGGTCCACGCGCCGGCCGCGCCCATCGCCATGCACGCGGCCATCTGGCGGCCGGTCATGATGCCGCCGGCTGCCAATACCGGAACGTCGCGGATTGGTTTGATCGCGCGAAGCACCTCGGGGATGAGCACGATCGTCGAGACCTCGCCGCAATGGCCGCCGGCCTCGCCGCCTTGCGCGACAATTATGTCGACTCCCGCCTTCACCTGGCGCACCGCGTGTTCCGGGGCTCCGACCAGCGCCGCGACGGGCACCGCGTGCTGATGGCCCATGTCGATCATGGCCTGCGGCGGCACGCCAAGAGCGTTGGCGATCAATTTGATCGGATGGTGAAATGCAACCTCGAGCAGCTTCAACGCGTGTTCCTGCTGCAGAGAGAACGGCGCATCGGGAGATCGAACCCGCCCCTCTTCAGGCGCTTGCGAGGACTCGATTCCATGCTTCGAAAGAAGCTGGCGCACGAAATCCTTGTGTTGCGGCGGGATGCGCTCCGCGAGCGAGCGGACCGTCACGCCCTTCTCGTTCTTGATCGAGAGGTTCTCCGGAATAAGCACATCGATGCCGTACGGTTTGCCGTCGATGTGATCGTCGATCCATTTCAGCTCACGTTCGAGCTGATCAGGCGTGAAGCCGGTCGCTCCAAGTACGCCGAAACCGCCGGCTCGACTCACGGCGGCCACCACGTCCCGGCAGTGGCTGAAAGCCAGCAGCGGGAAATCGATGCCGAGCAGTTTGCAAAGCGGTGTATTCATTCTGGCAACCCTTTCATCAACCCTCCCAAAAACGGCCTGTCATTACCGAAAATTAGATCTCCAACATAAGACCTTCGCAATCACAGGGGTAGGGCTCGTGGAATCTCCGGGATCGGCCGAGCTGCGACCGCCGCGCCGCCGGGCGCATCTGGCCGCGAAATTCGGGGTTTGGTCTTTTTTCGAGAAGCAGCAGTTTGAATTCGTCAGCACGCTCGACGGCCCCGCGGTCATCGCTGGCGATCCAGTTCGTCAAAACGCCGTTTCGTCAGCGTTTTCCAGCGCAGCAGCTTGATGTCGCCGTTTGCGTTCGCCATGCGCCTATCTGTTCAAAGTTATGTCAGCGCGGCGGGCGGGGCTCGACGACCGGGAACCGCGACGGGAATGTGTCGAGCATCTCCAGCAACTCGATGAGTTTTTCGCCCTTGCCAGTGACTGCGATCCGCCCGGACTGCAACGCTGCCTCAAAGATTGATCGAATTTTCATGGCGTAGCAGGTCGATTCGTTCGATGGACCGCGAGTCTATTCTCGCGAGGTTATCGTCGCGTCGCGACTTGGGCACAAATCAAACCAGGTTGAAAATCACGTCACTTCAGGGCCGCAGCGATTGCATCGAACGCCGCGTAGCTCTGCATCTCCTTCTCGTCGTCCCAGAATTCGTCGTTCGCGCTGGTCTTGACGATCACCATCTTGTCGCGCGGCCTCACATAGATGAATTGGAAGAACACGCCTTGCGCGGCGTAGGCATGATCGCCGCGGCCCGGAAACGTCCACCATTGATACTGGTAGCCGAGCGGATAGTTTGGGAGCAGCCTGCCCGGCTGCACCTGAGGCGAATCGGGAGCGATCGCATCCCGGGCCCAAAACTCCGGCACGATTTGTTTCCCGTTCGCCTTGCCATGATTGAGGAACATCAATCCGAAGCGGCCGTAGTCGCGAAGCGTCGCCTGGATGCAACAGAAGGCCGCCTCCATTCCAGAGGCGTCAGTCAGCCACGACGCGTCGCTCTCCATTCCCAGGGGCTGCCAGAGCTTGCGCGACAGATAGTCCGCCGGATGCTCGCCGGTGACGCGGTTCACCAGCCATCCCAGCACCTGCGTGTCCACGCTGCGGTAGTAGAAACGCGTCCCTGGTTTTTCCGCGCGCGTGAGCGAGCGAGCGTAGTCATCCAGGGATTGCGAGTTCTCCTCCATCGTCTTTTGCCACATCAGCGAGAGGTCGTCCTGGCCGCCGTAGTCTTCGGAGAATTTGACCCCGGATGACATTTGCAGGATGGCCTTGATCGGCACACTGTCGTAACCGGATGTTCTGAGCTCCGGGAGATATTCCGTAACCGGACGATTCACGTCAGCTATCTTTCCATCCGCGATTGCGAGTCCGACCAGCGTTGAGGTGAACGACTTGGCCACCGACATCGAGGTGAAGTGCGACTTCGCGTCGGCTCCAAGGTAGTATTTCTCGAACACGATCTTCCCGTCCTTGATCACGAGTAGGCCGGTCGTGTTGGTGCAAGTCAGAATTTCTCCAAGCGGATAGCGCTTGCCCTTCCATTCGTAGCTCACGTCCAGGGTCCGCTCCGCGCGCGGCAGTTCCCATACCGAAGCCGCGCGGCGGATGACGCGATTCGGAAAGACATTGTCCATGTGACGGAAGGCACCGATCCGAAACTCCCGATCGGTGGCGATTCCGAGCAGGACGCGTTCATGCGCTCTGCGCTGCTGAGCGTGCGTTGTCGCAAGGCTCATCAGGAGGAGGGCTGCTGCGGCTGCGACCAAGTTGCGCGATCGTATCATTCCGAGCTTGAATCCTGATTCAGACTTGCACCGACATCAGGCGTTTTGCAAACGCGAAGTCTGTGCTCGGCTTAGAGTTCTACAGCTAGCAGAGCGCTCAACGAAGTCTCGCTCTTTCACTCCTGTTTCTGCGCAAATTTTCGGTAACGACACCATATGTCTTCCGAACGGTAGCTTGGCTGACTTCGATGCCCAGTTTGAGCATTTCGCCGTGAATGCGTGGCGCACCCACAACGGATTGGCAACGCTCATCTGTCGGATCAGATCTCGAATCTCGCGATTCACCCTGGCCGTCCGGGGCGCTACGCGTGCTGCATCACGAACCTAAGGTTTCCGCGTTCAGCAAAGCCGCGAAAATCCGTCGGCTTGGTTCCTCATGCCGACTCGCTTAGGTCACACTCCGTACGCCTTTCGCCCAACCACGACATCCATTCTTCCATGCCTTGTCCCGTGTGTGCTGACATCAGAATCATCCGGGGGGTGGGCATCACCCGGGCGAGGGCATCCTCGAAGGATGCGACGGATACGTCACGAAGATGCGGCAGCAGGTCGGCCTTGGTCAACACGACGAGGTTTGCACCCCGAAACATCGCCGGATACTTGAGCGGCTTGTCCTCGCCTTCGGTCACCGCCAGCGCGACAACATTTACCTGCTGGCCCAAGTCGTAGACTGCGGGGCAAACGAGATTGCCGACGTTCTCTATAAACAGGATGTCGCGATCTTGCCAGGCGATCTCATGTAGGCCGCGATGCACCATATCCGCGTCGAGGTGGCAGGCGCTGCCTGTAGTAACGGTGGCAGCGGGTATGCCCGCCGCGCGCAGCCGTTCCCCATCATGGTCGGTGGCCAGGTCACCGCTGAGCGCCGCAAGCTTGAGGCCGCGCGGACCGAGAGCGCGCGCGGTGGTTTCGATTAGCGCTGTCTTGCCGGAGCCGGGCGAGCCCATGAGATTTATCGCGAACACCCGGGCTGCGACGAAATGCTCGCGGTTGTGATGCGCCGCACTATCGTTCGCCTTGAGAATCCGCTCATGAAGCTCCACCGTGACGACATGTTCGTCACCACAGCCGCAGGTCTGGCACATCAGTTCACCTCCATCTCGATTCTCGTGAGCAGGATTTCGTCCCCCTGTGCGAGGGATGCAGCGCTACCGCACAGGTGGCAGCGCAGCATCGCTTGCCGCGCAAGCTCGCAGCCACATCGGCTGCACTCCCATCGCGCCGAGACCGGCTCGATTGAAAGCGCGGCCTCGGCGCAAACCGTGCGCTCGCGGAACAGGTCATAGGCGGTGGCGAGCAGCTCGCGATCGACGCCTGAAAGCTCGCCGATGCGCACGCAGACCCGGCGCACGGCAGTGGCGCCATGCGCCCGCGCCTGCGCATCAACCTGCTCTATCAGCGCGCCAACTACCGAATACTCGTGCACCCGTAACCTCAGTCTTACTCGCCATTGAATTTCGGCGTCCGCTTCGCAATAAAGGCCGCCAGTCCGTCGGCGAAGTCGGGCCCGTTGGCGACCCGCGTCAAACTCTCGAGCTCCGCGTCCAGGTGGCGATCGAGCATGTCCATGCCGCAGGCCTGGTTGATGAGACCCTTGGCTTCTGCCCAGGCGCGCGTGGGACCAGCGGCCAGGCGCTCGGCTAACTGGGTCGTTTCCGCCTCAAAACTCTCGGCTGGATGGACTGCGGTGACGAGGCCCAATTCCTGTGCGCGCCGTGCATCCAGCCGCGGACTCAGGAACAGCAACTCCATCGCGCGCCTAAGTCCGAGCAGGCGTGGCAGCAGGAAAGTCGAACTCTCCGCGCCGGTGAGCCCGGTTCGCCCGTAGGCCCACTCGAAGCTCGCGCGTTCGGAAGCGATCACCAGGTCGCACGCCATCGCGATTGCGAAACCGCCGGCTGCCGCGATTCCGTCCACTGCGGCCACGAACGGTTTGGGCGCGCGGCGGATCTCCGAAATGGTGCTGTGAATATACTCGACGATCTGCTTGAGGACGTCTCCGAAGCCCTCGTCAACGGCCCGTTCGGCGGGCTTGAGGTATCCGAGCTCGTCTCGTTTGCCACGCGCCGCCACATACTTGAGATCGGCACCGCTGCAAAAGACGCCGTCCACTCCGCGAATGACTACCACACGGACTGAGTCGTCACGGGCGAGCCGCAATCCCGCGCGCCGTAAATCCTGAGCGGTCGCAACATCGAGCGAGTTGAAGTGATCGCGCCGGTCGATAGTGATAACTCCCACTGCGCCACGGTGGCAACGAATGTTGGATGACGGGCGATCGGCGGGCTCTCGGGCTTCCATGGTTCTCTCAGCAGATGCGGGGCAACGGCTCGCCTTCGGGTTCGGAGAGCAGGCGCCGGCCGAAGCCGGTGTCGAGAACTACGCGTCCGGGCCGCTCGGCGGTGCACGTTCCGACGATGGCGGCGTTGCGGCCGAGCGGATGGGACTTGAGCGCGAGCAGAACGCGCTGCGCGGCTTCCGCCCGCACGCCGATGAGCGCCTTGCCCTCGTTAGCCACGATGAGCGGGTCGATCCCGAGCAGCTCGGCCGCAGCCCGCACTGCTTCGTTCATCGGCACGCTGGGACCATCGAGCACGATGCCTACGCCGGCCTTCTGCGCCATCTCACACAATGCGCTGGCCACGCCGCCGCGCGTCGGATCTTTCATCGCGACCACTGCGTCCGCGCCCGCATCGAGCGCCTGGCGAATCAGTCCGTTGAGCGGCGCGACATCCGAGCGAAGGTCGCCCTCCAGCGCGAGTTCGTGCCGTCGCGCCATCACGGCGAGTCCGTGGTCGCCGATGGTTCCGGTGAGGATTATCAAGTCACCGGGATGGAGGCCGGAATCGGGAACAACCCGTCGCGCGAGCGCAACGCCCGTCGTATTGAGCACCAGCCCATCGATCTCGCCGCGCCCCATCACTTTGGTGTCACCGGTCAGGATCCGGGCGTTCGCTTCGCGACAGGCGATCTCGATTGATTCGCTTACTCGTTCGAGATCGGCGCGGGCAAACCCCTCTTCGACTACCACGGCGCAGGTGAGAGCCAGCACCTCGGTCGCGCCCATCATCGCGAGATCGTTGACGGTGCCCGCAACCGCGAGGCGGCCAATGTCACCGCCGGGAAAGAAGATCGGGCTAATCACGTGCGAGTCAGTTGTGATTACCAGCCACTGATCGCCCAACGGGATCGCCGCGCCGTCATCCATTGCGCTCAGACCGATTCCCGGGCCCGGCACGCCGTCCAGGCGATCGACGAAAATTTCCTTGATGAGCGCGCGCATGGCGCGTCCGCCCGCCCCATGTTTGAGCCCGATTCTGTCGCCGTCCTGATGGTTCATCGCTTTGCTTTCAAGTGCCTAAGTCGGGCCGGCCGCCGTATTCCAGCCAGATGCGGCAACTGCCTTCGCTGCTGACCATGCACGCGCCGACCGGCTGGTCCGGCAAGCACTTGGTGCCGAAGAGGGGACAATCGGTCGGGGCTGCGATCCCGGCCATGATATCACCGCAGATACATTGCGCGGCACTGCGCGGCGGAGCGTAGGACCACAAGCCCGCGAGATCGATCTTGAAGCGCCGGCGCGCGTCGACCTGCGCCCATTCGTCGCGCAAGCGCAGGTTGCCGTTGGGAACGTGCGCAATTCCGCGCCAGCGGCCGCCGATCGGCCTGAACACCCTCCACAGCGCTTCCTGAGCCTTGCGGTTTCCCTCGCGCGTAACGCATCGCGGAAAAGCGTTGACTACTTCCACGCGGCGATCGCGGATCAGTTCGAGCATAGACGCGAGACCGGCAAGAATGTCGAGCGGCTCGAAGCCGGCGACGACCACCGGGATGGCATGGCGCTCGATGAAGCGCTCGAAGACTCCCCATCCGGTAATCGCCGCCGCGTGGCCGGCAGCCAGAAAGCCCTCAACGCGCGTCTCAGGCATCTCGGCGACGATCTCCATCACCGGTGGAATGTACTTGTGGGCCGAAAGAACCGAGAAGTTCGGCGGCGTGCCGGCGAGTAGCGCCGCGGCGGTCGCCACCGCGGTGGTTTCGAATCCGCTCGCGAAGAATACGAGCTCCTGCTCGGAGCGGCGCGCCGATTCGACCGCCTGCGCTACGCTGTACACCACCTCCACGTGTGCACCTTCCGCCCTGGCGTCGGCGAGCGACTTGACGGTCCCGGGCACGCGCAGCATGTCGCCGTAAGTGGCAATCCTCACGCCCGAGAGCGCGAGTGCGACCGCCTCGTCAACCTCGGGCAGATCGGTTACGCACACCGGGCATCCAGGACCCATGATCACGTTGAGGGCGCGCGGGAAGCTCGCACGCAATCCAAAGCGGGCGATCGCCTGTTCGTGGCTTCCGCAGACGTGCATCACCGAGATCGGCGCGCGGCCGATAGCATCGCAGAGCCTGCCGAGCAACGCGGTGAGCTCGCGCCCCCGTTTGGGATCGCGGAACTCGAGCGCACGGTCATTCAATCGGCTGTCAGCCATCTTTCTTTCTCTCACCCGCCGCGATTTCGCCGCGCACATCGGCCGCCATCAGGTCCTCACGCTCGGCCTCGCGCAGCAGTTCCTCATAGAGCGCGAGGGTCGCCTCAACTTCTCCGGCGGGGATTTTTCTGATCGCGTAACCGACGTGGTTGAGTACGTAATCGCCGGGAACGACCGGCTCGTCCACGATGTCGAGCAGGACCGGCCGGCGCACTCCGAAAAAATCAACCGTCGCCACCATCCCGTCGATCTCGATCACTTTGCCGGGGACCCCAAGACACATCGTTGCTACCTCTTCCCAGAGCCTGTTTTCTTAGTTGGCTGAACGCGCCTTTTGCGCAGTCTCGCTTTCCAACGCTCTCGCGATCATCGCCTGGCCGAGCGCGATTCCGCCGTCGCCTGGAGGTACCGCGCGATGCTGATGCACCGGTACGAGACCGTTCAGTGCGGCGGCAACGCCCTCTGCGAGCAGCGGGTTCTGGAAGCATCCGCCGCTGAGCACAACCGGGAGACGCCCATGCTCGGCGATGGCCGCTCGCGCCATCGCTGCGGTGCCTGCGACGAGCGTGTTATGGAAGCGCGCGGCGACCCGGGATGGATCTTCGCGTGCGATTATCTGTTCGACGATCTCGCGCACGGCGGGCCGCAGGTCGAGACACCAAGGCTTGCGGGAGCGATCGAGCTCGAACCTGTAAGCTCCCGTCTCGAGCGGGTCGGCGGCGCCGTTGAGCACCATCGCCGCCTGTCCCTCGTAGCGTGCGAGCGTTCGCGCAAAGACGAGCGCGCTCACGGCGTCGAAGTAACGTCCCACACCGTGCGCAGGTACGGAGTTGAAGCCGGTCCGGATCATGCCACGGACGGCGGCGATCGCCGCCGGCTCGAGCGCCCGGAAGAGGGCGAGCCTCCCGAGATCGAACTCGCCGCCAAACGCATCGTCCACGAGCGCGAGCGCAAGCCGCCATATTTCACGGATCGCGCGATCACCGCCGGCGAGCACGATGGGGCGAAACGTCGCGAGGCGCTCAAACCCGCGGAAGTCCGCGAGCAACAACTCGCCGCCCCACATGCTACCGTCGGTCCCGAGGCCCGTGCCGTCGTATGCGAACCCGAGGACGGGGCCGGCGAGCCCGTGTTCGGCCATAGCGCTCGCCACGTGCGCATGATGATGCTGCACCGCAACGGCAACGCATCCCGTGCGGCCCCGCGCATAACGGGTTGAGAGATAATCAGGATGCAGGTCGTGCACGATTATCTCCGGCCTCACGCCGACGAAGCCTTCCAGCTTTGCGATCGACTCCTCGAAAGCCTCGTAGGTCTCGAGACCGTCGAGGTCACCGATATGAGGGCCGAACCAAATCGAATCTCCGGCGCCGAGGCAGAAAGCGTTCTTGAGCTGCGCTCCGACGGCCAGGACCGGGCGCTCGAATGGCGGCGCGACTGGCACAGGACGCGGAACGTAACCTCGCGAGCGGCGCAGCACCGTAGGAGCGCCTGCGATCACCCGCGCAACCGAGTCGTCGCATCGGGTCACGATTTCGCGGTCGTGGACGAGAAAAACGTCAGCGATTCCCGCCAACCGGCTGAGCGCCTCCTCATTGCGATAGGCGATAGGTTCATCCGAGCGATTTCCCGACGTCATCACGAGTGGTCTCTGCGCTGCCGCTAGAAGAAGGTGATGCAGCGGAGTGTACGCGAGCATCAGACCAACCAGAGGGCTTTCCGGCGCGACCTCGGCAGCGAGACCCGCATCCGGATGCCGGAGCGCGAGCACGATCGGACGCTCGGGCGAGCACAATAGCGCACGCTCCGCGGGACAAAGATCGGCGAGATGCTCGGCATCTTCGAGTTCGCGCACCATGACGGCGAAGGGCTTTTCATCGCGATGCTTGCGCAGCCGCAGTCCCGCGACCGCCGCACGAGATGTCGCATCGCAAGCGAGATGAAATCCGCCGAGACCCTTGAGTGCGACGACCAGCCCTTCACACACGGCGCGGGCCGCATCGCCAATCGGGTCGCTCGAGGCCAACTCCTCGCCCGCCGCTCCGAGCAGCCGCAGACTCGGACCGCACCGGGGACAAGCGTTTGACTCCGCGTGAAAACGGCGATTACCCGGATCTTCGTACTCGCGCCGGCACTCGGGGCACATCTCGAACCGCGCCATCGTTGTCGCACCGCGGTCATAAGGGACATCAAGCGCGATCGTGAAGCGCGGCCCGCAGTTCGTACAGTTGGTGAAGGCGTAGCCGAAGCGGCGATCTCCGCGATCGAAAATCTCGGCGATACACTCGGGGCAGGTTGCCAGGTCGGCGGGTATGGATATGCTCCGCTCCGCGCGCGGCTCGCTCGCGGCGATCTCGAAATGAGGCCGGCGCTCGAATTCCAGCAGGCTC
>Ga0209517_10008026_pt1 | contig 12453 bp, 12 predicted proteins | sample PeaSoiMetSII2010_FD_187695 | JGI IMG/M metagenome (GOLD analysis project Ga0209517, IMG submission 187695) | Peat soil microbial communities from Weissenstadt, Germany - SII-2010 (SPAdes) (version 2) | ecosystem: Environmental > Terrestrial > Soil > Wetlands > Peat | place: Germany...
AAAAATATTCGATAATAAAACTTTCTTTTATTATTTAGTTTATTGATTTTTCACATTCTTTTTTTAGTTGTTCAAGCCAGTTTTGCTTATTTTTTTCTAATTTTTTATCAAATAATTTCTTGAAAAGTCTCACGATGACACCCTCTAGGCTTTCATCATCTGATACCAATGTTTGCCCTTTTGTTTCTGTTAGCGTCATATTGTGAATGATATACATCCCAAAAAATTTTGCTGTCCAGCCAAAATGATGAAATGGTTCAACAGTATGAATCTTTGACCGAATTTTTACTCTGTTTATTTTAAAGTCAAAAACTGTGTTGGGTTTTAGATGCCCATTGATCTTTGGGTTTTTGATATCTGTCTCCCAGCTTGTCCATTGGTTAATGTCTGTAATTACTTCCCAAATTTTTTCAGGGCTTGAATTAATGAGAATTGTTTTACAGTACTTTAATGGTGCATTATTGTTGATATTTTTCACTATTGAATTTTCTTCTGCTAATTATATTAAATCTACTAAACGGCAAAGATTTTGAAATAGACATTGCTAAAATTAATTTAACCTAGACTTGAATTATTCAGATGTCTGAATTAATATCTTAAATTCAATAGTTTCTAAAGATGAGCGAATCCATTGTCAAGGAAATAATGGCAGAATTTGTTCAGACCATACATGCAAACTCGAGTGTTTTAGAGGCTACACAGATAATGACAAAGTTAGGGATTGGCTCACTTGTAGTGACACAGGGGGGACAACCAGTAGGGGTACTTACAGAAAGAGATATTGTAACAAAGGTTGCGTCTCAGGATTTGAAACCGTCTCAGGTATTAGTTGAGAAGATAATGTCACATCCGATCATCTCTGTAGAGCCTGAGATGATAATTGTAGAAGCGGCCACCTTGATGTCAGCCTATAACATAAGGCGTCTTGTAGTTGTGGGAAAGGATGACAAACTTGTAGGAATAGTAACTGCGACAGATATTGCCTCATGGCTTGCAAGAAATGAAGATTACAAAAATAACGCACTAAATGCAATTGCAAGATTGCATGATGTACAGCAGTGCATACTGTATCAATGAAGGCGTTGAGTTTTTCTCAGGTGTAAAAAGCTCTCTTGGATGCAATAAAGCACGTTAAAGTCCTATAATTTGTGCAAAATCGATTCCATTACAAACTAAATTTGACCTCGCATCTTTTGAGGAATTGGTTTACAGTGTTGTCATGCCAATTGAAGTTAATCGAGTAAACAGGGAGTGTCCCAAGTGCAAAAATCCGACCATCTTCAATACTGGAAAAGAGTATTTTTGTGGTAAATGTCTTAACACGCTTAAGGTAAACCCAGTAGCAGAAAAAATCACGGCGTAATATAATGTGGACCATAGAGCAAGAAGAGACTTATTTTAAGATCTATGACGACCGCAAGACCATCGCAGGATATTTTGCGCCAGAGTATGGAGACATTCAACCAGAAGACAAATCTGATCTAGTGATTGCAGAGATGATGAAAAATCATGATCCGATCAAAGGTGGGTACATGATGTTACCTCTTGTCAAGTTTGGATTATTTGAAGATGGAAAAGAGATGAACCTTGACTATGTTGCACAACAACTACAAGATGTCTATAACAGAATTTTGGCCTGGAAAAATCTAACTATCGAAAAACAAATCGAGCATCATAAAATCTTGGTCTCTCATACAGATCATGACATGCTAAGCATTACACTTGGAATCATATTTGATTCGCCGGTTCCTTTAGAGAAAAAAGAAATTCTGGGAAATCTAAGTGACATATTAGATTTTGCGCATCATAAGGGCTTACTGTGAGCCTTTAGATTTTGTATCTTCATAAGACTGGAGTGCGTTCATCTCGTATTGAAATGACTGTTGCAGCAACTGATTTGATTTAGCATATGTTGCATTGTCTCCTGTCACAACCCATTCTCTTAGAGCCTGGTCGCTTTCAATCTGGGTTTCAGTAGAGAGTTTGAATAATTGCAACGATGGCACAAAAAGTTCTGGTGTCTTTAATTGCTCATATCGCGGAAGAATATTTTGTACTGCTGTTATGTGATTATCTGTTATGTTGAGCATCTGGTCTTTTGATATATGTCCGTTTTTGTATTGTGTGAGATGTGCATCAAAACTCTGAGTTTCATTTTTGAGGTCTAGCTGAATCTGAGCTAATTGGTCTCCAAATCTCTGACCTGAGAGTTGTGTCTGGTCTAGATAATAATTTACAACAATAACTATGGCTATTATTATGACGCCAATCGCAATAGCTACCTGCATTCTTAGCTTGGGATTTGGTGCCTTTTTCTTTCGCACGTGTAATCTAAAGTTTGATCTGAAATAAATCTATCAGATGTAGAAAGTGTTTCATTATCACATCAGACTGGAGAAATTAAAAAATCGACATTTGATATTTTCTAATCTGAATCCAGAAACCAGTCGTTTTTGCCACACTTGCACACAAAGCCAGAATCTTTAATGTATTTCTCATATTCAAGATCAGTGCACGGACCCATATCAGGAATTACAAATTTGGTCTTACATATTGTACATCTTACTACAAATCCATCCAAGATAATTTCCTGACTTTTAACATAGTTGTCTTTTTTATATTTTACATACGATACATTAACTTTGTCAGTGAACAAAGCTACGTAATGCTTTATATCTTAAAAAAATATCAAAGCACAATGAATCCGACTGTAAAATACAGTGCGTTTATTGCATCACTAATATTGGTTATGCCATATGTTGCTTTTGCAGATCAAGGCTCCGCATCACAATCTCTGAATCTACAATTACCATTGGCATCAGTTACATGTATTGATACTCATGCTACTTCTTATCTTAACGATGTCGTAAATGTAATACAGAATTCGACAATCACATCCTCTCTAACAAATACGGACATTCCAACACTGAATGCTGATTTTGCTGCTCTACAGGCAGATGCAAATGCTAACAATACATCCCAGTTTAAAACAGATGCACAGAAATACAATTCTGACCAACGAACCGCCAGTCTTGATATTATACATGCAATCCGGACTGTGCATAGCAAGACAGTCAACTCTGCTTTAAAATCAGATAACGCACAACTCCAATTGGCACAGAAGAGTTGTCTTTTTGAAGTAAAACAACAAAAAGCCCAAAACAATATCCAGAAATTTGACAGGGCTATTACACATGCTCAGAATTTGGCAAATAGGCTGACAAGACATGGTGCAAATACTGAAGGTCTGAACCAGACAATCAACACTGCAGACACTCAAATTCAAGCATTTCAAACAGCGGTAAACAATGCCCAGAACAGCACACAGCTTCAATCTGTATTGGATAGTTTCTGTCTATACAATGGGTGCAAAACTGCCAACAACTTTCACTTTGCAGCAAATACTGCAATCCAGGCAGATCAAGCAAAACTAAATCTTCTTGCTGGGAAAAATAACTCCTCTACATTTCAAGCACTAGTTGGCCAAGCACAGACTGATATCGGCAATGCTCAGGCTGTCTTATCTCAGGTAGGGTCTAACAAGTATCAGGGAACACAATCAAGCGATGTTTGGAATGACATCAAGGCTGCTGTAGATGTAATTCATCAATTACAACAAATAGTAAATAACAAACAATAGTGCAATATTTCTTTTTAATTTTTATCTAATTCCTAGGGGATCTGATCTTAATCTAATTCAAACCTAGGAGTCTATTTGATGATACTGTGAACAAAAATATAAAAAATGAACAAAATGTCTTTTAATTAGAGAAATCATCAAATTGTTATTCATGAATGAAGCGCTGATCGAACTTGTTGAACAATTAATGGAATTTGGTTATGGGGATCCTATTAGATTAGAGTCTATACTAAATAGGTTGAAAACTGAAGAATCGGCATATCCAACTGACCGTAGATATGTGGATATGCTAGTTTCCAAATACCTCTACCCACATGTAGAAGAAGATGAATATCAGAAAAAATCAACAGTAGGATCTCTTGAGAAAAAAATTCAAAATGCAAAGCAGCGATACGAGGGAGAAGCCAAGCCATCTGATGGACATCTTGTAGATTTATGTCCAAAATGCGGAACTCTTGTACCAAGAATGTTTAGTTTTTGTTCAAGATGTGGGGCATTTCATGATGAACATAATTTTATTGATACGCGTAAAACTATATCAAAAAAGGAAAAACTTGAAACTAAACAATACTCACAAGATACTGCTTTAAAATCCTGTATTGCATGTGGTTCTGGAATATTTAGAATCCACGATTTTTGTCCAAGATGTGGAGCATATCAGGGTAAAAACAGTTCTAAGGCAATTCAAAAACGACCATTAAAACAGAAACGATATGCTGGACTTGCAATTGTAGGAATTATTTTCATAATCCTCGGAGGAATTTCAACTATGTTTTTATTCGGATATTCAAATCTCTGTAGTTCTATAATTGGAATGTTTGCACAAATTATTAACCAACCAACACAACAAATATGCTCTATGATTCAAACTTGGTACTTTATTGGAATTATTGTTTTGATTGTAGGAGTAATTTTACTTACAGTGCGAGCCGCTAAAAAACGACATTAAAAAAAGGCTAGGGGAGATTATTTTAGATTTTAGCTTTTTCAGAAAGGATGGTTCTAAGTTTAGATTCAAGTCCTTGCCATGCTTCAATTTTTGCCATTTTTGATTCCCACATCTTCCCAAACGACTCTACTACAGCATCTGCCATTTTGTCAAGCGTTGTCCCAAATTTGGCATCAATTCTTTTTCTGATGCGTTCTACTTGGGCTTGATACAACGCATCCATGTACGCATGCTTGTACATCTTTGTCATGGAATGCGAATGATGACCATCGCCACAACCGCATTCGCCATGAGATGACATGTGACCGCTGCCCTGGTGTTCGTGAGAAGACATTGACCCGCACCCGCATCTTGCGCCGCCTTCTGTTCTACATGATTCATGTGTGTCTTCCATATGTTTTCGGATAGTGTTATGTAATCTTTGTATATAACAATTGGATTGATTCTCAGATTTGAAAATCTAATGATTATAATAGATTAAAATTCGCTTAAAATATTGCAATCACAATGAATCTTTCTAGCCATCAGCGGTCTGTACTTTTAGGTTCTTTTCTTGGATGGGCTCTTGACGGTTATGATCTTGTGTTGATGTTACTGGTTATTCCATTGATTAGCAAACTCTTTTTTCCCACGGGCAATGCGACACTTTCTCTTCTTGCTGCTTTTGCAGCTTATGTTGTTACACTGATAATGCGTCCAGTTGGAGGGGCATTCTTTGGAAACTTTGGTGATAAGATAGGGAGAAAAAAAGCAATGATGATTACCATAATTGGATTTTCCGTTGCCACATTTTCAACTGGCTTGTTACCGACGTGGGAAATGGTTGGCATTCTTGCTCCGATATTCTTAGTTACATTAAGGTTCTTGCAAGGTTTTTTTGCAGGTGGAGAATGGGGAAGCGGTGCGGTAATTACAATGGAGACTGTACCTAAATCTTCAAGAGGACTACTATCTGGGATTCTTCAAAGTGGATATAATTTTGGTTTTATACTGGCATCAGTTGTATATTATTTTGTATTTACACACTTTTCAGGTCCTCAGTTCACAGAGATAGGTTGGAGAATAATGTTTTTCACAGGAATCATTCCTGGGCTCACTACACTCTTTGTAAGAATAAAGATGAAGGAATCTCAAGTCTGGCTTGAGAAATTTCACCAAAAGAAAATAGAGCGTGCTCCTCTTCGAAAAATATTTTCTGATGTTAACATACGAAAGCGTTTCTTCTTGGCATTGATAATCATGACTGGGCTTCAATACGGGTACTACACAACAATGGGGTTCTATCCAACATTTCTTCAAAATTATGTTAATATGGACAAGTCTGAGATACCATTTCTGCTTATTGTTGCAACGATAACCTCATTTTTTGGACAGATATTTGCGGGTTATATTAGTCAACAAATTGGTAGAATGAAGACACTGGGATTATTTGCAATATCTGCAATCATACTTGCAATACCTGCAGTTTATGGATTGTATCATGCTGTATCATTTTATGAAAGATCTTTGTATACTGTAATTTTGATCTTTACGGCAACATCAGGTTTTGGCCCAATACCTGCATTTTTGTCAGAGAGATTTCCTACTCAAGTACGAAATACTGCAAATGGATTTGTTTACAATGGAGGTTTATTGATTGGTTCATGGGCACCGCTAATTGCAGTCAGTCTCTTGTCCCATGGAGGATCTTTTATTCCCGTGCTTCTTGGAATCAATGTGATTGTAGCTTCAATCATATTGTTATTTGGTTCAAAGATGAACCCGGAGACTAGAGACACAGAAATAAATTAAGTGATTAAATAATCACGGACAAAATGCGAACGTCGTAAGTTTTGTTTTGAAATTATGCTATGTAGTCAATTTTTAATAGATCTTGGTGTGACATTCAGAAGAAATTGCTTGCTAATGGACCAGAAATTATTATCATCCCCATTGTATTTTGCAAAAAAATTGTAAGTACAAATACCGGTTCCCTTTGGATTCACTGTCCAGCTTACTACAAAATTTCCATTATTGTCAGTTGTTGCACTTGTACGAATTCTTGTCCAATCATAAGGCGAATCATATTGTATAAACACCATTCTGTTTGAAAGTGGTATTTTGTCATCTGCGGTCAAAAGTGTGCCAGAAAAAGTCAGATGATCTCCTTGCTGTGCAGTACGAGATATGGGATTTAGAATTAAGATCGTATGATGTATCTGATAGTACTGTCCAAACGCTAACGGCTGCAAAAACATAATCATAATTCCAACTACTAAAATTGTAATGACGAGAAATTTTTTCAACTCATTCATAAACTATTTTGATCATTTAAAAATATGGCATCTATATCCGAAAGACTCTTGGTATTGCCAGTATGCCAATAAATGAAATTATCACAAGAAGCGTGGGCATTGGAAATTCTGGTATTGCTGGTTGTCCAAGTGCGTAGATGATTCCTTTTCCACTGTTGAAATAAATTGTACCATCCGAGCCAATAGCAGGCTGGCTGACTCCGCCATCTGCCCTAAAATTCCATTTTACATCTCCAGAAGAATCAAGTGCATAAAGGTGATTCTCAAAAATTCCTACATATGCTGTACCGTCTTTATCTACAGATGCTGATTGTACCGTAACATTTGCAGGATGATAGTCCCACTTTTTAGTACCATCAGAATTTAGTGCCACTAGGCCAGTTCCGTCTACAAGAAATAGAGTATTGTCTGGGCCAATGGAAGGGGGCGTGCCTATATTGGTGGACTGGAAAGTCCATTTGAGTGTGCCATCTTGATTTACGGCATAAAGGTAATTGTCTGAATCACAAAAGTAGACTGTATTTTGAGGGTTGATTGAACCTAACGTAGTAATTCCCTTTGCATTAAACTTCCATTTTAAATTCCCGGATGAATCTAATGCATAAAAATTATGGTCTGTATCACCGATGTATATTGTCCCATCAGGCCCAACTGAAGGGATACTGACCAGTCCATTTGTGTGATATTTCCAAAAGAGTTTTCCAACTGGACTGACAGACTCTAGAAAATTACCACTGCCAAAATAAATTCTATCATAGATATCAATTGCTGGAATTGTTACAGTGTCATTGGATTGGTATTTCCACTTTATTGTGCCCTCTGGGCTTGCTGCAAATATTGTGTTGCCACCATTTTCAAAGTATAATGTTCCGTCAGAGCCAATCGAGGGGGAATCTACAATACCTCCCACATTGATTTTGAATTTTTCTGCATGATCTACATCTATTGCAACAAGGTTTCCCCACGAGCCAAAGTAAATAATATTGTTCTGACCTATAACAAGTGCACTAGTACCATTTTTTACATTGAATTGCCACAATGTAGAGTTGGATTGTACTCCTGCGAACTGGGACAAACCAGTATGGGAGTAGTCGTGCATAAAAGTAGGCCATGGCAGCGCGCTTGATCCATATGCAGACAATGAAAAAGTTTGTGAGAAAAGGATGACCACGATAGTAACAAGAACTGGCAAGAAAAAAATAGATATTTTTTTATTCGTGATTATACATATCGTACCTTTGTAAAGAACTTTCGTGATTGTTATCCTACAATCTGTGTTATTTTTTTTAATATTTCTTCTTCTACATGTCTTGTCCAGAGCATTTCTGGAATGTCAACTGCCAAAAATAACACTGATAAGAACAATACCTCTACTGCTGCAACTACGATATTTTGTATCAACTTGCCAATTCCAATGTGTATTGCAAAGTCATTTGGATCACCGCTTATCATTATAGTAAACGCCCTGTCTGCAGTTATGATATCTCTGAGAATGCCTGCCTTGGTTGCCTGCATAACTATGCCTACTGGTGAAGTAGATGTCATCTGTGTCTTGTATCCGTCTTGTTGCAACATTGTAGATATTTGCTGTGCTAGCTGATTCAAGTCCTTGTTCTTGTTTTGAAACCTGACTATTTTCTCGGATACCATTATGCGTAAGATTGGATTTGTCTGATACTTAAACTGTTTTTTAATTTCATTTTTGTATTGTAATTTGAATGCCAAAATTTCTAATCTTCTTATGTCTTACTAATGAAAAATATGACTCCCTTATTAGTGGATGATGACTAGCATTAATCCTGAATCATTCTAAGATATTACTAGTTGTCATTATGGTATCCGTAGCAAGTCTTGCTTTTGGTGTTTTGGAACAACCAGCACATGCCCAAATGACTTCTCATAACACACAATCTCCTAATTATAACCGCGGAAGTACAACTCCCTATTATACTCTAAATGCTAATGCTGGGAACCCTACAAGATATGCATATTTACACAATAGCACACACACCACTCCAACTTATCAAAACTCTCCTCAATCATCCGCTAATACTGGGAACCCTACAAGTTATGCGTATTTGCACAATAGTACACGTACTCCTTCACCAACTTACCAAAACTCACAACAATCAAGTAATATTTCTCAACAAAGATATACTTCTACAAATGCGTCACAAGGATTACAATATGGGAAAACTTCCGGTCCATCTAGTCAATATTATTATCCATCTTCTATGCCGCCAACGATATCTAATAGTGGCCTTGAAATCCAATTTTCTAGTTATCCTGTAAATCCAGTTGTCGGTGGAACTACTTATTTCAAAATTAATTTCAACAAGCCAGATATTGATTATACATTTTCTATAACTCAACAAGGCAGTCCTGTTTTTTCAACTTTATCACATGCTACACAAGGTACAGCAAATATTCCTTTCCGGTTTCAAACAGCTGGAACTTATCAGGTGACAGTTGAAGCAAACGAATTGGAATCGCAACCAATGCAATCAACCACTACAACATTTTCAGTTACAGTAATCTCTACATCCTCTAATCCAGTATCAACAAGCTCAACCACATCTACTACATCAATTACAGTAACTCCAAATTCTGCGTCATATGTTTCGGGTCAATCCTTGACATTTACAGCCCTTGTTACTGATACATCTAATTCTCCTACAACGCCTATTGGAACTGTATCATGGAGTGATGGAAATGATGGCGGCTCATTTAGCTCATCCGCATGTACTTTATCCTCTGGTACATGCACAATCTCTTACACTCCATATTCAAGCTCTTCAAATTCAGTAACAATTACTGCAAGTTATGGTGGAGATAGTACACATCAAACAAGTAGTGGAATATCTCAATTATCACACACTCAGGATACCGCCTCTATTCTAATAGTATCATCTGCTTCTACTATATCATCGGGAGAACAAGTTACCGTAACTACTACAGTTACCGACCCTACGAACTCTCAAAATATTCCTACAGGTATAGTAACTTGGAGTGACGGAAATGCTGGTGGTACATTTAGTGCATCAACATGCGACTTGTCATCAGGTATATGTGTTGCAACATATACTGCATCATCTAATGTTCTAAATTCGATAGTTATCACCGCAACATATGGCGGAGATTCAAATCATCCCTCAATTTCAGGAACATCTACCTTGATGTCAAATTCAGGTTCTTCTACGTCATCTTCACTACTTACAATCTCGCCAAACCCTGCATCATATGTAGCAGGAAACACGGTGACATTTACTGCAACAGTTATTGATCCTATTGATTCTCTAAATGTCCCAACCGGGACAGTAATTTGGAGTGACGGAAATGCTGGTGGTACATTTAGTGCATCAACATGCGACTTGTCATCAGGTACATGTGTTGTAACATATACTGCATCATCTAATGCACAAAATTCTATCACTATAACGGCAAGCTATTATGGTGATACAGGTCATGCTGCAAACTCTGCAACGTCTCTTTTGACAAATTCAGGTTCTTCTACTTCATCTTCACTACTTACAATCTCGCCAAATCTTGCATCGTATGTAGCAGGAACTGCAGTGACATTTACTGCAACAGTTGCTGATCCTATTAATGCTCAAAACATTCCAACAGGAACAATGATCTGGAGTGACGGAAATGCTGGTGGTACATTTAGTTCATCTACATGCATACTGGCATCTGGCGCATGTGTTGTATCGTATACTCCTTCTACAAATCCTCCAAGTGCAATAACCATAACTGCAAGTTATGGTGGTGATACCATGCATCAGCCAAATACCGGTCTCTCACAATTGTCTGCAAATGTTGTTCCTACCAGTACTAGCACTATATCGACTACGATAGGACTTCATCCTACAACTGCTGCCATCATACCAAATCCTGCAACATTTTCTGTTGGAACCAAAGTCACTTTTGCTGTAACAGTAACAGATACGACAAATCCTTCTTCAAGTATGATAGGGCTAGTCCAGTGGACTGATAATGGTGCAGGTGGCTCATTTAGTTCAGATGCTTGTATATTGACAAGTGATACTTGCTCGCTTCAATATACCCCACCTTTGAATCCAAGTAATAGTGTAACCATAACAGTATTTTATGCAGGTGACTCGGCTCATTCGGGAAGTACTGCTACATCGACACTGTTGGTAAATGGTATCTCATCATCATTATCTACTACCCAGTCTGTACTTGCAACTCCACAAGAAATTCAGAGCATCAATCAAGCTAAAGCTAACCAAACGATAGCTGCCGAAGTAAATGTTGGCACTAATCAATCTACAACTACATCCATTGACAATAATGTTTCAGTTCAAACAATCAACACTACACCAAATTCATTAAACGTCAATGTGACTGCACCTAGTCAAACAGGCCCAAAGGTAATTTCATTTAATCTTAATGCAACTACAATTAATGTGGCAAACCTAAAGCAACTTGGTGTAATGTATGATGGACAACTCATACAACCAGCGCCAAACATGGATGCAATATTACATGCAAAATCAACAGACAATCCAAGCTTTGCAATTGTAGTTACTCAAGGTGGTGTACAGGTACTAGTTCTAATTCCACACTTTTCCACTCACAGTATTACTATAATGAACATGTCCAAGATTATGGCACCAACAGTTCCTGAATTTGGTCCAATTGTTGGAGTAGTAATTATGATATCTGTAGTTGGAAGCATAATAATATCCAGAAGATTTATCCAAGTCTGGTAATTTGCAATTTTTCCTTTATTTCTGATATTCTTAAAGATGATAAATCTAGAACATGAAAAAATATTTGGAAAACTACTATAATGGTAAAGTTACATGCTTGGTATGACAAAAAGCAAGACAACAGACGAACGTGATGATGTTTTTATCGATCGACTAAATGATTGCAAGCTACTTGATGTCATGGATGAAATTTATAAAAAAGAATATGACTTGTCTGCAAAAAAATATCTATTGAGAATTCCGACTAGATCCGAGGCAGACCGTATGTTGAAAACATTGGAATCTGCACCTGCTTCTATTACGGATATGTTTCGGAGAAGACTTGATTGTAAGTGCACAAAGAAAGAACACTATCCAGTATGGACTCCGACAATTCCAGTTCCTGCAATAAAAAAAAGTCCTGAATACTTTATCGAAGAGGGAAGCAGAACTGGCGGTTTTCACGCCAATTTTCCAAAAGATGCTGGGGCAGGAAGACTGCTTTATACTACGATGAAGCCTTCTGAATTTCTCAACTATGCATTTGCAGGAGAAATTGTTGAAAAAAGATCAGAAGATGATGTATCCACTACAGAACTTTTGGTAAAACACAAACGAAAACGAATTTCAAAATGTAAACCACAAGATGCGCCATTTCTGAAATTGGATTTGAGTAAATGCCAGTTTGTCTATCATGATGGAAGGCATAGAGCAGTTGCAGCAGACGAATTAGGAGTAAAAGATATTCCTGTATTTATCGAGCATGATATGCCAATGGATGCAGAGCAGGCACGCTGTCTAAAAGACAGGACGATGTGGAAAAAAGAATCTACTTCATCGCCTAACTTGCATCAT
>Ga0209517_10008027_pt1 | contig 12453 bp, 7 predicted proteins | sample PeaSoiMetSII2010_FD_187695 | JGI IMG/M metagenome (GOLD analysis project Ga0209517, IMG submission 187695) | Peat soil microbial communities from Weissenstadt, Germany - SII-2010 (SPAdes) (version 2) | ecosystem: Environmental > Terrestrial > Soil > Wetlands > Peat | place: Germany: Weissenstadt...
TAGGGAGTCGAATCTCGGTACAGTTCCTGCTGACGGAATGGAACCAAGTTGTTGATGCCTGCTTAAACCTCTTCTCTTCGCCTGCTGATATCTGATCTCTGATATCTGATAACCTTTCACCTGATCGCTCCCTACCCGTCCTTCTCCCCAAACACCATATCCCCCGCCGCCAACCCCCTCTTCCGGCAATCCTCGACATACAGCACCAGATAATTCTTCAAAATGTAGTCCTTCGTTCCATACCCCAACTCCTTCGCCGCCCGGTCAATCGCCTCCCCCGGCCCCTCCAACTCCAGAAACGTCCCCACCGGCGTCTCGTCCATTTCCAGCAGCAACCCCTTCGCCCACTTCGCACGCCCCGGCAACCGGTACGTCGTCCGGTATTTTTCATAACGGAACCACCCTCGCAGCCCCAGCCCCTCAAAAATCTTCTGCAGCCCCGCCGCATCCGTCAGCACCACTTCCGTCTCCTGCCGCACTTTGTACCGCCGGTCCTGCACCGTCGGCGCGGCCTCCCCGATCGCCAATTCTTCTGGCGGGCTCTTGAATGTCAGCACCACCCGCGGCGCGCCCTTCCTCGCTTTCCCTCGCTTCCCGCCCTCCGGCGTTTCCGTGCGAATTCGCAGCAATTGCTCATGCTTCGCCAGTCCGCCCTGTGGCGTATCAAAAATCAAATTCATCTCGTGCACGCGCCCGCTTCCCGGACCCACCAACTTCGCCCCCATCTTCTTCAGCGCGCGCCGCAACGCCTTCCCATCCTCTATCCGCAACTTAATCTCCGTCTCGTTTCCCATGCGCCTCTCCGTCCCGCTCAAATTACCACGTCTCTCGTCTCCGCATCGTGTAGCTCACCCCTTCAGGGGTGAGGCCTTCCCCACCCAAGCAACCCATTCACGAACTGTCATCCCGACCGGAGTGCCGCGGTTTATGCGGCACGGAGTGGAGGGATCGCGGCACACTCAAATGATCTTGCTCGTCTCTCTCTTCCGCTTTCCTCTCCCCTGCCTTTCTCTGTGCCCTCAGTGTTCTTCTTTCTGTGACCTCTGTGTTACCGTCCCGCCTTCTCTTTCTCTTCTCTGCGAACCTCAGCGCCTCTGCGTTATCTTTACTCTTCCTCCCCCTCCCCTTTGCCCCAAACCCATTCTCGGTTACGATACCTCTCTCAAGCCTTCCCACAACACGACCCATGTCACACGACTCTCCATCTCTGGCGGCTTCCCCATTGCCCGAAGGCAATTCCGGCGCGTCTCCCAAGCCCCCCGTCGCCCCTCGCGAACCCGTCGAGCACGTCATCCACGGCGACCCACGGGTCGACTATTACGCCTGGCTCCGCCACAAGAACGACCCTCGCGTCCTCGCCTACCTCCAGGAAGAGAACGCCTTCGCCGACGCTTTCATGAAACCCTTCCATTCCTTCCAGGAGACCCTCTACCAGGAAATGCTTGGCCGCATTCAACAAACCGACCTTAGCGTCCCCTACCTTCTTCGTGGCTACTCCTATTACATCCGGACGGAGGAGGGCAAGCAGTACCCCATCTACTGCCGCAAAAACGAATCTCCCTCCCCTGAATCTGCCGCCGCCCACCCTTCTTCGGAAGAAATCCTCCTGGACCTCAACGCCCTCGCCGAGGGCCACCCCTTTCTCGGCCTCGGCTCCTTCGCCGTCAGCGACGACAATGCTCTCCTTGCCTATTCCACAGACAACACCGGCTTCCGCCAGTTCGTTCTCGAAGTCAAGAATCTCCACACCAACGAACTCCTGCCCTTCCGCATCGATCGTGTCACCAGCGCCGCCTGGGCCGCCGACAATCTCACTCTCTTCTACGTCGTCGAAGACGAGGTCTCCAAGCGTTCTTACCGCCTCTATCGCCACGTCCTCGGCTCCGGCCTGCCCGTCTCCCTTCTCTACGAGGAAAAAGACGAGCGCTTCCGCATTGATATCGAGCGCACCCGCAGCGGCGCTTACCTTCTCCTCGTTTCCAATAGCCACACCGCCAGCGAAATTCGCTGCCTCCGTGCCGATCAACCCTTCGGTGAATTCCGCCTTCTCGCCCCACGCGAAGACGAGCACGAGTACTATGTTGATCATCATCCGGGTAGCAGCATCGACCCCGCCGGCGGCGTCTTCTTTATCCGCACCAATAGCGGCGGCCGCACCTATCGGTTGATGACCGCGCCCGCTTCCGATCCCTCGCGTTCCCGCTGGCGCGAAGTTATCCCCAACCGTCCCGGGGTTATGCTCTCCGCCGCCGAAGCCTTTCGCACCCACCTCGTCCTTTTCGAGCGTGAGGACGGCCTCCCCTACCTCCGCATCGTGGACCTCACTCGCCGCGCCCCTTCCGCCCTCGCCGCCTCCAGCCGCATCGAATTCGCCGAGCCTGCCTACAACGCCACCCTGGGCGCCAATCCTGAATTCGACACCTCTCACGTCCGCTTCCACTACGAATCCTTCATTACTCCGCGTTCTGTCTTCGACTTCGATCTCCACACCGGCCAGCGCATTCTTCGCAAGCAGCAACCCATCCTCGGTGGTTACGACCCCACCCTTTACGGCAGCCAGCGGCTCCACGCCACCGCTCCGGACGGCACGCTAATCCCTCTCTCGGTCGTCTATCGCCACGGCACTCCTCGCGACGGCAGCGCCCCGCTCCTCCTCTATGGCTACGGCAGCTACGGTCTCTCCATGCCCGTTTCCTTCAGTTCCAATCGCGTCAGTCTTCTTGATCGCGGCATCATCTTTGCCATCGCCCACATCCGCGGCGGCGGCGAACTCGGCAAACCCTGGCACGATGCCGGGCGCATGCAGCACAAGCTCAACACCTTCACCGATTTCATTGCCTCCGCCGAGCATCTCATCGCACAGAAATTTTCCTCCAGGCAAATTCTCGCCGCCGAGGGTGGCAGCGCCGGTGGCCTACTCATGGGCGCCATCGCCAACATGCGCCCCGATCTCTTTCGCGTCGTCATCAGCCACGTCCCCTTTGTGGATGTCCTCAACACCATGCTCGACGCCTCGCTCCCCCTCACCATCGGCGAATACGAGGAGTGGGGCAACCCGCTCAAGGAAGACGACTATTTCTACATGAAGTCCTATTGCCCCTACACCAACCTCACACGCAAGGACTACCCCACCATGCTCGTCAAGACCGCCCTCAATGACAGCCAGGTCATGTACTGGGAGCCCGCCAAATACGCCGCCAAACTCCGCACCCTCAAGACCGATGTCAATCCCCTCCTCCTGAGAACCAACATGGGCGCAGGCCACGGCGGCGCCAGCGGCCGCTACGACTACCTCCGCGAAATCGCCTTCGACTACGCCTTCCTCCTCTCCGAACTCCACATCTTCTCCTAGCGCGCCCTTCTCCTAGCGCGCCCTTCTCCTAGCGCGCCCTTCACCTCTTGCGTCTTTCTCGCCTTTGTAGCTCAGGCCTTCAGGCCTGAGGCTTTCCCTTGCGCCGCCTCGCTTTCTCCTTTCTGCGTTCCCCGGTGCACGGTCACTCCTGACTCTGCTCTTGGGTTGCTCTTCTCTCTTGGGCCTGTCCTTTTCCCGTAGGGGCGCAGCACTGCTGCGCCTCATCTCGGCAGGGCGCAAATAGTTTGTCATTCCGAGCGCAGCGAGGAATCTGCTTTTCTCTTGGGTTTTCCTTCTAAGGCCGCTCATCCCTTGAACTTGCGGGTGCTCCATCCTTCGCGTCTTCCAGCGAAGGGTGGGCTCTTACGATCGAACACCTCGCTCCTTCTTCTCTTCTCCTCGGGTTTGATTTCCTCTTCCTCTGCGAATCTCCGCGAACTCTGCGCCGCTGCGTTGTCTTTTCTCCTTCTTTCTCTGTGCCCTCTGTGTTCTTCCCTCTGTGAACTCTGTGTTACCTTCCTTTTTCCTTCTTTCCTTCTTTCCTTCTTTCTTTCCTTCTCTCTCCAATCCAATCCCTCCTGCCCCACACTGGCACCCAACCTCATTTCTGCGATACGCTCTATCCAAAGGGATACTCGACCGCGCGCTTCACTGAAAACTCAAAACTGGTAACTTAAAACGTTCCCAATGTCCGAACCCACCACCCCACTCATGCAGCAGTACCACGCGGTCAAATCCCGCTACCCTCACGCACTCCTCCTCTTCCGCCTCGGCGATTTCTACGAACTCTTCTACGAAGACGCCATCATCGCCGCCCGCGAACTCCAGATCACCCTCACCTCCCGCAATCGCGAAAAAGGCCAGCCCATCCCCATGTGTGGCGTCCCCTACCACGCCGCCGATGGCTACCTCGCCCGCCTAATTCGCGCCGGCTTCAAAGTCGCCATCTGCGAACAGATGGAGCAGCCCGGCCCCGGCAAAAAGCTCGTCCGCCGCGAAGTCTCCCGCGTCATCACTCCCGGCACCGCCACCGACGTCGCTGTCCTCGATGCCCGCGAAAATAATTTCCTCGCCGCTGTTGCCCACAACCCCGCTCAAGCTACCATCGGCCTCGCCCTCGTGGATCTCTCCACTGGTGAATTCCTGGCCACCGAATTCACCGGGAGCCGCGCCGAAGAATCTCTTCGCGATGAATTGCAGCTTCTTCGCCCCCGCGAAACCTTGCTTCCCCGTCCGCAGCAACTCTTTGAAACCGCCAAAACGTCTCTCCTCGATGGCGCGGGTGGCGTGGAAACCCGCCTCGAAGATTGGATTTTCCAGCGCGATTACGCGGAACGCATCCTCCGCGAACAGTTCGGCGTCGCCGAATTAACCGGCTTTGGTCTCGACGGCCACCCGCAGGCGCAATCCGCCGCCGGCGCCGTCATTCACTACCTCCGCGAAAATGCCGCCCGCGTCGAACGTGACGATGCTCCCAGCGTCGAAGCCCTTCGCCATCTCGACCGCATCCGTTACTACGAGCAGCACGATACCCTCGTCCTCGATCCCGTTTCCGTACGCAACCTCGAACTCCTCTCCCCCATCTTCACCGAAGAAGCCAAGTCCACCGGCCCCACCACGCTCATCGCCGCTCTCGATTCCACCGTCACCGGCATGGGCGCGCGCCTCCTGCGTTCCTGGATGCTGCGCCCCCTCATTGATCCCGACGCCATCGCTGCCCGCCTCGGCGCCGTCGAACATCTCCTCAAGCAAACTGTCGTTCGCGGCGAAATCCGCAAGGAACTCCGCGGCATCCAGGACCTCGAACGCCTCACCAGCCGCATCACTCTCGGCCTCGCCATGCCCCGCGAACTCCTGGCTCTCCGCAAATCCCTTGCGCAGCTCCCCGTCCTGAAAAAATTCCTCACCCCGCCGCAGTCCGGTGGCAGCGATCTCATCCACATCCTCTTTGAAGAAATCGACGAGCTCACCGACATCCGCGAGCGTCTTGAAAAAGCCCTCTCCGACGAGCCGCCCGCCGTCGCCACCGAACCCGGAATCATCCGCTCCGGCTATCACGCCGAACTCGACGAACTCCGCAATCTCAGCCAGCACAGCAAAACCATCATCGCCTCCATGGAGGAACGCGAGCGCAAACGCACCGGTATCAACTCCCTCAAAATCCGCTTCAACCAGGTCTTCGGCTACTACATCGAAATCTCCAAGCCCAATCTCCCCAACGCCCCCGCCGATTACGAGCGCAAGCAAACCCTTGTCAACGCCGAACGCTTCACCTCTTCCGAGCTCAAGGAATACGAGCGCAAAATCCTTGCCGCCGACGAGCGCATCCTGGAAATCGAGCGCCAGCTCTTCATTGACCTTCGCTCGTCCATCGCCGCCAAAGCCTCGCGTCTCCGTAAAACCGCTTCCGCCATCGCTCAGCTCGACGTCCTCGCTTCCTTCGCCAAGCTCGCCGCCGACCGCGGCTACACTCTCCCCGAATTTAATTCCACCGGCGAACTCCTCATCGTCGCCGGCCGCCATCCGGTCATCGAGGAATTGCTCAAACAAAAGGGCGAGCGCTTCATCCCCAATGATCTTTGCTTCGAGCCTGGCCGCCAGCAGCTTCTTCTCATCACCGGCCCCAACATGGGCGGCAAGTCCACGTACCTTCGCCAGGCCGCTCTAATCGTGCTGATGGCCCAGATGGGTTCCTTCGTTCCCGCGCGCCAGGCTCGCCTTCCCATCACCGACCGCATCTTCACCCGCATTGGTGCCAGCGATAATCTCGCCCGCGGTCGCTCTACCTTCCTCGTTGAAATGAGCGAGGTTGCCACCATCCTCCACCACGCCACGCCCTCCAGCCTCGTTCTCCTCGATGAAGTCGGCCGCGGCACCGCCACCTTCGACGGCCTCTCCATCGCCTGGGCTGTCGTCGAGCATCTCCAGAAGAACACCCGCGCGCGCACCCTCTTCGCCACCCACTATCACGAACTCACCGAACTCGCCGAACTCCTCCCGACGGTGAAAAACGTTCACGTCTCCGTGAAAGAAACGCCCAACGAAATCATCTTCCTTCGCCGCGTCGAGCCTGGCAGCGCCGACAAGAGTTACGGCATCGAGGTAGCTCGCCTCGCCGGACTTCCCCGCAGCGTCATCGAGCGCGCCCGCGAAGTCCTCAAGCGCCACGAACAAAGCGAGCACGAACTCAGCGAGACCCTCAGTCCCGGCGCCGCCGAACCCGGCCATTCCAACGGCAACCAATCCGTCATGTTCACCCCGCTCGATCGCGCCGTCCTCGAACGCCTCCGCTCCGCCAATCTCGACGACCTCAAGCCCCTCGACGCCCTCAATCTCCTCGCCGACCTGAAAAAACAAATCTCCTGAATCTGTGGCACAGTCACTCCTGACTGTGCTCTTGGGGTTGCGCCGTAAGGTCGCCTAACGAAGTACTTGAGGGTGCCCCACCCTTCGCGTTCCTCAGCGTAGGGTGGGCTCTTACGATCGGGCACCTCGCTCCCTCTTCTCTGCGAACTCTGCGCTCTCTGTGAACTCTGTGTTATCTTTTGTTCTTCCTTCTCGCCTTTCTCGGTGCTTTCTGTGTCCTGTGTGGTGAATTCTTCTCCCCATCTGTGTTAAAAACTATCCCACATGCCCACGACACCCGTGCTCCTCCTCGGTCTGATGTCCGGCACCTCCGCCGACGCCATCGACGTAGCCCTGGCCAGCGTCACCGCCAACACGCCACCCAAACTCCTGGCTCACACCACGTGTCCTCTCCCCCGCATCCTCCGCGCCGAAATCCTTCGCATCGCCGAAGGCGCCCCCGCCACCGCCGCCCAAATCTCTCAACTTAATTTCCGCCTGGGCCACGCGTTCGCCGATGCCGCCTTAGCCGCCCTCCGCCAATTCCGTATCCGCCCATCCCGCATCGCTCTAATCGGCAGCCACGGCCAAACCATCTTCCATCAAGGCCGCCCTGTCCCTTTCCTGGGCCATCCCACCGCCTCCACGCTGCAAATCGGCGAACCCGCCATCATCGCCGCCCGCACCGGCATCACCACCGTCGCCGACTTCCGCCCCGCAGACATCGCCGTAGGCGGCCAAGGCGCGCCTCTCGTTCCCTACGTCGACTATCTCCTCTACCGCCACCCCCATCTGGGTCGCGTCTCCCTCAATCTCGGCGGTATCGCCAACATCACCGTAATCCCCGCCAACGCCACGCCTGCGCAAGTCTTCGCCTTCGACACCGGCCCCGCCAACATGCTCATTGACGCCCTGGTCGCGCATTTCACCCACGGCCGCCAGCGCTACGATGAGAACGCGAAGTTGGCCGGACAAGGCCGTCACCTCCCCGCGCTCCTCAACGAACTCCTCCGCGATCCCTATCTTCGCCAACCCCCGCCCAAATCCACCGGCCGCGAATACTACGGCGCTGCCTACGTGAAGAAACTCCTCGCCCTCGCCAAGAAACATCGCGCCCATCCGAACGATCTCCTTCGCTCTGTCACCCTCTTCACCGCGCTCTCTGTAGTGGACGCGCTCCACCGCTTCGTGCTCCACAAAGTCGAAATCCACCAACTCGTCGTTTCCGGTGGCGGCGCCTACAATCCGCTCATCATGGCGCAACTCGCCGCCGCCCTTTCCCCCATCGAAGTTCTCCCCTCCTCCCAACTGGGCATCCCCGAAGACGCCAAAGAAGCCTACGCCTTCGCCCTCCTCGCCTACGAAAACTGGCAACTACGCCCCGGCAATCTCCCCAACGCCACCGGCGCCCGCCGCCCCGCCATCCTCGGTAAAATCTCCTATGCCCCGCCCCGCTAGCCGTTCCATCACCCTTCGTAGGGGCGCAGCACTGCTGCGCCCCATCTCGGCAACCGATGCAACCGCACGTCTGCCAACTCGCGACACTGTCATCCCAATCGAAGGCCCGCACCTTTTGCGCGCCCGCCCTCGCTGTCATCCCGACCGAAGCAACGGCGCCTTTTGCCGTTGTGAGGTGGAGGGATCGCAGCACAATTTCGCGCAATCGACTCTCCGGCCGTTCTATCACCGTGAACCGTCATCTCGAACGGAGTCCGCGAAGTGAGAGATCCCTCTTTCCTCTCTTCTCTGCGAACTCTGTGCTCTCTGTGCCCTCTGCGTAATTCTTCCTTCCTTTTCTTCTTCTCCGTCCTCCTCCTCTCCTCTTGCTCCCACCCCCCATCCGATCCCTCCACCCTGACCTTCGTCATCGAATCCAATCCCACCAACCTCGACCCCCGCTTCGGCTCGGACGCACAATCCCAGCGCCTCTCCGCTCTCCTTTTCGACGGCCTGGTCGAGCGCGACGCCGAGATGAATCTCCACCCTGATCTCGCCGAATCCTGGGACACGCCCACTCCCCTCACCTACATCTTCCATCTCCGCAAAGGCATCCTCTTCCACGATGGCCGCCCCGTCACCTCCTCCGACGTCAAAGCCACCATCGATTTCATGCGCAACCCCGCCAACCGCTCCCCGAAACGCGGCGCCTTCCGCATGATCAACTCCATCGAAGCCCCCGATCCGCAAACCGTCATCTTCCATCTCAACGAGCCCTCCGCCTCCTTCCTCTGGAATCTCGAGCGCTCCGCCGTAGGCATAATCCCCGCCGATGCTTCCGCCGACCTTTCCCGCCATCCCATCGGCAGCGGCCCTTTCCGCTTCGTCAGCCAGGCGCAAGACGACGCCGTAATCCTCGCAAGCAATTCCAGCTATTTCCGCGGCGCTCCCAAATTCCACAAGCTCATCTTCCGCATCGTTCCGGACACCATCGTCCGCGCCCTCGAACTCCGCAAAGGCAGCGCCGACATCGAACTCAGCTCTCTCTCCCCGGACATGATTCCCGTCCTAGCCCGCCAGCCCGTTCTCCTCGTCTCTCAGCGCCCGGGCACAAACTTCGATTATCTCGGCATCAACATGGAAGATCCCATCCTCAGTAAACGCGAAGTCCGCCAGGCCCTCGCGTGCGCCACCGACCGCGATTCCCTTATCAAATACCTTCTCCACGACGAAGCCCACAAAGCCAATAGCCTCCTTCCTCCAAATCACTGGGCCTACGACCCCACCACGCGCCAATACAATTACGATCCCGCGCAAGCCGAAAAACTCCTTGACGCCGCGGGTTTCCCCCGCAAAGCCGATGGCACCCGCCTGCATGTCACGCTGAAAATCTCCACCGTGGAGCAGGCGCGCCTCATCGGCTCCGCCCTTCAGGACCAGTGGAAAAAGGTAGGTATTTCGCTGGAGGTCCGCCCACTCGAAATCGCCACGCTCTTCGCCGATCTCGCCAAAGGCAGTTTTCAGATTTCTTATTTACGCTGGGTAGGAGCCAACAACGATCCCGATGTCTTTGAACTGGTCTTCAGTTCCAAACGCATTCCGCCCGATGGACCCAACCGTGGCCGCTACCGCAGCGCCCGCATGGACGCGCTCACTGATCAGATTCGCATTGAGATGAACCGCGAAAAACGCCGACAACTCCGTTACCAGGCCCAACAATTAGCCGCTGAAGATCTTCCCTACATCCCTCTCTGGTACCCCGACGTAGTCTCCGTCCACGCCAAACGCTTGGGCGATCTCCCGCTCCCCCCCACCGGCGACTACCAATTCCTCTCCGCTCCCTGATTTCTCTCCGCTCTCTAATTCCTCTCCGCACCCAATTATCCGCTTAGCCAACGCCCGTCATTCCGAACGAAGTCCGCGGCGTGAGGAATCACTCTTTCACTCTTTCACAGTTTGAAGTCGGGTGCCCCAGGTTCGGTTTTTTACCTGGGTCTTGGGTTTCTCTTCTCTGCGAACTCTGCGCCCTCCGCGAACTCTGCGTTATCTGTTTATCCTCGCGCCTTCGGTGTCGTTGACTGACGGCTAATGGCTGGTGGCTGTCCGCTTCTCTCCCCTACGCCAACACCCCTTCATCCCCATTCAGCGCATCCCGAATATCGTCGCTCGGCAGCGCCCCTTCTCTCCCGATGCACCACTGCTCCCCGCGCAACTCCACGATCGTGCTCGGCATGATCTCCTGCGTCTCCCCCGCATCCAGAATCAACGGGATCCGGTCCCCCAGCTGTCGAAATACCTCTTCGCCGCTCGCGCATGTCGGCGACCCTGACATATTCGCGCTCGTTCCCGTCAACGGCACGCCCAGCTCCTGAATCAACTGCGTTACAATTTCATTTTTCGGCCACCGCAGCGCCACACGTCTCGTATTTGCCGTCACCTTCAGCGGCAAACGGTTCGACGCGTCCACCACAATCGTCAGCGGCCCCGGCCAGCACGCTTCCGCCAGTTTGTAAAAGTTCTCCGGCAGTTCCTTTGCCAGAATCGCCGCGTGCTCCAGCGAGCTGATCAGGATCGGCAACGCTCGCGTTTCCGGCCGTCCCTTCACCCGAAAAATCTCGTCAATCGCCGCCAGATTCACGGGATCGGCCGCCAGCGCATACAATGTGTCGGTGGGTATAGCGATCACGGAGCCGCGATTCAACCACCCCGCGGCATAGCGGATCATCCGTGGGTCCGGGTGTTCCGCGCTAATTTGCAAAACTTCAGCAGACAAGGGCCGTACCTGACCTGTTTTTCGTTAGCGGCGAAACTCCCCCTGCGCCACTCTGTTCCGCACCGTATCACACGCCTCCTCTCTTCCGCAATGGAACACTCGCCCCCACCAAGACTCAACTCTTTCACTCTTTCACTCTTTCACTCTTTCACTCTTTCACTCTTTCACTCTTTCACTGTTTTACGTTTGACGGAGGGGGCCCCAGGCACGGAGTCTGTGCCTGGGTCTTCGGCTTCCTCTTCTCTGCGAACTCTGCGCTCTCCGTGCCCTCTGCGTAATTCCCTCTTTCTTCCCTTTCAACCTTCAACTTTCAACTTCTCTCCTCTTTCCTCCCTGACCCCTGAAAACTGACCACTCTTCTCTTTCCCCCCGCGAATTTGCTAACCTTCCGCCAATGCCCTCTTCTCCCAAACCAGCCGTCTCCCCCGACCTCCTCACCAGCCGCGAAAACCGCTGGCTCAAGCAATTCCGCATCGCCCTGCGCGGCGGCCTTCCCACCGAAGACGGTTCCGTCGGCGTTGAAGGCCCCCGCCTCGTCGAAGAAGCCCTCCGCTCCACCTGCCGCATCGAAGCTGTTCTCTTCAGTGAATCCGGCGAACGCCACCGCGAACGCCTCGCCCCGCTCATCGGCCGTCCTGACATCGGCTTCCCCGTACTCCGCACCACCGATCGCCTCTTCGAAGGCATCGCCGACACTGAACATCCCCAAGGCGTCGCCGCTCTCGTCCAACCGCGCAAATTCTCTCTCGACGATCTCTTCGCCACTCCACCCGGCGCCTGCGCTCCGCTCCTCGTCGTTCTCGCCGGCGTACAGGATCCCGGCAACGTCGGCACCATCCTCCGCACCGCCGCTGCCTTCGGTGCTACCGCTGCCATCACTTCCGCTACCGGACAAAGCGGTACCGCCAGTCCTTACTCTCCCAAATCCCTCCGCGCCTCCGCTGGCGCCGCGCTGCATCTCCCCATCGTCGCCGGAATGTCTCTCGCCATTCTTCTCACGCAACTCAAACTCAACGGCATCCGCTCTCTTGCCTCCTGCGTTCACCAGGAATCCACCGCCGCCTTCTCCCCCTGGCAAGTGGATTGGTGCCAGCCCATTGCTCTCCTGGTTGGCAACGAAGGCGCCGGCCTCCCTGAAGAGATCGTCCACTCCGCTGACGCACGCATCCACATTCCCATGGCTACCAGCGTCGAAAGCCTCAACGCGGCCGCCGCTGCCGCCGTCCTCTTCTACGAAGCCTTCCGTCAGCGCCAAAAGCGCTAGCCCGCCACTCTCGTGCAAGTCAATTTTCGATGTTATTCAAACGGACCACCGCGTTGTCATCTTGAGGAGCGCCGGGCGTTTACCCCGACCTGGTCGGGGCGCCCCGAAAGATCTTAACCAATACATCGTGCACTATTCTTTGCTGGATCAGGTCTTGCTCGGACGCAACGCTTCAACTGGCGGTATCGACACTGGCGGAACCAGCACTCGCGCGGGCGGAACCTTCCCGTGCTGGTATGCGCCCACCAGCAATTCAATCGCTTGCCCCGCCAATGGCGGCAA
>Ga0209517_10008029_pt1 | contig 12452 bp, 11 predicted proteins | sample PeaSoiMetSII2010_FD_187695 | JGI IMG/M metagenome (GOLD analysis project Ga0209517, IMG submission 187695) | Peat soil microbial communities from Weissenstadt, Germany - SII-2010 (SPAdes) (version 2) | ecosystem: Environmental > Terrestrial > Soil > Wetlands > Peat | place: Germany...
GAACGTAGAGGCCGACCGATTCGATTGAAGACCAGCGCCAGCCGAGTTCGACACCCAGCGCATCGGTGAAGCGCTCATCCCTCGGCAATTGCCGGCGGTGAAAGGTCTCGATGCGGTCGCGGGCAAATTCAAGCGCCGCGATCGTCGCCGGGTCGCAGGCCTTCACCGCGGCAGCGATGTCGTCAATCGTCACGCGCAGGCGCGACGCATCGAGATCGAGCCGGTCGAATTTGCGCGTGGCCTCGATCAGCGCCGCGTCACCGCGCTTGCGCACGTCGTCGACAATGAGGCGGGTCGCGGCCTCGATATCGGCGGAGACCTCGCGCTTCATCGCGAGGAATTCACCGAATCGGCCGCTAAAGTCGGCGCTGCTTCTGTCTAGTCGAACAGGCATGGTGGCTTTCCGCAAGAAGAGCCTGAAAGTTAAGGCCCTCTGCTCAATGGCGCGACGGCAAATCGCCGTCAACCCTTCTTGATCGTCGCTAGACGTCCTGTCCCGGCGCACCTTCGCCCGGATCGCCGGCACCGAGGCCGTCCACGCCGAGATCGGACAGTTCGCATTCCAGGCATTCGACATCCAGCCGGAGCGCCTCGCCCCGGCTGAACATCAGTACCGCGCTGCCGCCGGGCGCCTCGCCCGGGTGGAACTCGATCCCGACCAGCTCCAGGACTGCTTCCGGCGCCGAAAGGTTGATATTGCGCGACTTGCACGACAACACGCGATCAAAACGCAACGCGGCGATCAGACGGCGCGGCGAGGTTTCCCCAGCCAGCGTCTGTTCCCAGTCCAGCCGGTTCATGCCGATCACCAGCCGCTTTTCGCCTTGCCGCCAGACGATGTCGGAAGTCTGCACGCGGGCGTCCTGCACATGCGCGGAAATGACGGCAAGATCCTCGGCGTCAAGCGCGATCAATTTGAGCTGGGGCGACACCGCGTTACCTTTATTGACGAGCATTCCGTCCGCAAACCGGTGTCCACTTTTGCGGAATACGCCGCCAAATTCAATCGCTGATACGCTCGATGGACGCCCCGCACGCCGACAGCTTCTCCTCCAGCCGCTCAAAGCCGCGGTCGAGGTGGTAGACGCGGTTGACCATGGTCTCGCCTTCGGCGGCAAGGCCCGCGATCACCAACGACACCGACGCGCGCAGGTCGGTCGCCATCACCGGCGCCCCGCGCAGTTTCGCGATGCCATGGATGGTGGCAGTCTCGCCGTCGAGATGAATCCGCGCGCCGAACCGGGCCAGTTCCTGCACGTGCATGAAGCGATTTTCGAAAATCGTCTCGGTGATGTGCGAGGAGCCCTCGGCGCAGATCATCAGCGCCATCAACTGCGCCTGCAGATCGGTCGGGAAGCCCGGAAACGGCGCGGTCGAAACCGTCACCGGGTTGATGCCGGCGCCATTGCGGGCGATGCGAATACCCGCGTTATTCACGCTGACGAGCGCGCCGGCCTCCGTCAGCACGTCGAGCGCCGATTGCAGGAGTTCCGGCCGCGCGCCGTTGAGCTGAACGTCGCCGCCGGTCATCGCCACCGCCATCGCATAGGTGCCGGTTTCGATACGATCGGGAAGCACGGTGTGACGCGCGCCGTGAAGCTTGCTCACGCCTTCGACGACGATCCGGGGCGTGCCGGCGCCGGAGACGCGCGCGCCCATCTTGTTCAGGCAATCGGCGAGGTCGACGACTTCCGGCTCGCACGCCGCGTTGGTGATGACGGTGGTGCCCTTGGCCAAGGTCGCCGCCATCACCGCGACATGCGTGCCGCTGACCGTCACCTTGGGAAAATCGATCGCCGCCCCCTTCAGCCCGCCGGGCGCCTTCGCGACCACATAACCGCCATCGATGACGATGTCGGCGCCGAGCTTCTCCAGCGCCATGATCAAGAGATCGACCGGCCGCGTGCCGATGGCGCAGCCGCCGGGCAGCGACACTCTGGCCTCGTGCATCCGCGCAAGCAGCGGCGCGATCACCCAGAAGCTGGCGCGCATCCGCGACACCAGCTCATAGGGCGCGGTGGTATCGATGATGTTGGCGGCCGAGATATGCAGGGTCTGGCCCTGATATTCACGATCGCCGGGCCGCTTTCCCACTGAGGTGATATCGACGCCGTGATTGCCGAGAATTCGCTGCAGCTGGGCGACATCGGCGAGCCGCGGCACGTTGTCCAGGATCAGCGTCTCCTCGGTCAGAAGACCCGCGATCATCAGCGGCAGCGCCGCATTTTTCGCGCCCGAGATCGCAATGGTGCCGTTGAGCGTGCTGCCGCCGACGATGCGAATGCGATCCATGCCGAAACCTGCCCTTTGCAATGCATAAAGTATAGGGCGAATGCTACGCCTAAGGCAAAAGCTTTGAAATTTACGGCTATTTGATGGGAATGACGGCTAGAGGCGATTGATATCTTCGTTTTCAAGCACCGGCCGGGGAGAGCCGTCCTTCGCCACCTTGATCATGGCGCGGCCGATCTGTTCGGTCGTGGTCATGTATTTCGGCGCCACGCGATAGAGCAGCGACAGCAGCGGCGCGGTCAAGACATAGATCGCCTGAACCCAGGCGGTCTTCGAGCGGATGCCGTGCAGCGGCTGGATCGCGGCGGGACGAAACATGCAGGCGGCCTTGAACGGCAGCCTGAGCAGATCGTTCTCGGTCTTGCCCTTGACGCGCGCCCACATCAGCCGGCCCTGTTCGGTGGAATCGGTGCCCTGCCCGCTGACATAGACAAACACCATCTGCGGATTGAGTCTTGCCAATGTGGTCGCGGCGGCAAGCGTGATGTCATAGGTCAAATGCCGGTAGCGTTGCTCGCTCATCCCGAGCGAAGAGACGCCGAGACAGAAAAAGCAGGCGTCGTATCCCGTCAGTTGAGATTCGATCGCCGAATAATCCATGAAATTGTCGTGCAGGACCTCGCGCAGCTTCGGGTGGCGCTGCCCGGTCGGGCTGCGCCCGACCGCAAGCACGCTTTCGACGCCGCCATCGAGCAGGCATTCGCGCAAGACCCCCTGCCCGACCATGCCGGTCGCGCCGAACAGGATAACTTTCATTCGGCCGACTTCATGCGGGCCGGAATCGGCGCACCGCGCCGATGATCGCTACCACGAAGAACAAGAGCACGATGCCCTGGACGGCGGCGAACGGCGGCTCACTCGGCGGCACGCTCGGCGCCAGCGCATGCAGCGGGCCGATCTTCATGAAGCTCTGGATCACCAGCACGAATACATTGAGATAAAGCGCGGCCATCGCAGTCACCACATAGATCCAGCGCCACGCGCCGTTTAGCTTCATGGCGTAGAGCGCGATGCATGCGATCAAGAGCAGCACCAGCGACAGAATGCCGACCATGTGCGAGGGCAGCAACTTGTCGAATGGAAACAGAAAGCCGGTGACGCTGGTCAGTATCGTCGTGAGCAGGAAGAGCGCGGTCATGCCGGGCATCCGTTGGGAGCCGAACAGGCCGAACAGGACGACAAGGCCCGAAACGATTCCGATCAGGCTTACGACGACGTGCACCATGGTGAAGGCTGACAAACTCATACCCAGGATCATGACGTTCCCCCTTTTAGATCCAGTCAAATGCTACGACTGCCGGTCATAAAAAGCCACTGATGCCGATCCCTTCGACGGCTATCGGCGCGTGCGGCCGCCGATCGGCGAACGGCCGTATTCGATCGTTCGCAAAGCTGTCACAAACCGCGACAGCAATGTCTTGCACCGCTAAAGCGTCGGCTTTGCGGCGTCGCCGAGATAGCTGTGCAACGCGGCAACCACCTGGGCGCCCTCGCCGATCGCACCGCCCACCCGCTTGACCGATCCCGAACGCACATCGCCGACGGCGAAGACGCCCGGCACCGAAGTTTCCAGCGCCGATGGCGGCCGGTTGTCACCCTCCTTTTTTTGTGCGCCGGTGACCACAAAGCCGGCGCGGTCGACCGTCACGCCGCAGCCATCGAGCCAGCCGGTGGCCGGATCGGCGCCGACGAACAGGAACAGGTTGCGGATATCGAAAGTGCTTTCCTCGCCGGAAAGCCGGCTCTTCCAGCGCACGCGCTCAAGCGAGCCGCCCGCCGTGCCTTCGAGGCCGACAACCTCGCTGTTGAACATCAGCTCGATATTGGGCGCAGCCTCGATGCGCTCGATCAGGTAACGCGACATGCTGGCGCCGAGGCCGCCGCCGCGGATCACCATATGAACCCTGCGGGCATGGCCCGACAGGAAAACCGCGGCCTGACCGGCGGAGTTGCCGCCGCCGACCAGAATGACCTCTTGTTGGGCGCATAGCCGCGCCTCGATCGGCGAGGCCCAGTACCAGACGCCGCGGCCTTCGAACGTCGCGAGGTTTTCGATCTCGGGCCGCCGATAGCGCGCACCGCTTGCCACCACGACCGACCGCGACCGCAACACGTCTCCATTGTCGAGTTCAAGACCGAAGGCGCCGTCTTCTTGCGAACAATCGAGCGACTTCACCTCGACCGGAATCATCACCTCCGCGCCGAACTTCTGGGCCTGGGTGAAGGCCCGCGCGGCAAGCGTGTGCCCGGTAATTCCGGTCGGAAAGCCAAAGTAATTCTCGATTCTAGCGCTGGCGCCGGCCTGTCCGCCGAAGGCGCGGGTGTCGCACACCGCAACCGCAAGGCCCTCGGAGGCGGCATAGACCGCGGTCGACAACCCGGCGGGACCGCTGCCGACCACGGCGACATCGTAGACCTTGTCCTTCGGCAAGGGGCGTATCATGCCCATCGCGCGCGCAAGTTCGGATACGCTCGGGTTGCGAAGCACCGTGCCGTCCGGCGCTACCACCAGCGGCCAATCGGTAGGCGACGGCGAATGCCGCGCGATCAGTTCGGCTCCGGCTTCTGCCGCCGGATCGAGCAGTTGATGCGGAATGCCGTTGCGGGTGAGAAATCCCTGCAGACGCACGACACCAGCCGAATCCGGCGTATCGATCAGCACCGGGCCTCCGGCACCGCCCCGGATCAGGTTGACGCGGCGAAGGATGAGCGCGCGCATGATGCGCTCGCCAAGATCGGCTTCCGCAATCAGCAGCGCGCGCAGCCGCTCCGGCGGGATCAAGAGCGTTTCGACGTCGCCTTTGGCATGGCCATCGACGAAGGCGGCGCGGCCGGAAAGTTGACCTAGCTCGGCGAGAAACTGGCCAGGCCCCTGGTCGATGACAGGCGTCACGTGGCCGAGGCCATCGCGCTGCGTGATCGCCACGCGCCCCGACAATATGACAAACATGCCCGGCCCGACCTTGCTGGTCTCAAACAGTGCTTCGCCATCCCTGTAATGACGAACCTCGCCGAACCGGCGCATTCGCGCGATTTCGTCTGATGTCAGGGTCGGGAATGTCTGCTCATAACGGGGAAAGGCGTTCTCTGCCGCCTTCTGATCCGCCTCGTTCGCCATCGTAGCCTCTGCCATTTCCCCCTCGCCTCAACCCAAGGAAAACCGGACGATCAAGGATATTCCCCGGGGAACCAACCAGCTATTTGCCCGGGTGTTTTTTGCTGACGTCTTCCGTTGCGACCTCATCAGAATTGGACGACACGACCGTGTCGTCCCGTCCCCTGGCTTGCGATTTTCGCCGCTTGAGATTTTCGCGCAGCGCCAGCTTCAGCCGTGCCTCGCGCAAATCCTTCGCGCCCTTTGCGGATTGCCGCTCGCCTTTGTCGTTGCCATCATTCATGGTCGACCCGTTCGGGTTGCGGCACTATTAGAACCACATCAGCCGGAGACCAGCCAGATGGGCGAAATCAATGAACTGGCGCCCCTGCCGCGGCGGACGCTCGACGCCTGGCATCGCTTCGTCGCATCGCCCGACCACGATCTTTTGGCCTCGCATCTCGCAGAGCATATTGTGTTTCGCTCGCCCTTCGTGCAATCGCCGATTCCGGGGCGCACCGCGACCTTGCTGGTGCTCACCACGGTGGTCCGGATTTTCGAGAATTTCCGCTATCACCGCAGCTTCGTCGCCGGCGCCTACGACGTCGCGCTGGAATTTTCCGCCAATATCGGCAAGTGGCAGCTCAAGGGCGTCGATCTCATCAAATTCGGCGAAAGTGGCGAAATGATCGAATTCGAGGTCATGATCCGCCCGATCAAGGCGCTCGCCGCGCTCGGCGAGGAGATGGGGAACCGGATCGGCCCCCAATTGAACGCCTTGAAGGCGGCCGCCGCCGCCCAGATTCTGATCAAATCAGAACCTGGCCTCTAATCTTTTGTTTTGACGCGTTTTCCCAGCGCGAACCGGTATCCACTTCGCTCGAAAACGCTTTGAAGCCTGATTTGCGGCCCTTTTTAAGGGCATGCGGCCAGCCGCGCGCTTGCGCGTCTGCGGGCCTTGTGGCAAGGATCGGCCCGCCTTGTGGGGCCGTTTCGGCCGATTCTCGTATCCGGGCATGCTGCCGTAGCTCAGTGGTAGAGCACTCCATTGGTAATGGAGAGGTCGACAGTTCAATCCTGTCTGGCAGCACCATTTATCCCGCAGCGATCAGCGACGGACGATAGGGCGGCCCCTCGGCGATTTGCGCCCGGGCAACTCTCAGCGATCCAGAAAGGCTCTTATCTTGTCCTTCGCCTGTCCGATCTCGGTCAGCCCGTTCAGATGACCGTTCGGCCCGATCAGTTTCGCGGTTTCGACCGAGGTCCCGTTGCCGGCGATCAGCTTCGCGGTTTCCTCGACCAGTTGCTCGGAGAAGACGAGATCGGTCGGGGTATAGATGAGGAGCGTCGGTACCTTGATTTTTGATACATCCGCAGCGGCGAGCTGATTGGCCTTCACCAGATAAAGAAGATGGTTGGCATCGGCGACCGCGGCGCGTGCCGCCGCAGCGGTGTCCAGGAACGCCTCGATCTTCAATCGGTTCGTCATCGCGTCCGACGGATTCTTGCCCTCTTCGGCGGGCGCCATGCCGAAATTCTTCCGCGCCCATTCAGCCTGATAGGCGTGGAGGGTAATGAGCCTGAGCGACGCCTTGAGGCCTTCGACAGGCGGTTCCTTGCCGTAATAGTCGCCGCCATTCCACTTCGCATCGAGCCGGATCGGCTGGCCCCACAGACCGATCCACGCGACAAGATATGGGTCGGGAATCGAATGGCTGATGACCGCAATCATGCGTTCCATCATGTCGGGATAGCTCGCGGCCCATTCATAGGCTTGAAGGCCGCCCATCGAAGCGCCCATCACCATCCTCAGTTTCCTGATGCCGAGGCTGTCGACAAGCGCCTTCTGCACGTTCACGAAATCCCTGATGCTGACGACCGGAAAGCTCGTGCCGTAAGGTTTGCCGGTGTCTGGATTGATGCTCGCGGGCCCGGTCGTCACGACGTTCGGCGCATTGACGTTGAGATTGACCAGCGTGTCCGAGGAGAGAACGTAGTACTTGTTGGTATCGATGGCTTTGCCCGGACCGATGATTGCATCCCAATAGCCGGCGGCCTTGTCGTCAGTGCGGTATTTTCCAAAGGCATGGCTGGTGCCGGAAAAGAAATGAGTAATGAGGATCGCGTTGGATTTGTCGGCGTTCAGGGTGCCAGCAGCCTCCCACCCGACCCTGACGTTTTTGATCGTCTGCCCGGCGACGGTCCTGTAGCTTGGCATTTCAAAGACCTTTTTCTCGACGATCAGGTCTGGGGATTGTGCAAGCAGCGGACCTATCGCCAGTGCCCCGGCAAGGGCGACGGCAGCTATCGATGCAAAATTGCGAAGTCTGCGTAACATGCTCTTCCTCCTCCTAAGCGGCACGGCTTCCTCCTGGTCAGGCGGCGGTCGTGCGACCAACCGGCTGCTCCATCGTCAAGATCGGCACCGGCGTCTCGAAACCGCGCAACAGGTGTTCGCCGAGCGAGTGCCACGGTCCAGCCGCGGCATCGGCGAAGGCGGCGGTCGCCAGCAGCGAACAGCCAAGCGTCTTGGTCAGGTCCTGCACCCGGACGACCTCGTTGACCGCGGCACCGACCACCGTGAATTGCAAACGCTCGGGCACGCCGACATTGCCATAGATGACCTGGCCCAGATGAAGCGAGATACCGAAGTCCAGCGCCGGTCCGGTTGTCTCGGGCGGCGCCATCGCAAGACGCCGGCGGGCTTCCTGCGCCGCGGCCAGCGCGCGGCCGCATGCCTCCTCAGTTGAACCCTCGACGCGAAACAGGCCAAGCACCGCATCGCCGATCAGCGAGACGACTTCGCCGTCGTGATCGAGCACGGCCGAAGCGGTCATTTCGAAGTAACGCCCCAACAGGTTGAGAAAATCCTCGGTCGAGAGGCGCTCGGAAAGCTGCGTCGAGCGGCGAAGATCGCTGTACCACAGCGCGGCGGTGATCTTTTCTCCGTCGCCGCGCCGAATAAGCCCGCTGAGCACCGCCCGGCCGGCGTGCTTGCCGAGATAGGCATGGGCGACATTTTGCGCGACGCTCCGCTGGATCTTCGACTTCAAGGGGATTCCGAGTTCGCGAGTCACCCGCCGAAGCTGGGCAATCTCGCCATCGGTGAATCCAGTGGCCCGATCGCCAAGCCATGAGCAGACGAAGCCGCTCTGCCCGGTGCCGTCGAAGCTGTTCACGAATGTGATATAGTCGGTGCCGCCTTGCGCACGCAATTCCTCCAGGAGTTCGAAGTCGAGCAGTGCCGTCGCACCCGTCAGCCGGCGCCGCAGCACCGGGAGCCCATTGGCGACGGCATAACCGGGCGGAGTGCGCAGGAACTGTTGCTGGCTGCCGGTCAAATTCTCGACCACGACACCTTTCTCCACATACCAGGTCAGCGTGCTGGCATCGTAGAGAGGATGCAGCACCCGAAAGCCCACTTGCGCGCGCATGACCGGCGTTCCGATGCCGCGTAGCCTTCGACATAGCTGATCAAAGAGTTTTGCGGGCTCAGACTCGCGCAGCGCTTCGTCGGCGAGCCACTCGACGATGGCGTTGCCCAACTCTCTCGATGCTGTCTCGCCGTCCTCCATGCGGGGCAACCTTACCCGAAATTCCGGCGACGGCGGCCAGAATCCTTAAGGCTTTGCTCGCCGAACCGAACGCGTCATGCGGGTGCCTGCGCTCGATCACTGAGAAAAATCCATCGCGCCGAACGGCGTCCGGCTGGGCCGGAGACGCCGCCCATGACCCGCGATACCGGTTCCCACTGTGGCCGCGAAGCCATAGGGGCGGTGCAAAAATTAAGGCTTCTTTCAGGTTTGATTAAGGCCCCATTAGGTACAAAAACTCGTTGTTCCCCAATAGGTTGGGTTATCCCCGGGTGTGGCCGATGGGTGACAGCTTTTTCGCCGAAAGCTGTCTATGTGCGCGCCATGGACGGCGCAGAAAGCGTTCGATCTGAAAAACTCAAGAACACTCTGGAGAACAAACTAATGAAGAAGTTTTTACTGGGTACTGTGGCCCTGGTCGCCCTCGGCGCGACCGTGCCAGCACTCGCAGCCGATCTTCCGGCCCGGCCCACCTACACCAAGGCGCCGGCTTACGTCGCCCCGCTCTACAACTGGACCGGCTTCTACATCGGCGGTCATTTGGGCGGCGCGTTCTCGAGCGGCGACAATTTCAACGGGCTGACCACGGGCAACAACAATGACGGCCGCTTCCTCGGCGGTTTGCAGGCCGGCGCTGACTATCAGTTCGCCCCGAACTGGGTCGTCGGTGCCGAAGCCCAGTACAGCTGGCTCGGCAGCAACAACAACGGCATCATCTTCCCCGGTGGTTTCGTCTACACCAACAATCAGCGTGCGCTCGGCTCGCTGACCGGCCGCGTCGGCTACACCTGGGGCCCGGGCCTGCTCTACGTGAAGGGTGGCTACGGCTTCTCCGACAACAACGAATCGCTGGTGAACGGCGGCGTTCCGGTCGCTTTCGCGTTCAACAGCGGCCATAGCAATGGCTACACGGTCGGTGCCGGCTTCGAATACATGTTCACCCAGAACTGGTCGGGCAAGCTCGAGTACCAGTACTATAATTTCGGCAACAGCAGCTTCACGGTCCCGGCCGCGCTTGTTCCATTCGGCAGCTTCCGCACCGACGACCACGTCGTGAAAGCCGGCATCAACTATCGCTTCAACTGGGGCGGCCCGGTCGTTGCGAGGTACTGATTCGCCTCTGATCGGATAAGTCTGAAAGGCCGGCCTTGCGCCGGCCTTTTTGCTTTTCCGCGGGCCAAGAAATCGCGAATTCGTTCAGATTTTCGCGATTTTATTAACCAGGTAACGCGATACTGCCCCCGACGATTCAACCTGGCGGGGACGGCATGGCGGCGCGCTTCACAATCGGTAACCTTGGTAGGCATTTGAGGTTCCTGCGTCCGCAGTGGGGCCTCAGGGGCAGCCTGTTTGCCGCCTTCGCCGTGATCGCGGGTATGACCATCGTGATCAGCGCCGGCGCCGGCACGGTGTTGCGGCATCTCGGCGGAACGATGCTCGATTTGAGCGGACGGGACATTCCCCGCCTCGCCGCCAGCCTGCAACTTGCGGCCGAGAGCGCAAGCCTGGCCAGCCAGGGGCCAGCGCTGCTGGCCTCCCGCAGCGAAGACAAGTTGAACGAGCGCGCCAAGAAGATGAAGGAAACCCAGCAGGTCGCGCTCGACAAGCTCGGCGAGGTCATCGAACTCGGTGCCGACAAGGCGGTCGTCGACGCGCTCGGCGAAACCGTGAAGAGCCTCGACGATACGATCAAAAGCCTTGGCTCGGCAGCCCGCGAACGGCTGGAGGCTACGGCCCAGCATGACAAGCAATACGACGCGCTGCGCAAAGCGCAGGCAAGCTTCGTTGCCGCCGCCAACCCTGCGATGATGGACGCCCAGGCCCGGATCAATGCCATCCTGCAGTCCGCCACCCTTTCCCCCGACGACGCGACTGAGGCGGCGAGGTTGATCGAGCAGCTCGGCAACGTCATAGCCAGCAACAATCTGATCGCATCTAACCTGGCCGCGGCACTCTCGGCCAACAATAGCGACACGCTCGAGGCGATCGAGAAGGAATTCAGGGCCGCGCAGGCAAGCGTCAAATCGACCCTCGATCTGCTTCCCAACAACCCCGCAACCGCGGCGCTGCGAAACGCCGCGCTGAAGTTGCTGACCCTCGGCGAGGGCAAGACCGGCGTTTTCAAGATCCGCCAGAAGGAACTCGACGCCATCGACTACGGCGACGTCGTTCTCGATGAAACCCGCAAGCTCGAAGTTGGTCTTTCGATCAGCGTGCAGCAGCTCGTCAAGGGCGTGCACACCGAAACCGACGCCGCGACCTGGCGGGCGCGCCGGGAGATTTCGCTCGCCACCATGATCATGCTCGCGCTTGGCGTACTCACCCTGGTCGGATCCGTGATGTTCGTCTGGCTCTATGTCGGCAGGAGCATCCTGCGGCGGCTCGGCAACCTGCAACGTTCGATGCAGCTTCTGTCCGACGGCGACCTCGAATCGGAAATCTATCGCTCGCGCCAACACGACGAGATCGCGGCGATGGCGAACTCGCTGCATGTCTTCCGCGAAAGCATGATCGAGGCGCGCGCGCTGACGGCCGAACAGGACAAGGATCGCGCTGCCAAGGCCGAACGCGCCTCCCGCATGGAAGCCAGGATCGTCGAATTTGAAGCAACCGTACGCGCCGCCCTGGAAAGCCTGCAGAGCTCGGCCAGTTCCATGCAGACCACTGCGCAAAACATGTCGACGACCGCCGATCAATCCAATGCGCTGGTCAGCACCGTTGCGGCCGCCGCCGAGGAGACTTCCGTCAATGTACAGACCGTGTCCGCGGGCACCGAGGAACTGTCTTCGTCAATCTCCGAAATCGGCCGGCAGGTGATCACATCGGCGGAGATCGCCCGCAAGGCGGTCGATGAAGCGGGCCAGACCGACGCCACCATGCAGGGCCTTGCCGAAAACGCCGGCCGCATCAGCGTCGTGGTCGATTTGATTCAGACCATCGCCTCTCAGACCAACCTGCTCGCGCTCAACGCCACCATCGAGGCGGCGCGCGCCGGCGAGGCGGGCCGCGGCTTTGCCGTGGTCGCTTCCGAGGTGAAGAGCCTGGCCAATCAGACCGCGAAAGCCACCGACGAAATCCGTTCGCAAATCGCCAGCATGCAGCAGGTGACGACATCGGCGGTCGGCGCGATCAGAAACATCAGCAACACGATCACCGAGATCAACGACGTCACTACCGCGATCGCCGCCGCGGTCGAAGAGCAGGGTGCGGCGACACGCGAGATCGCCCGCAACATTCAGCACGCCGCAGGCGGCACCGCTGAAGTTTCGAGCAACATTGTCGGCGTCTCGACCGCCTCGGCGGAAGCCGGCTCGGCCGCCAGCGAGGTGCTGGCTGCATCCGGCGCGCTCCGCAGCGAGGCCGACGTCCTGCGTTCGGAAATCGACACCTTCCTCTCCAATATCCGGGCGGCATAGGCATCTGACCTGTCGTTGACCGCCTCCTGTGGGTTGCGGAAATCGCGATTGTCTTCG
>Ga0209517_10008032_pt1 | contig 12452 bp, 9 predicted proteins | sample PeaSoiMetSII2010_FD_187695 | JGI IMG/M metagenome (GOLD analysis project Ga0209517, IMG submission 187695) | Peat soil microbial communities from Weissenstadt, Germany - SII-2010 (SPAdes) (version 2) | ecosystem: Environmental > Terrestrial > Soil > Wetlands > Peat | place: Germany: Weissenstadt...
TTTGCCATGCCCGCCACGACTTTAAATGAGCGCCGCAAGGCCAGGCAGAACTCGGTCGAAGAGCGCGCCCAAAAGGTCGCGGAGATTGTGGCTACGCGGCCCGATGAGCCTTGGCTGATCTGGTGCAACCTGAATCGTGAATCGGAAGCAGCCGCAGACTCTATTGCGGGCGCGATTGAGATTGCCGGGGCGCACTCCCGCGAGGATAAAGAGTCGCGCATGTTGCAGTTTTCCGCTGGCGGCATCCGCGTCCTGGTCACCAAGCCCAGCATTGCGGGCTTTGGAATGAACTGGCAGCACTGCGCAAGCGTGGTTTTTCTTGGCCTTTCCGATTCCTACGAGCAGTTCTATCAGGCAGTGCGCCGCTGCTGGAGGTTCGGCCAAAAACGCCCGGTTAACTGCTACATCGTCACCGCCGAGAACGAAGGCGCGGTCACCGCCAACATCAAGCGCAAGGAAGCCGACCACGAAAAGATGGCCGCGGCCATGGTGTCCAACATGCACGAACTGAATCAGAAAGAACTGCACGCAACGGTGGTCCGCGAATCTCCCGACCTGGACGAACACTTTGAGCGCGGGCCGGGCTGGGAGATGATCTTGGGCGACTGCGTGAACGTGCTTACGGGCGTGGCGTCGGACTCCGTCCACTACTCGATTTTCTCTCCGCCATTCGCCTCGCTCTATACCTACTCAGCCAGCGTGCGCGACATGGGGAACTGCCGCACTCATTCGGAGTTTTACGAGCACTTCCGCTTTGCCGTAAAGGAACTCCATCGCGTGCTGATGCCGGGGCGGAACCTCAGCTTTCACTGCATGAACCTGCCCATTTCCAAAGAGCGCGATGGCTACATCGGCATCGCCGACTTTCGCGGTGATCTCATCCGCATTTTTCAGGATGCGGGATTCATCTACTGTTCGGAAGTCTGCATCTGGAAAGACCCGGTGACCGCCATGCAGCGCACCAAGGCACTGGGTCTGCTCTATAAGCAACTGCGAAAAGACTCCTGCATGTCGCGCCAGGGGATACCCGATTACCTAGTGACCATGCGCAAGCACGGCGAGAATCCCGAGCGCGTCGGCCATCGGTCAGAAGATTTTCCAGTGGACCGCTGGCAGCAATGGGCGTCTCCGGTATGGATGGACATCAATCCGTTCGATACCTTGCAGCGCCAGTCCGCCCGCGAGCACGCCGACGAGCGTCACATCTGCCCCTTACAGCTGGAAGTAATCCGCCGTGCCCTGATGCTCTGGTCAAACCCCGGCGACTTGGTATTATCACCGTTCGCCGGCATCGGCTCCGAGGGGCACGTAGCAATTCAGCAAGGCCGGTGCTTTCTGGGAATCGAATTAAAGTCCAGCTACTTCCGGCAGGCCGTGGCCAATCTGAAAGCCGCACAAAGCAAGCAGGGGATTCTCACGGAGCATGAAAAAGACAAATGACCTGAAGGAAGGTGAACTGCTGTGCCGCGACTGCGGCCCCCGGCACATGATGTTCTTCTCCACTTCTGAGCGCAAGAAGAAGCAGCCGCGCTGCGGCGCGTGCGTCAAGCTGGACGGAAAGCGCTACCGCCCAGAGCCGACAGGTCGGCCAGTTGGGGAGGCTTGGCGGCACAGCCTGGTCCTGCCCAACTCGACGCCGAGGGAGGTGCTCCGTGCCAACCGACGCGCCTCCTGATATTGAGGACATGATCCGCAAGGTATATGGCGGAGTTCGCCAAGCCGTGCTCGATTCCTACGAACTCCCCAGGTGGTTCTACGGTCGCGGCATTCCCGTCGATGCTCCGCATCTGAAGGGCACAGGGATCGAACCGCGGACTACACTCAGTGCTGCTGCCCGCCTGGGCGAAGTGGGCTGCTTGTTGTACTACGCAATCGAGGGCTACGGCAGGATGCGGAAGCCCGGAGAGAAGGTCTATCCCATGAACGTCGATGAACTGGTACAGAAGTGGCGCAAGGCCATCGTCGGAATGGCCGTGGGCCACGACAAGGATGAAGTTGACCGCTACGAGGCCAGCATCGAGGAGTGCCTGACGCCGCTGCTGGCGGCGCCCATCAAACAGGTGCGCGAGTTCGCGCCCAAGTTACTTGAGGCACTTAAGTCAGACAAGTCCGTCCCGTTCCTGGTCTGGCGCAGCTATGAGATCTGGTACGAGATGGTGCTGTCGAAGGCGCCGGACGATGAGGTGAAGCAACTCAAGACGGACATGGCGCGCGAGATCACGGAACTGGTCGAGCAAGACGTCAAGAACCAACTGCCAGAAGCCATGATTCGCGCGCTGCAGTGGCGCTCACCGGCCACGCTGGAAGAAGTCAAGCGCACGGTGGAGACGGAGAAGGCGGCAGGGCGCCCGGTAAGGCTCAGGGGCCGGGAAAGCTGCCTGTTCCTGGAGGCGGGCGGGACCGAGGAAGATCCAGCCGTGTGCGTGCAGATATGAGCACCAAGGAGCGTCGCGGCATGGATAAGCCACGAATGAAGGTCGCACTCGCCATCGCCCAAGCTATCCGGGAGCAAACTTGATGTGGCGCCCCCCAACTCCCCGCCGTCATCCACCCCGAAGCCCTGGAGCAGTTCGATCTTCCCGGCGTGGGCACCATAGCGCGCCAGGTCTGGCGCACGCCGCAATGGGGCCGCAAGCCCAAGGGTTCATAGAGGCGTACCTGCAATTGCGCTAAACTGCACGGCAGGATGCGTGCCGCTCTCTACGCCCGCGTGAGCACCCGTGACAAAGGCCAGGATACCGCCGTGCAAATTTCCGAATTGCGAAATTTGGTAATTTCCCGCAGTTGGGAACTGGCCGAGACCATCACCGATACCATCTCCGGCGCCAAAGAGAAGCGCCCAGGCCTGGACCGACTCTGGGCACTGTGCCGCGCCCGCAAGGTGGATGTTGTGCTCGTCTACCGCTTCAACCGCTTCGCCCGCTCCACCCAGCAGCTCGTCAATGCCCTGCATGAATTTCAGGCGCTCGGCATTCAGTTCGTGAGCCTGCATGAGGGTGTCGATACCACCACGCCCAATGGCCGCTTCGTGTTCCATATCTTCGCCGCGCTCGCTGAGTTCGAGCGGGATTTGATCCGGGAGAACGTAAAGGGTGCCATGGCCTATCGCCAGGACTTGCTGCGCTCACAGGGCTTTTTCGTGTCGAAAGAGGGCCGGCGCTGCGAACGGCTCGGCCGGCCCGTGACGGGGCCAGAACCGTCTACAGTGGCCACCCTTCGCGCACAGCGCCTCTCCTGGGGCGAGGTGGCGAGGGAGACGGGTCATTCGGTACCGGCCTGCCGGAACGCCCTCCGTAGGGCTGTTAAAACGGTTCCCGCAACCGCCTCCGTAAGTGCTTGATTCTACGTCTGTGAAAAATCACCATTCGGGATGTGCTACTAACAGTTCTTTTTGGCAGGGCCAGGCTCACCCTCCTCCGCCAACTTCCGGGCCAGATGGCGGCGGCTCGTCTGGTGATGCAGGCGCAGGCGATCTCTGCGGATTCGCGCTTTTCGGGCTCGGCTGGCTTGCTGGCTTGGCCCCTGGTTCCATGCTGCTAAAAGACGATGCGGCGAGTTGGCGCAGCAGTTGGCTGGGGAACGCGAACAGCATACCCCTAAGCAGCTTTGCGTGCTCATCGCGTTGTACTACCGCGATGAGCGCCAGCGCTGCAGCGCCCATGCCGATGCCGTGGCCGATGAGCCAAGAGCCGCCAGCGGCCATCACGGTGCCGCCCACACCGAGATAGGTTGCCAGCGCGGAGAGCGCGAGTTCAAACAGCAGCCTGAGCCATTGCCCGACGAGACTCTGTTCAAGTCTGCCCAGTACGAATTTTGCCAGTCCCTCGAATACATCCGGCATCGCAAGTCACTCCTGTTGTGCGCCTACGGTTATCTTCCACGCCCGCATCGGGCGCGGCGACAATGCGGCCTGGAGGTTCCATCGCATGAAAGATTGGAAAACCACCGCCATCGGAGTGCTCACCATCCTTGGCACCCTGATCACGGCGGCGCTCAGCTACCTGCACGGCCAGCCCGTAGACCCCAAGATTCTCATTGCGGGTTTCGGTGCCGGTGCCGGTTTGATTGCTGCGAAAGATTCCGGCAACTAACCACTTCCCTCCCCCAGCTTTTTCTCCGCCGCACCGGGCGCGATGCGCGTCCACCTTTTGCCGTCCTTGTCCCGCATCATGGCGCTCCGCCGCTCCATGGGCTTCGCGCAGGCTGGGCAGGCCATCGCTTCGATGATCTGGGAGAACCACACCTGCACCCGCGCTCCGCAGTCGCAGGTGAAGTTGTGGCAGATGGTGCTCATCTCCGCTTTACAAACTTTCTCGCTGGCACTTCAATTCCCACATGCCAGATAGCGAATGGTATCGGTGGAATTTCCTGTGATGGCGAAGGCCGAGCCCGAGCTTTGCACCACGTTGCAGGCGTCAATCGCGGTATTGTCCTGACAGGCCACGGTGTAGCTGGTGGAAGTGGTGAAAACCGATGCACCTGTCAGCGTCACCGAGCAAGTCGAGCCCAGCACGCAGGAATCCATTAAGCAGTGAGCATTGGTTAGCTGGGTGCCGGAGTGATTGTAGAGCAGAACTTGCCCGGTGAGGTTGGCGACCGGAGTGGTGCTGGCGACTACAAAGGGAGCGGTGCCGATGGTTTCGGTAGAGGTGAACTGCCCGGAAGCGCTGAGCGTGGTGAATTTCCCTGCCGCCGCCGTGGTCGCCCCCACCGTGCCATTGAGCGCCCCACTGAATCCATTGGCGGCAGTCACGACGCTGGTCGTCCAGTCGATGCTAAGGGCGGTTGCATTTACGCCCGTGTTGGCGTTGTAGATTTGGTAATTCCCGGTGTTGTTGTCGAGCAAGGTTGACCAGCCCAGTGGGTAATTAGGATTGAGAAGATTCAGCGCTGCCTGTTTGTTCGCAGCTGGAGCGGAAATCGAAAACCACGAGCCAAAACTGCTCTGGTACATATTGAAGGCGTTGATCCAGGCGGTTCCGCTCCACACGTCATTACTGAAGCCCCCCGCTGCGGTCATTGGTCCTCCGGTAAAAGTCCAGCGGTTGAGCGGCTGCGTGCCGCTTGATGGCCAGTCAAAAAAAGTCCACGAATTGGCAAACTGCCGCCCGAACATCGCCGCCGAGTAACTGGTAATCCGGGTGTACATGCCCCCGCCGGTGTTGGCTTGGTTGTCGGTGTACTTCCCGATGGCGGGCATGGAAATTTGGAGGTCAGCCTTGTCGGAACCGTAGGCAGGAGCGGCGATGATCTGGGAGCCGGTTTGCCCGGTGTCCGACATATCCACGGCATTGGGCGTGACCGATGATTCCAGCAATTCCAGCCCAGGATAGGAAGCTACGTCGATGATGGCTCCATAGTGGACTTTGATAGTTCCCGCTGGGGGGACGACGCCCCATATGTGGATGTGATCGAGCCCTAAATAAACGGTTTTCGCAGTTGTGCTGTCGCCCGCTGCGCCGCGCGGCTGCACCCACCCTCCGGGGACGTAACCGGCGATGATTTCTCCACAAGTGAGCGGCCCGGTGTCATCGCAATTGTCGCTGTAGCCGGTCCCCGGCGGCTGAATGGCGTTCAAGTGCGAATCGCGGATGGTGACGGCGCTTGACCATACCCCGGACTTGACTGCAACCACCGCGCCCAAGGGCCAGGTCAATGCCGTGGTGCCATTCTGCGCCCGCGCCGATAGGTAGAGATTCCCATCTCCCGCGAAGCCGATGGCGTTTACGATCTCGTAGGAACCCTTGAGGATGCTTCCACCCAGCGAAGATGCGGCGGAACTGCCCCAGATAAAATCGGGCGGGTAGATCACATAAGGATAAGGGTAGACATTCACTGCATCGCTGGGATTGGTGAAGTATTGCGGCATCCACATGGTTGAAGCCACGGCAACCGACATGCCGCCACTCGCCAGCGAGCCTGTTGTTGTTGTGCTTTCCCCCACTCCGCCCGCGATCACCGAGGCATTGACGCGCGGGGCTTGGTCGTTGGGATAGCCCTCGAAGTAGGCGTTTTGGATGCGGTCATTCTCTCCGATCCAGAATTTTGCCCCCGCCAGCATCTTGAGCGGCTTGAACGAGGCGCCGTCGATAGAGAGGTTGACCGCGTTGTAGGAATAGAAGGCGGCGTGGATGTCGGGTGAAATTGCTCCCGATGCGGGATAGACGCCCGCAACGCAGTTGATGTTCCAGCAGTAGCCGCCGGCGTCCTGCCCCGGCGAGATAATAGGCAGGTTCTTAAAGTAACTCTCGTTGATGTTGCCGGCCGCAATCACCGGCCAGCGACAAAAATCAACGTCCAGGTCGGTCCCTCCAAAGCGTTCACTGGAATCGTTGATCTGAAGACAGCGGCCGCCGTGGTTGTAGAACTTCACGTGATCGAGCGCAAAGGAATCGGCCTGGTCGAGTTCGAGCAGCGTTCCTGTCGTGAGGTGTCCGTTACCCGCAAGGGTCAGATCGTGAATTTGCCCATTGCAAGGGTAGCGCGGGCAGGAGTAGCCGTTGCCCTGCACGGTCATGAGATTTGCCGTCGCATCATTCAACGCCAGAACGGTTGCTTCCTTACCCTGACCGAACAGCGCCACATCGTGCTGCAAGCGCAGCCCGTTGGCGAGGCAGATTCCCGAGGGAAGCGACACTGCGAAGCCAATGGCGTGAGCTGCGGTAACGGCGCTTTGGATGGCCGTTGAATCATCGTTGCTGCCGTCGCAGATAGCACCGTAATCCCGCACGTCGAGCAGCGGTTTGATCTGCGAGATATAGCCGGCAGGATTCAGCGCGATCAATGCGCCCGGTGTCGTCGCTGAGCCAACATCAGTGTCCAGCGGCTTTCCTTGCAGCGAGGTGGCGTTGGCCGAGATCGCGGCCACGCTCAGGTCGGAAACGAAGTTTCCGTTCTGCCGCAGAATCAGGTGTGATGTATCCATGCCTTGCGCTTCATTGTCCAGCGATAAGAGCAGAGTGTTGGGATCGAGCGGTGCGACCGTGTAGGCGGAGAGCGAATTCGATTGGTCGTTGGCCGATGTGCCATTCACCCCAGTGGCCACCGCGCAGTTGCACACTCCTTGCGGCATGGTGCGGCTCGTGGTGCGGAGTACGTCATAGCTCAGTGCGTTGCTGGCTGGTGCCCAGGAAATGATGAAGTAGTTGGATGCCGAGAGCGCGTTGGGCGCGCCTTGGCCGATAAATGGCCCTGCGGGCGTAGAGAATCCGGCCAGGTCGCTGCTTACGATCCAGTAGAAGTATGTTCCGGGTCCGGCATTGCCAGTCAGTTGTGCGCCCCCGGAGGCGGTGGGAGCGGGTGGGGCGAGTAGGGGCAGGAAAAGGTGCTGCGCAGTGAGATCGGGCGGGCTGCTGCTGACACCTTGCTGCGCCGCGGCGGGCAGGCTCGCCAGGAAAACCGCCGCTATGCACGCTAAGCGTTTCGTAATTGCTCCGATGGCAAGGCTGGTGCCGGTCATGGGATTAGGGCCACAGCTCTACGGTCCAGCGATAGCCGCAGATGTCGGCGGTCTGCGAGTTCTGCATCTCAAAGACTACGTAGGTATCAGTCGAAGACCCGCTGGAGGTGTCGAAGGCGGCGGTCTGGATGGTCTGCGTGGCTACGCTGCTACTGCTGTAGAAGGCCCGGTTTTGAATGGATTGCGCGTTGGCGGCGGTATTCTGCACTTTCCCGTCATCAACCCAAGAAGCTGTGGCTGCGACGGCGAGGGTCTGGGCGATGGATACGGGGGAGCCCGAAACATTGGGCGTAACATTCCAGTGTGATCGCCCATTGCAGGTGCCGGTGTTGGCGGTGGTGCAACCAGTCAGGGATGACGGAACCCCACTGCTGACGCAGGCCGCACCTTCACTGATGACGTGCAGAAAGCTGGTTGCCCCCATTGCCCCTTTGGGAATGTCGCAGTAGCCGAGAACGTGGTTGTTGGCATCTCCGGTGTTGGTCAGGTAGGCAGCCTGCTTGCAGCCACTAGGTATGTAGGGCGCCCCCAAATTGAATGCCGCTGCCTGTGCTGTGGTCGCGTTGGTGCCCCCGCCTGTCACGGGGATCGTGGGTAGATCAGTAGTGGCAATCGCCCGGAAGCCAGGATCGGCAGAACTGCCGCCTGAGAACAGGGCATGGGTCGCAACCGCATCAGGTCCGACCTGCGCGGGCGTGCTGGTAGCCGCGCCCACTTGAACGGCGTGGCTAGTCAAAGTTCCCAGCCCGGTGCCGCCTGCGGTAACGGGAACCGTTCCGATCAGATCGGCGCCGTTTACAATCCCGGCCAAATCGACGTTCTGCACGCCGTCTGAGGAAATGAACAGCGAGCGAGAGTTGTTGGTTCCTTGCGGGATGGTGACGGTCCTCCCGCCGGCGGCGCAGGCGTCGGTTCCGATTCCGCTCACGCATACCGCAGTGGCAAACGCCCCAGTGGTGTTGTTGGCGAAGATCCACTGGTTTGACGCGAACAGGTATGACCCGCTGCTCATCACAAAGGACGCGCCTGAGCCCAGCGTTCCCGTAAGCACGAAGGTGAAGGGGATACTGAGTACGGGCGGAATGGCGTTGCCGGTTCCGCTTGAATACCCGGTTCCGCCATACAGAATCGTCCCCGCCGTGGGCTGCCCCGAGCCATTGACGGTGGTAACGACGATCATGGAATCGTAGTTTCCGCCCGCGATGGTCACGATGTCGCCTGCGGCATACCCGGAGCCGATCGGCACCCAGACCACAATTCCGGTGATCGCTCCAGCGGAAGCGGTGACGTTGACCTTACCCCCGCCGCCCAATGACGCGAACGAGTACGTCCCCCCGGTGATGGTCAGGGGGACGGTAGCCATGGATAAGTCGATGGCGTTCTGCACGAAAGCATCGCTGGCTACGTTCGCCGAATTGTCGGCAGGGTTGGGATTGGTCGTAGCCGTGGTGCCGCTGGGGAGCGCCCCGCCCGGTGTTATGCCGGAGTCCACCAAGTCAATGCCGTTGCTTCCAAACTTAGGGAGGTTTCCCGCGATGGCTGCTCCGCCGAGCGTGGGAATCTCGGCTGCGCCTGTGTTGTTATTGTTGAGGCGGAACCGCAGGGCGGTGGGATCGAAATAGAAGATGCCGTTGCCGGCGGAGCCGCCGGGTGCGACATCGGCGGGGGGGAACTTCACGCCTCCGCCCGACAGCCAGGTGAAGCGCGGCACCGAGCCTGGGGTGATGTTGGAGACGGATTCGAGCGCCGCGAAGTCGCCCGTCGCTAACGCTTCGGTGGTCAAGGCCCAGTTGCGCCGCCCCGCCAGGTCGGTCAGGTTCTGCGCTACATTCAGCCCCAGATGCTGCGCCGTCACCTGGTTGGATGTGAGGTTGGTGAGCAGCAGCCCTTGTGCGTCTTTGCGCCGGATGATGACATTGTTTGTTCCCGAGTCGGTGATGGTGATCCCGGATTCGACCGGCGGGCCGTCGTAGCGGTTGCGCAGCGAGTTGGCGGTGAAATTGTGGCCGACGACAAAGGACGCCTCGTCGATGAAGGTATTCTCCTGCGCGTAGCCCACCAGATATCCGGTGGTGACACCCTCCCAGCGGTTGAAGGCCATATAATTGCCGCTGGTCACATAGGTGCCGTCGCGGCCGGCGAGATTCACTCCCGTGGTGCAGGTGTCAAAAGTATTGTCCACAATGGAGGAGCGGTAGAAGGGCTGCACTGCGGCGGTGCTGCCAAACTTTACGCAGGTGGCGTAGGACGCTACCGAGGAATTAACCAGTTGGAACTTCAGCCCGGCATAAGTTCCGTCATCCTCCAGCAAGACGCCAATCTGCGAACCTTCGAGCGTGGTGCCGAGCAGCTTGCCGTCCCGGAATACGGTTTCATTGGCGCCCTGGATGATGATGCCGGGCGCGGTCTTGGGGGTTTTCGCGTAGAACTGCCAAGTATCGAAAGTGATCCCCTCCGAAATCTGCCCGCCGCTGTTGGTGTTGACGTGGACAAAAGTCCCATCGTTGTTCTTGATGACGATGTTCTGAAATGCCGGCAGGTTGGACCCGCTCAGAATCCCAATCGCCGTCTGCCCCGACACCGCGTTCATATCGATGGTCAGGTTGGAAATCGCGGCCTGGCGGAAGAACAGATTCGCTCCGTGCGGCGCCATTGCAACATAGGAGCCGGTGAATCCGCTGCTGGGTGCGATGACCGTGACATCCGGCCCCGAGCCCACGATGTACTGGCCATCGGTCAGGGTCCAGTTGCAGCCGGTGATGGTGACCGCTCCCAAGAGTAGGGTCACCGGTTTGGTGATGCCGGCGAAGGGATTCGCGGCACAGGCTTGGGCGCCGGTGAGGCTGGCGCGCGTATCGATGACGCCGCCGCTCGCGGGAAGCGCGGCAATCAGGCTGGTAACTTGGGCGACGGTAGTGGGAAGCGCGATGGGGAACTCAATGCTGACATTGGACCCTGAGACTTGCAGCGTGGCGTTGGTGAAGCCGGAGCCGGCAGCGGGCGTGGTGCCGTTGAGATTGGGCGTGGGTACGACTGAGCCATTGACGCTGACGCTGGTGCTTGAGCCGCCGCATCCCAGCTCGAAGTCGCAGATCAGGGCACCATTGCGCCGCAGCACTTCGTGTCCCGTCGCTTCCGTGGAAAAGCTGTGGGTAAGCATGTTGGAATCGAGCGTGGTGACGGTGTAGGCGGAGAGCGTGCTAGATTGGTCCGTGGTTGAAGTGCCGGTGATGCCGGTGTGGACCGCGCAGTTGCAGGCTCCTTGCGGCTGCGCCGGGCCGGTGCTGCGCAGCACGTCATAGGAGCTGGCTCCTTGGACCGCAGTCCACGAGATTGCGAAGTAATTGCTCGCCGAGAGCGAGTTGGGCGCGCCGCTTCCGGGGAACGGCCCCGCCGGGGTGCTGTTGCCTGCGGGGAAGGTGGCAACAATCCAGTAAGAATAGTGGGCCGGGCCGGGGTTACCGACCAGTTGCACGCTGGCGGAGGCTACCTGGGCCGGGATGGTGGTGAGGGGGTTGATGAGATGCTGCGCGACGATATCAGGAGGCGTGGACGAGCCGGCGTTCTGCGCGAATTCTGCGACCGCATAAAAACATAAAAGTGCAACAATGCAGAAACGCCGCATGCTATCCCTCCGCGTGGGTGAGTGCCAGGCCCGGCTTTCTTTTTAGGTGCTGCCAATGACCCAGTACTGCGTGCCGTCCCACTGCACCATCACCGAGCTGCCGTTCTGCGTGGTGGTGGGCGGGTTCCAGAGTTGCACCTGCCCCCCCGACCATAAATCGATGGCGGCGCCGCCAACGGCGGTGACGTTGACCGGCACGCCCGCGCTGGCTACCTTCACCACATAAATCTTCCCCACCGCGATTCCGGTGACCGGCAGAACGATGCCCTGATTGCCCGAGGCGTAGGCCGCGAGGATTAGCCCGTCACTGGCCAGGGCGTTGTAGGAAGCGCCCGTCTGCGTGGTGACGTTGCTCATGGAGGCGGCGTTGGATAAATCGCCAGCGATGGCGCCATTGGCGCCGCCGTGCCGCAGGATCAGATGGGCCGTTGCCGCAGCCACCGCTTCCGTGTCCAGCACATGGGTGTGCGTCTGGGGATTGAACGAGCCTACGGTGTAGCCGGAGAGCGAATTGCTCTGGTCGTTCTGCGTGGTGGCGGTTACCCCGGTTGCTACCGCGCAGGCGCACGCCCCTTGCGGCATGGTAAAGCCGGCAGTGCGCAGCACGTCATAGGATGTGGCTCCTATCACCCGGCTCCAGCCGATGCGGAAGTAATTGGAGCCGGAGAGGGTTTGCGGCGCCCGGTAACCGGGGAACGGCCCGGCAACGATGCTGGGGCCGATGGTGAACTGCGCCACGATCCAGTAATTGTAGAAGCTGGTGCCGCCCTGCCCAACCAGTTGCACCTCCGCTCCCGTGACGGGCGCGGGGAGCGCGAGCAGGGGCAGATTGAGATGGGCACCGATTAGGTCAGGCGGCGAGCTCGCGTTCTGCGCCATGGCAGCCGTCAGCAGCAGCAAGGTACACAACAAAGTTTGTAGGTGTCGCATTTCCTCAGTCCTCCAAATAGTAATAAAGCGCTACCGCCGCGATGCCCCCCAGCACCAAGAGCGGCGTGGCTGAACTCGTGCCGTTGCCGTCCGTGGCCGAGATGCTGTCCGCGGCCGAGCTGATGCCGAGGGCTACCCCCAGTTTGCTGGCCAGTCCGAGCACGGAATTAACGTAGGAATTGGTCGAGACGGGGATCTTCCCGGAAGTTACCGCGCCCGGGCCGGCGTTGTAGGCGGCGAGCGCTTGCGACCAATTGCCGAACTGGTTGTAAAGCTGGGAGAGCAGCGAGACGCCGCCCTGGATATTCTGGGTCACGTCGGTCGGGTCAACACCCAAGCCGGCGGCGGTGGCTGGCATCAATTGAAAGACGCCAATCTCCCCGCTGGAGCCGGTAACCAGGGACCCGTCGGGCTGCCACTGCGAGGTGCCGGATTCCT
>Ga0209517_10008034_pt1 | contig 12448 bp, 12 predicted proteins | sample PeaSoiMetSII2010_FD_187695 | JGI IMG/M metagenome (GOLD analysis project Ga0209517, IMG submission 187695) | Peat soil microbial communities from Weissenstadt, Germany - SII-2010 (SPAdes) (version 2) | ecosystem: Environmental > Terrestrial > Soil > Wetlands > Peat | place: Germany...
GCTTGCGAACGAATCTTGCGCATCGCCGGGCTGGCTGCGATGAAGAAGACATCATCGGCCAGTTCTTCCACTTCGCCGCCGAAGGCCTTCGTTCCCTGGCCCAGACTAAGATCAATGACGGCGTCCAGTTCCGCCTTCTGAAACGGTTTGGTGAGGTAGTCCTGCGCGCCCAGCTTCATCGCCTGCACTACTTTGCGCGTGTCGCTCACGCAGGAGAGCATCACGACCTTGACCCCGGGGCGCAGCTGGCGCAATTGTTCGAGCGTCTGCAGGCCGTCAATGCCGGGCATGAGCACGTCGAGCAGAACCAGGTCGGGATGCAGGCCCTTCTCCACGCGCTGTAGCGCCTCTTCGCCGCTGGCCGCGGTTTCGACCTTGTAGTCGTCCACCTCCAGCAGCGTCTTGATGTAGCGCAGCATGCTGGGCTCGTCATCCACCAGCAGGATTTTGGAGTTTTCCTTCATCGCGCCATCCTGAGCGTAGGAGTTGCTTCACGGAGTGAAGCAACTCCGAAGTCGAAGGACCTTGCGTTTTCCCTCAGCCTGCGCATCATCGTGCTCTTCCTTTTCCGGCACCCGCGGCCGGGACCGGTTTGTAAGGAACGGGCTTGTAAGGAACGAGGAAGGAAAATTTGCTGCCTCCCCCCGGATCGCTCTCCACCCATATCTTACCGCCCATGCCATGCACGAGGCGGCGCGCGATCGCCAGTCCTAATCCCATGCCTTCCTGATCCTCGGTGGTAGGAAGACGGAAAAAGTCGTCAAAGACTTCCAAATGAAATTCCGGCGGAATGCCCGGCCCGGTGTCGGAAACGCTGACCTTGACCGAGTTGGGATGGCTCAAATTCTGGCGGCGCCGCTCGGCGGCCGATGGCAGAGCTGCAGTGCGGCGATCCCACATGTGCGGCTCCGCGTGCAGCCACACCGTTCCGCCCGGCGGCGTGAACTTGAAGGCATTCTCCAGCAGATTGGAAACGACGCGCTCCAGCTTGGGTGCATCCAGCGGAAAGACAGGCAGCTTGTCATTGGCCAGGAAATAGAGCGCGATGCCTTTTTCCTGGAAGCGGTTGGACCACATGCGGCACACTTCGGAAAGGCAATCGTTGATGTTTCCCGGCGCGAACTGCATGCGCAGTCCGCCGGTCTCCAACGCGCTGAAGGTCAGAAAGTCCTGAATGAATTGCTGCAGGCGTTTTCCGCTGGCCTGCATGTCGCGCAAGACTTCGCGCTGGCGATCGCTGAGCGTGCCCAGTTTCTCGCTGTGCAGCAGCTCGACGTAACCATTCAAAATGGCCAGCGGAGTTTTGAGGTCATGAGCGGCGGAGGCCAGCGCGTTGGTCGTGCGCTGGAACCGCTCGCGCAGTTCGTTGTACTCCTGCAGCAGGTTTTCCGGACTGGGAATATCCGCGGCGGCAGGAATCACAGAACTCCCCGGATTCGGAGCCGGAGCGGCTACCGGTTCGTCCGAGACATATGTGTTCTTGTGGGCGGTCGCCATGAGAAAAACCACAGATTCAATGGGGAGGGAACAGCACTCGGCTCGTTGAGAAGAGTCCTGCCTTCAAAAATCGTATTTCAGGCCTATCGGGTTGTCAACGAAAAATGCAACGGAATTACCCAAGTGTAGCAAAAGCTTGCACTTTTGCAGGGTTTTCAGGCCTAAACGCAGTCTGTCCCTCCACAAACAAAAAGCGAAACCGAGACCCACGAATTCCGGTTTTGGGGCTGGTTTTCGGGTCAGAGTTGCCGGAGCGTTCCGGCTTTCGACCCGTTTGTGCCGGATTTTGCCTGAGATTTGGCCCCTGAGGTGCTTCAAATGGCCCTGTTTCAGGGGTCAGGAGGCGTGTGCATGCCCGGCGCTAGACCGGAATCCGAGCGGAGGAAGTGGCCCAGGCTGCCCTTGGCCATCCCTGTATTCGTGCGCAGCCGCGACAAAAAGGGCAACGAATTCCTGGAGTTTGCCACCGCGTTGAATGTCAGCGCCGGCGGCATGCTGGTTGCCCTGCGCCGGATTCTGCCTTCCAGCCGCCATGTCCAGCTTGAAATTCCCAGCGCTCCCGTCGCGGCCATGGCTCTGATGCCCCGCGTTTCGCGTAACCTGCGCGCCAAGGCTTTGCGCAACACCCCTGCCGAAGGCTTCTACCTTCTGGGCCTGAAGTTCTCCCGCCCCCTGCTCGGTCCGATCGGATCCAACGGCTCCCGCCGACGGAAAGTTGCTTCTGCCGTGTGAAAATGTTTTCGCATACCGCCTCGGTTAGTGTTACTGTTGTGTCCATCCCCCTATTACCGGGGTGCCTCCCCCTGGCTCTTTGGTAAGTTGATAGTATTCAATCAGATAAGCTAGATTGACCTGGGTTGCAGTGTATCTGCCCGGCTTTGGCTTTCCGGGTGCACGTTGAAAGAACTCTCCCCCCTGCTGGTAGAAACCCGATATGAACGCTAGTAGTGTCAGTACGCTCGTCCAGCCTCTGGGGGAGACGCCGCCCGAGGCCGTGGTTTTTGGACGCACCGAGGCGATGCAGTCGGTCCGCGACCGCCTCACGAAACTCGCTGGCGCGAATGTTCCCGTGCTCATCCAGGGAGAAAGTGGAACGGGTAAGGACATCATTGCCCGCATGATCCATGCCACATCGCCATGGCGAAGTGGACCGTGGGTCAAGGTCAATTGCCCGGCAATTCCTGGCACGCTGCTCGAAAGCGAACTGTTCGGTTACGAAAAAGGGGCCTTCACCGGCGCGTACGGTATGAAGCCGGGCCGGGTGGAGATGGCGCATCGCGGCACGTTGTTCCTCGACGAAATCTCCGAACTGGATATGTCGCTGCAGTCGAAGCTGCTGCAACTTCTGCAGGACGGCCAGTTCTGCCGCATCGGCGCCCAGGAAGACAAGAAAGTGGAAGTGCGCGTGGTCTGCGCCACCAACCGCAAGCTCGAGCAGGAAATCGAGAACGGCACGTTCCGTTCGGATTTGTTCTATCGCATCAACGTGGTGAATCTGTACCTGCCGCCGCTGCGCGAACGCGCGGCCGATATTCCCGACCTGGTCGCGTACTTCCTCGAGTATCACAACCGCAAGTACAACTGCCGCGCCAAACCGCTCAGCAGTGAACTGATGTCGGTGCTGCTCAAGTACCACTGGCCGGGAAACATTCGCGAACTGGAAAACCTGGTCAAGCGCTATGTGATTCTGGGCAGCGAAGAAGTGGTCCTGGCTGATCTGGCGCCGCGGAATCCGGACTTCTTCAATACCGACATTCCCGTGGACGGCCAGATCTCGCTGAAGAAAGTGACCCGCCAGGCGGTCAGGGAGCTGGAACGGAAGATTATTCTCAAGGTTCTGCAGAACCATCACTGGAACCGCAAGCAGGCGGCGCGCGCCCTGAGCATCAGTTACCGGGCGCTGCTGTACAAGATTCGCGACGCGGGCCTGCCCTCGAATCGCGCCGTCAAACGCCGCGACACGGACGATCCCAACCAGATCGCCGCCGACTGAAGGTCGTGGATCCCGCTCCAGTCGCGCGCTCATACCGTTTCCAGTTTGAGACTAACCTGATAGATAAGAAACTTAGAGCATTTTCACAATTACTGTAGCCCATTGCGAACTGTCATCCCATTAAGGACTGTCATCCCGAGCAAAGCGAGGGACCTAGGTGTTTGCCCGCGGCGACGATGCTGGCGGTGCAAACTAGAACCTGGATCCCTCGCGTTGCTCGGGATGACAAGCGTCTTAGTCCACGCTATAGCTGAAAACGGTGAAAGGTTAAGAGTCCGCCAGGGAACTGTCCCCTAACCGATGAAGACTGGGTTTGCAGTTATGAGACCGCTAGCCTACCCTTGTTTCCGCGACTTGCACATATTAAGGGTTTCCCTTATTATGGGTCCATGAACGTCACTCTTTCTCTCGACGACAAGCTGGTCAAGGAGGTCCGTAAAATCGCGGTCGAGCGGGACACGACTCTGACCGGCCTGATCCGCACACATCTGGAAGAACTGGCCGCCGAACACGCCCGCTCGGGACGGAAGCGCAGAGAGATGGAAGCTCTAGAGGAGAGTTTCCGACGCTTTCAGTTCCGGTCGGGAAAGCGGGACTGGAAGCGCGAGGACTTGTATGTCCGCTCGTGATATCTCTGCGCCTGCTTTCCTAGACGCGAACATTCTGGTCTATGCCTACGATGCGAGATACCCCGAGAAGCGGCGCGTGGCGCATGAACTTGTTCGGCGGGCTCTGGCCGGCGAATTCGTCATTTCAATCCAGGTGCTGACAGAGTTTGCGGCGACGCTGCTTCAGAAGTTCGCGCCGACGGTTGCGCCCCAAGACGTGATTTCCATTCTCGGCACGCTCGGGCCGATCCGGACGGTTCTCCCTGATGGCGATATGGTGCGGCGCGCGGTCGAAGCGCGTGCTGCCTATGGGCTTCATTTCTACGACGGCATGATCGTGGCGGCAGCAGAGCGCGCCGGTTCGGAAAAGATCTGGTCGGAAGATCTGAACGCAGGTCAGAAGTATTTCGGCGTGACGGTGGTGAATCCGTTCCGCTAGGCTGCATGATTCATGAAGCTGTTTTGAAAGGGCGCGGCTTCCAGCCGCGCCGCTGTGACCCCGCCTGAGAATTGGGGCTTCAGCCCCCGGGGACAAACGCGCTGTGGTCTTCCTTCCCAGGACCACACGATGCTTGCAAACGGCTCACCCCAGCGGCTAAAGCCGGACCTGTTTTTGCTCCGATGTCGGCGCGGCTGAAAGCCGCGCCCTTTCAAAACCGTGCAATCCTCATGAACAATCCGGCCTTGGGCAATGTCAGAGTGGCCGATTTCGCGGACGCGCTAAAACCTACTTTCCAATATCTTCATTCCACAGGTCAGCTTGCGCCCGGATGAATTCGGACATCATCTCGATGCACTCCGCATCGTCGAGGACGACAACCTCTACGCCCCTCTGCCAGAACAACTCTTCCGCGCCCATGAAGTTTCGATTCTCGCCGATGACGACGCGCGGAATCCGGTAGAGCAAAGCCGTTCCCGTGCACATGATGCAGGGACTGAGCGTGCTGACCAGCGTCAACTCCGCCCAATCGCGGCGGCGGCCCGCATGGCGGATGCAGACGGTTTCCGCATGCGCGGTAGGGTCTCCGGTCTGCACCCGCAGGTTGTGGCCCCGCGCCACGATCCGCCCCTGCCGGTCGGCCAGGACGGACCCGATGGGCAAGCCTCCCTCGCGCAGGCCTTTCCGGGCTTCCTCGAGCGCTTCGTGGAGTAGCGCGTGGTCGGTCATGAGCTTCCCCGACATCTCGAGTGCAAACAAGATGTTACGCCAGTGATGGTCTAATAGCCCTTTACGATTGCCGCGGACACTCTGCAATCAAGTCACATCTTTGAAGTTGCCTGAATCGATCCGACGTTGAACTTTCGCATCAGGAACCGCGTCGTCCAGTTCAATGAACGAAGAGGAGTTTAGGAAATTTTGAGGGAAAATCGCAAGGCAGGCTCTTTGCGTGATCGTTGAGCTGTACAAGATTCCTTCTATTCCTGCGTTCATCACAAGGCTACCAAAAACCTGACAAGTAGACGGCACATCGTAAACCATCGGCCAATTCCGCCAATCCGGTTGCTCTAAGGCTGCGCCCAATTCCGTTGTTGTTCTTACTAGACGCAAAGGGAAGCGGAATCTTCGCGCCTTTACTATCAAAGATTTCGACAACCTGAAATCTTTGATGAGATTGACGAACCCTCCCAGATTATCGCGACCACGAATGTCTATGACGGACTCGAGTTTCCCGCTGACAGACACAGCCGTTATCGAATCTGGCTTGGTAAGTGCTAATTCTTCCGGAGTGAGTGAGCCGGCACTCTCCTGTCGCCCGAGCACTTCCGCGAGGGCTGTTCCCCTATCAGAGGCGATGTACAGCGCGGGGAAAGCGGGATAGCGGGCACGATCGATGTCGCCAACGTTGAACCGTCCGCCCGGATCGACAAGACTACCTTTTGTGCTGAGAGGTACTAAAGAATATTTATATCGTACGATCCGCTGCCATCTCGGAAACGCAAAGGGCTGGGCCTTGTCCCTAAGAGAGCTTTTTAATTGTTCCCGTATCTGATTCCTTTGGAATGCTAGTTCGGAGTAGTACTCCCAGTGAAGCTCGACAAGTTGTTCGAAGTACCTCTTCGACCTGAGGATGTCAGAAATCCGCCCGGATTCGAGCCTCTCCCATCCCTTGCTCATTTGCTAGATTCATTTTCCGACAGCGCATTCTGGATGAAACGGCGCAGTTTTCTGAATCTTCCAATTCGAATCATGTCGCGAGGAGCCATGTCACCTAGAAGCGGATTTGGTGTTTTGAACCACAACACAGTCTTCTGCTCGTCTCGAAAGAACTGTGCTACTAGGCTCAGAGCGATCGCCCATTCGCTTAGGCGATCCTCCAACTCCTTTGGCATTCTGGGAGGATCGTAACGAACAGACTGAACTGAAATGTTGGAGGCTCTTGCAACGTCGTTTTTCTTGAAATCCAGTAGCTTTACGACCTTCTGGTAATCAGTCCCGCCTGCCGGGAAGAGACTGAGATAGTCCCGTTTGGGCACAGTGTCAAAGAGAGCGCTAGTAGTTGCTGTATCCAATGCCACACTCCTTCCACATTCTCACCACAATATTACCATGGCAGATCCCTCGATGCCATTCTCTTTTTGTTCGCTCGTTCCTCCGTCCATAGGAACATCGGATTGCACTCATGACCCCTTCTGTGCCTTGCGTCCAAACGTACGCCTGCCGCATCAATATCTGCAACACGGTCAGCCACCGCTGGAAATTCTCGAAAGAGTAGACAGGAGGGCAAAGTGTCCATACGGCCGATTAAACGTCTCATTCAGTCCAAGCCGACGATTGAAGGTGCGGGAGTGCACTTGCGCCGAGCTTTCGGTTTCGGCAACACGCACGATTTCGATCCCTTTCTTCTTCTCGACGACTTTCGCAACGATATTCCCGAGGAATATCTCAAGGGATTTCCCTGGCATCCGCATCGCGGCATTGAGACCATCACCTACGTGCTGGCCGGAACCGTCGAGCACGGCGACAGCATGGGCAACAGCGGCGCCATCTCAGCCGGCGACGTGCAATGGATGACGGCCGGCAGCGGCATCATCCACCAGGAGATGCCCAAGGGCGACCCGACCGGGCGCATGCACGGCTTCCAGTTGTGGGCCAACCTTCCCGCTTCGCTCAAAATGACGGCCCCGCGTTACCAGGAAGTGAAGACCGCCGATATCCCCGAGGTCACCGATGATGACGGCACGCACGTCCGCATTGTCTGCGGAAAGTTCTGGGGGAAGCGCGGCCCGGTGGACGGCATCGCCGCCGATCCGACCTACCTCGATGTGTCGGTGGCTCCGGGCAAAAGGAAGACTCTGCCGGTGGCCACCACGCGCCACGCCTTTGCCTATGTTTTTGCCGGACACGGAAAATTCTGCAATGCCTCCGGCCCGCTCGCGGTGCCGACCGAGAGCGTGGGATGGGCCGACACTCACCCGCCGGTAGACGCCGGGAACCGCTCGCTGGTCCTGTTCGACCGCGGCGACGAAGTTTCCGTGCAGGCCGGCGACGACGGGATTCGCTTCCTCCTGGTTTCAGGAAAGCCGCTGGAAGAGCCGGTCGCGTGGTACGGTCCCATCGTGATGAACACGCAGGAGCAGCTGCAGCAGGCGTTTGCCGAGTTGGAGAAGGGGACCTTCCTGAAGAAATGATTGTGCGCCAAAACTCTGGCGGTTTTTCTACGAGGGTGTCATCCTGAGCGAAACCGTTTTTCAGGCGGAGCGAAGGACCTTGCGCGCACAACGGAGACGCGCCGGGACCCACGCGAGATCCCTCCCCCGGCTGAAGAGCGCCGGGTTTCGGGATGGCGCCTCATTAGAGTTGAATTCAAACTGAGCACTATCCCTCGCTGCGCTCGGAATGACAAAAATTAGCGACAGCAAATAAGATAGTCCAGAAGCAAATAAAGCTGTTCAGATCTCGATCGGAACAGCAGCCCCATGCCTGAACTCCCCGAAGTCGAAACCATCGCCCGCGGCCTGGCCAAGCGAATCACCGGAGACGTCGTGGAGTCCCTCTGGCTGGGCCAGAAGAAAGAGCCGCTGAAATCTTCGGCGTCGGAAATCGCCGGAACGCTCGAACATAGCCGCATCGCCGCCGTCCGCCGCATGGGCAAGCACATTGTTTTCGACCTGGAACAGGATCATGTGGCGCGGGCGCTCCCGCCCGCGAAAGGCCGGGGTAGTAATCGGAAGACAAAGAAATCTGAAGCCCCGTCCACGCAGGCTTTGTCGGCACCGCAGGCAGAGGCGGGCAAGAGTGCCCGCCCCACACATTCCAAGGCTCAATGGATCGTTCATCTGGGAATGACTGGCCGCCTGCAGGTGTGCGAACCGCAGGCGGAAGTCGAACGACACACCCACGCCATTCTCCGGCTGTCTTCGGGCCGGGAACTGCGCTTTGTCGATCCCCGCCGTTTCGGCCGCTTGAGCATCGCCCGGGCCGCGGATTTTGACGCCGGCGGGGTCGAGCCGCTCGAAGTGGATCTGGACCGCTTTCTCACACTGTTCCACAGGCGCAAGACTCCCATCAAGAGCGCGCTGCTCAACCAGAAACTTCTGCGTGGTGTGGGAAACATTTACGCTGATGAATCTCTGTTCCGCGCCGGCATTCGCCCGCGCCGCCGCGCCTCGACCATCACGCGCCAACAACTCGGCAAGCTCTTCGTCGCGGTGAAAGAAGTCCTGCAGGAAGCGATTGCCCTCGGCGGCTCCTCCATCTCCGACTACGTTGACGCGGACGGCAAGGAAGGATTCTTCCAGCTCCAGCATCGCGTCTACGGGCGCGAAGGCGAGCCCTGTCTGGTCTGCAAAACTCCCATCAAGCGCGTCGTGATCGCCGGCCGCAGCAGCCATTACTGCCCGAAGTGCCAGAAGTAAACCAGGTTTCAAAGTTTCAAGGTTTCAGAGGTTTCAAGGTTTCAGAGTCTCAAGATTCCAGAGTTGTGGTTGAAGAGCTTTACGTTGGACACTTTGAAACCTGGAGACTTTGGAACTTTGAAACCTGGCTTTTTCTGTTACCCTTCTGCCCATGCCTGACTTTTCCATCGGAGTCGATCTCGGTGGCACCAACCTGCGCATTGCCGCCATCAGCACGGAAGGCCAGATGCTCGAGAAAGTGACACTGAGCACCAAGGGCGTTTTGGGCCCGGATCATGTGGTCGGCGAAATGTGCGAGGCCATTCTGCGGTTAACGGAACAATACCGCGCTGCCGGCCGCTTTCTCGGCGTGGGCGTCGGCTTTCCCGGCCTCATTGACATGGAAACCGGGATGCTCCGCAAATCCGCGAACCTGCCCGGATGGTCCGACTATCCCGTGCGCGGTGAAATCGAGCGGCGTCTGGGAGCGCGCGTTTTTTTGGAAAACGACGCGAACGTGGCCGCGCTGGGCGAGAAGTGGCTGGGCGCGGCCCGCGAAGTGGACGACATGGCCATGATCACGCTGGGCACCGGCATCGGCGGCGCCATCGTGCTCGACGGCAAGATTTTCCACGGCATGAACGGCATGTCGGGCGAGTTCGGCCACGTCACCATCGAACCCGACGGCGTTCCCTGCGGCTGCGGCAATCATGGCTGCGCCGAGCGCTACGCTTCCGCGACCGCCATTGTGCGCATGGGCCGCGAGGCAATCGAGGCGGGAACCGCGCCCGCGCTGGCCAGGCTTGCGGCATCCGGCGCGGAGTTCAGCGCCAAGGCGATCTATGATCTCGCGATGGGCGGCGACGAACCGGCCCAACGCATCTTTCATCGCTTCGGACGCGCCCTGGGCATGCTGCTCGCCGATCTCGTCAACGTCCTCAACCTGAATATGTACGTCGTCGGCGGCGGAGTCGTCAGCGCGTGGGACGCTTTTGCGCCGAGCATGTTTGCGGAAGTGCGCGAGCGCTCGATCGTCTACGTGGCGACCGCGCCTTCCGATCCTCTGGCCGCCGCAAAATCAGGGTCGGGCACGCGGCGCCAGACGATCATCACGCGCGCCATTCTGGGAAGTGATGCGGGCCTGTACGGCGGCGCCAGGCTTCCCGCGGAGTAGCCGGATCCGCGGCCGACTCTATCCTCCGCGCGCGAGCTTGCGCGCCGCATTCAGAAAAAACTGGTTCTGCTCCGCCGTGCCAATACTGACGCGGATACAGGAGGGCGCGCCCCAGGCTCGCAGCGGACGGACGCTGACGCCTTCTTCGCGCAAATGTCTTGCGACGGCCACGGCCTCTCCGCCCACGTCACAGTAAACAAAATTTGCCGCAGTCGGAACCACGCGATATCCCAGTTCCGATAATCCTTCCTCCAGAACTTGGGCCTGCGCCGCATTATTCGTGACCGCGCGTCCGATGTGATTCTGATCGTCAAGCGCGGCCAGGGCCGCGGCCTGCGCCACCGACGAGACCGAGAACGTGTTCCGCATGCGGGCGCAGTAGGCCAGTAATTCCGCCGGCCCCAGGCCATACCCGATGCGCAGCCCGGCCAGTCCGTGCACCTTGGAAAAAGTCCGCAGCACGACCACGCTGGCGCCCTGCCGCACATAATCGAGCGATCGGGTATATTCCATCTTGCGCCGCGCGGCGTAATGCAGCGCAAACTCGTGATAGGCCTCGTCGAGAACCACGACCACATGGCCTGGAACTTGGCCCAGAAACTTGCCGACCACATCGGCTCCGATCATCGTCCCGGTGGGATTGTTGGGATTGGCCAGGAAGACAATGCGCGTGTCCTCGCTAATCGCTGCGAGAATCGCTTCGAGATCGAGCGCGTCATCGCGCATCGGCGTCTCGATCAACCGCGCTCCGGCTGCGTGCACGGCCATCGCGTACACAATGAACGAGCGCTCGCTGGTCACCGCGTTCAGGCCCGGCGCCAGCATCGTCTGGCACAACAGGCTGAGCAAGGCAGTCGAGCCTGCCGTGACCAGAACCTGCTCGGGGGCGACCGCGTGACATCCCGCCAGCTTGCGGCGAAGCTCGCCGCAGTCATCGTCAGGATACGAATGTGAGGAAGCCAGCGCCACCCGCATCGCGTCCATCGCGCGCGGCGACGGGCCGAATGGATTCTCGTTGGAATCGAGCTTGATGAGGCGTTGCGAGAGCCCCAGGGCGCCGGGCCGCGGCCATACGCTCGGTTGCTGTCCACCCATATCCCGGGCGGGCTTCGATACCAGATCAAAGAATCGGCTCATGCTCGTTGCCCATCATGACTCGACTCATCACGACACGGCACATCATGACACGGATGGCTTGCTGCTGGCCACGCGCGCCCCGCAGGCGGATTTCAGCCGTTCCACTTCCTGGAGCGTGAGTGGCCGGAATTTTCCGGGAGGAACATCCAGCGTGAGCGGTCCGTAACGAACGCGTTTGATTTTCTCCACGTGATGCCCCACGGCTTCGAACATGCGGCGAATCTGGCGATTGCGCCCCTCGACCAGCGTGATTTCGTACCACGGATTGGCCGCTTCCTTCACCACGCGCACTCCCGCGGGCCCGGTCCTGACGCGCTTGCCGTCGTCGGTGGCGATGGAAACGCCCGCCCGCAGCCTGGCAATCGCCTCTTCATTCGGCGTCCCCGCTACTTTGACGACATAGGTTTTGGCCACATGCGACGCGGCTTTCATCAGACGATGCGCCAGTTCGCCGTCGTTGGTGAGCAGCAGCAGGCCTTCGCTGGCGTAGTCCAGCCGCCCTACGGGATACACGCGGCCCTTCACGCCGCGCATCAGGTCCATGACGGTGGGGCGTTTCTCCGGATCGCTCATCGTCGTGACGTAGCCTTTGGGCTTGTTGAGCAGGATGTAGACGTGCCGCTGCGGTCCGTGCAGCAGCTTCCCGTTGACGCGAACGTGATCGGACTCCGGGTCGGCCTTGCTACCCAGTTCCGTGACCACCTGCCCGTTCACCTGCACGTGGCCGGACGTGATCAGTTCCTCGGCCTTGCGGCGGGAGGCAATGCCGGCTGCGGCAATGATTTTTTGCAGGCGCTCAAGAGGCATGATGAATTGAACTTCGCGAGAAAAGCTGTCTTGAAAGGGCCCGGCTTCAGCCAGGCCGTAACGGGCCCAAGAATCTGTCGGGCTTTAGCCCCTGAGGTGCCGATTCCTCAGCCAGCCTTCTCCTCTTGGGGCATGCCGGTCGCGGTATCCTTCTCCGCATTTGCCTCCCGGTTCTCCGTGGGCAGTTCAACCTCTGACGGAGTCGGCGCGTCCGCCGGAAGCAACTCCGCCTGGAACGATTCCGCCACCAGCTTTTCGAACTCCTCCATGCTGGGCAGCTCGCTGACATCCTTCAGCCCGAAGCGCATCAGGAATTCCCTGGTCGTCTTGTAGAGGATCGGCCGCCCAATGACCTGCTTCCGTCCCGCCGTGGTAATCAACTTGCGATCGAGCAGA
>Ga0209517_10008035_pt1 | contig 12448 bp, 8 predicted proteins | sample PeaSoiMetSII2010_FD_187695 | JGI IMG/M metagenome (GOLD analysis project Ga0209517, IMG submission 187695) | Peat soil microbial communities from Weissenstadt, Germany - SII-2010 (SPAdes) (version 2) | ecosystem: Environmental > Terrestrial > Soil > Wetlands > Peat | place: Germany: Weissenstadt...
CGTGGTCCTCGGCGCCGAAGTGAAACTGAATCGGGCATTTCACCGCGTCCGCCTCGCCGAGAAAGCCGTCGATTCCGCCGCCGTAATAGCACGCCGCCGCGGCGACGCCGAAGCGCGCAGCGGTCAGATAAGCGATAAACCCGCCGAAGCAGTATCCGACTGCGGCGATTTTCCCGTTGCATCCGGGCGCCGCTTTCAGCGCCTCGATCGTCGCCCCGACGTCGCTCATTCCCAGCTTCAGATCGAATTTGCCCCGTAACTCGCGCGCCTTCTGCATGCCCTCGGGGGTGTAGTCGAGCTGCAAATCCGGCTCGACCCGCCAGAACATGTCAGGCGCCAGCGCGACGTACCCATTGGCGGCGTACTCCTCAACCACGTCGCGGATATGAGCGTTGACGCCAAAAATTTCCTGAATGATCACTACGCCGGGAGCAGCCCCGCCCTTGGGCGCAGCCAGGTAGCCATTGAACTTTCCGCCATCTGCGGCTGCGATCGGGATCATCTTGCCATTACTCATCGAGAAAACTCCTTGTTACTCACTGCTCTGGTCATTGAGCCTGAGGGAAAATCGCTCCGCGTAGGTTCCTCGCTACGCATCGCCCCCGGCGCATGACTCCGCTCGGAATGACAAAATTCGAGTCCGCGCTCCCGACCTGTCATCCCGAGCCGAGCGAGGGATCTACGCGGAGCGATTCTCTTTTCCGTAAGTTGCTCGAAATTGTCAAGGGGGCCGGCTCCCTCGGAAGCGCGAGAGGGCCGACCCGGCTCACGCTTTGAGCAGTCCCGTGAGAGCGGCGGCCAGGAGCGAGAAGGAAACCCACCAGACGACGTAGTAAAGCACGAATGCAAAACTGTAGAGCCGGTCTCGCGGCCTTTTTTCCTGGAGTCTCCAGTGCGACCTTTGATGCAGATCGATGCCGGGTAAGAGGCTATCCAGATCATATAGCAAAGGTTTAAAGGCGGGATATCCCGGAGGCAGGGATGACGGGTTCGCTTGATGAGAGACGAACGCTCCTTTTTCTGTAGGCACCATCATGCCGCTACAATTCGCCCCCCAAAGCAACAGCCATCCCGAGGTAAAAGCAAAAACCAGCCCGAAGAAAGCCCTCCAAGGCTTCAGGCCATACCCGATGGTGAGGTCCAGGAACCAGTCTCCAAACCAGCTCCAGAACCCCAAATCGGCACGCAACTTCTCTCGCCGCGCGATTTCTACCTCGCGCGCTTCCCGCTCATGCCCCATGTCCCTGAGCACCGCGGCGAGTTGCTCGTAGGGTTGCGGATGGAAGCTGGGCTGGAGGCTGAGCCAGTAGAGCCGGCCTTTGTGTTTGCCGCTGTTGTCCCTCCGATCCAGCGCCCGCCAAGGCGTGGTGTCGCCAGCCAGGCGCTCATACACAAACCCGTCCAGCACCAGTTTCCCGGCGTTTGGCCAACTTTTCTCGTCGTCAACCAACTCGCCGACTTGGGCGTACATCAGGTCAACTGTGCCCGCCGGACGCGTGGCGAGGTCGGAGAGGAAGAGAGTGGTGGCAACGCTGGCGCGCTCGAGGCTCAGAGCAACCCCGTCGGGATTGCTGAACGTTCCGCCTGAGCAGCTGAGCATCTTGGCGATTTTAGCGTCCACAAACCGCACTTCGCCCGTGGCCTGGACGCCGTTAAGGAACACGCTGCCGTCCACGATGGCACCGTCCGCGTACAGCGCGTAGCCTTTCGCGTTCTCAAGCCGACCGCCAATGCAGGCGAGGTCTCCACCGATTTTGGCGCCTATAAGCCGTACCTCGCCCGTAGCGTGGGAACTGTCCAGAAAAACGTCGCCGCGCGCTTGGAGTCGGTCGGCCTGGATTCCGGCGACGCGGCTCCTCGCAAGACTGACCGTGAGGGCGCTTGCGTCGCGCAGCGTTATCGGTTCCGCAATGAAGCAATTCCAGAGCACAAGTGGATGCGGTATCTCAGCGCCATCGAAGTCGAGCACGCCTGTAATCTTCGCGCTCGCGACCTTGAGGCCTTTGGCGTGAACGTCCGTGCTCTTGCTTGTGGCAAGCGCGTAGATGACCTCGGCGCGAATCGTGCGCTCCGGTCCCCAGTCCGCACCCTTGTCGGGATTGTCGAGTTCCGCGGTGCCCACGCTGTAGTCGGCAAGCTCCCCCTTCCTCGCCGCAGCGACCAGTTTGCTCTCCGCGGGTGTCAGAGGATCCGGAAGGCGAAGGGGCAATTCCGTGCTGGGCTCGGCCATTACCGCTGTCGCGAGCAGTCCGGAAAGCACCGCACCGATGCACAGCCGCGCCAACGCTCGCCCCAGCGCGCGCGCAACATGCTGATTCAACCGTGGCATACACACTTTCCCCTTCTCGGAAGTGGCGCGATTATCGCCTAGTGTGAGCTAGTCTGCCTGCTCGAATGATAATCGGCGATCAACTGGCTATATATGCCGTAGTTAGCCGACTGGACCGAATCTACGAAGTCGCCGTAGTTGGCTTTCTCGCCGCCGGTTGGATGGCCCCAGCGATCGGTGCCTTTCGCGATTATCGCTTCGCGACCGTCGTAGGTATTGTCGTTCGGCGTCAGCAGGCCCCAGTTGGTCTTCTGGGTTATCATGTCGTACATCCCCCACCATTCGATACCCACGATATGATAAGTCCCGTTGGCGTCGGCCGCATTGAGGAACGTGTTTACCATGTTCTGATAGCCCGCGCCGCGCGCCTGCTGAGTGGTGAAGGCGGCTGTCCCCGAGCCTCCCGGATATGCCGACATGTAGGAGTCGGCTTGCGCGATGAAGCCCTGCCAGTTGACCCACGGTTTGTCGCCGCCGTACTGGGCGGTGAAGTTGATTCGGGCCTGCGCGTCCGTGCAGTTCGAACAGAGATACGGCGGCACCGATTCGAGCGTGAAGATGTCCACGTACTTGGCGGCTTCGGTGAGCACTTCACGGCGCGGCGGCGCGCCCCATCCGCCAATTTCCTGGGTCAGCAGATAGCCCGGCGCATAGAGGTTGTACTGCGTTTTCTGCGCGCCGAAGTATTGATCCAGCCAGTACGAGAAAAAGCCGCTCATATCGGCCTGCATCGCAGCGGTCTCGCCGGTCAGATTGATCGAATCGGTGCCGACCCAACAGCCGTGGAATCGGAGCCGCGACGGACAGGATCCGTCTTCGTCCAGCAGGCCGTGGCCGGCGCCGAAGTCTGCGTAAGTGCCAAGTTGGATCGCCGCCGTCCCGCCGCGATCGGTGGTGCCGAAGGTCGTGTAGTTGGAGCCCCACGCGGCATTCAGCGCTGCGATCTTGCCACCATACTCCTTGCTGAAGTAGGCGCTCATCGCCAGCTTGCTGAATACCGTCTTGTTACTGTAGTTGACGTGCAGGCTGTGATTGGCCTCCTGCATCGGGTTCGTCACCAGCACCAGCCAGGCAGTCTGCGGCATCGCGTGACCGGCATCCAATTGTCCGCTGTATACGTCATCGACGGTCTCGAAATCGGGGCCCGCGCGGATACCCATCGTGTCGTCGGATTCATCCATGTCAAAGCCGAGGAAATAGTCATTGTGCAGGCCCATCGCCACGCCGTTCGCCCAGTCGTGCTGAAGCGAGCCACCGAGCCCGAGGCCGAAGTTGGGATCGAACGCATCGATGATATGCGAACGATAACCGGTGTAGATATTACTTTTGACTCCATTGAGTATATCTTTCACCGGCGCTTTCGCGTAGTTCCCCGCGTTGGTCAGGCTGTAGAGGCTCGGGTTCTCGTAATACAGGAACGGCATCTTATCCGGCATCGTGCCGTCGGACGTGTTCCAGTTCGCGCGCATGCCCGGCCAGGCGTACTCCGATGAGTATTCGCTCAGCGTGTTGAAGCCCCAGAGTTCGAGCCGCCGCACCGATTGCAGGCCCCAGTTGGCCTGCCAGTCCCGATTGATCCCGGCCGCATATTTGCGCTTGACCTTGTCGGTCAAGGTCGCGGAGTCGGTCCAGGTCACGTCGTAGACTCCCCGCAGGAAAAACGCGTTGCCGGCCGGATCGCATAGCCACCACCGATTCCCGATCTTCTGGGTATAGAAATGCGCCTTCGGCCCGGCCGGACACTGGATCGCAATCGTGCCCCCGTACGCGTCCAGGCCGGATTCGCCGGCAGCGCTCGACGTCGCCGTGGCGATCGGACTCGGCGTCGGCGTGGGACCCGACCACGAGGGTGTGCAGCCGACCGCGGCCAGGCATGCGAGCAGCGGGAGCGCCAGCGTCGATCGTACAGGTATCACTGGATCACCTTTTATCAGATGACCAATGAAATGAGCCAATCGCGGGATCGGCGCCGCGACCGCGATGATTTCCGGCTTGGCCGTCCTTCTAACGACTCGTAACGGTGGTATCATAACTCATGCTCGATCGAGTTGGGCGGGGCCGTTCTCATGGACGGCAGGAAACTGAGTCACCATGCAGGCGTTGATTCTCGCCGCCGGGATGGGCCGGCGGCTCGGCGGTCTCACCCGTGACAAGACCAAGGCGATGGTCGAGGTCAATGGTAAGACCCTGATCGCCCGGATGCTCGAAGGTATCGGCGCGGCCGGAATTCGCAGGACCATCATTGTAACCGGCCACGGCGCCGCGGGCCTGCGCGCCTTTGTCGAGAAGATCCGCGGCGACCTCGAGGTCATTTTCGTCGACAACCCGCTCTACGAAACCACCAACAATATCTACTCACTGTGGCTTGCGCGCGATCATCTCGAAGCCGATGACACGTTGCTGCTCGAGAGCGACCTGATCTTCGAGCCCGAAATTCTTCGCGAGGTCGTGGACAGCCCGGCGCGTAATCTTGCCGTGGTGGCCAGGTTCGAGCCCTGGATGGACGGTACGGTCGCGATCCTGGACGCGGACGAAAATATCGTGGACATCGTGCCCAAGGGCTTGTTCAAATGGGCCGCGGCCGATAACTATTTCAAGACGGTAAATATCTACAAGTTCTCCAGCGACTTCTCGAAGCGTTTCTACCTCCCGTTTCTCAATGCCTATATCACTTCGTTCGGGCGCTCGAAATACTACGAGCAGGCGCTCACGGTAATCACTTACCTTAGCAAGACCGAGCTCAAAGCTTACCCGTTGAGAGGGCGAAAGTGGTATGAGATTGACGACGCCAACGATCTGGCGATCGCCGAGACCTTGTTCGCCGATCGCAGCCAGCGCCTGGTTCAGTATCAAAAGCGTTTCGGTGGCTATTGGCGTTTCCCGGGGCTGCGGGACTTCTGCTACCTGGTCAATCCTTATTTCCCCAGCCGGCAGATGATTGACGAGATCGATCGGAGCCTGCGCGTGCTGCTGACCTCATATCCTTCGGGTCTCGACGTGCAAAACGCACTGGCCGCCCGGCTGTTCGATTGCGATCCCGCTCAGATTCTGGTCGGCAACGGCGCCTCCGAGCTGATTCGTGCGATGCTAGGCTGCGTCGAAGGTGAAATCGGCGTGGTCCTGCCGGCGTTCGAAGAGTACGCGCGCCCGGGACCCGGCGGGCCGCAGGTGCGGCTGCTTAGAACCAACGGCCCCGACTTCCGCTACGGCGTGGCCGAGCTCAAGAAATTCGCCGAGGGACTGAGTATGTTGGTGATTGTCAATCCGGACAATCCCACCGGACACTTGATAGGCCGGCGCGACCTGCTCGCGCTTGTCGAGCATCTCGACCGGAAGGGCACGCGAATGCTGCTCGACGAGTCGTTCGTGGATTTCGCCGATGAAAGCGCGGGCGGCTCGATGCTGACCCAGGACGTTCTGGCGCGCTTCCCGCGGCTCGCGGTTATCAGGAGCATCAGCAAGAGCTACGGTATTCCCGGCTTGAGGCTCGGCGTGCTGGGATCCGCCGATCGCAAGCTGATTCACGCCATCAGGAGCGCCCTGCCGGTCTGGAATATCAATTCGCTGGGCGAGTTTTTTCTCCAGATAATGGGTAAGTACAAGGATGACTACACACAGGCTTGCCGGCTGCTGCGTGAGGAGCGCGCGAGATTCTCACAAGCGCTTGCCCGTGTGAGCTTCCTGAGAGTAATCAATTCCGAAGCGAACTATTTCCTGTGCGAAGTCGGAAGCGGGCTGACGGCTACCGCGCTTGCGCGGCAACTGCTCGATCGTCATGAGGTGCTGATCAAGGATTGCACCGGAAAGCGCGGACTCGAAGACGGCGAATACGTCCGGATCGCGGTCCGCGACAGCGCCGACAATGACTTTTTGATCTCGGCGGTGGAGAGCGTGCGTGTCTAGCGGATTGGCGAACGAGCGTAGCGGCGAAACGCCGAGCGAGGCGCCGCCGGCCACGCCGGCGCCGCTCACGCTTGAAGAGCTGCGGCGAATCGCGCAGCCTCCCGAATACAGCCCGAGCCGCGTGGATCACCTCTACCGGCCGTTCTCCATCTACCTCTCGATACCACTGGCCAGGCGCGGCGCGACGCCGAACGGAATCACCGTGGGATGGATTCTGATCGGTCTCTGTGGGGCGGTCTGTCTGGTTTCATCGCTATGGATCGTGCGGATCGCCGGAGCGCTGCTGCTCGAATTTTCCTACCTGCTCGATTTCGTCGACGGCGAGGTGGCGCGGCTCAACAAACGCAGCTCGACGGTCGGGACGTTTCTCGATCTGATGGGCCACGGACTGATCAAGACCGCGCTGCCGCTGGCTGCGGGAGCGTCCGCGTTTATGCAGACCGGTTCGCACTTCATGCTGCTGGCGGGGGCCGTCGGCGCCGTAACAATCGGGGTCGGCGACGCGCTGCGTTTTCATGCCGCTTGCGCCTCGGGGCGGCTCGGCGCGGCCGATCTCGACCGTGTCGCCCATGCCCATCGGAGCCTGCGGGAACTCCCGCTCGCCCGGCTCGCGGGCAACCTGTTCGAGCATGGCTTTGAGTCGCCGGGACTTTTCGGTCTCGCGCTCCTGGCGGCCCTGTCCGATCGGCTCGCACTACTCACTATCTATTGGATGATCGCGGGACCGATCTGGATGTGTCTGCGGGCGATTGACTACTCGCGGCGCCTGCGGGTTCTCGACGGTATGCCGGCGCCCGATCGCACCTCGGCCTCTGCCGCGGCTCCCGAGTGAGTACTCAGGGCCGGGCGTCCGATCGCCTCGTTCGACGAAGCTTTCTATGGAGAGCTTGACCGAATTCGGTCTAAGGCAGGGGGCTAGTCAGTAACCGGGTGGGCAATCACTGAGGAAGACTGATTCGAGCGGCGATCAAGTCCGTTCCGCAACCGAAATCGAGACCGGCCTGGGGGGACGACTGACGCTATCCGCAGCCACGGTCTTGGTCTCGGCCGCGCGGCCGTTTCCGTTCACTTTGCTGATCGCCTTCCGCGCGACCATCCGCACGCCGGCCCATGCGGTCCGGGTAATGACGGGCGGTTCGAGCAGCGACGACACGGGCTTGATCAGTCGCATCACCTCGCTGAGCCTGAGCCTCACGCCGGGTTTTGAGGCTGCCATGCTGAGCGCATCCATGTAGCGGTTGAAAAGCCTGATCGACATCGTGCGTTCACCGTCGGTGAACGGGAAGCGCAAGTCGGCCCCGGCGGCGATTCGGAATGGATTGCTTTGAAAGCGCGCCTGCGCCGCGAAGAATCGCCGCGGCAGCTCCGGATTCGCCGGTCCGCCCTGACCGAGAAGTTCGTGCAGAATCGAGGCTGACACCGCGGCGACAGTCATGCCCTGTGCCGCCAGCGGATTGAGGCGGCAAACCGAATCGCCCAGCGCGATGAAGCCGTCAAGCGGGTCCTTCCAGCGCTCGTAATGGCGCCGCTGGTTGATTGCGACGGCGCCGTAGACCGGCGAAATCGGCTCCATCAGTTGCACCATCTCGTGCACCAGCGGCGTGCGCAAGTTCGCGAGGTGAGCGTTGAACTCGTTTTCATCGCGCGGGAGCTGCTGGCCGAAGGTCTGAATGCTCAAATGCCAAAGCTCGCCTTCGAGTTTGCCGAAGTACAGCGAGGTGGCATCGGGATGCCGGCGAGAATAGGTGCGCGGAATCTGGATGCCTTTCCACCACCAATCCGACGGCCACCTGGCGGTCGGCGCGTTGTAAAACCGGGACGCATAGCCGCCATGTGGATCGACGATCGTTTCGCCCGGCGGTTCTATTCCCGCCTCACGCAGCCATTGCGGGGTTTTCGTGCCCATGCCGGACGCATCGACCACCAGGTCCGCCTCGACCGTGAACTCGCCGCCGCCGCTGCGTGGGCGAGCTCTTACGCCGGTGCATCGATGCCGGCTCCCTCCGGCGATTTCGAGACCGGTCACGGAGGTGTTCTCGAGCAACTCGGCCTTCGATAGTCGGCGAAAGAGATCGCGCACCACCGATTCGACCAGCGCGCGGCTGGCCGCGAAATTGAGCAGACCCGTCCGGTAATAACCGGCCCAACCCTCGGGGCGGAACGAAACGGTTTCCAGAGCCGGCTCGTAGAGCATCGCACCCCGCTCCAGGCAGGTTTGCTTAAAGCCCGGGAACAGGCGCTCGAGCTCGATAATTCCGCGCGTCAACAGTGAATGGTAGTGACGGCCTTGCGGAACGCCGGCGCGATTCGCGATCTCGGTTGGATACTGGTCGCGCTCGATCACCGTGACGCGATCGAAGAACTCGCCGAGCACCCGGCCGGCGCAGAGACCGGCCATGCTTCCGCCGATTACTACAGCGCGCGCCATCGTCGTGCTATTTTCGCGAAGCTCCTCACGCTTTGGGGGCGAGAGAGTATCGCCGCCCGGCGGCGATCCCGTCGCGGATGAGCGCCTCCAGCAGCGGCGGATCGTCCCACGGCACGTCATGCCAGGCGCGCAGCAGCCACTCGCTCGACGGATCCCTGATCCACTCCTGAGGGAAGAGCGCGACGACGCGCTCGCCCTGGGTCGCGAGCGGCTGCGAACCCGCGCGCAGATTTCCCGCGAGCGCGTCGTGGAGCGCGCGGCACAAATCTGCGCCGACCAGACCGCCCAGATGGGAGGTTGGAGCGGGGCGCGGGTTGAACTCGCAAAGATAGGCATGGCTGGTGCCCTCTTCGATCATGAATTCAACCTCGCCGATACCGGTAAATCCGATCGCGCCGACCAGGCGCGCGGCCGCTTGCTCCATCTCCTGATTGCGGGCGAACCGGACCACGCTGCTCGGCCCGTTGTCCCATCTGACCTCGAGCTTGGTGGCCGTGAAGCTCGCCAGCAGCCGGCCCTCGAGCGCCGCCACTCCGCACAGCCCGGCAGCGCCGCGGATGAACTTGTGAGCCGTTATCCTGGCTTCATCCTTGAGGAACTCCGGACGCGATCCGTTCTCGGCCAGGCTCACGGGTGATTCCGCTTCCGGCCCGAGGCTCTGCAAGCGGGCGAGTGCCGCGCCTGCCTCGCCGCGATCGCGACAGACCGCGACTCCGTCGCCACCGCTGGTAAAGTCACGCTTCAACACTATCGGGTAGCCGATGCGCCCGGCGAAGCGATCGATCTCATCGATCGTAGAGACTGGCGCCGGGCACGGCTGCCGAACTCCTATCCGATGGGCCAACTCGTAGAGCGCGCTCTTGCGATTGGCTGCGTCGTAAAAGTCCGGCGGGCCGAAGGAGAATCGGAGCTGGGCCAACACATCGGAGGGGAGACCCGGCGCGCCCGCTCTAGCCTGTTCTGAAACGCGAACCAGATGGTTCAGGAAGCGGCGCGCCAGCTCGTCTCCGCAGATCAACAAAGTGCGCTCGGGACGCCGCATCGCCGCAACCAGCGACTCGACGACCCGGGCAGAGCTGAGCCGCGTCTCGAGATTGCGCCGGACTCCGGAACCCGGGTCTCGAGTCGCCATCTCCACCAATCCGGGAGCGACCTTGCGCAGTCCACGCCCCACCGATTTGATGACTCCGCGAGCCGCTCCTTGCGGAAAGGTCAGCACTTCGTCTACATAGCGTGTCTTGCAGAGCCAGTTGCCTGGAGAGCACAACGCCGCAACCTTGAACCCGGCTTGGTGCAGCGATTTGGCCAATCGAGGCGTCGGCCGCCAGTTCTCGAGCATCAGGATCAAAACGCGGAGTTCGCCGCCGGACGAGGCGGCCGCGTTATCGGTGCGAGTTCGAGGTTCCCGGTCGTGCCCTATGCTGTTGTTGCTACTCATCCACGAGTCTCAGAAGTCGGCATCTTTATTCAGTCCATCGTGTCCGTTCCGATCTGCCGGCCGCGCAAGCTCTGCCGGCTGGGCAAGCCACGATCGGACGTTCAGCATCGACCTGAGCGGGCTTGGAGCCGGCAGGTCCACGTCGTCCACCCGGTGCCCTCCCATCCCACCGCGACCGAAGCGCTCGTGCAGGCGATCCCAGAGCGGTTGTGCGTACTCGGCGAGCCTGAAAGCCCGGTAATGCATCGGCCGGAATACCAGGTCGTAATAGCCAGTGAGATAGTTGAGTGAGGCCCTTAAACCGCGTTTATATTCGTAAACTCCGTAACTTGGATCCTTCCGTTCGGGCGGGAATCGCCGGACACTTCCGCCGAGATTCAGAACCTCGCAGCCCTGCGCCTTCGCCCACCGAATGGCTTCCCAGTCTAGCGCGGGTCCGGGGCGAAAGCTGCGAGCCGCGGCGCTGCGGTCGAGCGCGAGATGGAGCGAATGCGCAGTGCGGCCGAAACGAACCGCCGACGCGGCCGCAAGGTCTCTTCCCTGATGGCTGACGATCCAGATCGCGCCTTTGGCCGGCGACGCGTAATACTCGCGATGCTCGCGAAGCAGCCAGTCCAATGACGCACCTCTATATCCCTTCTGTTCTTCGCGTCTGGTCATCAGCTGCGAAAGACGCCTGACGGCTTCAACCGAGTTGTAAACCTCGACAACCGCGCCGCGCCGGAGAGCCATATCGAGTGACTGGCGCATCCGTTTGCGCATCTGGCTCCTAAGCTGCTCCTCGGTCGGACGCAGATCGAGGGTCTGGATGATGCGCGGCATGTTCCACCGCGTGCGATCGTCAGCGAGATGGACGAATCCATGGCGAAGCAGGGCCGCGGGCACTCCGCCGTCTGCCGCTTCCACCCCCGGACTTGCCCGCATCAACACGGCGTCGGTCTGTGCGGCGACCCGGTTGACTACTTCGAGCAGGCCGCGCCAGGCGCCGCCGTCGCGCCAGTCGAGCAGCGGGCCGCGCGGCGCGTAGAGCACGAATTCACCCAACCGGCGCACTTTTTTCGCCAGCAGCTGGACTGCGGCGATGCAGCGGTCGCCGCGCAGGACCGCGAACCGATATGGCGTCCATCCCGAACCACGCCGGATCTCTCCCCACTCGAAGCCCTGGCGCAGATCGCAGTTGGGCAGCGTCAGGACCAGGCTGTTCCAGCGTTCGGCCTCCGCAATCTCGATTGTATTGATCGCAGCCAATTTTTGTTCCCCCGCGCCTGGCACCGGCGATTCCCGGCGCTCTACTCCGTTTGACTCGTTCTGCTACTTTCAGCTATAAAAATAAACTAATGGATGGGCTGACCCGTGGCGCGCCGGTCGATCGCGTCCGTCCTTCGACAGGACGGAGCACGCCGACGCCGGAATCTTTGCCGATCGCCGCCGCACCGGCGGTGCATCGGCACGATCTTTTGGTCTTGTCACCAGTCTGCCCCGCGCGTAACGCTGCCACTGTGCGTCACATTGTATGCCAGATTGTATGGATGGCGCGTCTGGCCGCGACCTTCGCAATCGCGAACCTGACCGCCAACTTCGCACCACCGAACGTATGGGCATTGGGCAGGCCGACACCGGCCCCAAGACCGACTGCAGCGCCGACCCCGCAACCGACGCCGGCCCCGAGCCGCGCGCCAATCGCCGCGCGGACTGCGGCGCCCGCGCCCAGCTCGATCGCGCCATCTGGCAACGGGTCTGTGGGATCTCCTCCATCACCGATCAACAGCACGACTTCGACGGTCGCCCTCGCGTCCACGCTCACGATCAAAACGCCGGCCCGACTGACTCCGGGCTCGTCGGTCATGATCGCATCGGTCACCGCCCAGATTGGCAGCAGAGGGCCTGCGGTGTCGATCGCGCCGCCGAACGGATGGACCCTGTTTGCGCATCAGTCCAACGGGCTGCCGGCGACGTGGGCCTACTGCGAGGTCTGGTGGTACTGGAAGGTCTATCAAAACAGCGATCCGCCCGCTTTCACCTGGAATTTCAACAGCACCGGTCCTGACTTCTCGGGCGCGATCACCGGATGGGCCAACGTCAACACCGCCAGTCCAATCGACGTATCAGCGACCGCTTACACTCCCTATCCGCCGTCGGAGGTTTATGCCGGGGCGCCTTCAGTCACGCCGAATTTCTCCGGCGGAACGCTGGTGCTGACCTTTGCCTGGTCGGACGATTCGGGCCCCGTAACCAGCGCCAACCGGGGACTGTCCGCGCTTCATAGGCAGATAGACGATATCGATGGGCAAACCCTGGACGATTTCTACCAGCCATCGCCGGTGAGCCAAGGCGTAGCGACCAGCGCCGG
>Ga0209517_10008036_pt1 | contig 12448 bp, 13 predicted proteins | sample PeaSoiMetSII2010_FD_187695 | JGI IMG/M metagenome (GOLD analysis project Ga0209517, IMG submission 187695) | Peat soil microbial communities from Weissenstadt, Germany - SII-2010 (SPAdes) (version 2) | ecosystem: Environmental > Terrestrial > Soil > Wetlands > Peat | place: Germany...
ATCGGCAGCAATCCAATGGCCTGAGCGGTGCCGACGGCGCGCGATCCGTTCGTCCTCGACTTCGCGCCCTGCGCAACTCTGCCGACCTATGTGCGCTACACGCAGCGCTATGGCGGATGCCTTCCCGAAGGTGTCGCTCACGATGCGGAAGGACAGCCCACGACCGATCCGTTCAAGGTGACAAACGGCGCGGGCCACAAGGGTGCCATTGGCGCGATAGCGCCCTTGGGCAACAAGGGCTACGGGATGCTCCTCATGATCGATTTCCTCTCCGGTGCCCTCGTCGGCGCCGACATGGGCATGGCGCATGTAAACAAGACGGGATCGAGGAAGGGCCATCTCTTCATCGCGATCGACCCGGAGATCTTCGGTGATGGCGAGACATTCAAACGCTCGGTGAGCGCCAGGATCGACGAGATCAAGCGCTCGAAGCCGGCGCCGGGTACGAGCGAGATCCGCGTGCCGGGCGAAGGCAGCTATGCCCGGCGCGCGAAGCAGCTTGCCGCGGGCGAGGTTGAGATCGACGGCATTTGCTGGGAGGACGGTCTGAAGATGGGTCGGACGCTCGGGGTCGAGCTGCCCGTACTCTCCTAGAGCCGGATTCATCTCGGCCGAATCGGCTAAGAGGCGCCAAGGACGCTTGTGCGTCTCGCTCATGCGTCCCACGCTCTCGATCGCGGAGCGCCCCCTCATCTCGTGCAAACGACGCTCGGCCATGCGAGCCTGAGCACCACGAGCCGGTACTTGCACGCGCGGCCAGGGGATAGTTCGGCGCGGTACTTGGCGGTCTAGTCAGCTGAGAAGCCCGTGCGGTAACAGGTCCCACGTCCTGGCCGCCGAAGGTAATTCACGGGCGGAAATGCGCCCGACGCCGAGTGGGCACCGCGAAAGGTCGCGATGGCGGTGCCCAGCGTGCTACGCTGCGGTTGCTTAACCGTCGATTGGGGGATTCTCAACATGCTCGCCTACGTCATGGTTGGAAGCAACATTTTGAAGCGCTCCGCCAAATTCTACGACGCTGCGCTCGCGCCGCTCGGTCTCGTGCGGACGGGAGACAGTAACCGCTACTTTGGCTACGGTCCGAAGAGCGCGCCGCAGAAATCCCAGTTCTACGTGACCAAACCCTACGACAAGAAGCCAGCGACGTTCGGCAACGGCACGATGATATCTCTGGCGGCGAAGTCGCGGCGGGCGGTCGATGAGTTCCACGCGGCCGCGCTCGCGAGCGGTGGTACTGATGAAGGCAAGCCGGGACCCCGTCCGGCTGGCGGAAGCAACTATGCTGCCTACGTCCGCGACCCGGATGGCAACAAAATCTGTGCCTACTGCGCCAAGGCGAAGTAGGTCGGTCTTGACAGCCTCTTGCCCGTAATCGAGGCGGTCAGAACCGCGGGCGCTCGCACCCTTCGTCAGATAGCGGCAGCGCTCAACCCGAGGCCTGCGGACGGCGCGCGGTGGTTCTTGGCATCCGGCATCTGTCGCGCGGCTCTTGCGCCATGATCGGGGCTCTGCGGCGTCTCCGGCGCGGTGTGCCGCAGTTGCGGGTGAGCTGTTCGTAGGACGCGGCTCATAAGCGCGCGAAGCTCTGTCCGAGCGGTCCGGAGTCAGCTCCCAAGCGGACACGGCGCGAGGGTTTCCATGCTTCGCACTTTGGGCCGAGCCTGACCCAATTCGGAAATGCTGCGCCGACCGCAATTCAGCGCTCAACCAAGGCGGTATTGTCACCCTTGACCCATTCCATCCGCGGGGTTTGCAGCCCTTCCTCCACGTTTCCGGAAAGGATCGGTATGACCGCTTGACGCAACTCGGCTAAGCCGATCCGCTCGGTGCGGTCCGGTCATCGGGGTCGATCGAAAAGCCAATCGATGGGCGTCGTCGGCATCCGAGTTGGTGTGCCGGGATATTGGCTGACGCAGACTCGACCGAATCTGTATCGTGTGTTGCCCTGCTTCGTCTCGTTTCAAGAACAGAGGAAGCGCCAAGCTATGACACGTCCCCGTATCGGCCTCGCACTCGGAAGCGGCTCTGCCCGTGGATGGTCACACATCGGTATCATCGATTCATTGATCGAGGCCGGCATCGAGCCCGAAATCGTCTGCGGGACCTCGATCGGCGCGTTGGTCGGGGCGGCCTATGTGGCCGGACAACTGACCGAACTGCGGCGGTGGGCGGAGGCGGTGACTTGGCGGGAGATTGTCGGGCTGATGGATTTTCGGATTTCGGGCGGCGGATTGATCGAAGGCAAATTGGTGGTCGAATTCCTGCGCGGGCTCGGGATCGCTAGGTCAATCGAGAGCTATGCCAAGCTTTATGCAGCCGTAGCCACCGATCTCATTACCGGCCGCGAAATTTGGCTGCAGTCCGGCCCGATCCACGAGGCGGTGCGTGCGTCAATCGCGCTGCCCGGGATCTTCAGCCCGGCCAGGATTGGCGACAAATGGCTTCTGGACGGCGGCCTTGCCAATCCGGTCCCGGTCTCGGTCTGCCGTGCGCTTGGGGCGGAGGTGATTATCGCGGTCAATCTCAATGGCGACTGGTTGGGACGGCGGTTCGAAAGCGAGCCTGACACGACAGCAACGGCCGTGCCTGTGCCGAGCGAACTCCTCGGTCGGGTATTAAGCCAACTGCCGGCGGCGGTGCGCGAGCAGGCTGCGCAAATCGCCCCGCGACTGCTGCCGCGGGGATCGTCAGCTCCGGGATATTTCGATGTTCTCGCCAACTCCATCAACATTATGCAGGACCACATCACGCGCACCCGTCTCGCCGGCGAACCGCCACACGTGATGCTGGTTCCGCGACTGCGCGACATCGGTTTAATGGAGTTCAACCGGGCCAAAGAGGCGATTATGGAAGGTCGCACCTGCGTCGAAGAGGCGCTGCCGACGCTGCGGCGTTATTTGTAGAGGGCTACTCTTGGTTCTACACGTCACCTTTCTAATTCGAAGACATTTCCGCTGCTGGCACGAAGCTGCAGTCGCGAAAATTGGGACGAACTTCCGGTGCTGAAGCCAAAGCGGACCTGACGCACAGCGGTGCCGATTACTCCTGGTGGCACTTAGCGGCGGCGCCGGTCTCCGCTAAGTAAGTCTGCTTTCAGGATGAAGAGTTGACGTATGGCTTCGTCTCGAGGGTGCCAGCCGCCTAACGTCGGCGCGGATGGTCACGCTGAACTGTACCGTGAAACGAACGATCTCGAGATCGATGTGTTACGCGGGTATCGACCAAAACTCGTTGTTGACTACGACCTTCTCTACAGCATCCGCAGCCGCGGCGATGAGGCGCTCGCCCTTCTCGGCGCTCGCCGTCCGTGGATCGCCTATTGCGCCATGATGCGTGCGCGACTTGAAGGAGCGCCACCGGTGCACGGCCTCGCTCCCAACCACCTCGGCGACCTCGGGGCTCGTGGGTCCCACGGCCTCCGCCACACGGTCCATGTCGACGAGGTCGGGCACCAGCGCCAGCAGCATCGAGGTCTCTGCCTCGCAGGCATGGCGGACGTTCTTCTGCCGCTCCAAGATGCGTCCGAACGCCTCGCTGGCGAGCAGCCAATATGAGGTGGCGGCGATCGGCGCCTCGAGCTCGACCGCGAGCTCGTTCACCACAACGGTGAGCGCCGCGATGTTTCCGCCATGTCCATTGAGCAGCAGGATGCGACGAAATCCCTGGCGCGTGAGCGAGCGGCAGATGCACCGGAGCAGCGCCAGAAAAGTCGCGAAATCCAGCGACAGCGTCCCGCCCAGACTCATGTGATGCTCCGCTAGCCCGCTCCACACGGTGGGCGCCACTACGATCGGCGTTGTGACAGAAGCCTTGCGTGCGGCGCGCCGAGCGATCTCGCCCACCAGCAGCGCATCCACCTGCGTCGGCAGATGCGGCCCATGCTGCTCGGTCGAGCCCACCGGTACGATTACGACCGCGTCGCGCGCCGCCAACGCCTTGATGTCCGCGGCCTTGAGCCGAAACCATTCGATTTCCGTCATGCGTGCCTCCGTTTGCCGCCTTCGCGCTCCAGCAGCCGCTCGAGGAACGCGCGCGTGCGCGCCTCGGCCGGCTGGTCGAAAATCCGGTCGGGCGAGGAATGCTCGACGATGACGCCCTTGTCCATGAAGATCACCTCGTCGGCGACATCGCGGGCGAAGCCCATTTCATGGGTGACGACGAGCATGGTCATGCCCTGCTCGGCGAGCGCGCGCATCGTCTTCAGCACCTCGCCCACCAGCTCCGGATCGAGCGCCGAGGTCACCTCGTCGAACAGCATGACCCGAGGCTTCATGGCGAGGGCGCGCGCGATCGCGGCGCGCTGCTGCTGCCCGCCCGAAAGCCGCGTCGGAAACACGTCGCGCTTGTCTTCGAGGCCGACGCGCTTCAGCAGGTCGATCGCCATCGCCTCGGCCTCCGCCCGGTCCATGCCGAGCACGCGCCGCGGCGCCAGCGTGACGTTATCGAGCACCGAAAGGTGCGGGAACAGATTGTAGCTTTGGAACACCATGCCGACGTCGTGGCTCGAGCCGCTCGTCGCCTTGCCGGACCGATCGGCGTCCGGCTCCTCGGTACCTTCGGCCGAGAGCGCGCCGCCGATCAGGATCCGGCCGCGCTGGATGGGCTCGAGCCGGGCAAGGCAGCGCAATAGCGTGCTCTTTCCGGAGCCGCTCGGACCGATCACCACCATCACCTGTCCCGGGGACACGCTCAAGCTGACGCGGTCGAGCACGGTCTCCGCACCGTAGCGCTTCACGATGCCGTCAACGACGATGAGCGGCTCGGACATCCCCGATACCTTCAGGCGCGCGCCTTCGAGAGCCGGCGCTCGACGGCGGAAAATCCCAATGCCACGGGATAGGTCAGCACGAAATACGCGATGGCGACGACCGTGAGCGCCTCGGCCGGCCGAAACGTCTCGTTCGCGACGAGCTGGCCGACCCGGAGCAGCTCGGGGGTGCCGATCGCGGAGGCGAGCGCGGTGTCCTTGATCAGATAGATGATGGTCGTGCCGATCGGCGGCAGGACGTTTCGCACCGCCTGCGGCAGGATCACGAAGCGCAGGGTATCCACGAATCCCAGGCCCAGGACGCGCGCTGCCTGCCATTGGGTGCGATCGACGCCGGCGATGCCGGCCCGGAAGATCTCCGCGAGAAATGCCGCGATGTTGAGGCCGAGCGCCACCGCCGCCGCGCCGAAGGCGCCGAGGTCGAAGCCCAGCAGCAGCGGCAGCCCGTAATAGAGCCAGACGATCTGCACCAGCGGCGGGGTGGTGCGAAAGAACTCGATATAGGCGTAGGTCGGCCAGCTCAGGAGCCGGTAGGAAGAGCGGCGGGTGAGCGCCAGCACGAGCCCGAGCAGGACGCCCAGGCCCGCGCTGACGCATCCGAGCTCGACCGTGAGCAGCGCACCGGCGAGAAAGTCCGGCGCGTAGCTCAGGATCGGGCCGGCCTGGATCATGGCCTAGACCGGGTCGCCGGTCAGCCGGCGGCCTTGATCTGCTCGGGCGTCATGTACTGCTTGATGATCGCGTCGAGCTTGCCGGACTCGCGGATCTTCTTCATGAACGCGTCCACGTAGTCGCGCATCTTGGTATCGCCCTTCTTGTAGGCGTAGCCGACGTGGCAGGCCTTGATGTCGAGCGGCTTGTCGACGCCGGGGATGACGCTGAGCTTGTCGCCGTAGGCCGCGAGCGCCATGGTGATCTGGATCGGCGTGTCCATCACCACCGCGTCGGCGCGGCCGGCCGCCACCTCCTGGATCAGATCCGCGGACGTGGACTGGCCGAACTCCTTGAGGGTCGCCTTGGGCGCGCCTTCCTTGGCGACCGACTCCGACCAGGAGCCCGAGGGCACCGCGAACACCACCTCCGGCCGGTTGAAGGCGTCGACGGTATCGAGCCCTTTTGGATTGCCTTTGAGGGCCACGAAGACGGGCGCGATCGTGATGTAGCTCTCGCTGAAATCCACCACCTCCTTGCGAGCGTCGGTGATGCAGAGAGCCGGGACGATGTCCCATTTGTCCGCACCGATTCCGGCGACCGCGGTCGCCCACTCGGAATTGATGATGTTGAGCTTCACGCCGAGATCCGCGGCCATCAGCTTCATCACCTCGACATCGGCGCCGACGTACTCGCCGTTTGGCCGCGGCGAGATCAGCGGCCGGTAGAGCACGCCGGCCACGCGCAGCTCGCCGCGCTGCTTGATGCCATCGAGAGTGCTCTGGGCCTTTGCAGGTCCGACGAGCATCGACCCCAGTAAGGCCGCCGCGACGGTGGCGAAGACGAATGATTTGCGCATCGAACACTCCCTGTTTTTGCGGGCGGTCCCGCGGTTGATGGTCTCGGAACGGCTGCTAGTCGACATGAAATGCCAGGCTGGTGCGGCGCTCGAGGCTGCCCGACAGCAGGACGAGCGGCCATGTCAGGCCGAAATAGATGAGCGCGACGAGCGTCAGCACCTCGATGGGTCTGAAGGTCTGCGACGCAAGGATCATGCCGCGGTTCATGATCTCGGGAACGGCGATCACCGCGGCGAGCGACGATTGCTTCAGCAATCCTACGAGGGCATTGCAGCTCGGGGCCAGGATCACGCGAAACGTCTGCGGCAGCACGACCCACCGGAGCCTCTGCACCCAGGTGAGCCCGAGCACTTGGCTGGCGTCCCATTGGCCCCGCGGCACCGCGAGGATACCTCCGCGGAAGATCTCGCTCATGACCGCGCTGGTGCTGCAGGCGAGCGCGCCGGCTACCACCGTGAACGCATCGATGCGGATGTTCGCGATCACTGGAAGCGCGTAATACGCCCAGGCGATGTGCATGAGCGGCGGTGTGGTGCGGAAGAACTCGACCCAGCCGCGCGCGATCGAGCCGAGGACGCTGGGGCTCGCGATGCGGAGGGCGGCGATGGGAAGCGCCGCTACGGTTCCGACGATGAAGGCAACCGCGGTGATTCCCAGCGTCAGGGGTATGCCCAGCAGCAGCAGAGGAATGTCGCCGATGACCGTATCGAAGCGGAGCATCGGAGCGCGCTGACCTCCTCAGAGCCGACGTCCGCGAGCGCACTTCGGTGTGCTCATGGCCTGGCGCGTCTCTTTCGTCGCGGCGCCGCGATCTCCCGGCTGCGCGCCTCGATCTCCGCCAGCGCGATCGGACCCACCTCGAAATGCGCGGCGATCGCCCGATCGGCAGCGGCAAGATCCTGCGCGTCGACGGCGTCGTAGATCGCCTGGTGCGCCTCCCAGGTTAGGCGGCAATGCTCGTGGGTGAAGCGGTGCGCGACACCTTGCGTGTGCACCTCGAGCAATGGCGCCACCAGATCCTCCAATACGGCGTTCTGGGTTGAGTGCGCGAGCGCCAGGTGGAACTCGCGATTGAGGCTCTGGCTCTTCTCGTAGGTTTCGGGCAGCGGGTCCGCGCGCTCCAGGATCGCGCGCATTGCATCCAGGTTGGATTGAGTCGCGCGCTCCACGGCAAGGCGGATCACCTGGCCCTCGAGCAGCCGCCGGGTCTCCCAGAGATCGCGGATGCCGATCCGCTGCATCGCCAGCAGGAACAGCGCCGGGCTGTAGATCAAGGGCATCCAGCGGAACGGCCGGATCACGGTGCCGCTGCCGTGGCTGGCCTCGACCACATTGAGCGCCTCGAGACGCTGCATCGCCTCCCGGATCACCGCCAGGCCGACGCCCATGGATTCCGCGAGCTCGCGCTGCGCCGGCAGGCGATGGCCCGGCCGCAGGTCGCCGGCGGCGATGCGCTGCAGGATCGTCTGCGTGACCTGATCCGGCAGGCTCTGGATGGTCGGTTTCGGCCAAGTCTTGGTCATTGCGCCCTGGACATCCTCCGCGAACTCATAGAGAGTTCGGAACACTTGGTCAACGGAAGTCTGAGGCTCGATCATGAAGGTCACCAAGGTCCGCACGGTCCCGGTCTGGTGTCCGCGCCGCCGCGCCTTCGGCGGGATCACCCGGACCGCGCTCGGATCCGCGGCGGTTTCGGACTACACGATCGTGTTCGTCGACACGGATGTCGGCATCACCGGCATCGGTGAGGTCTCCAGCGTGTTCAAGCGCCGCGGCGCGCTGCTCCGCCACGACCTCGAGACGGCGCTGGTGCCCGCGGTGGTCGGTGAGGATCCCTTTCGAATTGCACATCTGGTCCGAAAAATGGACGCGGCTCTCGACGGCGTCGAGGAGGCCAAGGCCGGCATCGAGATGGCGCTGTGGGACATTAAGGGAAAAGCGCTGAACACACCGGTCTACAATCTGCTCGGCGGGAAGGTGCGCGATCGGATTCCGCTCAGCTATTCAGTGCCATTCGGCGAGCCCGCCCAAATGGCTGAATTTGCGCGTGAGCGAGTGCGGGCAGGACATCGGACGATCAAAGTCAAGGTGGGTAACGAAGCCGCGACCGATATCTCGGCCGTACAGCTCGTGCGCGAGGCGATCGGCCCCGACGTGAAGCTCCGCGTCGACGGCAACATGGGCTGGCCGAATGCCAAACATGCCATCCGCATGATCCGCGCGATGGAGCCCTGGAATCTGGAGCTGATGGAGCAGCCGCTTCCGGCTCACGACCTCGACGGTATGGCCGAGGTTCGCCGTTCGATCGGGGTACCCTTGATGGCAGACGAGAGCATCCGCGATCCCCGCACCGCCATGGACGTGATCCGCCGAGGCGCCGCAGACATCGCGAATGTCTATGTGAGCGAGGCGGGCGGTCTGCTCAACGCCATGCGCATCTTCTCGATGTGCGAGGCTGCCGGCATTCCCTGCATGATCGGCAGCATGCCGGAATTCGGCATCGGCACGGCTGCGCAAATACACCTGGGCGTCGCCATGACCAACATCGGTCCCGACTGTGATACCTGCGGCGTGCTCTATCACGAGGAGGACCTGTTGACGCGGCCGCTGAAGATCGAGAACGGCTTTTCCTATCCGCCGGAGGGGCCGGGCCTCGGCGTGGAGATCGAAATGAGCGTGCTCGAGCGCTGGCATCGCAACGCGCCCGCGGGCACCGCGCAGTGAGGACGAGAGGAACCAGATGACCGCCACCGCTCCGGAGACCTGCGATCTCATCATTCGCAACGCCTATGCGCTGACCATGGATGCTAAACGCACCGTCCACCCGACGGGCGCGGTCGCCGTGCGCGGCCACAGCATCGCGGCAGTTGGCCCCGAAGCACAAGTCCTTCGAGCTTGGCGCTCCCCCCGCGTTCTGGATGCTGGAGGAGCGGTGGTGCATCCCGGGTTCATCGACGCGCACTTGCATGTCAATGCACAGACGTGCCGTGGATTCTTTCGGGGAGACGCCAGCAAGGGCGGCAGCGGCGGTCCAAGTTATGCGGACTGGAAGGCAGCCCTACGCCCAGAAGACGAACAGGCGGCGGCGGGGCTTGCCTGCATCGAGATGCTACGCCACGGCATCACGGCGTTCGTGGAACCCGGCAGCGCCTTCGAGCCTGATGCCGTTGCTGCAACGACCCAGGCGGTGGGCGTCCGATGCTCGCTTGCGGATCCCTATCTCTGGGATGACATGTCCTTGATGGATACTATCCCCGGCCTGCGTAGCGACAGCCTCGCGGCCCGTGTCCCGCCCGATCGCGATCGCTGCCTCAAGGTCCTGGGCGGCCAACTCTTCCGAAATCGCGATCGCGACGGCATCTTGCACGGTCACATCGCTCTCTATGGAGAAGGAACGGCGTCCGACGAGCTCTATCGCGCAGCCAAGCTGTTGGCCGATCGGGAGGGCGTGATCCTCAACAACCACATCGGCTTCGATATTGATCTGGCGGCCGCAATGGAGAAGCACTGGCGGAAACCTCGTTTCCTGCACCTTGCGGAAATCGGGGTCATCGGCCCGAACACGACCTTTGTCCACATGAACTTGATCCGTGACGAGGAAGTCGAGCCGATCCGATCGTCAGGCCTGTCGATCGTCTGGTGCCCGCAGGCCTATATGTCTCGGGGCATTCCGCTGCGCGAACGGACCCGCATCCCCGATATGAAGCGCAGAGGCGTTCCGGTCGCGCTCGGCACGGATTCGGCCCGGCAGAGCTGCACCGGCGATGCGGGTTTCCTCGCATTGAATTTGGCGGCCGAGGCTGGATACGCGATGGCCGCCGAGGATGTGATCGAGATGTATACGCTGGGCGGCGCGAGCGCTGCAGGCCTCAGCAACATCATCGGCAGCCTCGAGGTCGGCAAACGGGCTGACATCGTGATCCGGGGCGCCGACCTCGCCGAATTGGCACCGGGCGTCGATGCAGCCCACCAGCTTATTTGTGTCGGTCATGGTCCCAGTGCCGATACGGTGCTCGTCAACGGCCAAATCGTGTTGCGCAAGGGGCGATCAACCCTGGTCGATGAAGCCGAGATCTTTGCCCGAGCGCGCGCCTCAGTGCACCGGATGCGCGAGCGCTTGGGGATGAAGCCGCCTGGGATTTGGCCACAAGCCGCCTAATCGCTTGCGGTCAGCAAATCCTAAAATCGTCAAGGGAAGCTTTTGCGGTTCCAACGCCTGACTGCGGGTGTGCTGCGTCTAACACCATCCGGCACTCGACTGACGGGAAACAAGATTGGTCCCAGACTTGAGTGCTTTCACGATATCTTCTCGGGCTGCACCTTTAGGAACGCTCGTACTCGTTCCAGAAAGGCTTGAAGTTGATCGTGATGTACCCAATGGCCAGCTTTCTCGAACGTCACTACCTCAGCATTTCCGAAGTGGCGCAATCTTCCGTCCTCGAGCGGATTGGAAGCCCAACTCTCCTTCCCATAGACCAGGAGCGTCGGGCAGGCTATCCGTGACCACAGTTGCTCAACATCCTCCACCGTCATGTCATAGGGCGGCCAGACCCGGACGTAGTTGTCGAACTTCCAGCTGTACGTGCCGTCCTCGTTCTGATTAACGCCGTGTTGAGTGAGATGGCGTGCTTGCTCGGGGGAGAGGTGCTTGTTCGCCTCCTGCATGCGCTTGAAGGCTTCCTCGATCGAGGCGTAGCGCCTCGGCAGACGGCCCGCGAGACCACGCTGTTCTTCGATCCACGTCTGCATGCGTTCAGCGATGGTTTTCTTGCGTCGCTCGGCCAGCACCTTCGGCGACGGTCCCAGTCCTTCGATGGCGACTAGCTGTCGGATGTTTTCTGGATAGATACCGGCATAGCGGAGCGCGATGTTGCCTCCGAGGGAGTGCCCAATGATCGCGACCGGCGCGAGCTGCTGCTGGTGGACGAGCTGCGCCAAGTCATAGACGTAACCGGTCATGGCGTAGCTACCGTCAGCCGCCCACTCGCTGTCGCCGTGGCCGCGTAGGTCGGGCGCAATGATGTGCCAATCCCGCCGTAGCTCCTCCGCGACCCAGTCCCAGTTCCTGCAGTGATCTTGGCCTCCATGTAGGAGGAGTAGAGGCGGCGCATTGGGATTGCCCCAGTCGACGTAATGGAGGCGGAGGCGCTGGGAGAAATAGATGCGTGAGGTTGGGCCGGACGCATTAACGACCATGTCCGTGCAACTTTCGTCCGAAAATTGTGCAGGGGTTCAAACTTCTCCGCGGCGATGCGGCGTATCGGGATGCGAATGGTCGTAACGCTCATAGTGCTGACGGAGCAGGTCCGCACCGTAGTCGTTCCCATTGGGCGTGCGCACCAGCGTGTGAATATGGTCTCGCGTCCGTTTCTCGCCTTCGAGGGCAACCGGTGCTTGGTGGTCGAATTCGATCAGCACGACCGGGCTCTGGATCCTGTAATAGAACGGGCTCACTGCCGTCGATCTGCCAGCCCCAGGGCTCGCTGGAAGACGGAGCGCCCATGATGCTTATCCAGTAGTACCACTCGTCGTATTCCTCAGTACGCCCGGTGAGTTCGCGCACGTAGTCGTTGAGCTTCATGACGTTGCGCGCGGTCTCGAAACCGCTGGCGCTCATGCTCTCGCGCACCAGAGCGAGCGCAACCTCGCGCTGGCTGGCATCCAAATCCCTGAGGCACAATCCGTGCCGCATGAGGAACGGGTGCACGTTGCACCATTGCCGCCACGCCACACTCTTGACCTCGAACGATCCGCGCAGCCGCTGGTCCGGCGTCAAGGAGCGCAGATACGCCGTCGCCGCCTTGGCGAGGCGCTCGGTGGTGACGCCCGTACGCGAAATCGGGAAAAGCCCGGGCACCACGCGGCCATCCGCGGTGATGCCCCTGAAATCTTGCGCCAGCTCTCGCTGCCCGAGCTCCAGCAGGCGCTGTAGAACCTCGGGCAAGGGCTCCAGGCGCAATGCCGAAGGGCCGGGCCGTCGATTGGGTATCACGAGCATCGCTGTGGGGTCCCGGCCTCACACGGACGGCTTAGTCCTCCTCAGGATCCGGAAGGTCGAAACCTGTTTGCTTGCCTTTCTCAGTAATCGATCCCCCAGCGGGCACGCGCACCTCCTCGTATTCGGTGACAATCATAGTGCCCGGCACCGGCTCGTCGACTGTTTCGACCT
>Ga0209517_10008043_pt1 | contig 12442 bp, 5 predicted proteins | sample PeaSoiMetSII2010_FD_187695 | JGI IMG/M metagenome (GOLD analysis project Ga0209517, IMG submission 187695) | Peat soil microbial communities from Weissenstadt, Germany - SII-2010 (SPAdes) (version 2) | ecosystem: Environmental > Terrestrial > Soil > Wetlands > Peat | place: Germany: Weissenstadt...
ATCCATGTGTCTAGCCTGGGTGCCGCTACAAGAGCGGCGCTCTCTTCTTCGCTGAGGAATGCGACTGGGCCGCGTTCATGCCGCTTCGAAGGGATCGCCAGTCAGAAAGTGGATGGAGCGGGCGGATTGTCGGCCGCCAACCTCTGGTTGCAGGATCTGTCGAGCCAGCGCCGGCGCGCCAGGCCGAGGCAAGGAGGTTCGGGCGCTGGTACGGTCTGCCGCCTCGGAGAAAGCCACACAACTGGCCTCCGAGGGTGTGCAACTCGCGGCCAGGATTTGAAGGACCCCGAATCGCTGGTCCATGCGAGCCGGGGCGTGTCGGCAGTCATTTCCACCGCATCGTCGACGTTTTCACGGCAGACCGGCGACTCCATAGAGACGGTGGATCGTCTGGGGCAGAGAAACGCAGTGGATGCGGCCCGGTCGGCTGGCGATTATCCCAATCATCGCGCCAGAATATACGGCGCCGGCCGCAATCCGGTCAGTTTCGTCTCTTATTGAGTTTGCAACGAGTATAATGGCTATTGTTCAACGCCGATTTCTTTTGGCGTGTTTAACTACCCGAATAACGTCGTCGGCGCGGGCAGCACTGGCATTCTGGACCTGACAAATTCGGGCCAGGCTGCGCGTGCCGTGCAGTTGGGCTTGCGGCTGATTTGGTAGGGAGAAAGAGTCATCCCGGTCGATGCGCGAGAGGGGCACTCGTGCCCGTCTCGGCATCTACCGACTGGTTCCAAGAGAGAGGAAGGTTCAATGAAGGAGAGTCACGACTGGCTCCACTGGTCCGTCGGCACTTCACGTCGGGGTGTCCTAAGGATCGTGGTTTTGCTTGCCTGCGCCACGTCGTGGCTTGGGGCAGAACCACCCGGGCGATCCCTTGTTGAGGCGCGAATCATCCCTGGCGCGCCTCACCCGGGGCTTGGGCTGCCGCAATGGCGCGTCGTTGTACTGGTGCGAGCCAAAGCTCGCGACGTTCGGACTCTTACGCCGCGTGTGCGGCTGAATAAGGCCAGGCTTGTTCGGGTCGAGCCGAAATCCGTGCGAGTTCAGGGCAGCGAGTGGGCCGCGTTCTTCCTGCATTTGGTTGGCACCACCGACTTGCAAGAGGGCTCCATCTCAGTGGGTTTCAGGGAGGTGCCCGGGTACGCCGAAAGCAGCCCTCTGCCACTGACGCCTGCGGCCGAGAAACAGCCATTCGGCGATGTGGAGATGCAGCCCGAGTCCGAGCGTCCGACGCCGGGGCCAATCGGGCCGCGGCTGCCCTTCCGGCCAATGGTGGTCCGGGACGGTATCCTCCGTTACGAGGACGGCAGGGAGGTTGCCCTCTGGGGCGTCAACTACTACCCCGAGCCCGCCAACCGGCCCGGCATTCTCCAGAAGCTCGGCGTGAAGGACGCGAAAGGCTCGGTGGACGACGATTTCGAGGACTTTGCCCGTATGGGGATCGACATTCTCCGCATCCATGTCTTCGACTCGCAGTTTACCGACAGCCAGGGCAATGTAATCCACAACGAGCACCTCGATATCCTAGACTACCTGGTGGCGCAGTGCGACAAGCGCGGCATCAACCTGATGCTCACGCCCATTGCTTGGTGGCGGTTCCGCGACTCGACGCCCGACAGCTTCTCCGCCAACACGCCGAAGAACGCCATGTCGATGTGGCCGGCCATGTGGCCCATCCAGGCCAACTACCTGCGCCAATTCCTGACGCATAAGAATCCTTACACGGGGCGGCGCCTGGTGGACGAGCCCTGCCTGCGGCTCTTCGAAGTCATCAATGAGCCGGTCTACTGGTCTTACTCCGAGATCGAGTCCGGCAACGTCTCGGGTTCCCGGATCCCCGACGACGCCACAAACAGGGGCCTGGCAGGAGTTCGCGGGGCTTTCGAGAAGGCGGTGCCGGAGCAGTGGCGTAACCCGGCAACCTTCGCCTGGTTCCGTTACGACACGCTGCGGCGCTACATCGACACAATGATTGACGCGATGCGCAGCACCGGGGCGAAGCAACCGATCGCATATTCCCACTGCGCCGTCCGGGACTCGGATCTCGTACAAGCCCTGGCTGACAGCCACTGCGATGCCATTACGCTGTCGGCGTACCCGGGCGGCCTGAACGCTCTCCAGGATGACCGCAACCTCCTCGGAGGATTGGCCAGTATGAAGCCACTGGACCCGCGGCTAGCGGCCAAAGCGCGCCTGGTATACGAGTTCGATGCCGCGGGCATGCTCCGGCAGGCGGTCATGTACCCCGCGATGGCCCTGCACTGGAGGCGGCTCGGGGTTCAGGTTGCCAATCAGTTTCAGTACGATGCCAAGGCGACCGTTCACGTGAACTGGGACTGGCCCACACACTACTTGAACCTCTGGCACACGCCGGAGAAAATGGTCAGCTTCCTGATCGGCGGAGAGGTCTTCCGGCGTCTGCCGCGCGGCGCCAGTTTCGATTTGCCGCCGGACAATCAGGTCTTTGCGCCGGGAGCAGTCAGCTTCCAGCGCAACACATCGCTTCTGGCGGCGGATGACGTTTACATGCAGACCAACCCGACGGATTGGCGCCCCTTTTCCTTGCCCGAAAAGCCAAGGCACGTGCTGTCGGTCGGGTCCTCTCCCTACTTCGACTATGAAGGAAACGGCGTGGTGGACCTGACGCTCGATGGCAGCAGCGCCACGTTGCGGATCTACCCGGACGTCGAACGTTTTCCTCGCACCCTTCCCGCCGACGGCAAGGTGAACGAGCGCAATGTAATCATGGGCACACCGGAAAAGCCGTTGACGGTTCTGCACGATCGCGAGCATCCATTCCGGCTCCGCCTGGCGGGCTGGGCGGGGGCGAAGATCGAGCGGATCGAGGGTGAGAAACGCATTCCAGTCGAAGCGCGAGACGGGTCATTCAGAGCGCGGCCAGGACTCTACCGCCTGGCCCGATAACGGAGAAGAAGATGACAAAACATCGCTATCTCAGCTTCATCCTGCTGACGGCGGCTACCTCAGCTTTCGGGGCCACGCTTGAGGGCAAGCGTGTGCGGGTCGATGTCGATGTGACCGGCTGCCGCTGGTCGGCGCAGCTCAAGGGCAGCCAGATGAGCCTGAAGAAAATTTACTTCCTGCCCCACAACAACCCGGCGGGCTGGAAGGTGAAAGCCGCGCCTGCCCGCGATGAGACAAACGCGCTGGGTAGCTTCAAAACGCTTACGCTACACGGGACGAAGTCCGGCCAATTGGATTTTGACTACCACATCTGGGTCAGCAGGACGGGCAGCGACATTATCGTCAGCCTGGACCGCACCAACAACACCGGCGGCTCTGTGGAAGTTGCCGACATGGATTACATGGTGGTCCCGGAAGCCCGCCTGGGCGGCACGGCCGGCCAGTGGATGACCTTTGGTGCCGGCTCGTCCTACAAGTTCCTGTACAAGCTGACGAACGTCGACGATATCAGTGGCGACCAGATGTATGAAACCTGCCAACTGGCCCGGAACAAACAGACCGGCAACACCATTCTCATGGGCCACCTGACCGTGAAAAAGGGTCACTCCCGTTTCGCGTTCATGAAGGGCGATTCGCCGGAAAGCATGAAGATGCGGGCCTATTGCAACTACAACGTGACCATGCCGCCGGCCAAGTCGTTTAAGGGCGAACTGTTACTGGTCAACATGAGCGGCGATGGCTTGCGAGCACTGGAGCACATGGGCGAATTGATGGGTATTGCCAACGACGTCCGCCTTAAGCAGAAGAATCCCATCAACCTGGACGACCGCGGGCTGATCGCATGCACTCACTGCCGCTTTATGAACTGGATGTCGGGCTCACAGGGAGATGATCCCTACAGTTTCATCCAGAAGAATGGACTCGACAAGTTCTACTACGCCGTGGCAAACAAACATCCAGAGTTCGGCACGAACGGTCAGTGGGGGCTCTATTACCAAGGTGGCCACGGGCTATACTCTAAGGGGCTGGAGTACCCGGAAAAATGCTACCTGCCGGTCCTAATTACATGGCCATTCGGCAACCCGCGCGAGAATAACGGCGGCAGGGTGCTTGATTTCTCGAACCCTCTCACGATGAAACTGGAAAGGGAGCGGGTCTTCAGGACCTTCGGGGGTATGCCGGGTAAGGTCCATTGGGCCCATCTCGACTACGCCGACATGTGGGACAAATGGCCCGGCCAGTTCGATCCGTTCATGAGCGCCGCTGAGACATGGCGCGCGGGTGCCGCACCGTGGAGGGAGATCCACGAGAAGGCTCCGCGCTTGAGAAATCGCGCCTGCATGACCAAAGTGGACTTCTCTTATGGCTTTGTCGACATAGCCCGGACCTCCGATGACGCCGACGCGTCTTTTGGGAGTTTCCTTGCCACTGCTTGTATCGGCACCGCCATGCGGTTCTTCTACAATGGCAGGGTCTACTGGAACGACGCCGACAATTTCCATGTCTATCGTTATAAGAACGGCGAATTCAGCTATAACCAAGGCAAGGTTAGCTCGAACTTCCATGCGATCACAGCCAGTACCGCGATACCTAGCGAGAGATTCGATCGGGACTATCCAGAGGACCGGCTCGAATTACTCAAGCGGGTTTCCCCGCCGACTGAAGACGTTTCCTATCCGGTCGACTTGTTCGAACGAACCCCGGCCGCGGTCTGGAATATGCCGATCGAGCGGCCATTCGGCAGGTGGAACGTCGTCGCGGTGTTCAATTATGGGCCTGTCAATCCCAGGAACTCCGCGGGCACACAGGCCGACCCCTTCACCGCCAACCTCGACGCGGCCATGGATCTACGGCTCGACCCGAACAAAGATTACGTGGTCTACGAGTTCTGGAGCAGGAAGCTGCTCGGGACGTTTAAGGGCAAGTTCACCTCGCGGCCGGTCAAGTCTATCGACTGCGATATCTACAGCATTGTGGAGAAGCAGAACCATCCGATGCTGGCCTCGACCAGCCGCCACATCCGCCAGATGGCAGTTGACATTAAGAACGTGGTCTGGAACGAAGCCAGGAGAGAGCTACGCGGCGTGTCGCGCGCGGTGAGCGGCGATCCGTATCAACTGCGGGTCTACGTGCCGCCGGGCTATCAGTTCGACCGTGTCGAGGTACCTGCTGGTCTGACAGCGAAACCGTCGATGGAAGGCAACCTCCTGAATGTGGATTTCACGACCTCGACCGGTGACGACGTCCCATGGAGCTGCTTCTTCAGAAAATGACGGACCTCGCGGGTCGGGCAAGCCGGAGTGGGCCCACGCTGGAACCGACGCAAGACCGTCTCTGAGGTGGCTACCACCGTGCGACTGACGCCCAAGGCGGTGCGGGAGATCGGGCGCCGCCACGAAGATTCCGGCTCAAGCGCGGAATCGATTACGTCCCAATGGTATTGTCCTTGTTTGGGTTCCAGTTTGATTCCAGAACCAGCGAAAATACGCCACGGAGGAATCGGGAAAGCCGCCTTTTCGGCCTCGCATCCGCCATGGTGTGTTGCGGTCCGACCTCGGACCACCGCAAACCCGTATTGATAGGCTGATTCCAAAAACATTGAAACGTTTGGATGCCCATCCCCGGGTTAACAAGCACCTCCTGGGTCTCCTTTGGGGATAACCCGTATCGTCTGCTGTGACCGGCAGGGAGAAAGGAATACTCCGAGCACGACCAACAGCGGCCTGACTAAAGACGGAATCACCAGCCGGTGCCTCTCCGCCTTCTCGATATGATATATATGATATCCCTTTTTACGGCGGCGAGTCGCCGGCCCCGCCGTGTCGAAGCTCGGCGCTTTGCGGGATCCCGGCGTTCGCTGGGTCTCTCCGATCAAGGTCCCCGCTTGTCACCAATTCAAGTGCACTGAAAACTGGGTCACGCGGGCGGCGCCTGTGTCATCCGGCCTACCAACTTACGCGCAGGCTCAACTGCATCACTCGCGCGTTTTGACCGGAGGTTTGCGTGCTGAGTATGCCGTCGCTGGTGACGCTACTCGGGTTACCAGGGTGGTTCAGCACGTTGAAGAAGTCCACCGCAAACCTTGCCTTCAGCCGCTCGCGGATGGGGATCTGCTTGAACAGCGATGCGTCCATCCCCCATTGCCGCACGGAGGGGAGGAACTGGTTTCTCCATGGGTGCAGGTTATTATCGTAGGTCGTGCGCTGCAGGGTCCCGTCCTTGAGCGTCACCCAAACGGTGTTGGTGCCATAGTAGGGATACAGGGGATCGCTGGGAGACGGGTTCTGCGGCCAGGGGATTAGCGGCTGACCGGCGGGCTTATAGTCCGCCGGAACTCCCTCGACACCGTTCGGTTTCCCGTTCGCGTCATGGCTGTTGATCTGAAATGGCGGGATATAGCCATTCCACCAGAGGTACCCGGGATAACAGATGCCACTGCGGCAATCCTGGATGGGGTACTTATATCCGTAGATCTGAATTTGGTTGCCGTTCGGATAGATGGTGGTCGGCAGATTGAAGAACGTAGTTATTAGCGAACCCAAACCGGCTACCTGCCATCCCCCGATGAACCGGTCCAAGATCGGGCCGGCGTTGTGCGCCAGCCATTTGCCGCGGCCGAAGGGAAGCTCTATGAGCCAGTTCCATTTCACCTGGTTTTTCGGGTACACGCCGTACAAACCCGCTTCGCCGGTGTCCCGGCTGTAGTTCAGGAAGCGGATGCGCTGATCCAGGTCGGTAGGAACGGTACCGGGCAGGTACGTGTTCAGGCTGGGTATGGGGTTGTTCCCCTCCGCGCCGCCAGCCGCGAGCGTGTTCCCGACTACGTAGGTGAGCTCGAAACCGATACCTTTTCCAAATCTGCGCTCCAGTTCGAATTGCATGCCGCTGAAGTTCGAATAGCCTTTCTTGGTGTATTCGGTGATGCTGCCGAAAACCTGCTGGTCGTAGGGCCGCTCTGCCACGTTCGAGTAGGCGCCCGTGGGCAAGGCCAGGCCCGTGGTCTCGTACCAGACATACGCGTTCGGGTTGTCGTTGTAATTGACGTATTGATCCAGGTTACCGCCGTGGTTACCCAAGTACGCGACGCGCAGCAGCGTGTTCGACATGACTTCGCGCTCGATGGTGAAGTTCCAGTCCTGCACGCGCCCATCCGGCTGGTTCGGGTCGCGGAAGTTCACGCCGGCGAAGCCGCGGGACAGACCGTTTGTGTTGTTCGGGTCGATCACATTCTGGCTGTTCAGCCCGGCGATGATGGTGGGAACGGTGCGCAGGCCGAGATTCGAAACGCCATCCGGTGAAAGGCTGGCGCTCGTGACGCTGTAAGAGAAGGAAGCACGCGAGGGGGAAGTGTTAAAGGTGCCGCTTAACGAGCGGTACGGCGTCGGGTATGTCGAAATGCGGTACCCGCCGCGGACCGCGGTGGGGTGCTTCCCGCCCCCGAGACGGTACGCGAAGCCCAGCCGCGGGTCAATGTTGTTCCAATTAGTGTAAACCAGCGACCGCGGAAGTCCCGCATCCTTGTAGCTTTCGAAGCTCCCGCCGTATGCCTGGATCAGATTGGCTATGGATGGCAGCGCCGCGCCTTTGCTATACATGGTGGCGAGGTCCGAGGACAGCACGATGGCGTGTTTCTGCAGGTCGAAGCTGGCATCGAGGTAGTTGTTATCGTACACCGGCGGCCGAAACTCGTATCGCACGCCGAGGTTCAGGGTGAGGCGCGGCGTTACCTTAAAGTTGTCCTGGAAATACCCCGTCAGTTCGGAGGCGCGGAGGTGCACCCAGCCGCGGCTGGACGAGGCGCTATAGCTGCCTACACCAATGAACATGTTAGCCAGGTCGGAGCCTGTCAGCGACACCGCCAAGGGATTAGTCCGGGAACTGGCCGGATCATACAACGAGGTGGCATACGAGGTGAAGTTGACCGGCCCCGAAATGGGCTCCGTGGTCAACACATTAAGCCAGTCATGGCGGAGAAGGCCGCCGAACTGGAACTCGTGGTGGCCCAGCACCCAAGTGAAGTTGGTTTGGGCCTGACCGTAGATGAAGGGCTGGTAGAAAATGCTGTAGTCGTTTCCGCCAAACGCGTAATTGGTGAGGCCCATGTTTTGAACCTGCGGGTAATTAATCGCGTTAAACGGATTGGGAAACCCGCGCTGATCGATGAAATCGGTCTTGCCGCCGTCGCCCGGGCCGCGCCACTGCACGTCGCGGTTCACGGCAATCAGGCTTTCCACGAACAACCTGGGCGAAAAGCTATGCACCCAGTTGGCGGAAACCTGCTTCGACGGCGCAAAGCGTTGCGTCGCCCCGGAGGCGCCGTCCAGCATGGTCTGGTAATTGCTGCTCCAATAATACTGCTTGGCATAGTTCTGGGTGTACCGGGCAAAGAACTGGTCGCGATCGCCGAAATGGTGGTCGATGCGGGTGGTAATGGTGTGGGTTTGGCTCTGGTTGGGTTCCAGGCCCCACCAGTTCGGGGCAATGAGTGGGTCCACGTTGGGTAGCGTGGGCATGGGCGTGGCCGCTAACAGTTGTTTTGCCAACGGGCTCTCCCGGGAGGGATCGATCACGTTCAACTTGCCGCCGTAATCGAACGGCTGGCGAGCCCAAGTTGTCGTATTCGTGGTCCAGGGATCGTAGAGTGTGTATAGCTGTCCCTGAGAGTTAACCAAGCCGCTGAAATCTCCGTTGCGCATGGCCGCGGTGGGCACGTAATAACTCTGGGTGGTGGGCGAGTGCGTTTGGGCGGCTTCCCAAGCGAAAAAGAAGAAGGTGCGGTTCTTGCCGTTGTACACACCCGGGATGAATACGGGCGCGCCTACGGACACGCCGTATTCGTGCCGGTTCAGATACGGCGGCTTGGTCCAGTAGTCCTGCCGCTTTCTGGCGACTCCGATCCCACTATTGCGGGCGACCTCGAACATGGAGCCGTGAATGGTGTTGGTGCCGCTCTTGCTGGACATAACGAAGGTGGTCGGCCTGGCGTATTTCGCGGAAGCCCCGTTGACCTCCACCCGGAACTCTTCGACCGTGTCCAAACCCGGCGGCCGTTGCTCCTCCCAGCCCTCCCACACTTCATTTTGCTGAGCTCCGTCCATGGTGTCGATGGCGCTGCCGAAGCGTAAGCCGTAGGAGCGGAAGCCCGACGACCCGGCCATGCCGGGAACGGTCTGAAACAAGGTGCCGAAGCCGCCCCGGCCGTTGAGCGGGAGCTGCTCGATGCGTTTCTCTTCGATCACGTGTCCCAACGACGGGTTCTCCACCTGCACCACCGGTGTCACGTCCTCTACCGTTACCTGCGTCGTGGCTCGCGCGACACTGAGGACAACGTCTACTACCGCCTCTTCCTGCACGCGCGTGGTCACGGCGGCCTCATAGGTCTGCATGCCCGCAGCCTCGACCTTCAAACTGTACGGGCCCGGGATGAGGCCCGGAATGGTGTAAATCCCAACGCCATTGGTTTTGGTGCTACGGGCGACATTGGTGGCCGTGTTAGTCAGGGTTACATTTGCCTCCGGCACCACCGCATTGGACGAATCGCGCACCGTGCCGCGAACCGTGGAGGTACTCGCCTGGGGCCAAGCAACGCCGACCAGGAGTACGAATAAAACACAGAGCTTTGACATCGGGAACTCCTTAACGAACCTTGGTTTCCGGCCCGCAACCGGGTGTTTGACAACGTCTCATCCCGACAACTGCAGGTTCTAGAGTTGGCTATTTCGGCTCCCCGCAGAAATTCGGGAAATCCTGCAAATTCATTGATGGCACAGCAGTTGGCAAAGCCGTCTTCGGCGTTGCTCCCGCCTTGAGCGCCGGATCGTGCCGTCACGTAAGGCCCGGTAAACGACGCTACGGGCCGGACCGTAAAGGGCCGGCTCGTCGCTTTCGGTAAACAAGCCTTGCGTAGCCTATTGCCGGCTGGAGCCGCAGTTTCTGCGACCGCTTTTCTCCAGATGGAACCAAACCCCAGAACCCTCAGAGTCCCAAGCATTTGGCTATTTTCACGAATTCTCGTGGAGAGAAATCTCACCCAAGTATTAGATTTCCGGGTCCGTATCTGTGAACCTGTATTCTAATAGGACCCGGGACAACACTTAGCCTGTCGAACCCTCTCAATCAATAGCTCTTTCGAGCTATGTCGAGCGCAGCGCAAGAATTCGTAAATGCCCCGTTTTTCCGGCCTTTTGGGATGGTCGTGGCTCCGGTGATGATCGCAGGCGCGGGCGCGAGTTGCCGGCCTCCATCACGGCTTGCGTCCCGGTGGCGAAAGGCAAGACCTTCGCCGCGACTCTGCGAGTGCCCGTGGGTGATGGAGCTTGATTACATCGGTCGCGCGAACCGATAGTTCTGGTATCCAGCCAAACATCTGAGGAGGCGACCGATGGAAACCTTCGCGAAGCGCTTTGACCGCCTCCTGGGTTTTGTATATCGCTGTTTCGACCGCGTCATCCAGGGGTATCTGCCGCTGTTGACCCGCCCGGAGCACATCGTGCATTTCTTCCGCGACGTCACGGCCAGTATCCGATCACCCCACCAGTCCTGGCGAAGCGCACCTCTTTAAAAAAAACGTGGGGGGGCGGAGAGGTGTTCGTGGGAATCGCTGAAAGGAAGGGATTTCCCGATTTTGAATTTTCTCGGGCGGGTGACAACCGCACCTGACGGGGGCGAAGACGGCTCCCAGAGGACAAGATGCAACTCGCAGGATCAAACGACGGCGGTCCGGATTATACTTGATGGGACCCGAAAGTCCAAAATGGAAATTCCGATGAAGACCCTTTGCACGCTCGTCGCCTTCGCCGCGCTGGGACAGGCGCAGATGAACAAAGCCTCCTACCAGCCGAGCGAGGAGAACTTCCCCAACCCCGAACGGGGTTTCTACTACCAGACTACGTACCAGGTTCGCGACGGCAAGGCGTCCCCGCCGCTCGAAGCCGCGGGGCTCGCGAAGTGGCGCGACTCGGGTGTCACGCTGATCCGCGCGTACTACGTCATTACGGAGTTTCGCGATGCGCCCCTGTCGCCCGCCATGCTGGAGCGGATCCGTGCGGATTTCGCGGCGCTGCGGCAGGCGGGCATGAAGGTGATCCCCCGTTTCGCCTACAATTTCGGCCCTATAGGCACGCCCGACGCGAGCGTCGAGCGCGTCCTGGGTCACCTGGACCAGTTGGCTCCGCTATTCAAGGCGAACGAGGACGTGATCGCCTTTCTCGAAAGCGGATTCATAGGGACCTGGGGCGAGTGGCACTCCTCGACCAACAACCTGCTGGGCACCAGCGCCGGGATACGGTTCGCGAACGACAACACCCGCGCCATCGTGAAGAAGCTGCTGGAATCTCTTCCGCCCGGACGCATGATCGCGCTGCGTTACCCGCGCCACAAGATGGAGATATTCGGCCCGGAGCCCCTGACGGAAAGCGAGGCTTTCGGCGGAACGCCCAAGGCGCGCACCGGCGCCCATAACGACTGTTTTCTCGCCAGCGCCAACGACGTGGGGACCTACACCAACGATATGGAGCGCGAGAAGCAGTTCTACCGGCAGGACAACCTGTTCGTTCCGCAGGGTGGCGAGACGTGCGGCATCCGGCCGGATGCGCGCGAACGCGCGGCTTGCCCCACCGCGCTGCGCGAGCAGGAGCAACTCCATTTCACCACCCTCAACAGCGGCTACAACCGGCAGGTTCTCGACGGATGGCGCCAGGGCGGCTGCATGGCCGAAGTGGAGCGGCGTCTGGGCTATCGCTTCCGCCTGGTCGATTCGGAGACCTCCACGGCCGCTGCGGCGGCAAGCGAGCTGCGCGTGAACTTCACGGTCGCGAACGACGGCTTTGCCAACTTGTACAACCAGCGCCCGGTGGAAATCGTCCTGCGGCCGAAGGCGGGCGGCGAGGCGGTGCGTCTCGCGACCAAAGAAGACCCGCGCCGCTGGATGACGGGCCGCACGACGGCCGTGCGGATCTCCGCGCCTCTCCCGAAAGGGATCAAGCCCGGCGAGTACGACGTGTTTCTCGCCCTGCCGGACATGGCGGACTCGTTGCGCTCGCGCCCGGAGTATGCGGTTCGCTTCGCCAGCGCCGGCGTGTGGGACGCCGCCACTGGTATGAACCGCATGGCGCACGTGGTCAAGATCGGACGGTAGAGCCAGAGCCGTTACTTAAGGCAGATTGGCGTCCTCCCAGCGTGCAACCCGAATGCCGCCGCGCGCAGCGTGACCCGCGTTGCTTGCGCCCGCTGCTTCGTCTCCAGCGACTTCTCAAGATCCGCTTTAATGTGAAGCTGAGTAACATCGGGCGATCTCTGAACGAAGAAATCTCTCCGATGAGAACTGAGAAGCGTCTCTCGCGCAATTTGTGGGAAGACTAACTTGTCGAAGACTAAACAGAAGACAAACAGAAGACTAAACGTGTGGCAGCAAAGTGAAAATGTCCCCTTTGGGCAAAGTAGAAATGTCCCCTCGATTTCAGAGAAGTCGCTCCCATTCCCTCTCGCTCGCATTGTGTTGCTTGCGGCGGAACCC
>Ga0209517_10008044_pt1 | contig 12437 bp, 10 predicted proteins | sample PeaSoiMetSII2010_FD_187695 | JGI IMG/M metagenome (GOLD analysis project Ga0209517, IMG submission 187695) | Peat soil microbial communities from Weissenstadt, Germany - SII-2010 (SPAdes) (version 2) | ecosystem: Environmental > Terrestrial > Soil > Wetlands > Peat | place: Germany...
ACCGCGGTCGCCTTGATGTAATAAAACCCCACATCCTTCGCGTACACGCAAGTTGCACGCGAACTAGAGGGGCGCCTTGCTCGCATATACGGTGACGAAGACCGCTGGTGGGTTCAGCGTTTCGCAAGCGACCTTCGCGACGAACGGATACTCGTTTCCGCTGTCGGAGCCGGCCGCTTCGCGATAGCGAAGCGGGGTCGGGCGGACTTCGCTCACTGCGGCAGATCGCTGCGGATGCAACGCCGCACGTTGGAGCCGTGTGCGGCGCGAATCAAATGACATCGGACCCCGTAAAAGCCCTCGACAACGCCGCCACGACTGCGCAACGCGACTCTCCCAGCCGTGGGACTGTGTCATTTAACGGTCGCGCAATAGCAAATCCAGGCTTTGTCAAAAACGATATGTTAAACTCCCCCTGCTCGCTCTTACCGTATGCCTCGCCGCGCTGCCTCAGGGTGCCGGACGAAGGACCACGTCATTAGTTCACTTTCGTTCGCCTCACCAGCACGCACCTAAATGTGCGTGGTTTCGGTCGTACGCACTAACTTGCCTAAGCACAGCTTTACATGCGGCATTGTTACCCCTTCGCTCGCACCTAGAGCAACGCTGCCTAGGCGTCTGTTCCCGGCTCGACATAAGCAAGTGCAGTCTTGATGCAGATTGCCTTTTCCGCATCCAATGCCTGCCGGGTAACAGGCTCCGGCGTGTAGATATCGCACTGCAATGGATGCACGGTAACTTGCATGCAGTAAATCGGGGCTTCAGCGTCAAAGGCTCCAACACTGTCCGGCTGCAATTTCTTGCACATTGCCCATATCGCCAATGGTGATCCGGTAATGAGCTGAATGCGCAAGCCTATCCGATCGTTCGCATAGGCACCTCTGCTCTCGGTAACGGCGGCAATGGCCCCTATGAACACCGCCACCACAAGAACGATCGACATTTGGCGTTTGAACGTAGCGCACACCGCGCCAAGGTTGCCAGAAACAAGACCAAGCAAGCTGCGCATATTTCCTCCTTGATAACCTCCAAGTCCTTCTAGTCACCAACAAAGAACGTAGACCCGTCGATCACAGCAAGAAGCTTTCGGGCAACTTCGCTGGAACGCTTTAAGCCGATTGCTCCACCGATCACGCCCACCGAGACCTCGCTTTGCCTTACCTGTGTCAGATCGACTTCCGGAACAGCGCTCGGCCGTCAAATCCCTCCAAACATCTCGTGCATCATGTTGAAATCGCTGAGGCGTTGCCTGTGTAGGCCCAGTATCAGGCTGCCATCGACTCAAGAATGTCGCCGGGGAAGGAATCCCCGCGTGACCGGTCCTTCCATTGAAAGCGCAGGCAATGATCGGCCAGCGTGACCTGTCCACCGATGTACCTGCCGCAAATGGGGTTCTTATTGCCGCCGGCGAGGGTCAGACGAGGCGTCCCGGTGTCCGGTACCCACGCGACTTTCATGCCAATGCGACACGCCAGGCTCCTAAGAGCAATATTTGCGCTCAAATTCCGCACAAACAAGGTGCTGATCCCGCGTGAGATAGCAATCAGACCAGCCCGCTCAAGCAGCAGCCCCCCGATCCCTTGGCGACGGGCCCAGTCCGAGACGCTCAATCCGAAGTGGCCGTCGCAATCCGCGATTTCAAGGTGCGCCGCTCCGGCAATAGATGGCGCGGGTTCGGCGACCACGAACACTGGGTCGCGGCCGAAAACCAGATTCTCGACGTAGGCTACGATTTCAAAGTCGCTGATTCCCCGTCCGAATCGCAGAACACGGTCGGCAGCTGACAAAGTGAGAAAATGATACGTGAGTTCGGGGATATCAAAGTACGCCGGGCTGATTGCGGTTCTCATGACGGCACCTCTGTACTAAGCTGTTTCTCACCCGGTTCTCGCAGCGCTGCCATCGACTCAAGAATACCGGCCGACGATGAATCTACGCTCGACGTGCCTTCCCATTGGAAGCGCAGGCAATGATCGGCCAGCGTGACCTGGCCGACAATGTTCGTGCCGAGAATCGGGTCCCCGTTACGGACGGGAAGATCAAGCCGAGTCGATCCAGTGGCCGGCACCCAGGCTACTTTCATGCCGAAACGGCGCGCCAGCCTCCTAAAAGCCGTGTTTGCGCTCAAATTCCGCACGAACAAAGTGCCGATGCCGCATGAACCGCCGACCAGAACGGCTCGCTCCAGCAGCAACGTCCCGACGCCATGGCGCCGAGCCCAATCCGAAACGCTCAATCCGAGATTCGCGCCGTAGTCGGTGAATTCAAGATGCATCGCGCCGGCAATGAATGGCGCGGGCTCTTTAACCACAAAGATGGCCTCGCGATTGCGAAGCAAGGATTCGGTATAGGCAACGACTTCGAGGTCGCTGCATAGCCTCCCGAATCGCAAGAGTCGGTCGCCAGCTGACAAAGTGAGAAAATGATACGCGAGTTGGTGAAAATCAAAGTTCGTTGGCCTGATTGCGGTTCTCATGGCTGCACCTCTACGGCGAGCAGCTACATATCTGGCTCTCGCAAAGTTGCTGAAAACGTTTTGGATTTCAGGCGGCAAACGCTGCCGCCGATCCGCCGTCTTGCCCAGCAGACAAAATCAAGCGTTGGTAAGGTCCATGTCGTACCTCCCGAAGTCTTCGCGCAGTTACCATGACCGTGTGACGCATTGCTGCGTCAGTGACCAATCGGCAAGTAGGGGCAACGGGGCTTGGAAACTTCAAGCGGCGGAACCCGCAATGCGCCGACTGCGTCTACCGCGTGCTCGCGGGTTCGCATTCGAAGGATTGCCGGGAGCGTAATAATCGAAGAGGCGATTACAGCTAGCGTTCCTTCGATCTACGTCGCCCTTCTCTGCTACAGCGCTGCGAGCGATCTTTGCTTCTGGTACGAGGCAAATATAAATTCGCGTCGAGAAAAATACAACGCAGTATCGCCCATGAATTTGGTAAACCAAAGAGACGCCAAAAACCGCGCTTGCCTTGATGAATTAAAACGCAAGGTCGAGTGCGCGCACGCACCAAATAAAAGAATAATCATCGCGCGCGTGAATCGTAATGGCGACGAAGACGGCTGGTCCGATCATCGCTTCGTCGGGAACCACCGTTGCGAACGACTGCTTGTTTCCGATGTCCAACTTCACGAAATCCGATCGAACTACCGACCCAACTGAGGAGATGGGATTTTCAATTCGCAACAGACATCGCGGCATATGTTTCGTGGACGGTTCGACATGTGCAAAACAAATACTTGCCCTGAAGCTTCGTCGATTGGCCGTACATAGTGAATTTTGTTTGGCCGTGAAATACTCCTGGCCTCAATTAGATCAGTGCTTCGGTGGGGCCGTGCGGCACCCTAACCGCGCTTGGGGTATTTGAGCTATGCCGAACTTCTCTAGCGGAAAGGACTCGATATGAACTTCACACTCTATCGCCCTTTGGGAACTGCTTTGCTGGCCGCTACCATTTGTTTCCACCCGCCGTTGGCACAAGCCGAGATCGTGTCGACCGATCAACTCAATACTCAGCACAACTCCGACGTGGAAAGAGGCAAGATTCAGGCGTTTCTCGACCGCTCGAGCGTTAGCGAGAAGCTTCTGACGATGGGCGTTGATGGCCTAATTACCAAAGAGCGGATTACCGCTCTAAATGACCAGGAGGTGCACGCCCTCGCGGAGAAGATCGACTCGTTGCCAGCAGGCGGTAACTTTTCAAACGATCAGTTGATCATCGTTGTACTTATCGCCATTCTCGTGGCGATCCTGGTTTGAACGTGCAAGCGCTGTGCTGAGGTACGTTCCCCGGTGGCAAGCGCCTTGCAACGTCCAACCGACAGGAGAACAAATATGGTTGCGAGTCCGCCAAACGACAGCTCGTGCCTCGCGCATTGTTAATCGTCAGCACTGCCGAGCGACGTCAGTGGCTTTCATGTATGTGGCCGGCAGCGCTTTGCTGTAAACGTCCAAGCTCGGCACTACCTGCCGGGCCTGCGTCCACGGCACTGGCGGGGGTTGGTTACGCGATGCGTCTTACAAGAGCCGGTGCTGTCGCCACTTATTCCTGAGCGGGATCTGCCGAGATCTGAGGCAGAGCGAAGAAAGGCTGCGTAGTGATTTCGTCGTGAGCAAAGGACGAGTTCTTTGACTTGCGATTTCGAATCGTTTTCGACGCAAAACAATGGAGGTACGCTATGGGGCGGGGACTAACGGTTGGGCTTTCCCTAGCTGTTGCTCTTGTCTTGGGGGTGGGGGCCGTAGCGGCCGAGCCGGAGTCCGAGGGCGCACTGGAACTCGCGCTTTTGCTCTATGAAGAGAATTCTGCGGACTACTCCGACTGCGTGCACGTTGCCCTGGCCGCCCAACCAGGTGAGCAACCGATGTGGACGTTCGACAAGGCCACTGCCAAGTTGGATGGGGCGAAGCTGTTGGTATAGGCGTTTCCCGGGTAGGTTGCGCAAAGCCGCAGCCGTCATATCGTTCGTGGTGCCAATGCGATGCGAGTCAAAACCGTTATGTGCCACACGTTAAATACCGGTGTTGCTTAACGCGGCGGCTCATCATCACGTCGGTGCGTACAGCGGGGAACCGGCTGCGCAAGATCTTCGTTTCACCGCGATGAATCCCTTCACGTTTCCGGAGCGCTACGCATGAACCCGTACCTTGCCTATAGCGTCAGCACCGAACTGCCCGCCGTAAGAACCCCGCTTCCCGGGCCCAACAGCCGCGCGATCTTCGAGCGCACGGATCCGCACCTGACCCATGGCATGACCGGCCACGAGCTGGTGCCATTCGTCGAGGCGCGCAAGCGCGGTTACCTCATCGAGGACGTGGACGGCAACACGTTCGCCGACCACATCGGCGGCTGGGGCTCCTCGCCGTTCGGCCCCACCCCTCCCGACATCAAGGCGGCGATGGACGAAGCCTGGGCGGAGCACGGAATGGAGATTTCGGTTTTCATTCCCAATACGACCGCGCTCGCCCTGGCGGACAAGCTCTCCGAAATCTCTCCCGGCCGCATCTGCCGGGTCCAATATTCAGTGACCGGCACGCTCGCGGTCGAAGGGGCCGTCAAGCACATGCGCGAGGCAACGGGACGCCCGCTGATCATCACGTTCGGAGGCCAATACCACGGTGAATCGACCTACTTTTCCGCCGGGGTATCGAGCGATCTTTCCAACGTTACCTCCGGCAGCACGCAGTACGTCTCGGGCGTGGTCATGGTTCCCTACCCCAACCGGTTTCGCTCGCCGTTCCGGCGCGGGGCCGGCCCGTTCGACGATTGCGAAGTTCTGGACTACCTCGACTACCTGCTGGTCCAGCAGGTACACCCGGATCAGATTGCTGGCGTGCTCATCGAACCGGTGCTGGGAGAGGGAGGAATACACGTACCTTCGCAGGCGTTTTGGGATCGCCTGGGAGCAATGTGCAAGAAGTGGGGCTGGATTCTTTGCGTGGACGAGGTGCAGACCTGCATGGGGCGCTGCGGGCACATGTTTGCCATCCAACGCTGGAAGGGCATCGATCCGGACATGCTTTTGCTGGGCAAATCGTTTTGCGGCGGTGGCCAGCCCATCGCCGCCATCCTGGGTACGGACGAGGTCATGGGACGATCGAAACTCATCATCGGCAGCACCTACGGCTGGGTTCCGGCCGCCGCCGCGGGTGCGCTGGCCGGCATCGAACTGATCGAGGCAGGCGGTGTCCTGGAAAACGCCCGTCGTCTCGAAAAAATCTTCCTCGACGAGATGCAGCCCCTGAAAAAGGAGGTCGAACAGGTCGGCGACGTGCGGGCAGCCGGCGCCCTGATGGCGATCGAATTCGTTCAGGACAAGGGCTCGAGCCGCCCGGCGCAGGAGTTCCAGCGCGCCGTCCACCAGGCCTGCCTGCGCCATGGTGTGCTGGGTATTTCGCAAGTGGGCAAATGGCACTATCGCCTGCAACCCGCCCTGACCATGACGCCCGAGGTCTTTCGCGACAGCTGCGCGCGGATCCGGGATGCCGTGCACGAGGTGGCGAAACGTCCGCCCATAGAAAGCGCCACAACGATCGACGGCGTGGTCGCCGCGGATCACTAAGCGCACCGGAGCGGCCGGCGCCTCGCGCAATGGTCCGCCGTATGTGCAGGCCGCATGCGACGAGCCTAGTCCAAGCGCCTCGAGCGGCGCGAACTAAAGGTGAAATATGACCGTGACGCCCACCGTGCGCGGCCGGTAGGTGTAGGCACTGACCAGCGACGTCGGTCTTGTGGCGGGAGGCAGGTAACTGTCAATGCTGCTATTCGGGTCGGAAGAGTCCAGTTTTTCCGGATGTGAATTGAACACGTTGTCGACGAAGCCGGCAACACTCCACTTGTTGACGGTCGTCCCGACCCGCACGGAGACGAACTCATTTGCCCTAGCCGTGTAGTAGTAAGGATCGTAAACCGCCGTCCGCGGGTCCTGTGTCGGGGTCGTCACGCCGCTGTGCCCTTCGTACGAGTAATCGACCCGCGCGAAGGATTTGTGATCCAGGGCAAGGAACTCGTACTGCACACCAAAGGCCACGGTCCACGGCGGGGCCGCACCCAGCGCCGCGCCCTCGATCGCGTCCCCCTTGGCCGCAAGGAGGTTACCCGGCGGGCCCACGTCCGCGGTGAACCGGGCGTTCGTATTGCCCACCGCCAGGTCGAAGCTCCAGTTAGCCGTCGGGGCATACTCCACCTGTATGTCGCCGCCTTTGGATCGGGCGTCACCGGAATTGGCCGTGAACTGGAAACCACACGTTGGAAGGTAGATGTGCTGCTGGATACCCGTCCAATTGATGACGTACAGGCTTGATGCGATGCGAAAGTGCTCGCCCAACGCGTTCTTTGCACCGATCTCATAGCTCTCCACCGAATCCGAGTTATACGACTCGGGGGCCGACGTCAACCCTAGGCTTGCCAAGTCAAAAGCGCAGGCACTGACCGGGACCGGGGGATTGGCGCCGCCGATCCGGAAACCCTTGGCGTAGGTTGCATAGAACAGGTTGTCCCGGTTGGGCAGGTAGGAAAGCGAAAGCTTGGGGGTAAAGGGATTTTCTTTCTGTTGCCCGCTTCCGCCAGTCACGCCGAAGTTCTGCGGACCCGCTGCAAAATTGTTGAAATCGACATTGGTTTTGGAAAAACGCAGCCCCGCCGTCGCCTTGAGCTTGCTGGTCACTGCATAGGTCGCCTCGCCGAAGAGGGCCAACTGCCTGTCCTCGCTGTAGTTGTGGTTGTAGTAGGAGTCGCCGTTGGCAAGCAACGGAACTGGAAGGACAAAATCGGGTGCCGCGGTGAAGACCGAGGTGTAGGGGACCCCGAAGACAGTCTGGAAAAACGAGGCGATCATCGGATCTTGGATCTCCTCGGTGCTGCTTTGCTGGGTCTTCGAAAAGAAGAGCCCCGTGGTCCATACCAGGGGCGCGTTCGGATCATCCGACTGCAGGCGAAATTCCTGTGCGAAGGTCTGCTGCTGGTTGGTGACGGCCCCGTTGGCCCGGTACGCCTGGACGCTGGGCGGGAAGTTGGGATTCAGACCATTACCGGTGATGAAAGGGAAAAAGGGGGTTGGCAGCACGAATCCTAGGCTCCCCCCAGTCGGGGGATTGTTGAAGGTCTGGTAGTAGCCCAGGTTATAGGTCGTGCCGTCGTAACCGCTTAACTCGTAGCGCGTGAAATACGAGGTATTGGAAATGAGCGAGGCCTTGCCCAATTCAGTTTCGACCTTCACTGCTGGCAGAAAATAGCGATCCGGTTGGGTACGTCCCAAGGGCCAACCGCTCACGTAGGAATTGTCGCCGGGGTTGGACAGAATCGGCCAATACGTGTCGACATCATTGGGCTTGCGATCCTGGTACATAAGGCTGGGGGTAACGGTTACGTCGTCGTTCACGGCCCACTTGGCGGCCAGGCGCAGGGCAACCGTGTTCTCGAAATTGGTGTTGCTGGCCACGACGGAGGCGGTATCGTAGGGATTCACGCGGTCGACCCAACCGCCGTCACGCCGGTACCAGATACTGCCGCGGATTCCCAGGACGTTGTCGATAATCGGCGCGCCAGCGGCAATGCCGGCTTCGTAGCTCGGCGCCCCCCCTTCCGTGAAGGCGATCTCGCTGCGGGAGTACAAGTCCCGTTTGTTCAAGCTCGGTTGGGTCATGATGTAGCGCACGGCACCACCCTCGGCGCCGGCGCCGAACAAGGTCCCCTGCGGGCCGCGCAGGACTTCCACCCGATCCAGGTCAAAGGTCTTGGGCAGCGCGTCATCGGAGTTGAATCCGAGTTGGCGCGTCTGAATGGGCGTGTCGTCGATATAGATACCGGTCGTTGACGTGCCGGCCGAGGAGGAAATACCGCGGATGGAAATGCTGTTCGTGCCGCTTTGGTCGATGTTGACGCCTGGGGTAAAAAGGACGATATCCGTAATGTCCTTGGCGCCCCTCATGTCCAGGTCTTCCTGGGAAAACGCGCTCACGCTGATGGGTACCTTGCTGATCAATTCGGAGCGCCGTGTCGAGGTGATCACGATTTCCGGCAGGGTCGTTTCCGCGACCGCCGACTCCCCGCGCTCGGCCGGTGCAGGAGTTTCCCCCGCCGGCGCTGGCGCGACCGCTTCCCCCTCCGGTGCGGGCATGGGCGTTTCGCCCGCTGGTGCGGGTACCGGCGCTTCGCCCTCCGGTGCGGACACAGCCGCCTCCCCGGTTGGTGCCGACGAAGGCGCTTCCCCCACGGCTGCGGGCACGGGCGCTTCCCCCGCCGGTGCGGGAGCCGGTGGGGTTGGCGTGGATTCCGGCGATGCTTCCCCGGGCGCCGCTTGTGCGATGGCCACGGACATCGGAACAAAACCCATGGCCAACGCCAGCAGGCAGCCCCTGATTCGGCGCGCTTCCGTTGCGCGGACGCGCACATGGGTTTGCCGAGCGCTACGAATTTCCCCCATGGAATCCCCCTACTTGCTTATTGCCAGCCGTCCGCCTGCCGCGGACAATCCATCGAACCATCCTTGAAGTCGGGCAGCTGATTTTTTATTGAATGATCGTATATTTAACAGTGTCCGGTTTTTTCCTGCCGATGACAAGGGTCCACACGGTTTTTTTTCGTGCCGCCGGCACGGGATGCATGGTGCTGCATCGCCGGAACGTATGCTGCCGCATGGAACCCGCGCCGACAAGTCCGGCCGCGACACCAACGGCGGCATTGACCGCAGCGTTGATGGATTGTTTTTTTAATAATTTAGTAGCCGCAAGGGACATTCCTGCCGGGAGCGCTGAGGGGAAAACATGAAGCACGCGCTCGTGGCGCGTATGGCTTGCGCCGGTGCACTGGCACTGGCGGCGATTTCGGCGCTTGCCAGTGGGGACCTGAACATCCTGAACTGGTCCGATTACGTGAGCCCGACGGCGGTTGCCGAATTTAGCAAGGCCGAAGGGGTGAACGTCACGTATGCGACCCTGGATTCCGAAGATACGCTGCAAGCCAAGCTTCTGAGCGGCCACTCCGGCTACGACGTCGTCTACCCGTCGTCGACCTATCTTGCCAAGCAGATCGACGCGGGGCTCTATCAGGAACTGGACTGGTCCAAGATTCCCAATCGCGTCAATCTCGATCCAGTGCTCATGAAAAAGCTCGCCGTCCAGGACCCGGGCAACCGCTTTGGCGTTCCCTATGTATGGGGCACCGACGGTATGGTGGTGAACCTAACCCGGGCCCGCAAAGCCCTGGGCAAGGACGCCCGCTTCGACAGCTGGGACCTCATGTTCAAGCCGGAGGTGGTGAGCAAGCTGCACCAATGCGGCGTGTCGATGCTCGATTCGGCCGCCGACGTTCTCCCAATCGTGCTGTCCTACATGGGGCGCAACCCAAACAGCAAGAATGCCGCGGACTACCGGGACGCTTTCGAGGTCTTGCACAAAATACGTCCCTACATCGACCAGTTCAGTTCCACCTATCTGAACGACATGGCTGGCGGCGACATGTGCATCGCCATGGCCTGGTCGGGCGATGCCGGAATCATCCGGAGCCGCGCCCAGCAGGCGCACCAGGGTTTCGAACTTCGCTACGTGACGCCGGAGGGTCAGACCGGCCTCTGGTTCTCCTTGATGGCCATCCCCAAGGATGCACCCAACAAGGACAACGCGTACAAGTGGATCAACCGCATGCTCGACGTGAAAACGGCCGCTGACACCACCAATGCGATCACGTATCCGACGGCGGTACCGGCCACACGGAGCCTCGTGAGACCGGACCTGGCTTCCGATCCGACCACCTTCCCCTCGCCGGATGCCATCAACGGATACTTCGTTTTCAATCCGATCGACCCGGCAATGATGGGCATGCTCACGAAGATGTGGTTGAGATTCAAGGCGAGCCAATAGTCCGCTGCGAAGGCAGCCCAGAAAGCCGCGGATGAGACCGATGCGCGATGCGCGGTCCAAAGGCTCTGTCGCACCGGCCTCTCGATCCTCTAGACCGGGTGCAAGCACGGTGGACGCGCGGGTTGCGCCTGGCGCCGGGCGTCTCCTGTACCTATCCCTCCGGGAAAGTGGCGGCGTTAATATGGACATGGCCTTCGCTGGCCCCTAGCAATCGGTTTCGAATTGCCGGGCCCTGCGCCCGAAATGCTCTGGGAGATACAAAATGCATTTTCTGAGATCTGCATGGGTAGCCCTGCTCGCGTGCGCGGTGACATCGGCAATGGCCGGTGATGGTTTCAAGCCGTACCCCGGCGCCGTCAAATACACGCCCCCGGACACACAGGAGACGAGGGAGGCGATGAAATCGTTGCCTCCGGGGACCACGTCAACCACGTTTCTCACGAACGACCCCTTCGAAAAAGTCGTGGCGTTTTATAAGGACTTGGGCAAGGAATACAAGATGCCGCACATGCGAGCGGGCGGTAAGCTTCCTACGGGCCAGGAACTGAAACAAACCTTCCTGATCTTCGACAGCGCTCCCGACATCGGGACGTCCAAGAACTGGGCGAATGTTCAATACCCGTTCATTGGGTCGGTGGGCATAAAGGGCGGCGTGCCGGAATACCATGACGTCCGTGACATGACCACAATTACGCTAATAGAGAAGAAGTAGACGATTCGCAAATTTCCCGCCGCTGCCTGCGGCCGATGAATGCGTTTTACGAAGGCAAGTGTTTGAATCCTGTTGCGCTCCGCTAGGATTCGAACGCATCACGACCGGTTTGCTGGCCAATGTCGCGATTTGCGAAAAACATTGCTAAAAGAAATAGTTACCGCATGCGCGCGGCATCACAAATTGCCGGCGTAGGACGCGGCAGCACCTGCTTCACGGATCATTTTTAAAGCGGCGCTAAAGTCGACAAGGCCTTGAAATTGGCCGGCGGCACGTGGCAATGCAGCAAAGCCGGTTGACGTACGACAAAAATGGGCTGTTTTCCGAGTCTCTGAAAAGTCGAGACATCGGGAGCCCACCATCGAGGCGCCGGCCGCGCTTGTCGGCGCTTGTACGCTCGCCGTGCGGGAACACCGCCCCTTTACCTTTAATGAACGGCCGTATAATATAAAAGCCAATCGGTCGGACTTTGCGTGCGCGTGATTCTTCCTCGGAGGACGTCATGACGAAGTGCGTGATTGACCCGCTCGGAGCCGGCCGCGCCTCGTTCCGCACTGCCCGTTTCCCGCTGGCTGCGCCCCACAGGGCACGCCACTGGCGTTGTCGGCGGCCGCTTGCGGGGGCCGCTGCCGGAAGAAAGCAATACGCTGAGCGCCTCGGTAGAGCAGGGTCTGCGAGGCTCGAGTCATTGTCCGGCCATCGGGTCGCCCGCGAACCGGCCGCGCGCAGCCAGACCCCCTGGCCGAAGCAAGCCTATGCAATCGACGTGACCGTAACGCAGGAGTGCACCGATGAACGTGCCGCAAACCATCAAACTCAGTAACAGCCCGCTACCCGGGCGCGACGCCCTGCGCGCGGCACTGGACGCGGTTCGGCCTGGTTATGCCTTGCCCCGTACCTTCTACAAGGATCCGGCGATATTCCAGCACGAAATGCGGCATTTCGTGATGGCGCACTGGCATTGCGTCGGCCATGCCGGCATGGTCAAGAACACGGGTGACTTCTTCACGGTCGAGATCGGCGGCGAATCCTTCATCATCGTGCGCGGACAGGACGATCAGATCCGAGCACTGCTCAATGTCTGCCGCCATCGCGGTTCGCGCGTTTGCACGGAAAAGCAAGGCACCGCAAAAAACGGGACTTTCACCTGCCCCTATCATGCCTGGACCTACGACTGCAGCGGCCAGCTGCAGCGCGCGCGCCTCACCCCCGAGGATTTCAACAAGGAGGATTACGGCCTGAAGCAGGCCCGGCTGCGAGTGTGCGAGGGCGTGCTTTTCATTACGTACGCCGAGCGGCCGCTGGACTTCGAGCATGTCGAGGAGTCATTCGGCCGTTCGGCCCGAATCTACGGCTGGGCCA
>Ga0209517_10008048_pt1 | contig 12435 bp, 13 predicted proteins | sample PeaSoiMetSII2010_FD_187695 | JGI IMG/M metagenome (GOLD analysis project Ga0209517, IMG submission 187695) | Peat soil microbial communities from Weissenstadt, Germany - SII-2010 (SPAdes) (version 2) | ecosystem: Environmental > Terrestrial > Soil > Wetlands > Peat | place: Germany...
GGCCGTTTCGGCGAGTACACCACGATCGTTGCAGAGGCGCTCGGCGACATGGTCAGCATGTGGATCACGCTCAACGAGCCCTGGTGCTCGGCGTGGCTCGGGTACGCGACCGGCGAGCACGCGCCGGGAATCCGCGACCACGGCAAGGCGGCCGCCGCAACCCACCACCTGCTCCTCGCCCACGGAGCGGCGCTGCAGGTGCTCCGCTCGACGATCCCGTCCGCACGAGTCGGCATCGGGTTGAACATCCAGCCGATCCGTGCGGCCACGGATCACGAGGACGATCGCGCCGCCAGCCGTCGAGTGGATGGCAACCTGAACCGCCTGTACCTGGATCCGCTCTTCAAAGGACGGTATCCCGACGACATGCTCGAGCACTATGACGGGAGCACACCCGGCTTCGATGTCGTCGCTGACGGCGACCTCGAGGTGATCAGCAGGCCGATCGACTTCCTCGGTGTGAACTTCTACTCCCCCACCACGGTGTGCGCCCCGACGCGCCGTGCGGAGGCGCAGGCGGCCGGGTTCTGGATCCCGGAACCGGACCGCAGGGCGCGGGTCGGCGATCTCAACGCCGTCCAGGTGCTTCGCCCCGAGGTGAGCCGAACCCAGATGGGTTGGGAGATCGAGCCCGGTGCGCTGACCGAGATCATGGTGCGGGTGCACGATGAGTACGGAACCCTGCCGCTCTACGTCACCGAGAACGGTGCGGCGTTCGACGACTACATCGGGCCGGACGGCGAGATCCGCGACGGTGAGCGCATCCAGTACCTCGACGGCCACCTCCGTGCGGTCCTCGACGCGGTGGGCGCCGGAGTCGATGTGCGCGGGTACTTCGTGTGGAGCATCCTCGACAACTTCGAGTGGGCGCACGGATACTCCAAGCGTTTCGGCCTCACCTGGGTGGATTTTCGCAGCGGCGAGCGCATTCCCAAGGCAAGCTTTGCCTGGTACCGGAACACCGTACGCGCCAACGCCCTGGAGCCCTGAGCAAACTCGACCGGCGCACGCGCCGTCTCCTCACCGGCCCGCCGTTCTCGCCAGCAACGTGCGGCGGTTGCTCGTCCCGGTCTTGGCGAAGATCGATTTGAGATGGTCCTGCACGGTGTTCTCCGAGAGGAACATCCGCTCGGCGATCGTCCTGGTATCGGATCCCGCGATGAGATGGCTGTACAGCTCGGTTTCGCGAGCGGAGAGTGAACAGGCTCGCGCGAACAGTGTCATTCGCTCCGCCGGACCGGTTGCCTCGATCGATACCGCAATGTCCTGATCTGCAGCCCGCGACGGAGAACCGATGCGAGCAGCCCGGAGTGTCAGCCACACCCCGCCCGACAGGTGCACGCGGGCTGTCGGAGGGTGATCATCGACGCCGGCTTCAACGGAGAGGAGTTGGGCGGCAACGTTGTAGGCGCCCGCGGGGACCGGCCGGCGATCACCGTCGGGGGGTACTAGCAGTCGCAGATACTCGGTTGTCTCGAGCGTCTGCGCGCGCACGTCGAGGTCAGGCGACAGCACGAGGATGACGGGTCCAACCCGGACGGACGCGGCTGCCGCGCGATGCAGGGTCTCAGCCTGGCAGCGGCGCAGCGCCGCGGTGATCGGTTTGACGACAGCGGTCAGGAACGCCGCGTCCGTGTCGGTGAATTGGTTTCCCGCAGCTGTCCGCCAGAGGTCGAGAAAGCCCCAGCAGCCGGACCTGCATCGAAAGACCACCGACGCAACATCCGACACCGCATAACGCGAGAGCATCTCGCGCCAGACCAGGCTGCGCTCCGGGTGGCCTTTCGTCGACGCCCGCAGAAGTGCAACCGGCGTGTCCATTCCCGTCCAGCGGTTGACGGAGGTGAGGTACTTCAGCTTGATGAGACGCGGGAGTTCCGGGAGGCACGGGACATCGGCGAGCGGCGCGGATCCGACCTCGGTCTCCGGGTCCGTCAACAGCCACGCGTAGGCATCGAACCCGACCACGCTCCGGATCTCGTCGAGGACGGCGACCCGGAGCGAGAGCGCGTCCGCCGTCGTCGTTCGGCAGATCTCGGCGATCCTTTCGATCGCTCGAGACGGTGCGTTGATCGAGACCACAGAACGATCGTACGCGGACTCGGTCCTCGGCTCGACCGATCAGAAGATCCCACAAACCTGGGATTGCGACCTGGGAGCGCCCAACCCCATTGTCGAACAACGACGAACAACGCGAGGAGACTCCCATGGCGACACTGCACATCCAGCATGCGGTCACCGACTTCGACACGTGGAGGTCCGCATTCGATCGCTTCGCTGACGCTCGACTGGCCGCGGGCGTCCGCGCGCAACGCGTCCACCGCCCGGTTGACGATCAGAGGTTCGTGGTGATCGACCTCGACTTCGACAGCCCCTCCGACGCGCAGGCGTTCCGATCGTTTCTGACAACCAACGTGTGGGCACGGCCTGAGAATTCGCCCGGATTGGCGGGAACACCCGAAACCATGATCCTCGAGTCCGTGGAGCTCGTCTAACCACCGGAGGGAGATGCTGCCGCGCTCACCTCTTCCCCATCGGCCTCATCGAGGTCCCGGCGAGTGCCTCAGGGGAGCTCCGCGACCCAGGGCTCGAGGAGCCGGCCGAGGTTGACCGTCCATCCCACGCCCAACACGGTGGGGACGATGATCCTGCGGTCGGCCGGGTTCCACAAGCGCTCGCGTGCGCGAGCGAGGGTCGGCCGCCGGAGGTCATACGGTATCCGGCCGGCGATCGCCCCCTCCCAGGTTCGCTGGTCCGCGGGCTTGCGGAGCTCGGTGATGACGGCGGCTCCGAGCAAGCTCGCGCCGACGACGGGGCCGAGCCACCGCCGCCGGGAGGTCCGCGAGTGCCGTGCGCCGGTCATACCCACATGGTGGCCGTCGATGCGGTTGGACGGAAGGGTCCAAGGTCACACGCCAACTGACCACCGACCACGGCGAGGTAGGATCGCCAGTACCCGGGACGCCGCCGGCAACGGCGTTGGTCAAGGCAGCGACGATCCCGTGAGGAGGTTCGGCAGGCGTGTACCCGTTCGAGCGCTTCACGGAGGCGGCCAAGCGAGTGCTGACGCTGACGCAGCAGGAGGCCGAGCGCGCGCATCACAGCTACATCGGGACGGAGCACATCCTCCTCGGACTGCTTCGCGAGCACGACACCGTCGCGAGCGTGGCGCTGGACCGCATCAGCGTCGACATCGCCGACGTGCGCCGCAGCATCGACACGATACTCGGGGCTCACGAGCGGATCGTTATCCAGCAGATCATCCCCACATCGCGCGTGAAGACAATCATCGAGATCTCCTTCACCGAGGCACGCCGTATGGGCGATGATTTCGTGGGGACGGAGCACCTTCTGCTCGGACTGCTCATCGAGGGCGACGGTATCGGCGCGCACGTGCTCAACGACCTGGGCGCAAACCTCGAGAACGTCAGGGCGGAGATCGACATCGTGCGGAAGGCCCGCACGATCGTCGAAGAGCCGGGAAGGACGCGCCTCCCGACCGCGAGGGGTGCCGCGCACGTTCACAGTGCGTCAGCGCCGAGCGGGCATCGCCTCGTGCTCTTCGAGTGCGTCGGGGAGGCCGCTGACGACAGCGAGCCTGTGTACGTGAACCCCATGTATGTCGTCCGCCTGGATTCAGCTGGTGAGGACCAGACGTCGATCACGCTGCGGCATGACGTCTCATCGCCACTCGTCGTCCGCGGAGCTGTGCACGAGGTGGCGCGGCGGCTCTCGGAAGCCTAGCAATCGTTCTCCTCACCGACAGAGGCTTCCTTCAGTCGTCTTGACAATGCGTGATCGTGGACGTCAGGACTTGAACGGAGCGCGTCGTCGCGGCGATCGGACTGAAGGAAGCCGGCCTGCCTCGACGAGCGCTCGACGCAGAACGAATTCGATCTGGGCGTTGGTGCTGCGGAACTCGTCTCCTGCCCACCGAGCCAACGCATTGTGCACCTGGGGATCGAGGCGGAGCAGCACGGACTTCCTCCGGATCGGGAGCACCGCAGCCGTGTCGACAACCTCGCCCATCAATACAACGACCCGGCATTCACCACTGGCTGCAGATCGTGATCGCTGCAGAGCACGACCAGCAGGTTGCCCACCATGGTTGCCTTGCGCTCCTCGTCGAGTTCGACGACGGCATCGGCCGACAGCCGATCCAGCGCGAGTTCGACCATACCGACGGCGCCCTCCACGATTCGATGGCGGGCGGCCACCACTGCATTCGCCTGCTGGACCCGGAGCATCGCCTGGGCGATTTCGGGCGCATAGGCGAGTCGGGTCAGCCGCGACTCGATGACCCTCACGCCGGCGGCGGTGACGCGCGCCGCGATCTCCGCGGAGAGTTCCTCGTTGATCTCATCAGCGTTTTCGCGCAGAGAAGGGATGTCGCTTCCACGCGTGTCGTAGGCATAGCCGCTCGCGATGTGACGTACGCCGGCCTCGGCTTGGACGCGGACGAATTCAACGTAGTTGTCGACCGCAAAGAGCGCTCGTGCCGTGTCCTCCACAACCCACACGACGGCGGCGGCGATCTCGATCGGGTTGCCGTCGCCATCGTTGACCTTGAGCATGCCCGTCTCGTGGTTGCGGATCCTTGTCGATACGCGATCGCGTCGAGCCCCGGGGTGCACCCACCACAGGCCGGGCCGGCGAACCGTGCCCTGGTAGCTGCCGGCGAGCCGGAGCACCACCGCCTCACCGGGTGTGACCGAGGTCAGCCCTCGCAAGCCGGCCAGCGCGAGCAAGAGGAGTGGCACACCGATGCCGATCAGCGCGCCGGATGAACCAGCCCCATGGAATCGCTCAATGAGGCCGCGGCCGAGGAGGCCGGCACCCGCGACGAGCAGAATCATCGCGCCGACGAGGGCTGCCCAGCCAGACAGTGCATGCGGCGGCTGCTCACTGACGAGCGCGGGGGTGTCGGCGAGCGAGATTCTGCCTTTGGCTTTCTCCAAACTCATGGCGGTCCTCGTGAGGTTGACGCTGAGGCTATTGGGATGATATCACTGCGCTATGGCGGCCGACATGACCACCGCTGCCCGCGGGGAGCAACCATCCGGGAAACCTCCTGCGTTGGTCGTCGACCACCTCACCAAGAGCTTCGGCGAGCGCGTCGCGTTCCAGGACGTTTCGTTCTCCGTTGCACAGGGCGAGGTATTCGGGTTCCTGGGACCCAATGGGGCGGGGAAAACGACCACGGTTCGGACGTTGGGGACACTGATCGCGCCAACATCGGGCTCGGCAAGCGTCGCCGGGATTCCCCTGACCTCGGACAACGGACCGGAAATCCGTCAGCGGATCGCGATCATGCCGGAGAACCCGGGCCTGTACCGACGCCTCACGGTGACCGAGAACCTGCAACTCTTCGCTGGGCTGTACGAGCAGCGCCACGCGGCTGCTCGGATCGGCGAGGCGCTCGAGGCGGTCAATCTCACAGCGCGCGCATACGACCTCTGTGGGAGTCTGTCCAAGGGACTCCTGCAACGTGTGGGACTGGCGCGCGCTTTGCTCAACGACCCTGCCGTCATGTTCCTCGATGAGCCGACGTCCGGGTTGGATCCCGTCGCCGCGCACGAGGTGAACGACCTCATCAACGGGCTGCGCCGGCGCGGGGTCACCGTGTTCCTGACGACCCACCGCCTCGAGGAGGCGGAGCGTCTGTGTGACCGCGTCGCCATCCTCAGCACCACGCTTCGCTTGGTGGGCCGGCCCGACGAGCTCCGTGAGCGGCTCTTCAGCAAGTCGCTGATCGTCGAGACCTTGGCGCCGCTCGTCGCACCTGACGATGTCTTCAACAGTACCGACGGCGTCGAGCACTGGCGACCCGAGGGCGCGAGCAGTTACGTGCTGCGTGTCACCGATCCGAGGAACATCGCTCCGCATGTGACCCGAGCCCTCGTGGCCGCGGGTGCCGACGTGGTCTCGATCAGCGAGTCCCGGCACTCGCTCGAGGACGTCTACCTGCAGTTGATTGACGAGGACCCGGAGGCATCGACTCGATGAAGTTCAGCTTCATCCGTCTGGGTGCGGTGCTTCGCAAGGAGCTCCGTGAATACCGCCGCAGCCCCTTCATCGTTGTGACCATGGGAATGCTCCCGCTCATCTTCCTCATCGAACCGTTGATCACCATCTTTCGCATCGGCCCGTCGGTGGGGGCGAGTAAAGTGGACGCGGCTGTCGGCGCCACGTTTCTCGTGCTGTTGATCGCGCCCGCGCTGCTGCCCGCTGTCATTGCCGCGTACTCCGTGGTCGGAGAGCGCGAGCAGGGCACCCTCGAACCCCTGCTAACCACCCCGCTGCGCCGCGAGGAACTGCTCCTCGGCAAGGCCCTCGGCGTCGTTGTTCCTGCGGTGGGCATCGCCTATGTCCTCTTCGCCTTCGTCCAGCTCTGCGCCCGGCTCTTTGCCAGCAATCCGGAAGTGGTGACAGCCCTCGGGCAGGGATCCCACATTCTCGCGGAGATCCTCTTCGCACCACTGCTCGCGGGATGGTCGATCTGGGTCGGGATCGGCATCTCGACGCGAGCGAGCGACGTCCGGGTTGCCCAGCAGCTGGGGACGCTTTCGAGCCTTCCGCCACTTGCCGTCGTCGCCTTGGCGACCTTCAATGTCTTCACGCCGAGCGTCACCCTCGCGGTGGTGTTCGCGCTGATCCTTCTCGCAGCCGACGTTATTCTGTTTCGCATCGTCGCGGCGTTGTTCGATCGCGAGCGGCTCATCATCGGCACGTCGGCTCAGCGAGCGCCGGGCGGTGGCGGTCAGATTCCACCTGCCGGTGCGGTGCGACAGATACGGCGCGTGGGGGTTAGCGACGATGGGTGACGGAACACTCAGGCTCGAACGGCGTTGGACCTCCCTGGCCGGGACAGGGGGCAACGCTCTGGCCGGAGGGAACAAGCCAATGACCATCGCAATCGACGGAACTGCCGTCGGCACCCTCGCGCCCAAGGAGACGGTCGAGGTGGCCGTCGAGCCCGGGCATCACACGCTGCGGCTCGGGCAAGGCAGGCACCGGAGCCCCGAGCGGTCCTTCGACGTTGCCCAGGACGAGGTCGTCCGCTTCTATTGCCACGGTCCCAGGTACGGCTGGCCTCAGCTCCTGGCGGCACTCGTGAAACCCGACCTCTGGATCACGCTCAGACGCGAGTGACGAGCCTCGCCCCCTTTGGCGGGTCGCAGGTCTCGACCTCCGGGTCAGTCGACAAGAGCCGCAGGACCACCGCCGGTGGACCCCAGGTATCCCGTCCTGAGCGCCCTGGCGGACGGGATCGATCCAGTTGATGGAGCCCGTCAGTTCGGCCTGATGACACGGACCATGAACGAGCTCCTGCACGCAGTCGCGGCGCAAACGGTCCTCCAAAGGACCGTGGCGCGAGTCCAGCCTCTCGACCACTCGCGTTGGCGTCCGCATTCCTCGTTGTGGGCGGACTTGCGCCGACCTTGAAGCTGACATGCGGCGGGCTTCGATGTGCGGGATATGTCAATGTCTCGCGCGCCCTCACCGTGACCGGGAGCTGACCGAGATGCGCTAGTGGGGCATCGCAAAAGCCTGGACGTCATCTGTCTCTGCGTACTCCGGGGTTACCAGGGCGAACCCGTCACCCACAGCAAGGACGCCCGGAGGTGACGCCAGTGAGATGGCGATGCTGGATTGAGAATCGACGAATGCAGGGAGCGGAAGCCGGGTCAGGACCTTGCCCGTGTCCAATCGAAGGGAGGTCAACACGAAGGTCCCCGGCGGACTCTGCGGGCCAGGAAGCGGTCGGTATGCGGGAGTGGAAGCCGTCGGCAACGCGACATAGAGGAGGCCGGCGGCGGTGATGCCGCAGGGTTGCCCCCCACCGGCAAGGCTCATGCAGCCCAGCGCGGGCCACTGCCGGCTCGCATTCTTCGCCACCCAGGTCGTCGCCCACTGCGAACTACCATCGGCTGCACGCCTGCAGTCGATGCCGGCGTCGGTGACGACACAGATGCTGCCGGCACCGCCAACAGGCAATACCGACCCGACGACGCCGGTAAGGTTCCAGCGCACTCGACCGGTGAGACCGTCGAGCACCACCATGTCGCCATCGGCTTCGAATCCGTAGACGTTGTCAATCCTGGTAGGGCGCAGCGGGCCAGGAGGTGCGGCAATTCTTTTCGGCGCGTTGGCTGGAGGGATGAGGCCGATGAACGCGGCAACGGCGACTCCTCCGGGGGTCCCCGCATCGACCGTGTTCGAGAACTGCGGCTCAAGGTTCCAGCCCGCCGGGACCTCCCACGTCCATCGCATCGCGCCGCTCGCGGCGTCAACGCCAACGACGCTTCCGCCTTCGCAGGTACTGACAATCGCGGTCGGGATGCCATCGACCGGCGGGCCCAGCCCGACCACCACGGCGTTCGGCTGAATACCCGGGGGCATGTCGTCAGGGCAGCCCCGTTGTGCGCGATCGCGCCACAGCTGGTGGCCCGTCTGCTCGCTCAGACCAAGCAGCGTTCCGTCTTCCTCGGACACGACCACAGTCGATCCCGTCAGAAGAGCCGGAATCGTCTGCCCATCATCCGGAAGGGTGACGCTCCACCTCTCGCGACCCGTCGCCGAGTCGTAGGCGACCAGCTCGCTGATCAGCGGCGCATCCAAGCCAGGCCCTTGTGCCTCGGCGTGCCCGGTCCCGGCGAGGACGGTCGTCGCATCGGCCACGACATCGAACAGGTTGGGATGATCAGCCGGCGGGGCGGCATTCCAGTCTGGCCGCCCGGTCGCGACATCAAAGGCCATGGTGCAACGCCCTTCTGGCCCAGTCCCATAGGCGGTACCACTCACGACCGTCGAGGGGCGCCCGATTGCGCCAGACCATGCCGGCGAGGCGATGCCGAGACTCTTGGCGGCAGGAGTCGCGGTAGCGCTGCTCACCGCGTTGAGTCGGGGAACAGGGCAGGTCACCGCTGACAAGACAGTGCCGGGCGACGGACCACCGCAGGCGGCCACGGCGAGACTCGCCGCCAGGGCAAACCCGGCAACGATCGAGGCGGGGCGCACGGTCAAGGTGAGCAGGCGCGTTCCCTTCCGCTTACCGATCTGCCTGCGAAGAGGCCATACGTGGAACCTAGCACCGGAGTCACTCATCGACATGGCCGTCACCAAGGCGTCGGATCAGCCTGCGATGCCTTCTGCCCGAGGCATTCGGAGGCCGCGGCTACGGGCGAGCGGCTCATGCAGCTCGCTGAGGACGAGGGGAGGCGCAACGGCCTTCATGCGCTGGGGCTCAACGTCTTCGGCCACAACGCAGTTGCACGAACCCTCTACTCAAGCCTGGGTTATCGGGAAACCTCGGTCCAGATGAGAAAAGAGCTCTGACGCGGACTTGACCCTCGACGTCGGGTGAGGTAATCGAGTTCGCCTCTGTCAGGGGTTCGAGGAGATCCAGCCTGCGATCTGTGCTCGTGAGTTGAAGCCAAGCTTGTTGAGGATGTGACCAACGTGGGTGGCGACCGTGCGCTCGGAGATGAACAGCCGGGCTGCGATCTGCTTGTTGCTGAGGCCTTCCGCGACCAACCCCGCGACCTCGACTTCGCGCTTCGCGAGGGGTCCGGCGTCCGTGCCCGAAGAAGCAGCCGCCTCGCTCCGCGCGGATTCACCGAGCGCCAGCCGCACCGCCGCTTGGCGGTCCAAGCGTTTCCCTGCCTCAAACTCGGCCTCAAACTTCGCCGCCCCGAGGGCTCGCATAGCCGACTCTGTGGCCTGGGTCTGGAATGGCGCATGCGGTCCAACGATCTTGGCGCCGGCACCAGCGCCGATGGTTTGCGCTGCCCCAAGCAGCCGGGCTGCGAGGCGCGCCTGACCAGAGCTCGCGGCACGCCAACTCAACGCCGCCAGGATGTAATACTCGGCTATCCGGTCGTCGATCTGCCCTGCGACGCGCAAGGCTTCGCTGGCTCCCGCATTTGCTTCGTCAAGGTCGCCGTTCGTCAGGGCGATAGCAGCTAAGTTGCGAAGCATCGATCCGAGGTAGAAGAGGTCGCCGGCGTCGCGACTCAGACGCATGCCCTCGGAGGAGGTCGCCGCGGCGGCGTCCATGTCGTTTGCGAAGAACGCATGGACGGCTCGCCCTTGCACGAGCTCGATGGTCGCGGCGTAGTCGCTGAGAGCAGCCGTGATTGCTTCGGCCTCATCCAGAAGGCCGCTGGCACCTGTGGGATTGCCGCTCTGGTTCTCGGCGTTGGCGGCGATCGAGAGTGCCTGCGATAGCTCCGTTGGCTGTCGCGTTTCCCGAGCCGTTGCGATAGCGCGGGTGAGCCATGGCCTGGCGGCTGCAGGGTCGGCCTGCAACACGCTCAGCCACCCACGAAGGCTGAGAGCGCGCACCTGCGTGCGCGGAGACGCCTCCCCTGATGCAAACAGGAGATCGAGCCAGCGAATGCTCTCCGTGGTTCCGTGTGTGATCCAGTAGTAACGCAACGACGCCGCTATATCCAGCCCTCGAACGGAGTCTCCGTGCGAAACACAGTGCTGGAGTACCGCTCGAATGTTGTCGATTTCGAGCTCGACCCAGGAGAGCCAATCAGGAAGCTGGTACCGACCCTCGGCCTCCGTCGACAGACACGTCGTCCAGTAATAGTGGATGCAACGCTCCGACAGATTGTTGTCCTCATGTTCGTCACGCAATTTGAGCGTGGCGTACTCGCGCATGGTTTCGTGCAGTCGATAGCAGTCACGGCCCCCGAAGTCCTCCTTCATGAGCAGCGATTTGTCGACCAGGGATGAGAGAAGGTCCAACGTGTCGGTCGCGGAGAGCTCGTCGTCTGTACACACCGATTCGACATCTTCGAGAGTGAATCGGGCGGCGAAAACGGAGAGACGCCGCAAGACGTGCTGTTCACGCGGCGTCAGCAGGTCGTAGCTCCAGTCGATGGTCATTCGGAGCGTTTGATGTCGCGGCAGCGCGGCGCGGCTCCCTCCGGTGAGGAGGGCGAAGCGGTCCCGCAGCCGCTCGAGGGTCTGTTCCACGCTGAGGACCCGGGTTCTGACCGCCGCGAGCTCAATCGCCAGCGGCAGGCCGTCGAGGCGCCGGCATACGGCAACCACAGCTGCCTGGTTCGCGCCCGTAAGGACGAACGTGCCGGAAGCCGCGGCTGCCCGCTCGGTGAACAGCACGACGGCTTCGTTCTCTCGCACCTGTGCGAGCGGTTCGGTTCCATCTCCTCGGGGCAGTTGGAGTGGCGTCACGGGCACCACGTGTTCGCCCGCCACCTGGAGCGGCTCCCGGCTGGTGGCAATCACGCGGAGGCCGGGAGCGGAACGAAGGGCCTCAGAGACGAGCTGAGCAGCCGCATCGAGAACGTGCTCGCAGTTGTCGAACACCAGCAACAACTGTTTCTCGCGCCAGAAGGACCTCAGGATCTGCAGGGGCTCCACCCCGGCCTGGTCACGGAGGTCAACTGCCGCGAGCACGGCGTTGGGCACGAGGGCCGCATCGCCGACCTCGGCGAGCTCGACCAGCCAGGCGCCGTCCCCAAATCCGCGTGAGAGGTCGGCTGCGGCCCGCAATGCGAGCCTGGTCTTCCCCACACCTCCTGGCCCGACAAGACTGACGAGTCGGGCGGTCGCGAGCTTCTTCCTGATCTCGGCCAGCTCGCGACGGCGGCCCACGAAGCTCGTCGTCTCGGCGGGCAGATTGCCCAAACGGTGGCGTGGTCTGGCCATGGTGAATCCGAGGCTACCCCTGAGTCACGGGCGCTGATGTCGATCGACTACGCATCGAATCCGTAATCCTGACGATTCGGCCGGTCTGGCCCCTGGCTCAGCCTGACGGCCATGACACACGAGCCACCGAGCCAGCGGGTCGAGGCGACATTCGTCGGCCGACCTCCGGCGCGGCAGATTGCCCGAGCGTCGGGTGTGACCGATGTGGAAGTCGATGGGTGCCTGCTCCGCTGCGTGGTGCACGGCAGCTTTCAGCCCCTCCTCGAGGCGATGCGCGGCTACGAGGTCATCACTCTCACGTCCATCCCGACTTCGGACGGAGGTGGTTGATGGCCGCAAGGCGAATCACATCTCTCGATCCCGACCAGCTTGGCCTACCAAGATCGCACCTCCATCGGTGCTCACTCATCAATACAAGGAGAACGACATGACCGTCACACCGAACACCCTCTTCCGAGCGACCGGCGTTGCCGCCGCGGTGGCAGGACTGATCTTCATCGGCGTGCAGATCGGTAGTCCGCATTTCGACGGCACCAACATCACCACGACCAACGCGGTCGTCCGTGAAAGCCTGAAGGTGCTCATGGCCGCCCTGGCTCTCGCCGGGATAAGCGGTATGTACCTGCTCCAGGTGAGGAAGATCGGCGTGCTCGGCCTGGTCGGGTACCTCGTGTTCGCCACCGGTTATCTGACCATGCTCGGCATTGAATTCGTCGGTGCCTTTGTCCTGCCCTCGATCGCGCACAGTTC
>Ga0209517_10008049_pt1 | contig 12434 bp, 2 predicted proteins | sample PeaSoiMetSII2010_FD_187695 | JGI IMG/M metagenome (GOLD analysis project Ga0209517, IMG submission 187695) | Peat soil microbial communities from Weissenstadt, Germany - SII-2010 (SPAdes) (version 2) | ecosystem: Environmental > Terrestrial > Soil > Wetlands > Peat | place: Germany: Weissenstadt...
CCGCCTGCGCCTCGCGAGTTTCTTTGGGCAAGGCGGCGATGGCGTCCGCCGCTTGCGCATACTGCTTAGTCCGGATGAGGTACGCGATCCAGCGCACTTGCCAGGAACCGAGATACTGCTCGGCGTTGTCACGCTCAAGGCCAGCAAGCTTGTCGACCGCGTCCTGCTTCGATTGGAGAATGCGCTGATAGATCGGGGCGCGCTGCGCAAGCGGGATCCAGGGAGCGTCGACCACATCGGCCAGAATCTGCGTAGGATCTTGTGCCGCGGAGGAAACATCCAACAGCCACGTGGTGGCGGAGGCGGGATCGGCGATGGCCGCATACACCGGTTGCAGCAGAGCGTTCGAGCGATAGTTGCCATTGCGGCGAAGGTAAGTGCGGATGATGCTGTCGGCATCGGGCTTGAGTTCGGCAAAGAGCTTGCGCGTGCGGAGCTGATCGCAAGTGCGGCCGAAGTCCGTCCAGAAGCTCTCCGGTACATGCGAGCTGTTGAGCTGATTGGAGAGTACGGCGAAGGCCTGCTTCCACTGGGCGACGGCCGCAGTACGATCGCCGCGTTTGTAGTAGGCGGCCGCGAGGCTGTCATAGACCTCGGGACGATTGGGAGAAAGTTCGAGCGTGTGGTTGTAGTCGGCGATGGCGCGCTCGGTGTCGCCCGTTCCGGCGTAGTAGTCGGCCAAAGTCGAATATCCGGAGGACGACGCCGGACTCAGTTCGAGGATGGCGGGCAGAAAGTCTTCGGGGCTGCCTTGTTTGGTCGTACCGAGATACTCCCCGTAACGCGAGCCGTAGTAGAACCAGGTATTGCCCGCAAGTTGCTGCGCGCGGTCGATTGGTTTCGCGAGGCGCTCGGCAACCGTGTTGTCACCAAGCGTGCCAAGGAAAGCATTGTTTACGTCCGCGGTGGGCTCGGCATAGTACAGGCCAATGAGCGCGTTGTATGACTTAGACCAAACCGGCGGGCGACTTTGTCCGCGGGCCGCCACCACGCTGTGTGATAAGGCAGCGCCGCCGTTCGCAATCACATAGCTGGCGGCCTTCTCGCCGGCAGGATGGTTCCAAGTCGCAGTGGTTGCGACGAGTTCCTGCGGCCGATGCTCCAGCAGCAATTGGAAGAGGCGCTGCTGGTGAGAGTCGTCGAGGTTGTAGGCGGAGATGTTCGAAAGCAGCCGCAACTCGTTCTGTTGGTCGCCAGCGGCGCGGTAAGCGTCTGCCGCTTCAAGCAAGGGTGTAGAGCGGACCATGGCTGGAACCGCGCCTGCGTATTGCTCTAACTGTGGTCCCAGTTCAGCGAAGCGACCGCGCCGCCGCTGGAGATCGATGAAGGGCCGCAAGCTGCTATGAACATTCGGGAGTGCGGCCCGCTGCATCATCTCTTCGAAACGCCACCGAGCTTCCTGTTCGGAGAGCGCGGCACTTTGGGCTAGGGGAATCGCGAACTTCTCGAGATCGTCGAGATCCATGCCCTTGCGCTTCGAGTCGGCGAAGCTTGCGAAGGTCAGTCTCTCTTCGGGAGTGAAGTAGGTGTTGACGGTGGTTCCCATTTCTTCGAGTACAGCTGCCATGCCATTGCGCGCAGTCTCGATGCGGGTCTGCCGCACTCGTTCGCGCCACTGGGCGTCGGTCACCGCGGCAATTCCTTGCTTTTCCACCTGTTCTTTGATGACGGGCAGGTTGGAGGACGCGTCCGCAAGAGCGCTTTGCATTGCAACGTAAGCCTGCTCGTGTTGGCGGAGGCGCGTCATGACGCGCACGTAGGTTCGTGCGCCCGCGTGATTTTCTGAAACAGCTAGCAGGTCGGGGCCGGCAGTCTTGATTCCCTGCTCCGCGAAGCTGCGGGCTTCCGCCAGCATGCCCCACAGTTCCAGACGGCGCGCCACCTCAAAGTAATTCGCGGCGTTCTCCGGACGGCCATCGATCAGCGCGGTCTTGAGAGCGGCGACGGTTTCATTCGTCTTGCCCTGGCGCGCACGCACCGCTGCGACCTTCTCCATCCACTGCGGATCTTTGTAGGCGAGCTGATAGATGTGTTCGTAGTCGGAGACAGCTTCGTCGAAGCGCATCAAGCGCTCTTCGAGCCCGGCACGCGCGGTATAGAGATCGACGCGATCCGGGCGAATGGCAATGGCCTTGGCGTAAGTCTCAATCGCAGCCGGATAGTTCTCGAGATTGGTTTGGATGCGGGCTAGCACCATCGACCAGTGGTAGTCGCGCGGTGATTGGGCAACGGTCTTCGCGTAGAAGTCAACCAGTTGTTGCTGGCGCTGGTAGCGGAGCGCATAGAGCGCGGCCTCGGTGACGAGCGTGTCGTCTTCCGGGAAGTTGTTGATGAGTTCAATGTACTGGTCGACCGCGCCCGGATAGTCCTTCATACGAGTGAGCGCCGGAATGAGGCCGCGCCGCAAAGTGGCAATCTGGGCCTTGCGCGTATCCGCTGGTAGGGACGAGGCGCGGAACAGCGCGATCTTTTCGGCGTAGAACTGCTTCAGGCCCTGGTCGTCTCCGGCTTGCGCGTAGGTGTCCGCCATGGCCGCGAGGTATTCACCGTTGTAAGGAGAATTTTTCAGCAACTGCGCCAGCAGATCGCGTGCCTGCTGGTACTGCTTCGCGTCCGTCGACTTGCGAGCGGCTTCATAGGTGAATCGCACGCTCAGGTCGGGATAGGCGTCTTTGGCAGCCTGCAGCAGAACAGAAATCGCCTGCGGATAATTCTTGGTCCGCCAGTAGAAATCAACCGTCGAACGCACCACACCCAGTATCTTCGGATTGTCGCGGTAGAGCGCTTCCACATTTTTCTGGGCCGACTGGAAATCCTTGCGGCCTTCGTACAAGCGAATCAGCGCATAGCGAAGCTGCAGGCGGGCTACCGGATCCGCCGTGAGTGCGGCCTGCCTCTCCAACGCGTGCTGGCGAACGGCTTCGAGCGATTTTTGCTGCGCCAGGTTCTCGATGTCTTCGGCCTGTTCGATGGAGGTTGCGCGGTTCGCGATCGCGTCGAGGAGCGCCTCCATTTCCGGCTTGCGGTTCTGCGTTTCCAGAACCTTTACGCGCAGATAGATTGCACGAAGATCGGCCGCAGGCATCGAGGGGTTGGACGGCGCAACGATTTTGGCAGTGCTCCGATCGACCAGGTCGCGAAACTTCGGGCGGCGCGCAAGTGCGAGCAGCCGGATTTCGGCAGGCGAATCGCTGGAACCGGCGAGCGCACCCTTCACATATTCTTCGATGGCGTGAGGATACTCGCGCTTGCTCTCGTAAATCGCGCCGGCTTCGTACGCATAGAGGGAAGGATCTAAGAGGCGATCGCGGCCTTGGTTCAGCAGCCGAAGCGCGTCGTCGAAATCGTAGTAGTCCCAGTAGATGGTCGCCGCTTCGAGGTATCCGCCGGACTCACCGGGAGCGACTCGTGGAATGCGTTCCCAGTACGGAGCCGCTTCCGCGAACCGATCGCGGTCCGCATAAATGTCGCCGATCCGGGCGAGAATCTCGGTATTGCCGGGGTTGGCCTGCAGCAGGTTGTCTTCGATCTTGGCTGCGACCGCCGTATCGGCGGCATCAAAGTACGCCAGCGAGCGATAGACGGACGAGGCCGTGCGGGCGATTTCAGCCTCCGCCGGGTATTGCGCCGCCAGCGACTTGAGCACTGGCGCGCTCTCTTCAAAATGCGAGCGCCACAGGTTCGCGTTGGCCAGGAAATCGGCGGCGGCCGGATTGCTCTCCCAACTCGCGGCATCGGGAGCACTCTGCTGCAACGTGCTCAACTCCTCTTCCAGTTTGCCGGTGCGCGATAGGAATTCAAAGAACTGGTTGCGCAGGCCCGCTTCCTCAAACCAGTGCTGGCGCAACAGCGCTTCCCACGCAGCCAGATCGCGAGTGGGAGGCGTTTGGTATATCGCCAGTAGATTGTGCACGAACACAGGATTGTGCGGAAAACGCCGGTTGGCGTACAAGTTCAACCGGAGGTAGAGCACGGCGCTGCTGCCAATGACGCCGTTGCCGAAGTAACGTTCAAGGTCAGTGCCGCTGAAGGTCTTCACCGCGTCGCGCGACAACTGCTCGAACTCGGAGTCTCTCTCGTAACGCAGGTAGAAACGCGCCAGCTTGTCGTACCACGACTTGTCGGAGAAGCGGGCAATGGCTCGGCGATAGACTTCTTCCTGTTCCGCGCCCAATTTGTTCTGCTCGAGAAACACCGCCAGCCGCTCGTAAAGGCCAGGGTCGTCAGGATTGCGATCGATCTCCTTCCGCAGCACGCCCAGCGCCTGCGGAATTTCCTTCATCTCCGCTAAGCGCGCCAGATAGCGTTCCAGAACGCGCGCGTATTCCGGGGAGCGAGCGCCGGTTTGTGGGACTGGTGCAACAGGCGTGTTGACCTGGAATGCCGGGTTGGTCCTGCGTTGTGAGCCGGCGTTTTGTTCCGGCGCGCCTGCTTCCTGCTCCTCCCCTCCGTCTTCTGCTTCCGATTCCGCCGTGTTCGTCGCTACGGGCGAGTAGCTGATGAATCTCTGTCTCTCTGCCGAAGATCCATTTTCCGCTGACCCCAGCGGCAGGTTCTGCGCCTGCGAGGCCAATTCCTGAAGCACAGAATCGTAGATGGCGAACTCATTCGCCGAGTCGCCTTTGCGCGCATAGGCGTCGGCCATGAGCAGGGCGACTGCGGTACGCTGCGGAGCCTTCGGAAAATTCGCAAGAAATTCGTGGCCGCCCTGAATGACCGCGGCGCTTTCCGCCGCGCCAGAGTAGAACTCGAGCAGTTTGGCGTGAAGTTCCGGGCGACGAGAGGAATTCGGGAACTTCGCATCGAGCAAGCCCAGTAATTCGATGGCGCGAGACCGATGGAAGTAGGGTACGGTGCGCTGCTCTTCCTCCGAGTATTGCGAAGCCGGCTGCGTGGTATTCAGGAGCAGAGAAAGAATGCCGTTCAAATAACCGGGCCCTTGATCCATGGTGGCGATGTCCCGATACATTGAGAGTTCGCCGGAACCGAATCGGATCGGTGCCTCGGGAGCGGTCAGCAGCAGGTTCGTCATACCGGCAATCGCTTGCTCTTGCGCATCGGGCATGCCCTGGCTGTTGTAGAGGGCAAAGTAATAACGCGCCGACTCGGGATAATCGTGAATATCTTCGAGCAGCCGCGCGCAGACGTAAAGCTCCTGCGAAGTCCACGGCGCCTTACTCGTTTCCTTGCGCAGACGGAAGTCCGCGATGGCCTGCTGGGCCACATCGAGCTTGCCCTGTTGCTGGTAGTAATAGAAGATACGCGCCGTCGCGTTCAAGTCCTCGGGATTGGCGTTGAGTGCGGCGCGAGCCTGGTCAAGAAATTTGCGGAGATTCTGCGTATCGCGCAGGAGATCGAAATAGCTCTTGACCAGTTCCGGATCCCACAGCGGCTGGAAGCTCTGCTCGTACACGGCAAGCCCTTCGCGGACGGAGCCGTGACGGTACTCGACCATCGCTTTCGCCTTCACCGGGAAAATCCGATCGTTGGGAAACTGTTTACGGTAGTCGGCGATGAGTTGTCCGGCGGCAGCGTATTCCTTTTGCGCGACCAGATACTGCAAGAAGCGCGCGTAGAGCGATTGCTCCTGCGGATAGCGGGCGATCCAAGCCCGGTACTGGGCCCGGTACTGGGCGATGGAGTCGTCTTTTGCGAGGCCCTGGGCCTGAATCACTCCGAAGATGCGCTCAAACGCCTGCCAGGAGCGCTGCTGCGCCGGCGGTGTGAGTCTTTCGGCTGCGATGGGCGCGGCGTTCGCAATTAAAGACAGCGTTTTGATTTCGTCGGCCGGCCGCAGGCGGCGATGGTAGAAGTCGGCGAGCGCGAGTTGAGCCGCGATTTTGTCCGATGAATTGTCGACGCAGGATTTCCAATCGGACCCGGCGGCGGCGAAGTCGAGCTGCTGTTCGTCCTCCAGAGCGCGCAAAGAATAAAGCTCGGCATTGCGCGGCTGACTCTTGATGAGGTCGGCCAGCGCCGGTCGCGTCTCGCGCGGAGGACGGCGGAAGAGCACGGCGCCTCCGGGCAGCGACATCATGCGGAAGAACGCGGCTTCGAGAGTGCTCGAGGCTTCGAGGTTGCGAATCCAGGAAGGCAGCTCGCCGAGAGCGGAGATGGCACAGCCCAGAGCAATAACAATGACAAACAGTACAAGTGCAAGCCGGCGTGTGCGCTTGCGGCATAAATTAAGGAAGTACTTCAACTTGCACCTCCCCCGTCCCAATATTGTGGGCGATGTCTTCGGCGGTGACGGTCAACTTGTAAGCGCCGGGGATCGTCTGCTGGGGAATGATCAATTCGCCAGTGTTGGCGGCAACCTGCGGATTCCACCTGAGTTCGACGGGCGCCGCCCCTTCCAGCCGCGCAACCAGCGTGCGCGTGCTCGCGGAGGCGTGGACCTTCAGAGCAATCGCCTGGCCGCGCTGGAAACGTTTGCGATCGAGCTTCACCTCGACCACGGGCGGCTTGCTGGCGATCACAAACGTCTTCGACTCGCGATACGTCTGACCCAAGCGATCGCGCAGAATGAGGCGCACCGTGTAGGTTCCATCCTGCATGTCGGTGGGAGCAAGGAAGCGAGTCTGCCAGATGTCTTCCGAGGAAAGGTAGCGCAGCGGCTGCACCAATCCGAACGGAAACAGCGCCACGACCGAGACGATCGACTCATCGGTCTTTACGCGCAGTACGGGATCGCCCGGGCGGATGACGCGCGGCCGCAGCAACGCGCGCGGCACGGCCAAAAACGAAGTGTAGGGCGTGACGAACTTGTACTGGCGGGCGAGGCGGATGATTTCGTCGATGGTGGCTTGGTCTTCGCCTTCCCGCTCAATTTTTTCGAGCAGGGCGTCAACCCGGGCGCGAGCCCAGAGCCGCGGCAGTTGCGGATGATCGAAAGACTCGCGCGGAAAATTGACCTTGCCCGTCATCTCCACCGGAGTTCCATCGCGCACCCCGCGGACCTTGAAGCTCACGTTCTCCTGCGGCTTCTGGTAACGCCCGACCCACGAAGCCAGCGATCCTGCGAACGTCGCCGCTTGCAGCGGGTAGATCGTATCTATATCCATGGCGCTCTCCGGCGCTACCGCAAGATTGAGCTGGCCGATCGGGCTGCGGCCGATCTTCGAGAGGAACGAATTCAGTTTGAACTCCATTGGCTCGGTCGAGAGCACATGTTCGAGGAGTCCATCCTGGCGAGCGAGCATGCGGAACAGCGGCAAGTTGGCGTCGTCGCCGACAGCGAGGATGTAGGTGCGCGGGCGCTGCGCCTCCGGCAGTTGCTTCCACGCGGAGGCGTACCATGTGGCGAGTTTGCCGTTGGTGATGGGACCACGGGTCGCGCCACCGTCGCTCAGAATGACGAGATACGTGTTAGTCGCGCCGGGAGCGGCCGCTTGTTGCAATCCAGCCTGGAGGGCGCGTTGAATATCGGTGCCTCCGCGCAGACGGCTTGCCCGCACGAATTCAATGGCGTGCTGAACGCTGCTGGCATCCGCGGAACTAAGCGGCAAGGCATGCGTCTCAGTATTGAAGAGGACGAGGCTAAAGCGATCGCTTGGACCGAGAGTCCGCAGCAGCGTTCCTAGAGCCTGGTAGCTGCGCTCCAGCTTCTCCCATTGCATGGAGAGTGAAGTATCGAACAGCACAATCACCGTCTTCGGAGCGCCGCTCGTTGCGTTTGCAGCAGGAGCGGAGGCTGTCCCAAACCCGAGCAGCGCTTCCGCTTCAAAGAAGCCAGGTTCGTTCGTGCTGCGGACGGGGGCAGTCTCGGTCGGCGAAGGCTGTCCGCTGACCGGATTGCGGTAGGTCAGAATCTGCAGCGTGTCCGACGCCGCGGGGTCCAGATCGTAAATGGCGACGAAGTCTTCCCCGAGATTGACGTTCTCTCCTTCGAAGTGGCCAGTGACCAGGTGCGCGGTGGTCTGCTCGAATCGCAGAGGGAAGCTCTTGGCCGGCGCCTGGAAGTTGCGAATGGCATGCGCCGTGTGCAGCTCGAAATTGATGCGAAGATGGCGCGCAGCCTGGGCCTGATACGCGTCCGGGCGCAGCGGGATGGCGAAGTACGACTTCAGATTCTCCACCGGAATCGATTCGTGGTACTCGATCTCCAGGCGCTTCGTTCCGAACGCGGGAATCGGAACTATGCGGGCGCTAAAGACAGACGTGCGCTTAGCCTCTTCGGCGCCGCGTTCGCCCATTTGAAGAAGGCCGGGATCGACGGCCTGCTGCTTCAGTTGGTTGTAGATTTCTTCGGCGCGCTTGCGTTCCAGGATGACCGCGGGAATCCTGGTAGGCCCGTCCCAGGTGGCGAAATCGGAAATGGTGGCATGGCTGGGAAGCGCAAATATGTAGTTCCCTTCCTGGATTCCGCTGGTGTGGTTGGCAAACACTTGGCGCACGAAGACGCGGGCGTCGCCGTTGTCGATACGAACGGTGATTTCCATCTCTTCGAGCGGAAGGACCGCGGGATCGGGCTGCTGCTTATCGCGCGGTATGAGAATGCCCGCGTCAGCAAACAGCAAGGGCGAAGTCAGAAGCGAGATGAGAACCGACCAGATGAGGTTTTTCATGAGTGCAGTTTCTGTTCTGGTATGCGCACCAGACCGTTATCAGTGCCGACATAGATGTAGCCGTTGCCGATGGCGAGGGCAGTCACATTCAAAGATGGCAGACCGGTATCGATGACGGACCACCGCCCGGATTGACGATCGCACAGATACAGACCCTTTCCTAAAGTCCCAGCGAGCACATAGTTCGGCGTTACCAACATGGCGTTGGGATTTACTTCGAACGGGCCGGACGCGGTCTCGAAAGAGTGGAAGCGTCCCGCGCGATCAAGGCCGAGAACGCCGGCACCGTACGTGCCGACCATCCACTCCGCGCCAACCGGGACGACCGCGGTGATCCAGTTGTGTTTAAGGTTCGAAGTCGCAGTGGTGTAGTTCACCGCAACGTTGCCTTTGTCGAGAAGCGAGAGGCCGCCAAGCGTGCCGGCAATGAGTTCGTCGCCGGAAACGCCGAGCGCATAGACGTGGTTATTCACCAGTCCATGGAACGCGTACATGCTGCGGGCGCCGCTCGCATCGAGGAAGGTCAGCCCGGCGGGGGTCGCCAGCGCAAGGCCGTCGCGGTAGGCGGCGACGTCGGTGACGTGGTCGGCGATGAGCCCGTCGGCGCGAGTTAGCACCTGCTGCTCGCTGCCGGAGTTGTCGAAGCGAACCAGGCCGTTGGCGGTGGCGACGTCGATGGCGCCGGTCTTCGCATCAATCAAGATGCGGTTGACGCAAAATACATGCTCGTCTTCGACGTGGGTCGCGCGGCTGGTATCTGGCGCCAGGACGTCCATTCCACGATCGAAGTAACCTACCCAAAGGCGGCCGCTGCCATCGGCTGCCAGCGCGGAAATGTTTCGGTCGCTGAGGGTCGCGGCGCCGGCTTCGAGCACCCGCTGCCAGCCGAATCCGCGCGCATTCATCCGGTAGAGACCACTGCGGGCCACGGCGAATACTACGTCCCCGGACGTGAAGAGCTGTCGAACTTCCGACAATTGCGCGTCGTGTCCCACATTTGAGCTAGAGCTAGAGTTGGGATGACGCCCCTCAAGTGGGATCGCAATCACACCCTGGTCTTCGGATCCGACGTAGAGCTGGTTGTGAGTCGCAAGCAGGGCCGTCGCGAGCACTCCGGGAGCGAGCACACGTGAAAAGCGTCCGGCGCTAAAGACGGCCACGCCGAGGGGCGTGCCGACATAAGTTGTGTCGTCGGAGATCGCTAGCGACGCAATTTGACGATCGGGCAGTCCCTGCGGTTCGGCGAAGGTGTCGGTCTGGCCAGCGTGGAAATGCAGAACGCCACGATCCAAAGTACCGACCCACAGGTCCGACTCACTTCCGGCCAAGGCGGTCACGTAGACGTCTTTCAAACTGGGATGGAGAACCGCAATATGTTTTCCGTCATAGACGAGGAGGCCCCGCTTTTTAGTGCCCATGAGAAGATGGCCGGATGCGGAGGGCAAAATCGCGGTGATCGCGCGTGCATCTGAGTCGTACGGGAGAATCTGCCGGAAGGCGCGGCCATTGAAGGCCAGCAGCCCGTCGTTGGCGGTAGCGAGGATGAGTTCCGGTTCGCGGGCGTCGGTCAGAACGGCGGGCGCAAGCGCGATCAGAGGCGATCCGGGAAGCTCACGTCCGACGGCGTATTGGCGGAGCAAGGCGCCACCAAGCTCATATTCGAGCAGCCCCGCCGGACCGGCAACATAAAGATGATCCTGGAACCTTGCCGCCTGGAAGAACACGGCGGGAGAACTGATCACCTCAAAATCCGCAGAAACCGCCGGGGGCAGAGGGCGAACCACGAATCGAATCTCGTGCTCCGAGCGAACATCGCCGGCTGCCAAATGCAATGCTCGCGAGGCGCGCCAGACTACGACAGCTCCGAACGCCAGCAGGAGAAGAACCGCAGCTGCGGTCGCGGTTCGAACCGGCGCGATGGGCGGCTTCATAAGTCCTCCTCTCAGAAAAGTGAACTATAAACCTCGGAGACGACGCCGCAAATAGAAAGCACGGTGCGGACCAAACCTAAATTTCAACACAGGAAAGGATTTCGGAGGTGACGTTGGGCAGCGTTCTGTGTGGCGCGGCACACAGCGTGTCAGCTGGGATACGGCAAAGAAGCTGCGGCAGGAGCGACGCAGCTCTTTCAAGTGCGATTCATTCATCACGAAAAGAGACGGGGCTTTTCCGCTGTGCGGCGGCCGGCTGTTAGCGCTTACGCACTTCCAGTTGCACGGGCCGTGCGACCGAGCTTACCTCGGGATCGTAGTACTCATAGACTCGCGATTTAAATGTCCGCGCGCGGATCGGATACTTAGCCCGTAGACGGAACCTCACGGTGACCGTGTCTCCCGGAGCGAACGAATCGAAGTAGAGAATGGCCTGCGTCGCTGTGAGGCTGAACTTCGACAAGTGGCCACTCTTTGGATTTCGACTCGCGCTCTTTTCCTGGTAGTCCTGCAAGTCTTCGCTGAGCAGATCAAACCCGGGCGGAATGCCGAGATCCACCATCACCATATTGGCAGTCTTAGTGAGGTTGTTCCTGACCGTCGCGCTTGCCGTGGCAATGTCGTCCTGCGCGAGTTGCGTGCGGTCATAAGCCACATCGATGGAGAGAGGCTCGGCCGCCGGCTTCTGATCCCAGGGGAGAAAGTAGCTCCCCACAACCTGATAGGCGAGGCCGCCCTTACCCTCGAACTGAATTTCGACTGAGCTGGCCTTTTGTGAATCGATGTCCTTGAACACGAACTGATGGAGCAGGTCGTTATTCTCCGGCGTCAAAATAAGCTTTTCGGCTGGCTTGCCGTTGAGCAAGACCAGCAGTGTGCCGCGAACATCGGCCGCACCTTTTTCGGTTGCGAGGAGCAAAGCTCGCAGCGCCATGATCGTCGCTTGGGTTGTGCCCCAGGTTCCAGCCGCGTCTTTCTTGGATGCGATGTAACTCATGGCTTTGCGCGCGGTGCCCGACGCCTCACCCGACTTGAGCAGCGCTTGTACGGCTAGTCCAGTGGTCTCCACGCTGGCGCTTTCCCCAGTAGCATAGACGCCGGTTTCGTCCGCGCTCCACCAAACCTGTTCATCTTTCTCCGTGCGCGCATCCAGTAGAAGTTGGATCGCCTGCCGCGTGAATTCACGGTCTTTTCCCTGATCTCCGTTCTTATAGTCAGTGGCGAAATTGGCTACCACCGCCAGAGTGTAGGTGTCCATTTTCGCGTTCATATGCTTTTCGACAAATTGCTGGGCATGTTCGACCGCTGCTCCCTGATATCCCGTGTTACCGAGCGACCAGGCGATGTAAGCGGTGATTCGCAGCACGTCCGTGTTGTAGCGGTTGGTGGCGCCTTCATTAATAAAGGAGGTGTCGGGCTTCCAGCTGCCATCCGCCTGCTGCTGGCCGGCGAGCCACTGCTGCGTCCTAGAAATGAGTTTCGGGTCCACGTCATAGACCTTCGACATGTCGTAGAACTCCATCAGCCCATAAGCGGTGAGAATTTTGTTCGCCGGAGCGCTGCCGAACCAGGAGAACCCGCCGCCGGGCACTTCGAAAGTCAGCAGCCGCTGATAGCCGTTGGCAATGTAGCCCTCGGCCTTGGCGTGTACTTCGGGAGTGAGCTTCTTGGTGCGCTTCATGTAATCGAGCGCCAACACGTTGGGGTAAGTGCTCGACGAAGTCTGCTCAAAGCAGCCATACGGCATGCGCAGAAGGCTGTCCATCCCTTCAACGACCTGGCTTAGCGGACCGGGATAGAGCCGGACAAGAATCTTGCTGGCGTCAGGAATGACGTTCGGCGGGAAGTCAACCTCGTGCCGCACTGTATTTTCCAGGCGGCCGTTGAAGACAAGATTCTGCTCCCGGCCGTTGGGAATAACTTCGATTTCGCGCAC
>Ga0209517_10008053_pt1 | contig 12433 bp, 7 predicted proteins | sample PeaSoiMetSII2010_FD_187695 | JGI IMG/M metagenome (GOLD analysis project Ga0209517, IMG submission 187695) | Peat soil microbial communities from Weissenstadt, Germany - SII-2010 (SPAdes) (version 2) | ecosystem: Environmental > Terrestrial > Soil > Wetlands > Peat | place: Germany: Weissenstadt...
ACCGCACCCTCGACCGCTCGCACTCGCGGGAGGACTTTCTGGAGCACTTCGCGCGCTTCCGCTCGCGCTCCTTCGAGACCGACATCTCGCTGCTGCTGGCCCGCTTCAAGAAGCGCGAGTACATCCGCATCATGCTGCGCGATGTGCTCGGCATCGCCCCCCTGGCGGAGACCACGGCGGAGATCTCCGCGCTTTCCGACGTGCTCATCGAAGAGGCCCGGCGCTACGTGGACGGCCTGCTGCGCAACCGCTACGGCACGCCGCGCCACATCGACCACGAAGGCCGGGTCGTGGACACGCCCCTGGCCGTGCTCTCCATGGGCAAGCTGGGCGGCAACGAGCTGAATTACAGCTCCGACGTGGACCTGCTTTTCCTCTACGGCGACGGCGAACCCGATCCGCCGGGCGAGATCACCAACCGCGAGTACTTTATCCGCCTGGCGCAGCAGGTGACCGAGGTGCTCGCGCGCGTGAGCCGCGAGGGGCCGGTGTTCCGCATCGATTTGCGCCTGCGTCCGCAGGGCGCGGAAGGCGAGCCGGCGGCGCCGCTGGGCCACGCCATCCGCTACTACGCCAATGTCGCCCATGACTGGGAGCTGCAGGCGCTGATCAAGGTGCGGCATTCAGCCGGAGACCTGAACCTGGCGCGGGATTTTATCCGCGCGGTGCAGCCCTTCGTCTATCGCGAGGAGCTGAACTTCGCCGCCATCGAGACCGCGGTCAACTCGCTGGAGAAGATCGGGGCGCACCGGCGCAAGCGCCTGGCGGGGGTGCGGCGCTCCGGCGGGATCGACGTCAAGCTGGATCGCGGCGGCATCCGCGACATCGAGTTCCTGGTGCAGTGCCTGCAGCGCGTCTACGGCGGGGCAGAAACTTGGCTGCGCTCCGGCGGCACCCTGTTCTCGCTGCAGAAGCTGCACGACAAAGGACACATCAGCGGCAAGGACTTCCACGAGCTCAGCCAGGGCTACCTGTTCCTGCGCACGGTCGAGCACCGGCTGCAGCTCCGGCGCGGGCAGCAGGTGCACCGCCTGCCGGCCTCCGAGGCCGACCTGCGCGCGCTCTACCGCTCGGTCGCGGGTGAGGAGGTGCGCGACCGCACGGCCGAGGCCTTCGTGACCGAGCTCCGCAAGAGCATGGCTGCGGTGGCCGACATCTACGAACGCATCATCCATAACCAGCAGACGCAGCAGCGCCAGGAGCGCGAGCAGGGGGAGTTCCGCCTGGCGCCGCCCGAGACGGGCAGGGAAAAGTCCTATCAGCAGATCCTGGAGCGGCTGGCGGCGGATGCGCCTGCGCTCTACGAAGTGGCAGCACAGCGCGATCTCACCACCCACACCCGGCGCAACCTGCAGCGCTTCCTGAGCGCCGCTTTCACCAGCTCGGAGCGCTACGCGGCGCTGGTTCACAACCCGGAGGCGGTGGGGCGCGCGCTGCGCCTGTTTCAGGTGAGCGACTACCTCACCGACATCCTGGTGCGGCATCCTCAGGAGCTCGACACCATCGAGAAGATCGCGGCTCCGCCCAACGGCGACCAGAGCGCCGCCCTGTTCAAACCGGAAGCGCCGGGCGGAGCGGGACACGATCCGGTTTTCGGTTTCCTGGCGGCCGCGCCGGGTTCGCGCGGCGAGAAGCTAGCCATGCTGCGCCAGCACTACCGGCATCGCATGTTCGCCGCCGGCTCGCGCGACGTGATGGAGCTGCGCCCGGTGTACGAGTCGCTCTCCGAGATGAGCGCGGCCGCCGACGATGCCATCGCCGCCGCCCTGAACATCGCCGGCCATCCCCCGGGATTCGCCGTGCTGGCGCTGGGACGGCTGGGAAGCTGGGAGTTCGACCTGGGGTCGGACGCCGACCTGCTGTTCGTGCGTGACGAGCAGGCGGAGACGGAACCGCTGATCAAGGTTGCCGAGCACGTGGTGGAAGCCCTGGCCGCCTATACCCAGGACGGCACGCTGTTTCCGGTCGACCTGCGGCTGCGTCCGCGGGGCACGGAGGGCGAGTTGCTGGTAACGCCCGAGAGCCTGGCCGCCTACTTCTCCAGCGAGGCGCAGCCCTGGGAAGCGCTCACCTACACCAAGCTGCGCTACGTCACCGGATCGGAGGAGCTGGCGCTGCGCGCCATGACCGCGGTCGAAGACCATGTGCTGCGCTTCGCTAACGACCCCAGCTTCGGCGCCTCCGTCCGCGCCATGCGGGCCAAGCTGGAGAAGTCGGACAGCGAGCCCAACTTCAAGGTCGCGCCCGGCGGCTTCTACGACATCGATTACATCCTGTCGTATCTGCTGGTGATGTACGGCGTCAAAGACGTGCAGGGGAACACGCGCGAGCGCCTGCACACCTTGGCGGCGCGGGCGCTGCTCTCCGACGACGACTGCGCCTCGCTGGACGCAGCCGCCGAGTTGCTGCGCACGGTCGGGCACGTGGTGCGGCTGGTCACCGGCCGCTCCCGCAAGTCGCTGCCCATGGGCGACCATCCGCGGCGGGTGAGCGAGCAGTTGGTGTCGCGCATCCTGCGACGCACGTTCCGCGAGGGCCTTGAGCGCGAACTGGAGCGGACGTACAAGCTGGTCCGGCCGGTGTACCAGAAGGTTCTGGGGATAGGGGAGTGAAACCGCTCCGGCGGTCCGCTTTTCGTCTTTCCCAACTTGGCGTCCGCGGCGATTCTAGGCAGTGCGTCCTGTGGAATCCGTGGGACGCGCCGGAGGGGTACAATATTCCAGCGGCCAGCCTCGTCTCCCGACGAAGTGATGAACGTCACAATCACCTGTGACGATTGGCCTACGCCCGCCAGCGCGCCGCTGGCTATAATTTCGGGTCTTTTCGACAATCTTGCGGAGGTGTGTGACATGGCGGATTCATACAACGGGCTGCCCATCCCCAAGGATGGGACCCGCATCAGCTACAGCAACGGGAAGTACAACATTCCCGACAACCCGATCATCCCCTTTATCGAGGGTGACGGCACCGGGCGCGACATCTGGAAGGCGTCGGTCCGCGTGTTCGACGCCGCGGTGCAGAAGGCCTACGGCGGCAAGCGCCGCGTGGTGTGGTACGAGGTCTTCGCCGGCGAGAAGGCCATGGCCAAGTTCAAGAGCTGGCTCCCGGACGGCACCATCGACGCCCTGAAGGACTTCCGCGTCAGCATCAAGGGCCCTCTCACCACCCCGGTCGGCGGCGGCATCCGTTCCCTGAACGTCGCCCTGCGCCAGATCCTCGACCTCTATGCTTGCGTGCGTCCGGTGAAGTGGTTGGGCGCGCCCTCGCCGGTGAAACACCCCGAGCGCATGAACGTGATGATCTACCGCGAGAACACCGAAGACGTGTACGCCGGCATCGAGTGGGAGGAGGGCACGCCCGAGGTCAAGAAGCTGATCGAATTTCTGAACAAGGACATGCTGAAGGGCGGGCCCAAGCAGATCCGCCTGGATTCCGGCATCGGCATCAAGCCCATCTCCATCACAGGAACCAAGCGCCTGGTGCGCAAGGCCATCCAGCACGCGCTGGACCACGGCCTTCACAAGGTGACGCTGGTCCACAAGGGCAACATCCAGAAGTTCACCGAGGGCGCTTTCCGCGCCTGGGGCTACGAGCTGGCGGTCAGCGAGTTCCGCGACAAGGTGGTCACCGAACGCGAGAGCTGGATCCTCGACAACAAGGACAAGAACCCCAACCTCTCCATCGAGCAGAACGCCAATATGGTCGAGCCCGGCCTGGAGTTCGCCACTCCCGACTTCCGCAATACGATCTACAAGGAAGTGAAGGACTGCCTGGACTCCATCTCCAAGACTCACGGCAACGGGCAGTGGAAGAAGAAGCTGATGGTGAACGACCGCATCGCCGACTCCATCTTCCAGCAGGTGGTGACCCGCGCCGATGAGTACGAGGTGCTGGCCACGCCTAACCTGAACGGCGATTACATCTCGGACGCGTGCGCGGCGCAGATCGGCGGGCTGGGCATCGCTCCCGGCGCCAACATCGGCGACGGCTATGCCATCTTCGAGGCCACGCACGGCACGGCTCCGAAGTACGCCGACCTGGACGTCATCAATCCCGGCTCGGTGATGCTCTCGGGCGTGATGATGTTCGAGTTCATGGGATGGAAGGAAGCGGGGCAGCTCATCGAGGACGGCATCCGCAAGACCATCGAGCAGAAGAAGGTCACTTACGACTTCGCCCGCTTGCTGGAGGGCGCCACCAAGGTGAAGTGCAGCGAGTTCGCCACCTACGTCATCCAGAACATGGGAGCCAAGTCCGCTTCCTCCGCCGCTGACTAGCGGGGAAGCTCTAGAAGCAGATAACTCTCCGGCCCACCCTCCGCGATCCTGTGGAGGGTGGGACCTTTGCGAGGCACTTATGCGGAAGAAAATCACCATCGTAGGTTCGGGAAACGTGGGCGCGACGGCCGCTCACTGGATGGCGTCCAAGGAACTGGGCGACGTCGTGCTCATCGACATCATCCCAGGCGTGCCCCAGGGCAAGGGCCTGGACCTGCTCGAGGCCATGCCTATCGAGAAGCGGGATTCCTTCGTACTCGGCACCGAGGACTACAAGGACACAGCCAATTCCGACATCGTCGTCATCACCGCCGGCATCCCGCGCAAGCCGGGCATGAGCCGCGACGATCTGCTCAACACCAACTACAAGATCATGCAGGACGTGGTGGGCAAAGTGGTCACCAACTCGCCCAACTGCATCCTCATCATCGTGTCGAACCCGCTGGACGCCATGGCGCAGGCCGCCTACAAGATCAGCGGCTTCTCCCGCAACCGCGTGATCGGCATGGCCGGGGTGCTGGATTCAGCGCGCTTCCGCGCCTTCATCGCTATGGAGCTGGGGGTGAGCGTGGAGAACGTGACCGCGTTCGTGCTGGGCGGCCACGGCGATACCATGGTGCCGCTGCCGCGCTATTCCACCGTCGCCGGTGTGCCCATCACCGAGCTCATGGACAAGTCGACGGTCGAGCGGCTCGTCCAGCGCACGCGTGACGGCGGGGCCGAGATCGTCAAGTATTTGAAGACGGGCAGCGCCTACTACGCGCCATCCGCCGCTGTTACCGAGATGGTTGAAGCGATTCTCAAAGACAAGAAGAAGATCCTGCCGTGCGCCGCGTATCTCGAAGGCGAGTACGGCATCCATGGGCTGTTCGTGGGCGTGCCTTGCAAGCTGGGTTCCCGCGGCATCGAGGACGTGTGGGAGATCCGCCTGACCGACGAAGAAATGGCTGCCCTGAAAAAGAGCGCCGACTCGGTGAAGGAGCTGGTGGCGGTGGTAGGGGTATAGAGCAGTTGTCAGTGGTCAGTTGTCAGTGTGAGTCCCGCCCCAAAGGGGCGGGATTTTTTTGTCACTTCGCCTGCGATCAAGTGGAAACGGGGGTCCCATGCTTCATGAGAAATCACGTGTCAGGGCACGACTTGAGTCGTGCCGTTACGTCCTTTACTGATCCTCATCAGCGCGACTGAGCGCGCTAGCGCGAGGGAGCGCGAGCGAAGCATGACAGTTTCGTAAGGAAAGCGTTTTCCCCGCGTCCACCCTGCGCCCACCCGCATCCAAAGAGCACCATGCCGAAAATGCGTGCCGTCGAAGCCACCAGCCCGCAGGGCCCGCTGAAGATGGTGGAGCGCGAGATTCCACAGCCCGGCCCGCGCCAGGTGAGAATCAAAGTCCAAGCCTGCGGCGTGTGTCATAGCGACTCGCTGACCAAGGAAGGAACGTGGCCGGGGATCACGTATCCGCGCGTGCCTGGCCACGAGATCGCCGGGGTGATCGATGCCCTGGGCGAAGGTGTCCCGGAGTGGCGGCCAGGGCAGCGCGTTGGCGTGGGCTGGTTTGGCGGGAACTGCGGATATTGCGAGGCGTGTCGCCGGGGTGACTTTATCACCTGCCTCCACTTGCGGATAACCGGCATCTCCCAGGACGGCGGCTATGCCGACTACGTAGTCGTCCCCTTCGAGACGCTGGCTCGCATTCCGGACGAACTGACACCGGTCGAAGCTGCGCCGCTGGTGTGCGCCGGCGTCACCACGTTCAACGCGCTGCGGAACAGCGGGGCCCGTCCGCCGGATCTGGTTACAGTCCTCGGCATCGGCGGACTGGGCCACCTCGGCGTGCAGTTTGCCGCCAAGATGGGATTCCGCACGGTGGCCATCGCGCGCGGCAAGGACAAAGAGCCGCTGGCGCGCCAGCTCGGCGCGCACCATTACATCGACAGCCAGGCGGAGAACGTTTCCGAGCAACTGCAGAAGCTGGGCGGAGCCAAAGTAGTCCTTGCCACCGCCACCAGCAACAAGGCAATGGCAGACACGCTGGGCGGTTTGGGGGTCAACGGGAAGCTGATCATTTTAGGGGCATCGTTTGAGCCTTTGCCGGTGAACACGATGCCGATGATCGGCGCGCGCCAATCCATCGCAGGCTGGCCATCGGGGAGTTCGATCGATTCCGAGGACACATTGGCCTTCAGCGCTCTCAGTGGCGTGCGGCCCATGACCGAGGTGTATCCGCTGGAACGCGCCGCCGAGGCCTACGAGCGAATGATGAGCAACAAGGCGCGCTTTCGCGTGGTGCTCACCACCGGCAACTGATTTCGTCTATCTTCCTACGGAGGCGACGATGGACCTGCGCTATCCCATCGGCCCATTCAAATTTGACGGCCAACCGAGCGAACAGCAGATCAAACAATTCATCTTCGACATCGAGCAAGCGCCCGCGCGGCTGCGTGCGGCCCTCGCCGGGCTCTCCGAGCCACAACTCGAGACGCCCTACCGTCCCGGCGGCTGGACGCTGCGGCAGGTGGCGCACCACGTTCCCGAGAGCCACATGAACGCCTACGTGCGCATGAAACTGGCGCTGACGGAAGACAACCCCACCATCAAGCCTTACGACGAGGCGCGCTGGGCGGAGACGCCGGACGTGCGCGACACGCCTGTCGCCGTATCTCTCGCCCTGCTCGAAGCCTTGCACCAGCGCTGGGTCACGCTGCTCAAGGCTCTCGGCCCGGCGGATCTCGCGAGCACCTTCACCCATCCCGAGAGTGGCCCGTGGACGATCGGCAAGTATCTGGCGCTCTACTCCTGGCACAGCAAGCACCACGTGGCGCACATCACCAGCCTGCGCGATCGCATGGGGTGGTAGCGCCGGCCCGCGCATCATCCCAAATGCGGATCCCTCGGCGGCTCGGGCGCGATCTCGTGCTGCTCTTCGAGGCGATCGAGCAAAGACTTGAGAATAAGCTCGCGGTCGAAGCGGCGGACGATCAAGAGGTCGATGCCGAACATCTCATCCCAGCCCTCTTCCCGCATCGCCTGCGCGATGCCGCTCGGCGTGCCCACGAAATACGAGACAGTCCAGGCATCGCCCGCGGGGTTCTCGAGTTCCAGAAAAAGCTCGTCGTAGAAGCATTCCGGGTCGGGCGGTCCGGTATCGGAGTCGAAACTGCGGAAATAATGATTGCGGACGCGCAAGCGGGGTTGATCGTCGTCCGGTTCGTCTGCCGCCGGGAAGGGAAGAGTCGGGACCGTGGGAGCCTCGATGGTGGCCGCATCCACCGGCCGCGATAGGCGCCGCAACAGCGCAAGCAGGCAGACGCCGCCGCCAACGAGCACGACCGTGCCTAGGGTCTGGTCCACGACAACAGCATGGTACAAGCATGTCGAATCCGCGAGGTAACCGTTTACACGGGAACTCTCGTTGTGCCATCCTGAGCCCGACGCCGAACACGGGCGAGCTTGCGGGGAGGATTAAATGCGGACAAGTGTCCTGGTTGCACTGTTATTTCTAGGATGTTCCTGGCTCTGGGCGGCTGATGGGTTCAAACCGCTCGACGTCAAACTTGGCCTCTGGGAGACGACAAGCAGCTTCCAAACGAGCGGCATGCCGGCGGTAAACATACCTCCGGATGCGCTGGCGAGAATGACTCCCGAACAGCGCGCCAAAGTAGAAGAGATGATGAAGGGAATGGGCTCGGGGAGCCCAAGAACGACCACTACGAAGAGCTGCATGACGCGCGAGAAAATGAACAAGCAACAGATGTTCACCGACAACAAGATGGACTGCACGAAGACCGTGGTATCTTCTTCGAGCAGCAAGCTGGAAATGCGTGTGCAATGCACCGCCGACGGCGCCAAGACTAATGGGACTTTTCGGGTGGAATCCATGAACTCCGAGAACGTCAAAGGCTCGATGCAAATGGCAACCACGGGCGGCGATCACACCATCAATATGAACTCAACCTTCACGTCAAAGTGGCTTGGCGCGGACTGCGGCGACGTCAAGTGAGTTTGGCCACGGATTCACACGGATAAACACGGATTGGGAGAAGCGAAAGTCAAAAACTAATCCCTATTGATCCGTGGAATCCGTGGCTGGTTCTTTGGCAGCCGAACCCTGAGGCGTGGCCGCTGAAGTTTACGCCGTCGCCGCCTGCCGCTCCGGCTCGCCGAACTTTACCGACACCAGCTTGGACACTCCTGCCTCCTGCATAGTAACGCCGTACATCACCGGCGCCGCGGTCATGGTCCGCTTGCTGTGGGTGATGAGGACGAACTGCGTGGTGTTGCTCATCTCCTTCACCAGCTCGACGAAGCGCCCGATGTTGGTTTCATCAAGCGGCGCGTCCACCTCGTCCAGGATGCAGAACGGGCTGGGCTGATACTGGAAGATGCCCACCAGCAGTGCCAGCGCGGTCAGGGCCTTTTCTCCGCCCGAGAGCAGGAGCACGTTTTGTAGCTTCTTGCCCGGAGGCGAGGCCACCACGTCGATGCCGCTCTCCACCGTGTTTTCCTCGTCGGTGAGCCGCATGAAGGCGTTGCCGCCGCCGAACAGCTTGCGGAACGTAGCCTGGAAGTTTTCGTTGATCTTGCCGAACGCCTCCTGGAATTTCTGCCGCGAATAGACGTCGATCTCGCGGATGGTGTTCTGCGTGTTCTCGATGGAATCCAGCAGGTCCTTGCGCTGGGTCTCGAGGAAGGCGTGCCGCTGCGCCGTCTCCTGGTATTCCTCGAGCGCCATCATGTTCACCGGGCCCATGTTCTCCAGGCGCGTGCGCATCTCGCGGTACATCGCCTCTTCCGCCGCCAGTTGTTCGCCCTCGACGCGCGGGATCGCGGGATCGCTGCGCATCGACTCCGCCGCGATTCCCAGTTCGTTGACAGCCGTCTGCTCCATGTACTCGGTGTCGGACTTGAGCTTGGCGGCCGCCGCCGAAATCTCGCCGCGCCGGTCGCGCGCCTGGTCGAGCGCCTGCCGTGTTTCCCGGAGCTGCTGCTCGATCTCCGCCAGCCTGGCCCGCACCTCAGCGGATTCCGCTTCGAGTTCCACGCTGCGCGCCTGCGCCGCCTCGCGCTCGGCCTCGAGCGCCTGCAATCGTTCGGCGATCTGGAGATTCTCCTGCTCGCGCTCGTGACGCTCCTCGGCCGCCGCCACCAGCCGCGAACGCAGACCGTCGATCCTCAGGCGCGCGTCGTTGGCCAACGTCTCGATGCGTTCGAGCGCCGCTGCCGCCGCCGTGCGCCGCGCTTCCAGGGCCGCCAGACGCGCCCCGACTTCCGCCGCGGTGTGCGCCGCCGCGTCCCGCGCCGTTCTCAGCGCCACCAGTTCTTCCTGCGCCGAGGTGCGCTGGCTCTCCAGCTCCGCCCGGTGCAGCTCGTGCATGCCAGCCTCGGCCTGCTTCGCCAGCAGGAACACCTGTTTCTCGGCGCTCGCCGCTTTCACCTGCTCCCACTCGTGCGAGAAGGTCTCACGCCGCTGCCGGTTGCGCTCCACCTCCGACACCAATTGGCCGAGTACGTGCGAGGAGGTCAGTACCTGCTTCTCGGCATCGAGCCGCTGCTGCTCCAGTTCTCCCAGCAGACGATCAAGCTCGGCCAGCCGCCGTGTCAGCCTGGCGGTGCGGTGCTCTTCCGTCCCCAGCGTCTTCTCGATCACCTCCAACTGCCGCGTGACTTCGCGCAACTCGCGCTTCAGCGACAGCGGACCTTCCGTGCGCTGTCGCCCACCGGTCACAGTGACGTTGTGGAAACACTCACCGCTCTGCGAGAGGAAGAAGGCGTCCGGGTTCTCCAGCGCCAGCTCGCGCGCCAGGAACGGGTCGGGCGTGATGTAGCCGTTGCCCAGCTTGGACAGGATGACTTCGAGCGATTTGCCAAAGCCGTTCAGCACGCGGATGCAGTTCTTGAGCGGCACGATGCGCTCCGGGCGGGGATGGTTTCGCCCCGCCTCGTCGAGCGCAAATGAGAATTTCGCCTGCGAATCCACGGGATGCACCAGAAAGGTGGCCCGGCCCTCGACGTCGCCGCGCAGCAGGCGCAGGCCCTCGTCGGCCGCGTCCCACGACTTCACCACGACGTAGTTCAGCTCGTCGCGCAGGAAGTCTTCCACCACGTGCTCGTACTGGCCCTCCACTTCGAGGAAGTCGGCCAGCACGCCGGCGGGCGCGAACCCCTTCTGCATGGCGCCCGACTGGAACAGGCGCTTCACCGATTCGGTGGAATACCCATGCTCGGCGATCACCGCTTCGAGCGACGCTTTCTTGCCCAGCGCGGTGGCGAATTCCGCGCGCAGCGTGTCCATGCGGCGCTTGGATGCGGTCTCTTCCGCACGCGTGGTCTCGAGCTCCCGCCGCGTGCTCTCGATCTGCAGGCCGAGCCACGCCACGCGCTGCGACACCGACTCGAACTCCAGCGTCAGTTGCCCGCGCCGCCCGCCCGATGCCTCGATGGCCGCGATCGCCACGGCGATCTCCTGCTCCAGGCGCGTCGCCTCGCGGTCGAGCGCCGCGCGATGCTCCTCCGCCTGCGTGATCAGGTTGCGCACCTCGGCGGCAGCCGCCGCCACTTCCATGATCTCCACCCGGCGCTGCTCCTGCTGCTGCTCCACCGCCGCCAGCGCCCCCGCCGCCTCGGCCGCTTCCTGCTGCCGCGACGCCGCTTCCGCCCGGCCGTCGGCCTCGTTCGCTGCCGCGGTGGCCAGCACGCCGCGATTGACTTCGAGTTCGGCATCGAGCGCGCTCATCTGCGCTTCCGCACGCGCCAAGTCGGCCTCGCCGACCTCGGCGCGCAGCGCCAGTTCGCGGCAACGCTCTTGGTTGTGCCGCTGCTGCGCCACCGAGCGGTCGATCTCGAGCGTGATGTCGTTGGTGCGCTCCGAGTTCTGCCGCAGCTCGTTCTCGATGGCGTATCCGCGCTCGCGTGCCTGGCTCTGCCCGGCCTCCATCTGCTGGGCCCCTTCCGCGTGGAAGGACATCTCCTGCGCCAGCGCTTCAAGTTCCTCCTCGAGCGCCGCCGCCTCGCGCGCCAGTTGCGCCAGCTTGCTGGCCAGCACTACCTTCAGCCTGGCCTTCATCTCGTCGCGCAGCCGGACATAGCGCTCCGCCTTGGAGGCCTGGCGCTTGAGCGAGTTCATCTGCCGCGTAACTTCCTCGAAGATGTCGTTCAGCCGCGCCAGGTTCTGCTTGGCTTCTTCGAGACGCAACTCGGCCAGGCGCTTCTTGGTCTTGAAGCGGGTGATGCCGGCGGCTTCCTCGATGATCGCCCGCCGGTCGTGCGGCTTGCTGGATAGGATCTGTCCGATGCGTCCCTGCTCGATCAGCGCGTACGACTCCGGCCCCAGCCCCGTGCCCATGAACATTTCCTGGATATCGCGCAGGCGGCACAGCTTGCCGTTCAGCAGATATTCGCTGTCGCCGGTGCGGAACAGCCGCCGGGTGATGACCAGTTGCCCCGCCTTGAACTCCTGCCGCTTGAACTTCCGCCGGCGGATCTTCAGAACGACGCCCGGCTGTGCCGCGTCGGCTTGTCCTTCCGCTGATTGTTCCTCGGCCCCTACACCCTGCTCCCTACTCCCTGCTTCCTGCTCCTCGGCTGGCAGCGGCTGCACATCGGCGATGTGGGCCTCGGTGTCGGCGGCGGCCTGGGAGCGCACCGAGGCTTCGTCCCAGTCTTCTTCCGGGATCGCGTCTACCACTTCGATCTCGGGCTCCGACACATCGCCGCCCCCGTACACATCGGGGTCGATGAGCGTAAGCGACACTTCGGCCATGCCCGTGGGCTGGCGGTCGCGCGTGCCGGCGAAGATGACGTCTTCCATGCGCGAGCCGCGCAGCGTCTTGGCCGACTGCTCACCCAGCACCCAGGAGATGGCGTCGGCAATGTTGGATTTTCCGCAGCCGTTCGGCCCCACAATGGCGGCAATGCCGTCGCCGTGGAATTTCAGCTCGGCGCGGTCGCAGAACGACTTGAATCCCAGAATCTGCAGCTTTTTCAGTTTGAGCACGTCAACCCCTTTGGCTGGCAGGGAAACCAAGCAGGAATCGGGATTATCCACACCGAACTCCTGCGTTTCCGCTAACTGTAGCGACGATGACCGGCAGGGTCAAGCACAAAGGGCCCTATATCTTGTATCCCCTTGTGGATAACCCCTTGGTATCGGATACGCAGTG
>Ga0209517_10008055_pt1 | contig 12429 bp, 20 predicted proteins | sample PeaSoiMetSII2010_FD_187695 | JGI IMG/M metagenome (GOLD analysis project Ga0209517, IMG submission 187695) | Peat soil microbial communities from Weissenstadt, Germany - SII-2010 (SPAdes) (version 2) | ecosystem: Environmental > Terrestrial > Soil > Wetlands > Peat | place: Germany...
CCCGCCGCTTGCGGACATCGAGGCCCCTGATCCACTCCAGGCACGGCTTGCCGCCGGAGTCGTCCTCGCAGAACTCGATCTCGTACGGCACAGCGCCGCGCCGCAGCAAGAATCAGCCCTCAGCGGGACAGCCGGCGACGCGCCCGGTCCGCGGCGCCCCGCTCAGACGTCCTGGCCTGCCTGGTCACCCGCCGCCCCGGAGCCCGGCACCGCGCCGCGTCCGACTCCGGGTGAGCCGCACCGGGCAGACGATGCCTGGACCCAAGGCCGGTCCTCCGGGGAGCCCCCGGCATGGACCGGCCGCAAGTCGACGGCCCGCGGACGCCCGGGCATTCCCGCAGTCTGCCCGTCCGGAGATCCCGCGCCTGAGCCGACTCCTCGAACTCGCTCTTCTCCGAGAGCCACAGCGAGTCAGCTACGTTCAGTGACGGCTCCCGCGAGGCCCTCCGCGAATGGCGTGGAACGGCTCGTGGAACGAGCACCGGCAAACTGCGTGTGCAGTGCGTGCTCTCCGGGCACATTCGCGGGACATCAGTGCAGGCAGTGCGCTCAGGGCGGTCCAGCGGCCCCTTTAAATCGGTGGGTTCCGGGTTCGAGCCCCGGACGCCCCACACCCTCTGACCTGGGCTTTCTTTGCTCCTGACGCGCAGTCCGGCTCGCTGGTATGGGCGGAGGTTGGCCAGAGTATGGGCGTACCCGCGCCGACGCGGTAGCAGGCTGGATCGCCGCGTAGCTGGGCAATCCGGCCCGCTGCTGCTTCGAGGTCGGCTTGCCGTGCTGCACGATCTCCGGTCCCGTGCGGTGATGCGGGCTGGATAGCTGCCGCCCGGGATGGGCGACGCCGAGGCCGCCGGCGAGGAAGGCGTGCGCGCGCCGGGCCAGGGAGCGCCAGGCTGGGCGACGTCGGTGCTAGGTGCCTGGGACGAGGCAGCCTGCAGCGATGATCAGGGATGCCATGTCTTCAGCGGCCTGGCGGGCGACATCGGGGAGCACGCCCGCCAGGCCACCGGCCATACCCCGGCCATCGGCCGGTATCCACGAGGCTGGCTCGCAGCGCCTCCCGAAGATGCCTCGCTCGTCGGCCGTTACCGGGCGCTGGCGCGACCGCCGCCGCTTGCGGGCCATGCCCGCAGGGCGGCTCGGGCGAAGGTGACGCCGGCTTTAGTCGGCTCATCCGAGTCGTAGCAGCCGGGCCGGGCAGGCGCGAACGCGCCGATCCGCTGCAGCACGGCCTTCGTGTCCCAGGCAGCACGGGCGGCGGCGCCGCCGGTCAGCGGCCGGCCGTCGGCGAGCATCCAGGCGCTGGCGGTGAGGAACCTGGCGATTGTGACGCTCAGGTCGTCCGTCGCGTCGGCGGCCACCAGTATCAGGAGCAGCAGGCCGGCCTGCTGCTCGCACCGGTCTCTGGAACCAGGCGGCATCCGCTCGGCCAGGTGCCACCACAGCGCGGCCGGATCGGCGCGGACGGCGCGTCCGCAGGCCGTGAGCAGCAGCATGCCGGAGTGCTTGCGCAGCAGCCCGAACCGCTGCGCCGTCTCGCGCAGGACCAGGACCGGCACGGTCTGGTGCTCCCTGTTGCCCGTGCCGATCCACTCGTCAGCGAGGCCGAGCTCCGCTGACGCGGCCGCGACGTGGACCGGCGGCAGGTAGCCGGCCTGGGTCAGCCGGATGCCGTCGGATCCGACGCGGTCAAGAAGCCAGGAATACGGCCGGACCATCCGCTCCGCGGTAGCCGCATCGACGAGCACCGGCTGGTCCAGGCCAGCGGCGTCGATCAGGCTGAGCAGCAGCCGGCGCTCGGACGCCGTCCGCATGTCCGAGACCAGCTCCCCGAGCGGCCCGGGCAGGCCGGACGAGGCAGGAGCAGCATCGGTGCCGACGGCATCCCAGGCCAGCAGTGCGCCATTGATCGCGTCAAGGCTGAAGGCGGTGCGTGCCATCGACGAGATGCCGACATCGCCGTACATGGCGGCCAGGTCCAGCACCGCGTCTGCATGGTCGGGATTGCCGGGGTCGGCCGCCACTTCGATCAGCTCGTGAGCGTGCACGCCACCGCAGTCTTCGGCCGGGCCCGGCCGCCGGCCGGCGGTACAGGCCGCACGGCGCGAGGTCGCGGTCCGCGGCAGGACGGCCTCGAGCGCGATCACGTGCTGCCAGTCGTCGCCGTAGTCATAGGTGTAGTACAGCTTGTCCGCCGGATCGGTCAGCACCTCATCCAGGCGCACCTCACCCTCAGGGACACCGGTCTCGCCCTCTGCCACGTCGAACGGGCACAGGTAACGCTCGGTCTGCGCACCGTAGAAACCCGGCCCTGACCCGAATCCGTGCAGATGACTGTCGGTCCAGCCGAACGCGATCTGGATGACGTCGTGGACCTGGTCGAGGAACAGATCCGAGGCCAGCTCAATACGGCGCCACAATGGCGGCTTCGTGCCCTGGAGATCGACCCGGACCCGGTAGGTGACCACCTCGGACCGGCGCGGCCCGCGCCGCGAGGGCGGGGCCGGATGGCCGGGCATCCCGCCGGCCAGCGACCTGGCAGCCAGCAGGTCGTGCAGCAAGCCCTGCAGCTCGGCCGGACTCCGGCCAGCCATCGCCTCAGCTATCAGCGCACCGACATCCACCCGACCGGGCCGATCGCCCGCCGACACCTGACCTGCGGCCGCATCCCGCTCGCGCGTCACACCGCCACATTAGCGGCAAGCAATCGTGAGGTACGCCCATTGCTCCGAGTACCGCCGGACAGATAACCCAGCGGTCCACAAGAGCATCACAGCTCCCGCGCCGGGCAGCCGTCCGCAGGCCGACGTCCGGTCAGAGCCAGCACGCCTGGTCCGGCAATGGCCGGCTTTCAGCCATGTGTCGTCCCTGTCCGTTCTGCTGCGGACCCGAGGGGAGGACAGACCTGCGACCAGATGCCGATGCGGGCCGTCAGGGAATGGCTCGCAGCAATGCGCGGGCGTCCTTGAGCAGCAGCACCATGTGCAGCGGATCAGTCGGGCACGGCTGGAAGTCATACCGTGCATAGAAATCCGCGGCCGTCTGATCCAGGGCATGAGCCAGCAGCGCCCGCACGCCGACATGGTCAGCGACCTGAAGCGTCCGAAGAACAGCGTCGCGCAGCAGACGCCACCCCAGCCCGCGGCCTTGCACAGACCGGTCAACGGCCAGGCGCGCCAGCAGCAGGACCGGAACCGGCTCCGGCATGGCCTTCGCCGCCCGCGCCGGCGCGCTGGCCCGCGACACCGCCCCTGGGCTTGCTGCGCCGGGCCTGCGATCTGGAAGACGCGGCGGCCGGTCCCGGACTGGTTATCCTCGGCGCTGACGGCGGTTTGGCCGGGATGAATGATGCCGCGGGCCGGTGGCTGGAAGATCTCGGCGGCCGCGCGGACGGGTCGGATCTTCCGATCGAGATCGCGGCGCTGGCAATAAGGCTCCGTCATCTGCCCGCCGCCGAGCCGGCGATGCCGCGCCTGCGGGTGCGGACCAGAAGCGGCCGGTGGGCCGTTCTTCACGCCTCCTGGATGAATACCCCGGCCAGCAAGGCAATCACGGTGATCCTGGAAGAGGCCGCCCCAGCGCAGGTCGCGCCGCTGATCATGGTTGCTTATGGGCTAACGGATCGCGAGAAGACGATATCGGCCATGGTCTGCCTGGGCTTGCCGACCCGGCAGATCGCGGGCCTGACCACGGACACGGTGCAGGATCACCTGAAATCTGTGTTCGACAGGACCTGCGTGCACAGCCACGGCGAGCTCGTCGCCTTGATTCTGCAACGGGACTACCTGCCCCGCGCCGCCGCTGGCGACCCGCTGAGTCCGTCAGGCGCCTTCGCGGTCGGCTGATCTGCCCGCGAACCTGATTCGCAGGTCCCCTGGGCGGCAAGGCGGACCTGGTCTCAGCCGCCGAGGTGTCGACAGCTAGCGGTCGTCGCTATGCACCACGTCGAGGATCCGGGTTTGCGGCTGGCCGGCCAGGCCTGGCGATGACGTTGGCGAGGACCAGACGTGCTGTTCCAGGAACGCGGCGAACGCCTGTGCCGAGCCGGCACTGTCGAACTCCAGGTCGAGCATCAGGTACTTCTGGTCGTCGACGGGCTGGCGGATGGCTACGCTGCTTACTCCGGCTTTCGCGCGCGCTTCGGCAAAGCTGTCGAAGGCAGTCGACCAGACCTTGTAGTCACTGATGGCATGTTCGATTCTGAGCGTTGTCATGGGTTTCTCCGTTACGTTGCCGTTCTTGCTATTGACCTTCAGGCTAGGCAGCCGACTCGGCAGGCGGTATCCCGAATATCTGGGGGTCTTGAGCTGGCTTCCCTCGACGGTATCCGGATGATGATCTCGCTGAGCGTAGGCTCCTTGGGTGGCCGGTGACTGGGTTCGGGCCCAGGCCCGCGTGCGCATCGAGGCGATCGGCGCGGCATCGGTCGATGACAGGACCCTGCGGCGGCGGGTGCTCACGGTCCTGCGCGATGTAGTCGTCTTCGATGCTTACGTCTGGCTGCTGACAGACCCGGTCACCGCGGTAGGCGCCGCTCCGCTGGCCGACGTTCCCTGCATCGCGGAGCTCCCGGCGCTCATCAAGGCGAAGTACGGCACGTCCGTCAATCGCTGGACCACTCTGCGGCAGCAGGCATCACCTGTCGCGCTCCTGCACAGTACCGTCCACGGCGACCTGGGACGAAGCCGCCTGTGGCGCGATGTGCTGAGCCGGTACGCGATCGGCGACGTGGCCTCGGCGGTCTTCGCGGACCAGTTCGGCTGCTGGGGCTTCCTCGACCTGTGGCGTGACGACAGCCGCGAGCCATTCAGCACTGCCGATGCCGAGTTCATCGCCAGCCTCATCGCGCCGCTGACCAAAGCGCTGCGCCGTAGCCAGGCGCGAACGTTCATCGAGGCGGCGATGCCGCACCGGCACCAGGCCGGGCCGGTCGTGCTGATGCTCGACGACGATCTCCGGATTGCCAGCCGTACGGCAGCTTCGCAGGCCTGGCTGAACGTCCTGCTTCCGCCGGAGCCCGATGAGCGGGCGATCCCGGCGAGCGTCTACAACGTCGCCGCGCAGCTGATCGCCGCCGAGGAAGGCGTCGACACGCACCCGGCTTCCACACGCATTCATCTGGCTGACGGCTTCTGGCTCACCCTGCGCGCGGCAAGGCTCTCTCCTAGCGAGCAAGAGCCGGTGGCAGCCGCATCCGGCGCGGCAGCACTTGTGGTCACGATCGAGGAGGCATCCGCCGCCGAGCGGCTGGAGCTTTTCGGCCGTGCCTTCGGTCTTAGCCCCCGCGAGCACGAGTTGCTCGGGCTGCTTGCCACCGGCAGTGATACGCGGGCGATGGCGCGCCAGATGTCGCTGTCCGGGCACACCATCCAGGACCACCTCAAGTCGATCTTCGCCAAGACCGGCGCCCGCGACCGCGTCACCGTCCTCTCGCGCGCCCTCGGCACCCAGCGCGATGCGACTGGCCAAGCCGAGAACTAAGACGGCTATTCGATTGGGCTAGCTCGGTGCTTATGGTCACCGGGCCTCGCGGCCGCTGCTGATCCGACGCGAGTTCCCGGTGGCACGCCGATGACGGGCGCAACATCATTTAACTGCGGGCGGGCCGAGGACGTGGTCGGCGAACATGGTGACGGCGGCGTCGAGGAGGCGGAGGTAGCGGTCGCCGCCGGGGTCGTTGGCGAGCTGCTGGCTGGCAAGGCCGGCGACTACCGCAGTCCAGATGTCGAAGTCAGCCTCGTCGCGGAGCCCGGCGCGGGCAAGGACGCGCGGCGGCGAGGAGAAGGATGACCAGCGATGGCCGCACAACTTTGGGATGTCGGCGCGACCGTCGCGGTTCCCGCTGGTTCGCGGTTCCGGCCCGGCGGTCCCGGTCCTCGTATGCGCCGGAGCGGGCGTGCCCCTGGCAATACAAGATCCCGTGTGCGCCGCCCGTGCACCACGCCGAGGTCGGCGGCTATCTCGACCGATCCGCTGATCAGCCCGCCGTGTGCTCATCTTCTGGTGGGACGGCGTCCCCTAAATTGTCTGAGTGACTGCCCTGCCCGTTATCGCGTGCCGTGCTGTCGCGCCTTCTCGCCGCGGAAACCGTGCTGCGGTCCCAGACGCTGCCTCCTATCACGGCCGCCTACGATCGGAAGATGAAGATGGGCTGTGCCGAGTGCGGGTGTGTCATCGAATCAAGCGTCCGGATCGTCATCTGCAGCGACGGCTGCTGCTGTCGCGACGTGCCGGTGAGCGGGCAGGCCACCAGAGTCCCGCAGCTGTCTGACGGCGGAATCGAGCCCGACGGCACTCGCGCCGAACTCGAACAGGCCCGAGTCACGTTCCACGCTCTGGTCCAATCGGCCGGCGAGGAGGAACTCGGCCAGCGGAGCAATTGTCAATGGCCAAGTTACGGCCCCCGGTAGTGGCCACGCCATTTTCGCCACAGTTTGAGGAGGGGCGACATATCGGCAACGCGATTTCCCCGGGCTGTGCCTTAATCCGATTGGCAGACAAAAGTTCGGGAGTATGGTCGTGGCCGCCGTTGCGGGATGCGAAATAATCGGCACACCACGCACGGCTGTTCATGCACAACCGGGCCTACATATATAGTTGCCCCACATATGTCGAGCTGGCCTGCATCGTTGTGCACGCCTGTTGCGGATGCCCCGACGACCCAGAGGGCCGGGTCCGGTACGAGGGGCTGGACCGTCGACGGCATGACCGCCTACGGCTTCGTGTGCGGCACCTGCCGGAAGCTCACCCAGACCGGACCCTGGACCGAGAGTGGGCCGTCAGCCGGAAGGCGCGGCCCGCTCATGTGTCGTCAGAACGGCCACGGCTCGCCGTGCTCGTTGACCCAGTTCGGCAGTCAAGCACGCAGAAGCAGATACGCAGGGTGTCCTCCATCTTTCGCGCCAGCAGTCAACACCAAGCCGAGCGCCACATGGAACTCAATCCATGCATCCGACAAGTCCATTGCCATACCGGCTCACATCGTGGCGCACCGGCCGCGCGGGGTCCCGGCCGAGCAGGGCACGTCCGGCCACGCCCGGAGCGGCGTAACCTCTCTGGTGATCTTCCAGAACTGGCCGCGAAGCCGCGAAGCTGCCCGTGCGGCGGCAGCAGGAGGACAGTCGGCGAAGAACAGGGCGGCGGGATGCCAGTGGGTCGATCCGTCGGCGGCTAGGTACGAGCCGCCGTCGGGTCCGGGAACGGTCAGGTCGGGCTCGTCTCGCATGACGTCGTCGTGCGCTCGGCCTGGGCGAGGCAGCATGGCGGATAGGAAGACCATCCGGTTGACTGGTCGTCGAGCGGCGACGACGGGGATCGTCAGGCCGCCGAGGGAATGGCCGACCAGCACGAGGTCTTCGGGGGCGTCGGAGAACGCTTCGATTGTCACTTCGGCGTACTGCGATGCACCGGCATCTGGGTCCTCGCACGGCAGGTCGACGGTCAGGACGCGGTGACCCAAGATCTCCAGCAGGTCTGCCAGCTGCTGCCAGCACCACGAGCCGTGGTAGGCGCCGTGGACCAGCCCGAATGTTGTCATCGTCGTGCTCGAGTCACGCTACGGCCCGGCGTAGTCGGCGAACCCTTGCCAGTCCACCACTACACACGGATTCCTGCGTCTGACGTCTGCGTCGACGCGTTGATCTCTGATGCCGTCTTCATCTGTACCTCCCTGTCGTGGAAGAGTGCTCATGGCCTGTTCTACGACGGCACCATTGCCGCAGCGTTGGCGAGACTTTGGCGTTCGGCCATCGACAGACGCACCGGGCGGCAAGTCCTCATCACCCATGGGCAGCCGGCGTGGACGCCGAAGCCGCATCGTCCGCTCAGGCTCGGTGCGAGCGCGACGCCAGCACGGGGAGACAAATGCAGGTGCAAAGAGGAATTTCGGGGACTTGCCGGGCTCGTTCGCACACCGCTTGCGTCAAGGTGCTAAGGCGCTGCTCCCGGCCTGCCTGCACCAGGTCGGCAACCTCGAGCCATCGACGGCATCGACTCGGCCTGCGCGGTTACCTCCGGTTGGGCAGGCATCGCCGCCTCGTGCGCGACCGCGCCGAACGAAGGTACCGAACTCCTGATCGGGGCCTTCCGGAAGAGATGGGGTTACTCGACCTGGATCCAGCCGAGCAGATCCTCGCGGCTAACCGTGTCCAGAAGAGCCGGATGATCAGTGGCCAGGTGATCGCGGATAGCCCCGATCACCCGGTCGTTGCTGTCACCGCGGGCCACAAACCCGCATTCGCAGCGGATAAGCTGCGCCATCGGTCCTCCTAGGTTCCGAGCCGAGCGTAGTGCAAGATGTTGGCGTGACCTTGGCGTCTTCAGACTCCGCCATGCGGATCCAGATCTGCGGGCCGCTCGTTATCGAGCGTGAGGGCCAGCGCCTTGAGGCTCGCCTGCCCGGCCGCCAGGGCCGGCTCCTGTTCACCTACCTCCTCGTCCACCGCCATCGCCAGGTCCCGCGAGACGAGCTGGCTGAGGCACTGTGGAGAGAGCCTGACCCGGCCGCGGTAGACAGTCGGCTCAACCCGCTGCTGTCAAAGCTCCGACGTGTCTTCGGCGCCGACACTGTCGACGGGCGCTCAACCCTCCGACTGCATCTGCCTCAGGCGTGGATTGACCTCGAAGCCGCCACCGAGGCCATCCACCGTGCCGAGTCATCTGTCGCCCAGCACGACTGGGTACGAGCATGGGGACCATGCCTGGTAGCCCTCTTCGTCGCCGAGCGCGGCTTCCTCGCCGGCGAGGACGCCCCATGGATCAGCGAGATCCGCAACCAACTGGACGTCCTTCATATCCGGGCCCTGGATTGCTATGCAGCCGCATCACTGGGTATCGCGGGACCTGAGCTGGCAGGTTCCGAACGGGCCGGCCGGAAGCTCATCCGCCTCGCCCCTTTGAGAGAGAGCGGCTACCGCTACCTCATGCAGGCGCTGGCCGCCCAGGACAACCTCGCTGAGGCCCTGCACGTCTACGGCCAGCTCTGCGACTGCCTGCGTGATCAGCTTGGCGTCTCGCCCAGCCCCGCAACCCGCGACCTCTACGAGCGACTGCTCGCAACGACCTGAAGGGCGGCCCGCCAAGCACCGGACACCACGCCACCAGGACGTCCACGGTCCCGCATCTGGCTATACCCGATCCCCCCGGCTAGTCCGGCAACTGTCATCCCGGCAAGGCGGCGAATCCACCTGTCCGCGCTGGTTGCGGCTGGCAGCGGAGTAATGGCCAGGCGGCTCATTGCGCGTCCTTGACGGCCCGTGACCTGCCCAGATGTACGGGGATCGGGTCACCGTCGATGAGGATCGGGCGGTTCACCTGGTGGGACGCTCGGCCACCCCCTCTGACCCGCGGGAATCCTTGCTACCGAGCGAGGGGCCGGGCTCTGTGGAACGCACTCGCCCGGGCGGGGCGCACGCTGCGAGCGTGCGGCACCGATCGTTCTATCAGTCAGGCGCGCGCCACGGTGCCGACCGCAGCTGGCTGAGCAGTGCTGGGCGTAGGGTGCGCGTGTGGCTGATCTGCTGCCCCGGCTGAGCCGGGCCTTGCGCGATGACCTGGATCAGGGCCAGCGGTCCGCCCTGGCGAGCTGGGTCGCCTTTACCTGCACGTTCGCCGTTGTCCGCGGCATCACGTGGAGCATCAGGGCCGGCCGCGGCCCGTTCCGCAACATCAGTGCCGGGGGTGAGCACCTGCATCACTATCTGTGGGGCATCGGCATGCTCGCCGGGGTCGGCGCGGTCGCCGTGCGCGGCAGCGACCGGCAGCGGGCGCACCCTGCGGTGGCGATCAGCTACGGCAGCGGCCTGGCCCTGATCGTCGATGAGTTCGCGCTGCTGCTTGACCTGAAGGACGTCTACTGGGCACAGCAGGGGCGGATATCGGTCGACCTCGGGGTGGGCGGGATTGCCGCGACGGGATCCTACTTCGCTGCGCTGCCGGTGCTGCGTGCGCTGCGCCGGGATCACCCCGGCCGGGATGTCAGTGACAACGCGGAGTAGCGGCTACGGAGACAGGCCCGGGCAAGTCGTCGCCGCGCATTCTCTGGCACACCGGCAGTGGCATGACCGGACGCCGGCAGCCCGCGGGAGTGCCGGCGGGGAATCGCTGCACGGGCAGGAACCGCGATGCGGGGAATGGAGGGACGTCCTGGCTGTGAATATAGGCTGGCCTGCTGGGTCGGCGTGGTCGCCGAGGACCTTGACGCGCAGCAGCGGTTCTACCACGACGTGCTCGGGCTGGCTGAGCTGGCGGCCGGCCCAGGCAACATCTTCGAGATCAAGGAACGCCGCGAGCAGCGTGCGCAATGAGACCCGAAAAGAAGAGGCAGCCGCGCCAACTCCAGCCGCGCCCCGGACCCAGAGCCGCACCCTCGGCGGATCAGGCTGGAACCAGCAAGACGAGCTTCGGTAGTCCGAGCTTTCGACGGAGTGGCACCTAGCGAGGAGTGACCACGACGATGACGGCCCTGCCGAGGGACTATGACTTGGACCCTGGACGCTTCCTGGCGAGCACCGAATTGCCGCACGATGACGTGCACCCGTACGTAGCAGCCCGGCTCGGCGATGCTGGGGCGCGCATAGTCCTTGATGTCGGAGGAGGAAGCGGCAGGCTGGCCCGATTGCTGCCTGAGGTGTCCATGCGCTGCCTGCTGATCGATCTATCTCCGACGATGCTGGCTCTGGCGCCCCGTCCTGCCGTGCGAGCCGACGGTTCCCGGCTGCCGGTCACCGACAGATGGGACGCGCCGCTGGTCACTCTTTCGACCGTCGACCATGCTGCTGCGTTCCTGCGCATCCACGGCTTGAGCGACGCGGCCGCACATCGTGCGGCGGTCACGCTGCAGTTGCCGCTCGCTCTGACGATGCGAGGCTGCTTCGTCTACGCCACCAGGGCACCAAGATCACCGTGGCCATTGACGTCATGAGCCCAGCCGGGCCAGCACGCCCGCCCGGCCGTCGTCCTCCTCGCCCGGCCGGTTCCGCTCGCCCGCCGCAAGATCGCTAAGCACGGCGGCCTCACGCAGCAGCGACGCCGCCTCGGCGGCGACCGTGGACTTCCCGGCCCCGACAGCGCCGCCAATGACCAGCACGGGGACGTAAGGGGAAGCCATGCTCCGATGATCGCCCGGCTCGCTCCGCCGCGCTTGCGGACCTGGCGTCTATTTCCGGCTGGTGTTCGTCAGGAGGCCCCGTGCCAGCAGCCCGCAGAACGCTAAGGAGCCTCAGCGGCTGCTAGTGACCCACACCGCGGCTGCTTCCTGATGGCGGTGGATCGCTGGCTGGCGAGCAAGTTGACCTCCGAGCGGCTGCCGCGACAGAAACTCCGGGGACTGATATGTGAGAGTCCGTCAGATCTCGCTGATCATTTGCTTGCGCTTGGCCTGATACTCCGCCTCGGTCAGGAGGGCGTTGTCATGCAATTGCTGGAGCCTGGCGAGCCGCTCCTGCGCGGTGCCTCCCTGGCCGTCAGCGTCAGCCCCTCCGCGTGACGGCGAAGGAGGTGCTGGGTCGAATGCACCAAGCAACGGTCCGGCAACCCCGCTCTGCACGGTCCCCCCGGCTGGCGCCTCACGCTTCGACGAGCCCAGTGGAGGCAGCTGACTGCGACGCCTGGACGTTCAGGTCCCCGCGCCCGATGGCCACAGCAGCGGGACGCTGCACCTGCCTGACGGGGATGGGCCGTGGCCTGGCGTGCTGGCCTTTCCCGATGCGGGCGGAGCGCGGGAGACGTTCCGGCAGATGGGCGACCGGCTGGCAGGCATGGGTTACGTCGCGCTGATCCCGGATATCTACTACCGCGCCGGGGGGTGGGCACCTGTCGACGTAGCCACTGTGTTCACGGACGAGCAGGAGCGGGCACGGCTGTTCAGCCTCATCAGCGTGCTCACCAATGACCGGATCATCGCCGATGCCGGCGCCTGCTGCGACTTCCTGCTGGCGCGACCGGAAGTGACGGGCCCGGCGATCGGCACCACCGGATACTGCCTGGGCGGGCGCATGTCGCTGATCGCCGCGGCCGGGCTCGGTGCCGCGATCGCCGCGGCGGCGTCGTTCCACGGCGGCAGGCCGGCTGTCGCCGGCGACCCGCCGAGCCCGCACCTGTCGGCGGACCGCATCACCGCCACGGTCTACGTGGCCGGCGCCATGGACGACGGCTCGTTCACCGCCGAGCAGGCCGAGCTACTGGAAAGCGCGCTCACTGACGCCGGAGTCGGCCGCACCCTTGAGTTCTACCCCGCCCACCACGGATTCGCGGTACCCGACAACCCGACCTACGACACGAAAGCGGACGCCCGGCACTGGGAAGCACTCCACGAGCTCTACCGGGCCCACCTCCAAGGCTCCTGAAGCGCATGCAAGGCGACTGTCACTAACAACGGCCGGGCGCACGCAGGCTGAGCTCTCGGGACTGACCGGCGTCCCCAGGCCGACA
>Ga0209517_10008058_pt1 | contig 12427 bp, 12 predicted proteins | sample PeaSoiMetSII2010_FD_187695 | JGI IMG/M metagenome (GOLD analysis project Ga0209517, IMG submission 187695) | Peat soil microbial communities from Weissenstadt, Germany - SII-2010 (SPAdes) (version 2) | ecosystem: Environmental > Terrestrial > Soil > Wetlands > Peat | place: Germany...
TCCACGTTGTCGTTGATCTGCGTATCGGTAATAGCCACTTGAGCCTGGGCGCGGGCCACATCGGCGCGATGCGCGAGCATATCCTGCTCCCGGCGTTTCAGTTCGAGCCGATTGGCTTGGGTGGCTTCGAGCGCCGCATCGGCACGGACCATATCGGCGCGAGCGGCGTCAATATCTTCCTTGCGAGGACCTTCCACGACCAGCGCCAGCTTCTCGTCGGACTGCCGCATAACGGCGGCGGTGCTGTCCCGGCGCATGCGGTATTGATCGTATTGTTGCTTGGAAATGTCGTCGTTCTTGAACAGATCCTGCGCGCGATCCCAATCGGCCTGCGCCTGATCGTGTTGGGCCTTCGCGTCGGCCACGGCAGCGCGGGCTTCCTGGATCTCCTGCGGCCGGGAGCCTGCGACCAGCGCGGCCAGGTGCGCCTGTGCTGACCGGAGCTCGGCGGTGCGCACCGCGACGTCGCTCTCGAGAGTCCGGCGTTGCCATTGGACGGAGGTCCCCATCTGCGCAAGCTGAGATTCGGAATTGACCAGGCTGGCTTCATCGCGAGAGCGCTGGCGCTCCACTTGATCCTTGTCGATGCGCGCGATCACCATTCCTTTCTTGACGAAGGCGCCTTCGTCCACATTCAGCTCAATCAGCTTGCCGGGAACTTTGAAGGAGATGTCGACCTGAGTCAATTCAAGATTGCCGGAGACGCTGAGCGTGTTGGTGTCCTTGGGATGCAGGCGGCCGTATACGTATAGGCCCACGCCCGCGGCGATGGCGACGAGTAGGACGGTTAGAAGAATGAATCGTTTCATGGGAGAAACCTCACTGGATCATGCTCTGGATCGTCCCGGTGGCGGTGCCAAGGTCGATCCGAGCCAGGTTGTAGTTGTAAAGCGCGTTGACGCGGTTGTCGCGCGCGCGGGCCAAGCGGGTTTGAGCGTCGGTGACTTCCACGCTGTTCGACACGCCGGCTTTGTACCGTCGCTCCGCTTGAGCGACTTCCATTTGGGAAAGCGACAGGCCTTCCTCGGCTGCTTTTACCTGCGCTTCGGCAGAGCGCAAGCTGTCGAGAGCGACGCGCACGTCCAATTCGATCTGATCGCGCAGGTCCGCGGTACGAATCGATTCCTCGCGAAATTGCGAAACGCTTTCGGCGCGGCGAGCATCGCGGCGTCCGCCGTCAAAGATGGGAATCTTGAGCGAGGCGCCGACGGCGCGCGTGGGAAGGGCGTTGTTGAAACTGGACCCGATATCGCCATAATTGGCGAAGGCGCTGACGGACGGCAGGCGCTCGAGCTTGGTGGCGCTGGAGTTGAGCCGGGCGTTTTCCTCGCGGCGCTGCTGCGCCCGCAACTCGGCACGACGTTCCCGTGCGGTGGCCAGGGCTTGTGGGATGTCGATGCTGTCGACTGGAATGAAGCTGAGGCGATCGACCAACTCCACCGGATTGTCGAGTTTGAGCCCGATCACTTTGAGGAGCTGCAAACGCGTGCGGTCGGTCTCGTTTTCCGAGACCAGCAGCGCTTGACGGTCGTTGGCGAGCTGCACTTCGGCTCGCGTGATCTCGATACCGGTGCCGGTACCCGCGGCTTTCTGCTGCTGAGCCAGGCGGAGCAGGGTTTCGGATAATTCCACGTTGGCGCGCTCGGTATCGAGCGAGGCTTGGGCGCGGAGTCCCGCGAGATAGGCGCGAGCGACTTGATCGGTGACCTGATCGCGCGTGCCTTCGTTGTCGGCCCTGGTGGCTTCGATGGCTACCTTGGACGCCTGATAGCGGCGGATACTGCTGAAGTCGAAGACACTCTGGTTGACGGTGGCGCGGGCGTCAAGTACGCCGTAAGGTCCGACGAAGGTTGGGATAGAGAAGCCGGGGATCGGAATCTTGGGGAAGGTGAGGCCAAAAGCCGCGAGGTTGCTGGTTTCGTTCTGGTATTGGAGCGAACCTTCGAAGTCGGGAAGCAGCGCGGCGCGGGATTGATCGGCCCGTGATTCGGCCTGCTTCAAAGCTTCTTCGGCTAACTTGACGCGGGTGCTGCCTTCGGGCGCGAGCGCGAGTTGCACGGCTTGCTTGAGACTGAGCTGCAGCACCGGGGGCCGCGTTTGCAATTGGGCGAACGCGGGTAAGACGGTGGCCATCGCAAAGAGGAGTTTAGTGGTTTGCATGTTGCACCTGTGAGGAGACCGGAGCGGCTAATCCAGCGAGGATGAACGCATTCAGACGCGCTAGAGTTCCCTCGACATCGGAGAGGTCACTCTGGCCGCCCGACATCAGCTTGAGCAACTTGGCAGCGCCCATGGTGTGAGCCATGGCGCCGATAGCGAAATGAATCCGCCAGGACAGCTCGATACGAGGGACGTCCGGCAGCGCGCGCTGCAGGGCGGGCATGAAGCGCCTCGCCATAGGTTCGAATTGCTGTTTGTAGAGACGCACTGCGAACTCGCCGGGTTCGGTATAGAGGCGGCCGATCAGTGGCACGAATTCGTGGGCGTGGCTTCCCACCATTTCGACCACCGGGCGCAGAAATGCCTCCATGATCTTTTCGAGCGGTACGGGGGCGTCGCCGGCCTCGGCCTCGTAAGCGTCGAGCAGGGCGAGGCGACGTTCGTTCACTGGACCCATGCGCCGCCCGATGACGGCCTGGACCAGCGCTTCCTTGGAGTGGAAATGATAATTGACGGCCGCCAGGTTGACGCCCGCTTCAGCGGTGATGGCGCGGAGGGAAGTAGCTTCGAAGCCGTCGCGGGCAAAGAGGCGTTCGGCGGTGTCAAGGATGCGACCCTTGGTAGTCATACGTTTGTTTCAATTATACGTATGAATTTGAGAGAGTCAAGATTGTGGCATTATCTGAATGAAATAAAAGGACTAAAATGATGGTAAGGGATCGAGCGTTTGGCCGAAAGGCCTTGTCATGGAGCCGGATCAGAGTTCGGACGGATCTTCGTCCAGCTCACCCAAATCGGGTTCACGCCCTTCAAGATCGCGGTCTTCCTTCGACCACTCTGACGGAAGGTCCTCGATGGGCTTGGGGACTTTCCCTTTCTTCACATCTTTGTCGATCTTTTTGTCGATTGGCTTCATAACTTCAGTCTCCCACCTTTTTCGCTACTTGAACCCCGCTTCCGTCAGAATGATTCCAAGCTCGCGGCTGTCGCCTGGGCCGGAAAAGCTTTTGTCGACTGTGACGGTGAGCCTGGCGCTGTCGCCATCGGGCTTCAAAGCCGGGCTCGAGAGCGAGTAGGCGCCAGGAGCGGAGTAGGTTTGAGAAGCGATGGTGTGGTCGTTGAGGGCGATGGTCACGTGGCGGGCGGGTGATGCGTCCGGAATGGTGAAGCTGACGGTGACAGGTGCAGCGTGATCCGGTGGCTTCAGGAGAATGGTGGCGGACTGGCTCATCCAACGCCACTGGTCGTTTTCAAGTTGATAAATGCCGCTGATGATTTGCTGCGTGGCTTCGAGTGCGTTCATCGGCAGATTGGTGAGCGTGGGTTTACGCTCAATCATCAGGTCGGCGCTGAGTTGATCGATGGGGGCGAGTGAAATGTCGAAGGGCCGCAGGCCGAGCATGGTAGTCGAATAAGCCGAGCGGCCCTGCAGCGCGACCAGACGCAGGGGGATCGCGGAAGTGATGGTTCGTTCGGCGATGGGTGCGAGCACGCCGCCTCCGGTGGTGAAGGCGATCGGATAGCCGAGCTTGCTGGATGCAACGATTTCGCCAGGGTGGATCGCTTGGCCGTGCCGCAGCGGAAGGCCGCCATCGGATTCCAGGTAGTAACGCAGGCCCCACTCGCCGTTGATCCAGACGCGCTTTGACTGCACATCGCTATGGATCGTGCGAGCGAACTGACGGTAGCCATCCCAGTGCTGGTAGTTGACCGCGGCGAGTGTAAGGCTGAGGGCGAACCCGCAGGCGAGACTGACTTGGAGCAGGCGCAGACCGGCGCGCTGGGTGGCCAGAATCGCGATAGGCAGCGCGATGGGGAGCAGATAGCGCGCGGAACCGGCGAAGAAAATCACCAGCGCTCCGGCGAAGAAGATGAGCACCCATTGCGCCAGAAAGTCGCGCCAGCGCTTGGAGCACTCGATCAGAATGCCAATGCCGATGGCGATGGAACCCCAGAAGAGCGGATTGAAGTCGTAGAAGGCGGCGCCGATGGCGAAGGGGAGAGTCCCGAGAGCGGGAAGTGATAAGACAGGGAAGACTAGCCAAGCCAGATGACCGGTAAGCGCGACGGCGCTCTTCAACTTTTGTGCGAGCGCCTGGAATCCGTAGGTGGTCATGTAGTTGGCCAGGACGCCGGCGGGGAGTGCACCGGTGGAGATGCGCTCGAAGATTTGCCAAGCGATCAGAACCGCCAAGGGCATGAATGCGGCGGCGCGGGCCGGTCGCCATTTCCAGCCGTACAGGAGCAGGATCGGGACTAGAAGGATGGACTGATAGGCGGTAAGCGCGGCCAAGGTCATGGCCAGGCAAGACGCCAGCAGCAGCGGCTGGGAGGCGCGATCGACCGCGGTGACATAGAGAGCAATTGATGCAAGCCAGAGCGCGACGAACGGAATATCCGACTCGAGCGAGGTTCCGTTGATCACAAACGCGGGCGTCGCAAGAAACAGCAGGGTCGCGAGCATTGGGCGCGGGCTGAACCGGCGCGCGAGGATGAGCGCGCTGAAGGCGGCGATCACAGAAAAGATAATGTAGGCGGCGTGGAACGGGATTTCAGAGACGTCTTGGGTCACGGCGAGCAACAGCGCCAGGAACCAGGCGTTGAGCGGCGGATGGGATTGGCCGCGCATGTCGATGTCCCGGCCCATGAAAACGTACTCTGTGTGTTTGGGATGCAACGGCTCGATTTGCGCGTGCGCGGCTTCGGTGAGATAGAGGATGTCGTCGCCCTGCAGAGCCTGATACAAGAAGGGCAGACGTAGCGCGAGCACGACAAGCGCGATAAGGATCAGCTGGCGGCGCAAGAGTTAGCTGCCCATGCTTTAGCTGCCCATGTTGAGTACGACGCGGAAGCGCGCCTTGCCGCTCAGCATATGCTCGTAGGCTTCGGCCACTCGATCGAACGGGAAGGACTCGGTCATGGGCCGGACGCCCGAGAGAACGCTAAAGTTGAGCGTGTCTTCGGAATCGACGGCCATGCCCGAGTACCAGCCGGTGACGGATTGATTGCGCAAGAGCATTTGCAGAGCATTCACTTCGAGGGAAGGAACCGCGCCGATCACCATCAACTTACCTCTGACACCGAGACCGCCTAGAACGGCCTTCATCGCGTCGGCGCTGGTGACGGTGGCGAGGATGACCTTCGCGCCGCCCAGCTTCTGCAACTCGACCGCCGGGTCCTGCGTTTTATTATCGATGTGATAATGCGCTCCCAGTTGCCGGGCTAGCGGTTCTTCGTCCTTGCCGCGCGCGATGGCAGCAACTCTGCAGCCCATCTTAGCGGCGAACTGCACGGCGAGATGTCCCAGCCCGCCCATGCCGACCACTGCGACAAGATCGCCGGGCCGCGCTCCGCTATTGCGAAGACAGTTGAACGTGGTGACGCCGGCGCACATAAGCGGCGCTGCCTCGGCTGATGAAAGGTCATCGGGCACCAACGCCAGTGCGCTGATAGGCGCGAGCATGTAATCGGCGTAGCCGCCATCGCGAGAGACACCGGTGACATCGGTGGAGGTTTGACAGGCGAAGAAGTCGCCGCGGCGGCAGTTGTCGCAATAGCCGCAGAATCCACCGTTCCAACCCACCCCGACTCGCTGCCCGGCCTTCCATCGCGGGACGCCAGGGCCAACCGCGTCGATGACGCCGACCACTTCATGTCCGGGGACGCGCGGATACTGGATGCCGGGGAATAAGCCATCTTTCGTTACCGTATCGCTGTGGCAGATGCCACAAGCCTGGACCTTGATTCGCACGTAGCCCGGGCCGGGATCGGGGATGTCGCGCTCGACGATTTCCAGGGGGCCGCCGGGGCGGGGGACCTGCACTGCTCGCATTTTTGGCATGAGTTCCTCCTTCTACGAAAATGCTTCCAGTAACGATCTTGGCACGGGCCGCGTGCCGATGTCGTACCCTGGTGTTAAGGACGAAAACGATGCCAGCAGCCACCACCGTCATCACGCCCGTGCGATTTGAGCAGGGGTTAACCTACGCGAATTTCCTGGCCCAATCGGCCGTGAATGTCGACAAATTCCAGCACAATTACCAGAGCGCGCCGCTATCGCCGGAGGACCTGGCGTTTTTTCAAAGAGCCGCCTCATTGCCGCGGGGACCGGCGAAGATTCTGGCCATCGCGGAAGCCTGGTGCGGCGACGTTTATCGCGAACTGCCCACGGTAGCCCGTATTGCCGATGCGACAGGTATGGATCTGCGTGTGTTTTTGCGCGATGAGAATCCGGACATCATGGACGAGTTTCTGAGCAACGATGGAAAGTCGCGCGCGATACCGGTGTTCGTGTTCTATACGGCCGATATGCAGTACATCACGCATTTCACCGAGCGGTCGGCGATCGCGCACCGGGAACTGGCCGAGATCCTGGATCAGGTGAAGGCGCACATGGGTCTTCCGAAGGAAACGACCTTCGCGACCGCGCCCGAGGACCGCAAGCAGGAGCTGCTGCGCGAATTGATCGCGAGGCTTCAACCGCGCTCCGACGATTGGCGCAAGGAAGCCATCAAGGAGATGCGGTTGCTCCTGTCGACGGCCTTGCATTTGCCCGATCGCGCGTCGTAGAAACAAGGCCTGGCCATGCAGACTCCGGTTGTTTATACCATCCGCGGCTGCGACGCCTGCGTGAAACTTCTCAAGAAATGGGAAGCCGACGGCGTGCAATACGAAGAGCGGCGCGTCGAATTAAGCCAGGCGGTGCTGGACGAGGCGCGCAAGCACGGCGACATGGTTCCGATCGTGGTGTGGCCGGACGGGCGCGTGGAGCAGGGGTTTGAGGGCAACCTGGGTTGCTTTATCTAGGAGACTTCCAACGCAGGATTGGCTTGCGTGCGGCGGTGACCTCGTCCACACGGCTGGTGCGGGTGTCGTGCGGAGCCGTCAGCACCAGATCGGGAGTCTCTTCGATCTCTTTCGCGATGGAGATGAGCGCGTCCACGAACAGTTCGAGCTCGTCTTTGCTCTCCGTCTCCGTGGGCTCAATCATCATCGCGCCGGGCACGATGAGCGGGAAGCTCACGGTGTAGGGATGAAACCCATAATCGATCAGACGCTTGGCGATGTCGCCGGTGCGAACACCGCGCTGGGCTTGGCGCGCGTCGCTGAAGACGCATTCGTGCAGCGTGGGCTCCTGGTGCGGCAAATCGTAGTAAGGCTGCAATAGGACCCGCAGGTAGTTGGCGTTGAGAACGGCATCCAGCGTGGCATTGCGCAAGCCGTCGCCTCCGTGGGCCATGACGTAAGCGAGCGCGCGAATGTGCATTCCGATGTTGCCATAGAAGGCGCGGACGCGGCCGATGGATTGTGGCGCATCGTAGTTCCAGGTCCAGCCGTCACTTGCGCGGGTGAGGCGCGGTTTCGGCAGGAACGGGATCAAGTGCTTCTTCACCGCTACCGGGCCGGAGCCGGGGCCACCGCCTCCGTGGGGCGTCGAAAACGTCTTATGCAGGTTGAGATGCATGACGTCGGCGCCGAAGTCGCCGGGGCGCGCGATGCCCACCAGCGCGTTCATGTTGGCGCCGTCCATGTAGAGCTGCGCGCCTTTCGCGTGCAGGATCCCGGCGATGCGCGTGATGTGTTCTTCAAATACGCCGAGCGTGTTGGGATTGGTGAGCATCAGCGCAGCGACATCCTGGTCGACCGCGCGGGCCAGTTCGTCGACGTCCACCATGCCGAGGGCGTTGGACTTGATGTTTTGGACCGCGTAGCCGGCCATGGTGGCGGTGGCTGGATTGGTGCCGTGCGCCGAATCCGGAATCAGCAGCTTCTTGCGGGGATGGCCTTGCGATTCGAGCAGCGCGCGGACCAACAGGATGCCGGTGAATTCTCCGTGGGCGCCCGCGGCGGGTTGCAGAGTGACCGCGTCCATGCCGGTGATTTCGGCGAGCACCTGTTCGAGCGCCGCCATTACTTCGAGGATTCCCTGCGAGAGCGATTCCGGCTGATAGGGATGCGCCCAGGCGAGTCCTTCGATGCGCGCCACCTGCTCGTTCACGCGCGGGTTGTACTTCATGGTGCAAGAACCGAGCGGATACAAGCCGAGATCGATAGCGTAGTTTTGCGTGGACAAGCGGGTGAAATGGCGGATGGCTTCGACTTCGCTGACTTCGGGGAAATCCGTAATTTCGGCGCGCGTATTTTCTGCGCCCAGGACGGACGCGGGATCGACGGGAGGGACATCCAATGGCGGCAATTGGTAGCCGCGTTTTCCGGGCGAACTGCGCTCGAACAACAGCGCCTCGTTTTGGTTGATGTGCGGACGGACCTTCTTGATCATTGGCTGACGGCCTGGGCGACTTTGTCCATATCTTGGCGCCGTGACATTTCGGTAGCGCATAGCAGCATTGCGTCATTCAGTTCGGGATAGAAGCGCCCGAGCGGCAGTCCGCCGATAATCTTTTTCTCCTGGAGCGATCTGTTGATCGCTTCGGGGGACTTCGCGGTAGCCACAAATTCGTTGAAGAACGGTCCGGTGAATCGCAGTGGAAGCTTTGCTGCAAGATAGTGGGCCTTTGATAAGTTCTGGGACGCTAGTTCACGCAATCCTTGCTTGCCATAGACCGTCATAAACACCGTTGCCATGAGCGCGACCAAGGCCTGATTGGTGCAGATGTTGGAGGTGGCTTTTTCGCGGCGGATGTGCTGCTCGCGCGCGGCCAGCGTCAGACAGAACGCGCGATTGCCGCGAGTGTCCTTGGTTTCGCCCACGATGCGTCCGGGCATCTGGCGCATGAACTTTTCCTTGGTGGCGATGATGCCGGCGAACGGTCCGCCATAACTGGGCGAGATCGCGAACGATTGCAGCTCGCCGGCGACGATGTCGGCATCGCGCGGAGGCTCGATCAGGCCGAGCGAGACCGCTTCCGCGAAAACAACGATCAGCAGCGCGCCATGACGATGGGCGATTTCGGCCGCGCGGCGTACGTTTTCGATGACGCCGAAGAAGTTGGGTGATTGAACGATGACGGCCGCGGTCTGGGTATCGATGTTTTGTTCGAGCTGGTTGAGATCGAGCACGCCAGTCTCGCGCACGTAGTCTATTCCGGCTACCGGCATTCCTTGATGCCGGGCATAGGTGGCGAGGACCTCTCGATATTCTGGATGCACGGTGCGGGCCGTGAGGATGCGATCGCGGCCGGTCACCCGCATGGCCATCATGGCCGCTTCCGGCACGGCCGTAGACCCGTCGTACATGGACGCGTTGGCCACCTCCATTCCGGTGAGCTGGCAGATCATGCTTTGGAATTCGAAGATGGTGGTGAGCGTGCCTTGCGAGATCTCGGCCTGATAGGGCGTGTAGGAGGTAAGGAACTCCGAGCGCGAGACCACCGTATCCACCAGCACTGGCCGGTAATGCTGGTACACTCCTGCGCCGAGGAATGAAGCAAAGCCGTGGGCGCACTCATCGCCGCGCGCGCGAAAGTAGTCCACGATTTCGTATTCCGATTTCCCCGGCGGAATGTTCAGTGGGCGATTGAGCCGGACCTCGGCGGGCAGGTGCGCAAACAGACCTTCGAGAGATTCGACGCCCAGCGCCGACAGCATCTCGCGGCGCTCAATATCGGATTTCGGCAGATAGCGCACGAACTCGGCGGCCGGGAGCGCTAGTGCCCGGTCTCCTCCTCGGCGACAAACTTTTGATAATCGGCCGCGGAGAGCAAACCTGCGATTTCATCCTGAGAGGACAGGCGGACTTTGATCATCCAGCCGTCACCGTGCGGGTTTTCATTCAGCTTCTCGGGCGCGGTGGAAAGCGCTTCATTGATTTCTAGGACCTCGCCGGAAACTGGCGCGTAGATATCCGAGACTGCTTTCACGGATTCAACCGACCCCATGACTTTGCCCTGCTGAAGGGCGGTTCCAACCCTGGGGAGGTCGACATACACAATGTCGCCGAGCTCTTTCTGCGCGTAATCGGTGATCCCAACCACGCCGACGCCTTCTGAAACGCGAACCCATTCGTGTTGTTTGGTGTAGCGCAGGTCTTCTGGATACATTTTTATTTGATCCGTTTGTAGAACGGCACTGGAACCGTGATGGCTTCCACCGGTTGATTGCGGATGACGATCTGGATCCGCTGGCCGGGCTTCGAGTGTCCAGCCGGAAGATAGCACATTCCGATGTTCTTGTTCAGCGTGGGCGATGGGCTGCCGCTGGTAACCCAACCGGCGGGCGCGCCGTCGAGCAAGACTTCGTAGTCATCGCGGCCGATGCCGCGGCCAGTCATTTCAAAACCGGCCAGCTTCCTGCTGACTCCCTGCTCCTTTTGGCGCGCCAGTGCGGCGCGGCCGATGAAGTCTCCCTTGTCCAGTTTCACGATCCATGCGAGCCCGGCTTCGAGAGGCGTGATGGTGGCATGAATCTCGTGGCCATACAGTGCCATGCCCGCTTCCAGACGCAGCGTGTTGCGCGCGCCAAGGCCGCACGGCTTGATGCCGAATTCCTGCCCGGCGTCGAGGATCATGTTCCAGACGCGCTCGGAGTGCTCGGGCGCGAAATAGATCTCGAATCCGTCTTCGCCCGTGTAGCCGGTGCGTGCGATGAGGGTGCGAGTTTCCGCGACCACGCCATCGATGAAGTGATAGTAGCCGATGGCCGCGAGATCGGCGCTGGTCAGCTTTTGAAGCGTCTGGATCGCGCGCGGGCCCTGGATGGCGAGCTGCGTGTAACGGTCGCTGGCTAAGTCCACCGCGGCGTGGAAACGGTTGGCGCCCGCAATGTGTTGGTAGTCCTTGTCCTGATTGGAGGCGTTGACGCACAGGAGCAAGTGATCGGCGGCGATTTTGTGCACCAGAATATCGTCCACGAATCCGCCATGCTCGTAGAGCAGGCCCGAATAGTGGGCTTGTCCATTCTGAAGCTTTCCGACCGCGTTGGTGGTGACGTAGTCGGCGAGCGCGCCCGCGTCCGGGCCGTGGATTTCGATCTCGCCCATGTGGCTCACGTCGAAAACACCAACGCCAGTGCGGACAGCGCGGTGCTCTTCCAGGATCCCGGAATACTGCAAGGGCATGTCCCAGCCGCCGAAGTCGACCATCTTGGCGCCCATTTTGCGATGCAGGGAGTGAAGCGCCGTGGTCCTACACTGCGAAGCTGCTGACGGCGGAATCTTCATCGGGATACACATCGAAGACCTGGTAGAGCTTGGTGAGCTGCATCACGTCCTGCACCTTCGGCGCGAGCTTCATGAATTTCAGCATGACGCCCTGGCGCTTCGCGCTGGTGCAAGCGGCGACCAGCTCGCCTAGGCCGCTGCTATCGATGTAGTAGACCTCGGCCATGTTCAAAAGGATCTTCGTTCTTCCGGCCGCGACGGTGTCCTGGATCAATTGGCGCAGCGTTTGGGTGGCTTGGCCGAGCGTGATGGGGCCTTGCAGATGCAGGACGAATACGTCGCCCACCTCCCAGTCGAAATATTCCAAGGCCATGCAGCGACCTTATCGCGACTGGGGGCGTGTGTCAAATTGGACGCTAAGATCAGAAGTGGCACGATGGCAGACAAGACCTACCTGCGCGCCTGGCTCTATCTTGCGCTGCTCGCGTGGGTCAACGTCTACATCTGCCGGGAAGCCTTCTTCACGGAGTCCACCGGACATTGGTACTCCATGCACGGCGACTGGATTGCGATGGCGCGCCTCATCGGTCTCGATTGGCTCCCGCCCCGCTGGTGGCCGTACTGGGGCGGCGGAGCGCCGATCCAATATGCCTACGCTCCGCTTGTGCCCGCGGCCACCGCCATGATTGCGCGCCTGTTTCATGTCTCGCTCGCGCTTGCGTTCCACGCGCTCACCGGCCTGGTGTACTGCTTGGGTCCGGTTCTTCTCTACGTGGCCAGTTGGCGGATGTTCCTCGCGCCGGGCTACAGCTTCGCCGCCGCGCTCGCCTATTCTCTGCTTTCACCCGCCCAGCTCATTGTTCCCGATCCTAGCTTCCACGCCGCTGCGTTTTTCGGAGCACGGCGCATGTATCTGGCTTTCGATTGGGACGATTTGCCGCACATGATCAGCCTGGCGCTTTTTCCCGTCGCGGTCCTGTTGCTGGCGCGCGCGCTCGAACGCCGCCGCTGGCTGGATGCCTGTCTCGCTGCCTTGCCGATGATGGTCATGATGCTCGCCAACATGTTCGGAGTGACCCTGGTAGCGCTCGCGACGGTTACGGTTCCTTTTGCCGTGGATCGCCGGTTCCGTCCAGCGCTGTTCTTTCGGGCTGTCGTGATCGCCGCCGCCGCCTACCTAGTGGTGTGCCCGTGGCTTCCACCGTCGCT
>Ga0209517_10008059_pt1 | contig 12427 bp, 12 predicted proteins | sample PeaSoiMetSII2010_FD_187695 | JGI IMG/M metagenome (GOLD analysis project Ga0209517, IMG submission 187695) | Peat soil microbial communities from Weissenstadt, Germany - SII-2010 (SPAdes) (version 2) | ecosystem: Environmental > Terrestrial > Soil > Wetlands > Peat | place: Germany...
CGTGGTGAATTCGGACACGGGCAAGCCGGTAATCGTGGACGATGGCCGATTGACGGCAGGTGAGTTTGAGAAGGTCAAGATTGCCGAGACCATTGAGGCCAGGGGCGAGAAGTCTTGTCGCCCGCTGCACAGCCCATTGTGGCAGGCCGATTCGGACAAGATCCGCCGCATGGCTCCGATTGAGTTCATTGGGCGCTACATGCCGGAATGGTTTGACTATGCGATTTGCGACGAGATCCACCAGCTTGCGGGCGACACGGCACAAGGCAATGCCCTGGGCACGCTGGCCTCATGCACTGACCGGATCGTGGGGCTGACCGGTACACTCCTCGGTGGCTATGCGGATGATCTCTTTAACACGCTCTTCCGTCTCGAAGCGAGACGGATGAAGGAGCATGGCTACGAATGGGGTACTACCGGGCGCAGTTCCTTTATTCAGGATTACGGCGTCCTGGAGACCATCACCAAGGTCGAACCTGCTAACAATGCGTGCTCCAAGGCGAAATCGACCAGTACGGTCCGGCGCAAGCCCGGAGCGTCACCGCTGCTGTTTGGCGAATTCCTCATGCAGTTATGCGCGTTTGTGTTTCTGGAAGATATCTCGGGGGAACTCCCGCCGTACGAGGAAACCTATCTAAGCGTGCCGATGGACGCTCCCATGCGGGAGGCGTACTGCGAGCTGGAAGATGAAATTCGGAAAGCGCTGAAGGCTCACAGGGGTAACCGTTCGGTGCTGAGCATCATGCTCAACACGCTCCTGGTCTATCCAGATCATCCGTACGGCCTTGGAACCCTTTACGGTACTGAGTTCGATCCTGAACTCAAGCGCAAGGTTCGATTCGTTATTGCAGAACCCCGTGACCTTCCCGAGGACCGCATTTATTCCAAGGAACGCAGGCTGATCGAAGAGATCAAGAAGGAACTGGCGGAGGGACGCCGGTGCCAGGTCTTCGCCGTCTACACGCAGAAGCACGACGTCACGGCGCGGATTCAACGAATCCTGAGCAACGAGGGAATCCGCACGGCAGTTTTGCGCGCGAGCGTCGATACCTCTAAGCGTGAAGCGTGGTATGCCAGACAAATCAAAGACGGAGTACAGGTGGTGATCTGCCATCCCAAGCTGGTGGAGACCGGGCTGGATTTGCTGGACTTCCCTACGATCATTTTCTACGAGTCGGGATATTCACTGCACACGTTGCGGCAAGCCAGCCGCAGGTCCTGGAGGATCGGACAACGCCGGCCGGTACGCGTGAAATTTCTTTGCTGTGAGGGGACGATGCAGACTTCTTGCCTCCGCTTGATGGGGAAGAAGCTCCTCGTGGCTCTTACCATGGAGGGCAAGTTTGCCGGCGAGGGATTGCAGAGCATCGATGAAGACGATGACATGCTCTCGGCGATGGCGCGGGAATTGGTCGAGAGGAACGGCATCGGCGATACCGCCGATTCCACTTGGAGGGCCCTGAATGCAGAACATCAAAGACTATTCCCGACAACGTGTGGTGGCAGCGCTGATGCTGCTGCCCCCGAACCGCCGGACATTCTGCTGGGCACGCAGTATGACCCCGCTGGGCTTGTCGAAGGAGCCATCGACACGGGTCCCGTTGTCGTCTTCGGGCGGCGACCGGAATCGTTGTCAGGTAGAAGGCGGCGCGGGAGGCCAGTTGTCCCGGAACAGGCGTCGTTGTTCAGTCTAAGTTGACGCCATTAAAGAAAGGGCCGTTGGTTTCGTCGACACCTTATCGCGCCCAGTCTTCAGGTGGCGTTTTGATGTCCCACACATTGCCCGGCTCATCCAGCGCCAATCCCAGCAACCAAACCTTCTCATACTCTCCAAGCGAGATAGAGTTCACTACCCGCGCGGTGATGTTAGTCCTCGCGGGAAGACCCTCCAACCGAACTGCGGCTCCTATCTCTAGCGGGCGACGGAACCGTACTGCACATCCTTGTGAGTTCACGAGGATTGCGAGACACGGCTCCGAGAACGGGTGAATCGGATCCAGACTGGTGAGAGTAATCGGAATCTCGCAAGGAATTCGAGTACCACGCCGGACCTGCGATTTATTGGGTGCCGAACTCATGCCTGCTTTAAGGGTTCGTCACAGGGCGTTAGATCCACGCGAAACGCGTCTCTTGGGATCCCAATGTCTCCCATTTTTCTCACCATCACAAATCCAATTTAACACCAACAAGGAGGAACAAGTATGTCTGAAACTAGTACGCTCATTGGCTATGGCGGCCGAACGATTGGCCGCGAAGAACTAGCACTGGTGCCGACACCAGCGTCAACGGAAACACACCGCCCGGTCCCGCATCACGAGATCGTGCAAGCTCTGGTCGAGACGCTCGGGTTTCGTCACATCGGCGTCGTCCACGACGAGTACGCGGTCTCGCCAGACGGCATGAAAGCTTTTGGGGTTCTCGACCTCGAAACCGAGATGGCAGGGTGCCGTTTCTCCATCGGTTTGCGAAACTCCCACGACAAGAGCATGCGTCTGGCGATGACCTGTGGCTATCGCGTGTTCGTGTGCTCGAACATGGCGTTCGCGGGAGATTTCACTCCCGTGCTCGCGAAGCACTCGAAGTCGTTCTCACTCGTAGACTGCCTTTCAGTTGGCGTTGACCGGATGCAGCGAAACTTTGAGCCGATGCGAAAGCAAGTGGAAGCCTGGCAGAGAAGTGAATTGACGGACGTCACCGCCAAGGTGGTCATCTACGAGGCGTTTGTCGAGGGCAGACTCGAAGCCCCGAAGCACCTTGCTTGCACTGTGCATGACCTGTACTTCGAGCCGAATTACGAGGAATTCCGGCCGCGAACGATCTGGAGTCTATCGAATGCATTCACTTCGGCGTTCAAGGAATTGGATCCCATCCCACAGTTCAGAGCTACGGCGAAGCTGGGTGAATTCTTGGAAACTCGGTTCTCACAGTCGTTTTGACCTAACGGCGGTTCCGGCCGGCCGCCGCTGGTATTATTCTCCTTTAACTGGCAGGCGTTGTGCGGGAGACAACTTCCCCCCGACTGGTTTCCCAGAAAGCTCATTTCTGGATAACTTCCTGTTTTCCGACTAACGGCGAACTGGCGGTTTGCGGACCCGTTCTGCCCTCGTGCGCAGCTATAGGGCTCGTTCGTCGCAAGCGAACATGGCGATTCGAGTATCACTCATACCGCAAAGCGGTAGTTGGCTCGACGCGTGCTGCGCGAATGGCGGGAACCACAATGGCAATGATCGCCGCCGCGAGCAGCACTGCCGGGATGGTGATGAACGTCAGCAGATCAGTACCGCTGATGCCGTACAGAAGCCTGGCGGTGAAGTGCCCCAGGCCCAAAGCGATGCCGAGTCCGATGGCTGCCCCCACGCCGGTCAGACTGAGGCCCTGGCCAAGGACCATTCTTAACACGGTGCCGGGTCGAGCACCCAGCGCCATGCGAATGCCGATCTCGTGCGTGCGGCGGCGCACCGAATAGCTCATCACACCGTACAGGCCGATAGCCGCCAGGGTCAGCCCGACCGCGCCAAAGGTCCCGAGCAGCAAAGCCGAGATACGAGGCAGCAGGAACGATTTGTTCACGTGATCCTGCATCGTCCCGGTGTTGAAGACCGCCATATTCGGATCCAGGTCGGCGATCTGGTCGCGAACCGACCGAGCCAACAGTGGCGGGTTCACGGACGTTTTCACGATGATGGAAATCCCGAAAAGGCTGACGACCTTCTCCGGGGCCGCTTCGAGAAACAGATAGGCGCAGTTGACCGACTCCTCGCCCAGGGAGCGCGACTTGGAGTTTCGCGCCACGCCAATCACAGTATAAGAGTTCTTTTGCGCGCGCATTACGCGGCTAATCGGGTCCTGGTTGGGAAACAGATGGCCAGCCATCGTCTCATTGATGATAGCCACGCTTTGGTTATCGAATTGGGGATTGAAGTCGCGGCCGCGCAAGAGGGGAATGCTCATGGTCTGGAAATATCCGCTGCCGACATTGTAAACGTTGGCGTTGAGGCTTAGTTCGGGTCGGTCCTTGGCGGCGTCCACCTTAAAATCGAAGCTCGTGCCGCCGATGCTGAGTGGCAAGGAGTCCACAAAACTCACCGAGCGGACTCCCGGCAACGCCGAGACGCGATCGCGAAGCTGCGAGAGAAACTGCACAGTCCGTTCGCGCGAGTAATTGTGAAGTTTAGGGTCCACGGTCATGACCAGGATGTTGTCGGGTTTGAAGCCGATATCGATGGAGGAGGCGTTTCCGAGGCTGCGGAGGAAAAGGCCCGCCATCGTAAGCAGGACCAGTGACAGCGCGACCTGCACGACCACCAGCGTGTTGCGCATGCCGGTGCGCCCGACTCGGCCAAAAACTGTCGAGCTCTCTTTGAGAGCGCCCACCAGGTCTGGACGGGTGGCCCGCAGCGCCGGAACCAGCCCGAACAGCAGAGCTGTCACGAATGACAAGGTGACGGTGAACGCCGCCACGCGCATATCTACGTTGAAGTCGAACACCACCGGGAAGGGCAACGGAAGGCGGAAGGTTGAGATGGCGAACGCAGCGCCCGACGCCAGCAGGAAACCGACGCCCGCCCCGCCCAGCGCCAGCAGAAAGCTCTCGGTGAGCAGTTGACGGATCAACTGGCGGCGGTTGGCGCCCATGGCCAGGCGGATAGCTATCTCCTTTTGCCGCCCGGTCGCTCGAGCCAGTAGGAGGTTAGCGACATTGGCACAAGCTACCAGCAGCACTAATCCGACCACGATCATCAGAACAGCCATCAGGGTGAACGCCGGGGTCTCGGAGCCAGCGATCAGTCCGCCGCCGGTTTGGAGAGTGATTGTGTCATGGCGTTTCTCGTCCTTGCGATAGCTGTCGTCTATGCGCTTCTTGACGATATTGACCACTGCCATCGCCTTGGTACGGGTGACCCGTGGCTCGAGGCGCGCATTGAGCATCAGCCATTGATTATCCCGATTGGTCCTACCTCCTCCCTCCACCATCAGGTCGGACATGATCTCTTCCGCCATGGCAAGCGGTACCCAGAAATCGGAGACGATACCCCGGTCCGTACCATAGAAATCGACCGGCGCTACGCCGACCACGGTGTAGTGCTGCCCGTTCAGTACCACACCGTGCCCGAGGATGTCCGCGCCGGCGCCGAAGCGCCGCTGCCAGAGTCTGTGACTAAGCACCACCACATGGTCGCGTCCTACCACTTGGTCTTCTTCCGGAAGGATGGGCCGACCAAGCGCCATGTGCACACCCAGGATGGAAAAATAGTTGCCGCTCACTACTTGGCCCCAGACGCGCTCCGGCTCTCCGGTCCCAGCGAAGCTGGCGGGAATCAGTGGAAAGTGCGCCGCCACGCCGCCCTCGAAGACATCCGCGGTCTGGTCGCGATAGTCCATGTAGTCCGGGTAGGAAAAAGACTCGCCTTCCGAGAAGGTCACCATACTTCCGGGATCCTTCACCGGCAGCAGGCCCCAAAGCAATCCGTTAGCGACGCTGAAGACAGTGGCGTTGGCGGCAATCCCCAAGGCGATAGAAATGATGATCACCACTGTAAAGCCGGGAGTCTTCACCAGGGTTCGAATGGCGTAGCGAACATCCTGCAGCCACATCTCCATCAGGGACCTCCGTCGGACGAGAGGGCAAGAAACGCGAGAGCGCTTGAGACAGGGTACGAGATCACCAGCGAAAAAGTTCCGTGAACTGTGGCTACACATACTGAAAGCGGCCCACTAAGTCATTTGTTATCTGGACCTGTCCTAGTGGTGCCGAAAGGGTAAAGCACTGATGCCGCGGCCCACGTAGGGCTGGATGTCGAGGACATCAAAGTAGTGCACAGAAGCCCGCATGTCTTGAACATAGCGAAGGTTGGTGCACGCCTGCAGATTAACCCCACTAGTCCCGCTAATGGAGGCAGCTTGCACCGCTGGCATGCCGTCCCCAATCATTGGCCAAGTCTCACCATCCTGGCTAGGATCACCTTGATGCTCAAACTGATCTGACTTGCGTGAAATGCCTCCTGATGGAGCATGAGACGGCCAGGCCAACCCGGGGCGGGATAAGTGGCTGCTGAGGAGAATGCTAAAGCCATTAACCAAGCTGAAGACGGCGGTGCTGACACCAACCCCCAGCGCGAACGTGAAGGTAACCGCGAGGACGAAGCCGGGATTCTTCTGCAGTTGCGTCTGCGCAGGTCGTCGATCAGCATGGCCAGTGAGACCTCTTGACTGGATACTGCACTTTGCCGGCCAGAGCCTATCGTTGATATCTGATTGATACGGCGTGAATTATCCTCAATTCCCTCTCAATTCTACCGGAATTCAGTGTCCGTAATTGCCATTCGGTGTCCGTAAGTGAACAGGTTGGCTTGGCATGCTGCCCTATTCGAGAATTCGCGTAGTCATCCCCCATGGAAGATTCAGGTTGCTGACGGCAAGCACCATTCGCGACGGAGGCTTCTATGACCACAATTCCAGCTGCGTTCTACGCGCGCATCTCCGGCGAACAATAGGCGGCCACACACACGATTGAAAGTCAGTCACACCGTCGACCAGGCCTATCCCGTGACGGCGCGAAAAATGGCCTTAAAGAACCGAGAAGCACGCGGGAATCGCCAATCATCTTCGTAAGTCACACATGACATCCATTCGGTGGGTTGGAAATGTCAACTGGAGATCGCAGCCAGCTGTTGCCCCTGCTCTCCGAGTGCCGGCCCTTGAGGATCTGGAGCGGCTTCGCTTCACTGGCCAGGTGTTTCGCGAAGCATTGCGTTTATACCCGCCCGCGTGGATCATTGGCAGACAAGCTTTGACTGACTATAAGCTCGGGACAGTCAACGTGCCGGCCAGAGCCATCTTGTTCCTGAGCCCCTTCTCTACCTATCGCGACCCTCGATTCCGGAACAATCCTGAAGCATTCGAGCCGGAACGGTGGGCCGACGACTCGTCAAGTATTGCTCGGCCAAAGTTTGCTTACTTCCCATTCGGTGCAGGCACCAGAGTTTGCATCGGAGAGCACTTCGCGATGATGGAGGGCGTTCTGGCGTTGGCGACGATCGCTCAGCGCTGGCGTTTGCACCCGATACCCGCACAAAAGGTTGAAGCCTGGCCGCAAATCACCCTGCGCCCCCAAAGCAACCCATGTGGTTCCGGGTTGATATGCGTACGCCAGCCTCACGCTAGTGAACCAGGCGCAGGCATAATTGAGCGCCTTTCGCCGACGATGTCCTTTAAATGTTGCGCTACGGTTCGGATAAGCGATGCACTCTATAATCTAGATTTCTGAGTCGTGACGCTTTTGATTAGGAGCAATCGTTGATCGGGCCGATTTAATTTGGAGACATTGTCTCAGGCGTGTTTACTCCCGTGCTCGCGAAACACTCGAAGTCGTTCTCGCTGATTGACTGTATCTCCGTCGGTGTCGACCGGATGCAGCGGAACTTCCAGCCGATGCGAAAGCGGGTCGAAGGCTGGCAGAGGAGCTAATTGACGGACGTTACCGCCAAGGTAGTCATCTACGAGGCGTTTGTGGAGGGCAAGCTGGAAGCGCCCAAAAACCTTGCCCGGACGGTCCACGACCTTTACTTCGAGCCGAAGTATGAGGAGTTTCGGCTCCTGGAGGACCGGTTCTCACAATCGTTCTAGCCACGGGGCGGGCCAGCACACTTGCAATTCCGGATTGCACAATTCGTTTCCCGCGGCCGAAAGGGAGTTCATACAGCCCGTAGCTTCAAAGTTGTGCGTGCAATCGAAACCGGCACGCTCCGCCCCTCGTATTGAATGCCCGTTTAGGTGAAGCTGCGATCGCACAACTTTGAATTTACTGATCCGGCTGTCGAGTGCGTGCCTGCGGAGCTGCGAGCGGCATGCGGCACCGCGACCGCGCCCAGTAGCAAAGCCGCTCCAAGCGCCGAGAACACGGAATAGCTCAGAGGCGCGGTGATCCCCAGGGCGATGCTCATGGTTAGTGCAAACGACATCAGTAAGCCTGCGCTGCTCCAAGCGACTACGCGCTGATAGATTCCCAACAAGAGCGCGATGCCTAGCCCAAGCTCGATGATTGTTTCCAAGACAGCGAGTCCGGGAATCAGAGTTTTCGGAACAAGCGGGTTAAGCACGGCGACGTATTGCACGAAGTGGATCCAATCGCCCCACGACACATTCTTACTCGCGTACGCACCCAACCAGCCTAAGCGGTCACCGATCGAAAGATCGAAACGAGAAAGGTGATGCCCAGAGCTAGGCGCACAAAAACTTTCGCGATTTGCAAAATACGTTCATTGTTCAGAAAGTTTTGTTAGGTCCTTTCCTTACTGCGGCGTGTAGATCGCCGTATCGCGGTGGAACTCAGACCACGCGAACCAGTACTCCGGCTCGAGAATGAGTGGCTCAAGTTTCGATCCCTTCAGCCGGCCTGCGACGCACTGACCCTACGCATTCCAGCGGGATTTGGTTTCGCGATCGATAAGTTCGGTCGTATCCGCATTCGAGGCGTCGAAGGTCAGCCTACGGCTGGCCGCTTTAGCGACAAACGCGGTTGTGGTGTCCGTGCTTGGCTGGTGCACGATCACCAGCGGCGTGCCACCGAGCGAGTCGTTGATGATACGCACAAGACGCAGCGCTTCGAGGGGGAAGGCTTTGTTCGCGCCAGCCACGTCGAGACCAACCACCATCGCTTTCGGTTTCAGCCGGTCGTCGCGGGTACATCACACCATCGGGCACGGGGCTTGCGCCGAACCCGCCCTGCTTCAAAAACTTGTTCACCGCGCGCATTCGCTCGGCGCAGCCGGGCAGCGGCTTCAACACAAGCGTGTCGGGATGCAGCCGTAACCATTCCGCCCAGCTCGTGAGCAGGAACGGATACAACTGCAAATGCTCGCCCTGCAACGAGCCTGAGATCGCCACCAAGCCGGCCTGCTGCCAGCGGCTGCCAGTCTCTTGATCCTTGAAGACCTCATTGCCGCCGGCGAGGCCCCCGGCGTCGAGGACGAGCGGCTTACCCTTGGCTTCGGCCCTGAACACGAGCGCAGTGTTGCAGTAGCCGCACCAGGTGATCGCGATCGGTCCCTCCGGCGATTTGTCTTCCACCAACCCATGCTGCCAAAGGATCCCAGCCGGGTACGCCTTCGGCACTTCTCCGTTCATAAGGCCGATGACACGATCGTCGCCGTTCATAAAGGTCGCATCCTTGGCACTGATGAATTGGGGATCGTGAACGGCCACGTACGGCAAGTCCTTCTGCGCGGCAGTCTGCTGGGCGGTCGCGGCAGTGGCGAATAGCACTCCGATCAACATCTGGGGAGCGAACCAACGTCTCATCACGTGTAAACCTCCTGGTCGTCTGACACTTTCGCAGTCGGCATGGCCTCTTCATTGCCGGTAAGAACCGCGCGGATCCCCGCAGCGCCCATGCCCTCGCGTTCAGCCATCTTCACCGCGAGTTGCGTGCACGGTCCGCTGGAGCGTCTTGTTAGGCCCGCGACGCTGCAATGCTAGCGACATAGCAGGCCAAAGAAATGCAGACGCTTGTGAAAGGCGTACTGAACCAATAAACCTTGGCAAGCACAACAAAACCACTAACCATGGCCAGCCCGACAACGAGCAGGAACGGTGAGTGAAAGAGGAGTTGGCCGTGAGCCAATGCGAGAAAACCGAAAACCAAACCGAACAAAATAAGTCCCATGCTGTGGCTGGCGTTGAAGCCCACCCAACACCTCCACATGGTTGTTTCTTTCGTAATGACAGGTGAAATCTGGCTCATGCTGATTTGCAGCGCGGGGTCACGGGGCGTGAGCTTCGGCCCCCAAAACGTATAGACGAGGTGGAGGACCCCGAGTGTAAGGATAATGCCCGCACTAAGAACCATAAGAACTTTTACGATCAAGATACTCTCCTTTTGTGTGGGCCTAACTCGTCTTAGGTGACAGAGGGGCGTCCACGAATCTGGGCCTCCTGTCGCATAACCTGGAATGCGGATAGCGACGTATTGATTTATAGAGGATAGAGGCGGCAATTTGAGACACGCGTTCGCCTGCTCATATTGGTTTCAATAATTCCTTTCCCTTTTCGTGGAAGTTGAAGGCAAGAATTTTGGCTGGCTTGAGGGAACTGGCGCTGCCCGAGGGCAAGTGAATGCGACCGGGTGGTTCGTAAAAGATGTCACCAGCCTTGAGCACAGTCTCAGGCTCACCCTCAACGTGGAATCGGAATTCCCCTTCGAGTACAGAGCCCAGAATAAATCCGGGATGTGTGTGTTTGGGCGAAGTCAAGCCCGGAGGGAAAGTCAGCTCAACTGCAGTGACCTCCCAGCCGTCCAGACTAACCGGCGGCAGGTCGTGCGAATATTTCGTCTCTATCTTCCACGATGCCGCCCCTTGGGCGAAGTGGCCCGCGATCAGAGTTAGGCTGGCCATACTGGCCTGAAGAAATTCCCGGCGATCTTTCATAATTCCAAAGTAGAATTATCTTGGTACAATCAAACTAGCAATATTGTTGCAATTCGTTGGACCATGTGAGACGAGGATCGCTGTCCAGAACTCAAAGCGCATTGGGAGCCGCTCCGCCAACCTTTCAGTGACGAACGGCAACTTCGGTTCCCGCCAAACTCACCTTGGTGCAAGTATGCCCGTACCCTAGTGCATACTTTACCGAGGGATAGACGCGCGCGGAGGCAATGTCGAGCGCCAGCGAAACCAGCGCTTTTTTGCCCCAGCGGGTTACGATCTCGCGGCGTAAGCGGTCTGACTCCGCGATGTCGCGCCGCAGAACGGCTTGCGCAAAGCGGAATCCCAGCGCAGTGTCGGGCGGCATGGCTCCTTCATCGCCGAGCACAACCGCACGGATCGCCGCAGGGCTCATGCCCTCGCGCTCCGCCATCTTCACCACGAGTTGCGTGCAGGGCCCGCAATCCTCGGTAAGCGCCGCCGCCAGCTTCGCCGCGTACCACGCCTCTCGCGGAACATCTTCGCGGTAGTTGGAGATTTTCACTATTTTGGAAAAGCAAGAATAAGCGCGCGGACTGGCCTGATGGATATCCCGCCAGTACGACACCTCATAGTCAAAGGCTCGCTCAAAGGCGGCGAGGCGGCGCCGCACCAACCATCCCAGCATCTTAGTTCTCCTTTACTCGTTGATAGACGCCGCGACTTCGGAGAAATGTCCCCCGCAATCAGTGTCAAGCTAGCCACGCTGGACTGAAGAAATTCCCGGCGATCTTTCATGAGCCCAGAATAGATTCTGTATTGGTATGATGGATAGGTCCATATTACGCAAATCCTTTATACCAATCGGCAAGGTCTCAACCCGATGCCCAAAGATGTAAGCTCTCTCGAACTCGCCCTTCATGAAAAAGCGCCTCACACTACGCTGACTCGCTGGCTCTACCAAGAACTGCGCAGCGCCATTCTCGAGCGCCGCCTGCTGCCCGGAACGCGCCTGCCGGCGACCAGGGACTTTGCTGTTCAATACGGTATCTCACGCGGAACGGTAGTGACTGTGTTTGAGCAGTTGCAGGCGGAAGGCTATCTGAGTGGAAGGGTCGGAGCCGGTACCCGGATCAACGAGCGGCTGTCGCAAGATGTGCTCAACAAACCTGCGCCACAGCCGCGAATAAGGAAGCTGCCGGTACCACTTCGAGGGTTGTCTACCTCACGCCCTGCGCATCCGTTTCGACCTTACGAGCCTGCGCTGACCGAGTTTCCGGTACAGATTTGGGCACGTGTTGCCGGCCGCCGATTGCGCCGGACCTCTTCTTCGCTGCTGGCTGGTGGCGACCCGCGAGGGTATGCGCCATTACGCGAAGCCATTGCTGCGTACCTAGGTTCGTCGCGTGGCGTGAATTGCTCGGCCGACTCAGTGGTGGTGGTCTCCGGGGTGCAGCAGGGTCTGGACCTGATTGCTCGTCTGCTGATCAAGCCCGGGGACCCTGTCTGGGTGGAGGACCCAGGCTACTTCGGCGCCGTCGCCGCCTTTCGTCAGGCTGGCGCTCGGATTATTCCCGTGCCAGTGGACGAAGGCGGGCTTTCGGTATCGCAAGGAGAAAAGTTGTGCAAGCCAGCAAAAGCGGCCTATCTGACGCCGGCACATCAATTCCCGTTGGGCATGGCGATGCCCGTTGAACGTCGGATAGCGGCTCTGAAGTGGGCCCGGGAGACCGGAGCCTTCCTTATTGAAGATGACTACGACAGTGAGTATCGTTTCGACGGTCGGCCAATGCCCGCGCTCCAGGGTTTGGACAAGGGTGGATCCGTGATCTTTCTGGGAAGCTTCAACAAGGTGCTCTTTCCCTCATTGCGGTCGGGCTATCTCGTTTTGCCCCCGACGCTGCTTGATCCACTCTTGGCGCTGCGGCTGGGCGTCGACTTTCACCCTCCGAGCCTCGACCAAGCGATTCTCTGCGACTTCATGACGGAGGGCCATCTGGGACGACACATTCGGCGGATGCGCG
>Ga0209517_10008060_pt1 | contig 12426 bp, 10 predicted proteins | sample PeaSoiMetSII2010_FD_187695 | JGI IMG/M metagenome (GOLD analysis project Ga0209517, IMG submission 187695) | Peat soil microbial communities from Weissenstadt, Germany - SII-2010 (SPAdes) (version 2) | ecosystem: Environmental > Terrestrial > Soil > Wetlands > Peat | place: Germany...
TGCAACTTATTAATTCGCAATGGAACCTCTCTCGAGTATCGGTACAACTTGATCTCATAAAAATGTTACCTGCAACCGCAAGCAGGCTCGATAGGCAGCATTGATCTAGTAAACCCTTCACAGTGCACCAAAGACGAACGCCAACAATCCGAAAACCATCCAAAGAAGGGTATACTTCTTGTTCCTCTTCGCATTTCGGGCCGAGGGGTTTGTCACAATCGAGTATGAAGTCAAAGCAAACCCAATGTCGGAGATTATTACTAATGGTAGGTAGTAGAATGTATTTGAAACTACGCCAACGGCGATAGGCACGGCGCTGAGTGCTACAGCTGTCAAGAATAATGCGGCCCCCTGTTTCGCTGCGTGCGCGTTTCCCTTTTTCACAGCGACCGATTGTATTCCTTTAGCCGCATCACCCGTCACATCAACAATTCCCTTCACAACCTCACGTCCCATGCTTGAAATGAACGCAAGAGTGGCGAATATCAGAAGCGCCCATGTTGGTCTCCCAACTACCAGTCCACCGTAAATGAACGGCAGAGCTACGTTCGCGCTCACCAAAGCGTTTCCTGGTAGACCGGTTTTCTTGAACTTGAAGTTGTAAGCTACAGCTACAACCACGCTAAAAGCCGCAACGGTTAATGTCAAGAGACCAGTTTGGGCAGCCGACAAGAAACCTAACGCACATAAGACAATCGCAAATGACATCGCCTGAGGGGGCTTTACGTTACCCGAAGGGATGGGTCGTTCTGGTTCATTAATTGCATCTACGTCGCTATCAGAATAATCATTAAGTACCATAGACGCGGCGAGGAGAAGGAACCCTGTTAAGAATCCGTAGAGAGCCGATTGGCCGCTAAAAAACGGGGCGGTAGCGATTATCTCACCAACTATGACCGAAAAGCCGATCATAATGCAATTAGGAAGACGCATCAACGAAATCAGTCCGCGGATTAAGTTCATCACGCGTCTCCAACCACGGAACTTTGTAGTCTGGTACCTACAGCTTTAATCTTATTTCACAAGTTTAATCACAGAACTCAACTACCTGACTGCCCGTCGGCTTGTATTACGGGGGCAAACCCGTTGGTTTTAATAGTATCACGGGCAGTTTGTGCAACCAACTCTAGCTAATTTCAACTTTACCAAGGTCCGGTCTATTGGGCGATAAAAAAATCGGAAAAATCGAAAGCAAATTGGAAGAGGCCATCGAGAGCTATGGTGTCGCTCATCTCACTCTTTTTGATCCCGAGAAGTTGACGCCGCCGGTTGCGCGTCTACTTGCCGAGGAAGCCAAGAAGGCAGGTACGACTGCAGCTATGGTTGGAGGTTCAACGGCGACTTCAGTATATGAATTGGATGCAATTGTTAACGCAATAAAATCGACGAAACTGCCGGTTATTCTGTTTCCCAACGATGTAGCCGGTCTCAGTCAGTATGCAGACGCGGTATTTTTTATGTCCTTGCTGAATTCAATTAATCCGTATTACCTATCTGGCGCACAAGCTCTAGGCGCACCCTTGGTCAAAAGATATCGACTGGAACCAATCCCTCTCGCGTACCTAATTATTGGAGATCATCCGGGTGCTGCTGGTTTCGTAGGGAACGCGAATCCGATTCCAAACGACAAACCGGAACTCGCCGCGATGTATGCTCTCGCGGCAGAGTACCTAGGAATGCGATATGTCTACCTTGAAGCCGGGTCAGGAGCCCGGAATATAGTCTCACCGAACCTGGTTGAAGTTGTAACAAGAGCTACGAAGATCGCTGTCATAGTGGGGGGGGGCATTAAGACTCCTGCCCAAGCGAAATCACTGGTGAAAAGTGGAGCAAAGGTAATTGTGACTGGAACAATATCTGAGAGAGCAGGCTCTTCCCAGAAAATTCGGAAGATCATTCAGGCGATTCACTAAACCAGTGCTGAGGAAAACTGGTTGGCTCATTCGTTTTCAAAAAGAATTAGCGGAACGACTCCATATTACAACTTTATCCGAAAAGTTGCGTTTCCCTCAACGCAAGTAATTCTCGCCTCAAGTCTCCTGTATACAACTGCTGGTATTGGCATATCTTTCCTGATCGCAGAGCAAAGCTTCAGCTCTCTGCTCACTGGTGCAATTTGGGGAGTCGCCATGTTCACTCTCCCCTCGTTCGCTTCTTCGATCGTACTAAGCTACGCTGTAGTGGGCGATGATCCTCTATTCTACTTCCGACGCTGTCTGGCCTTTTCGCTGTTTACAAATATCATGTGGGTAGTCATATTCGTAGTTTGCAGCATCATCTCGCTGGCAATTCCTGCGCTCATCTTCCCCAATTTCGCGTTCATCGTCGGACTATTCATAGTGATTCCGCTGCGAGCAGTAACTGTTTTTTCAATGTCAAGAATATCTTTCCTGAAACGAACACTTTTCACGCTAATAGAACCCACAATGACGGCGGTGCTAATTTCAGTACTGTTCAAAATTCCATGGGCCACCGTAGCAACTGCACTGATCTTATCGAGTCTGGTTGGACTAACTTTTGCCTTTGGCTTGATAACCTTCGTCGAGACCTATGGCCGGAAAATAATTGGTTTCTCACCGATTCGAATGTTTCGGTCATTTCTGATAGACTGGCTGGAGGGAAAGAACGATGAACTCGAATCGTATCTGAGTGAGCTCGGCATTCAGACAGAGATCGATGTCGCGGCTTACGTGTTTCGACGTAAATCCACGAACCAGGTAAAGAGCATCATGCTCGTCTCAAACTTTCATCCAGGACCATTTCTCAATGTCGGCAGTAGCGTTCTTCCGTTCCTTTTTCAAACGGCAATTCGAATGCGTCTGGACGCTGTCGGTATGGTTCCGCATGGTGTATCAGGGCATGAACTTAACCTCGTCTCACAAGAACAAAACGCCAAAATCATTGAATGGGTAATCGAGTCAATCCCCCACCTATCGTATTCCGATCACGCTACTCCAGTAATCAGAGTCAACAACGAAATTGCCACCGCAACCTCACAGATCTTCGATGGATGTGCTCTAGTAACGATGACAACTTCGCCCCATGACATGGAAGATGTACCGTCCGAAGTCCTGAACCGGATCACTGGGTTAACAAGGGGGAAATTCCGTCATGTCGGCCTAATTGATGCACACAATTGTTTAACAGGACCCACAACGATGACTTCTGAAAAGGTCGGGGGGTTAGAAGACGCTGCGTTGGCAAGCCTCCAGATTTCAGCTCAACAACAAGGAGTTTCCTTCAGCGTAGGAGGATCAACGAGACACCCTAGTCAGTTCACGCTCAGGGATGGATTAGGCGCTGGTGGAATCTCCGTCATTGTTGTGGAAGCAGCAGGGCACCGATTCGCGTACATAAACATCGACGGTAATAATATGATAACAGGACTGCGCGAGATAATTATTGAGAAAGTGAAGGGACTTGGGTTCGAAGACTGCGAAGTCCTGACTACTGACACTCACATGGTGAACGGTATTGTATCCGCGAGACTAGGCTATCATCCAGTGGGCGAAGCTGTTTCTGAAGAAGCCTTGCTCAAAGAGGTTGAAGTCGCATGCCAAGACGCACTCAAAGACCTGGAACCGTCGGAGGTCGCTGTCGTATCGGACCAAGTCACTCTAACCACATTGGGCTCGAAGTCGCTGAAACATCTGATGAGTGTTGTATACAAGATCTCCAGAATGACGGCCGTGGCGATGTTCGTGGCTATAATAAGTGTAGCAACAATCTCGTTACTAATGCTGGTGTGAGGTTGGCACCGACGTCTCAATTCCCTACAGACTCCCACTATATGCAATTACCACGCGAAGTTCTTATTGGGAAAGACGTGGCGCCGCATGTTGGAGCAACTCTCAAACGCCTAGGATACTCAGGGACTGCTCTCATTGTGACCGGACCAAGAGTCAGATCTATCGCCGCTGAATTAGTGATTCAATCACTCGATCAAGCAGGATTCAAATCATCAATCATCATAACTGAAAGCGCTACCACGGATGAAGTGTCGAATGTTCAACGGGAGATAAAGCTCCGCAGTGCGGATATCGTCGTCGGAGTTGGAGGTGGCAAAGACATCGATGTGGCGAAGTTGAGTAGCATGAAAGAACAAAAAACCTTTCTTAGTGTTCCTACCGCTGCATCGCACGACGGCATAGCCAGTCCTCTTGTCTCGATGAAAGGATTAAATCGTCCGTACTCTTACGTCGCCCACTCGCCCGTTGCCATAGTCGCCGACACTTCAATAATCGCGAAGTCTCCCTACCGACTGATAGCAAGCGGCTGCGGCGACGTTCTGGCTAAATACACAGCTGTTAGAGATTGGAAACTTGCACACCGAATAAAAAGTGAATATTACGGCGATTACGCTGCGGAGCTTGCGTTGATGAGTTCACGTTTAGTTATCAAGAATGCGAGTACTATCAGAACAATCTCTGAGTCTGGTGTTAGGACTCTCGTTGAAGCACTAATCAGTTGCGGAGTCGCCATGAGCATCGCAGGTAGCAGTAGACCGTGTAGTGGTTCCGAACACCTCTTCAGCCACGCATTGACTACGATTGCACCAATACCTGCCCTGCACGGAGAAATGTGTGGTGTCGGAACTATTTTATGCGCCTACTTGCACGGAGCGAATTGGGAGCTCATACGAGATGTCCTTAGAAAAATAGGAGCTCCGACAACCGCTACTGAACTAGGCATAGACGCCGAATACATTGTTGAAGCGTTAACGAAAGCTCACTCGATTCGACCAGATCGATACACGATATTTGGAGACAGTGGTCTCACCAAAGAAGCTGCAGTACGTGTAGCCACAATTACCGGAGTAATCAATTAGAAGGTAACACCGTTGAAATCTACCGCCATCGCGCACGCTATCCAGGGCCTGGTCAAATATCACGGGCTCAAAAATAAGAAACTTCGACTGCCTTATCACGACAGCATCTCAGTTTGCGTGGGGCGACTTACCACAACCGCGACCGTAGAATTTGACCACAAACTCGAAAAGGACATAGCGATGATAAATGGCGCTGAACCAAATGCTAACGAAGCCGCGCGGATACTCGCCGTTATCAATCCTCTACGCAAATTTGCCAAAACTAAGATAAATTATAGGTTAGAGAGCCAGAACTCACTCCTCGAAGGAAAAGGGCTGGGTTTCTCGGCAGCAGCATTCGCGGCGATATCCCTAGCTACCGCGAGCGCTTTGGACTTGAATTTGTCACCTGAACGTCTCAGCGAGTTTGCTCGACTCGGAGCTGGCTCGGCAAGCAGGAGTTTGGTCGGTGGTTTCTCAATATGGTACGCCATGAGAAAAGGCAGATCATACGCACGGCAGCTAGCTTCAGAAAAACGAATCCGCTTAGCTATGGGCATCATCCCAATATCATCAGACATCAAAACCGACCGCGCCCACGATGAATCCGTTTCATCGCCTTTCTTCAAAGCACGACTCTCAGAAGTACGACTTACGTTGCCAAAAATGTTGCACGCCATCGAATCTGCAGATGTAGATCGAATCAGCAAAATCGCGGAGATCGAATCGCTTAGCCTGCACGCCGTGACCATGACTGGAAAAGATGAGCTGATACTGATGAGCCCTGAAACGATCCGCATAATCAGACGCGTTGTAGCCCTTCGTCAACAACACGTGCCTGTGTGGTACTCGCTCGACACTGGACCGTCAGTGTACATCAATACGTATCCGGAGCATCTTGAAGAAGTGTGTAAAGATATCGAAACGAATGTTGGCACGAAAGTTCTCAGAAGCGAAGTTGGTGGCGCAGCTCGCCTGCTAAACGAGCATTTATACTGATCAAACATGCGTGAAGAGCAACCATCACATGTATGAAAATATAAGCGAAGAAATACGAAAGGCAGCAATTCTGAACGCCGTTCGACACGAAGGAAAAGCAAATCTGAAGGCAGTCCTTGGCACGTTACTCGGAGAACACCAAGAATTACGTGCCCAAGCTAATGATCTAATGCCGACGGTTCAGACAATTGTGCAAGAAGTGAACTCCACCTCTCTTCAATCCTTGCGCGAACTGGTTAACCAAAAATGGCCCGATCAACTGTCAAAGCAACGACAGGATAAAGAGCGAAGGCTACCGCCATTAACAAACGCAAACAAGTACGAAAAAATAGTGACCCGAGTCGCACCAAATCCAGACTTTGTGCTACATTTGGGTAACGCGCGAGCTGCAATCCTAAGTCACGATTACGCCAGGATGTACAATGGTAAATTCATTATTAGATTCGAGGACACCGATCCAAGGCTGAAGAAAGCTCAACTGGAGTATTACGGAAAGATCCGGCAAGACCTTGTCTGGTTAAGCTGCCAATGGGATGAAGAATACATACAGAGTGATCGGCTTCAGATCTACTATGAAGTCGGAACAACTCTCATTCGCAAAGCGGCAGCATACGTCTGTCAGTGCAAACCAGACCAATTTCGCGACAAAATAAATGCAAGCTTGCCCTGTCCCGACAGAAGCCTCACCGTTGAAATCAACGAAAAACGTTGGAGCCAGATGCTCGAACACGAATACAAAGAAGGCGAGGCAGTCGTCCGCGTCAAAACGGATCTCACGAATCCAAATCCTGCAGTGAGAGATTGGCCTGCGTTCCGCATCATTGATACTACCAAAACTCCTCATCCCAGAATCGGATCAAAGTTCGACGTTTGGCCTCTCTACAATCTCGCATCTGGAGTAGATGATCATCTTCTAGGAATTACACACATCATTCGAGGAAAAGAGCATCTCACAAACATGGACCGCCAACTATTCATGTACAATCATTTAGGCTGGGAATACCCAGAAGCGATACACTACGGACGCCTCAAAATACAAGGAATGGACCTCAGCAAGTCAAAGATGATGAAAGCAGTAGAGCAAGGAGAAATTTCAAGAGTAGACGATCCTAGACTTGGGACACTAGCGGCACTTCGTAGACGAGGTTATAGTCCGAAAACGATCCGAGATCTCATATGGGACATTGGACCCAAACCAGTAGACGTCACGATCAGTTGGGACAATCTGAATGCGATGAACCGAAAAATTATTGACCCAATCGCTCATCGCTACTACTTCGTTGCAAACCCTATCAAAGTTACTGTAACGGGGTTGAAGGAACCTCTCGAGGTTCACCCACCTCTACATCCAGAACAACCTAACCTCGGTAATCGAACCATCCGTATTGAACCAAAGGATGGACAAGCAACACTCCTAGTGTCAGGAAACGATTCCAATCTCCTAAAATGTCAGCCGGAGGTTCGATTCATGAATCTCTTCAATTTCAAACCAGTAGGCGCTAGGAGTGACAAGGATTTTAAGGGACAAATCGTCGAAGACACCGAACATCATTCGAAGGCACCCATATTACAGTGGGTCCCGTCGACTGATAGCGATAATATCGCGGTTCAAGTTCTTCTGCCGGATGGGACTTCGGTTGACGGTTTTGCTGAAGCCGACTTAGAAAAGGAAGAAGCTGACTCTATTATCCAATTCGTAAGATTCGGATTCTGTCGAATAGACAGTACTTCTTCAAAGCATATGGTCGCATGCTTCGCACATCAATGACCTGCTACCCACATGAGTTCGTGAAAAGCAAATGAATAAAGTCATTGACCGATCGCTTCCCAACAGCGACGAGTTGTGGCGGATTCTTGTAGAGACAGTACATGCGATGCCAATGTACAACAGTCACAAGCGTTACGTGTCGGAAGTCATGATGAAGGAGAAATCCGACATCTCCTCAAAGGAGCTGGCCGTAATAATCAACATCACACTCGGTGAAGCGATCGTTATCCTTACCGAGATAACGGACGAGAAGAAAGACATCGTCAAAGCCGGTAGCGCACAGAAAAGTATCTCCCAAGTCGCGGATCGCAAGCTGTTCGATTTCAGCCAATGATTTACCTCTAGTAACTTTTATATATTTGATTTTTACCACTAGTAACAAAATACTGGTGAGGATGAATCGAGATGTCTAATCAAAATATTCCCGTTGTAATTCTGAAAGAAGGAACCGAGCGCTCAACTGGTCGAGATGCGCAGCGAAACAATATACTCGCAGCAAAAGTAGTTGCTGCGACTGTCAAGACCACCTTAGGTCCACGAGGGATGGACAAGATGCTTGTAAGTGGCATCGGAGACGTCGTAATCACAAATGACGGCGCTACGATCATGAAGGAACTCGACGTTCATCACCCCGCCGCAAAGATGCTTGTCGAAGTTGCCAAAACACAAGATAACGAGGTCGGAGACGGAACCACTACAGTCGTCATCCTAACCGGCGAACTACTAGATCAAGCCGAAAAGTTACTTGAAAAAGATGTTCATCCGACCGTGATAGTGGAAGGATACAAGAAAGCGGCCGACAAGGCCAGAGAGATAGTCGATGGACTCAGCGAGCCAATAAGCGTGACTGATTCCGACACTCTCAGAAAAATTGCAATGACTTCGATGGGAACAAAAAATGTATCCGGCGCGAAGGATTATTTAGCAACAATTGCGGTCGATGCAGCTCTTCAGGTTAAGGAAACTCGGGAAGGTAAAACGAAAGTAGACATCGACTTAGTGAAGGTGCTTAAGAAACACGGTAAGAGTCTTGAGGAAACAGAACTCGTCAAAGGAATCGTGATTGACAAGGAAATCGCCAGTCCTCAAATGCCCAAGAGAATTGAGAAAGCGAAAATCGCCCTTCTGAATGCAAAGATAGAAATCGAGAAGACCGAATTCGATGCAAAGATCAATATCAACAATCCGGATCAAATGAAAATGTTCCTAGACGAAGAAGAGCGAATGCTGAAGGAGATGGTTGATAAAGTAGCGGAAAGTGCGGCCAACTTCGTCTTCTGCGAAAAATCAATCGACGACATCGCCCTCCACTTCCTCTCAAAGAAGGGGATTGCTGCGATAAAAAATGTCAGCAGCGGAGATATGGAAAAACTAGCCAAAGCCACTGGAGGCAAGATCGTTGCAAGCGTTAAGGACCTCAGTTCGACATCATTGGGAGAAGCGAGAATTATCGAAGAGAGCAAAATTGGAGACGACAAACTCATCTACGTACGCGAAGCAAAGAATCCGCTGGCCGTTACGATTGTTCTTCGTGGAGGAACTGAGCATGTTGTCGACGAAGCAGAGAGATCACTCCATGACGCGCTATGCGTTATCCGCGACGCTGTCGAAGATGGAAAGATTGTAGCAGGTGGAGGAGCAGCGGAGGCTGAGGTGTCTAAGCAACTCCGCGGTTATGCAGTAAAGGTGGGTGGACGAGAACAATTAGCAATCGAAGCCTTCGCAAGCGCCCTAGAAAGCATTCCACTCTCGCTCGCGGAAAATGCTGGACTGGATCCAATTGACATCATGGTCGAACTACGCTCGAAGCATGAAGACTCCGCCAACAAATGGTATGGGGTCGACGTCTTCTCAGGAAAAGTCAAGGATATGAAGACATTAAACGTCATCGAACCACTCCGTGTCATATCCCAAGTCTTAAAATCCGCGACTCAAGCCGCTTCTATGCTTTTAAGAATTGATGACGTGGTTTCGGCCAAGGGAACGGCTATGAAGCCTCCTGGCCAACCGGGCGGAATGGGTGGCCCAGAGGACTACTAAATTCATTCTACCCTATTTTTATCCATGCGTGTCCGTACGGGAGAGGACGCAATTCCGTTGGGACAACTTTGGACTCTTATGAACAAGGAGTATTAGTCGCTTCATCGGAATTTGTCCTGAAGAGCTCGCCTGTACGGCGATCGCTGGAGCACCGATTGGTGGATGACTTACGATCTTCATTGACCAGAGCTGGCTTTCGAGATTTCAAAATTGAAAGACGAGCCGCGAGAATTCTAGTTAGGGCAGTTTCAGACCCAGAGAGGGCCGCCTCAATCCTCGGCAAAGTCTTCGGCGTCGCATACGCTGCCCCGGTAGACATCGTTCCCGGAAGAATAGATGACGTATTGCAAGCGGTAGTAAAAAACGCGGATGAAAGCCTCGCTCAAGGAGAATCATTTGCAATCCGCTCCAGACACCCCAAGATCAGTCAACTCCCCCGAAGAGAGATTGAAACAAGGGGGGGTGCAGAGGTTCTACGCCAACTCGCAGACCGAGAAGTAATTGTGAATTTGGAAGAACCTGACGTTTTGATCTCCGTGGACACAGCCGACGACTTGGCATTGATTTATCGAAAACGAGTACCTGGGCCGGGCGGATTACCCCTATCATCGCGGTGGAAAATGATTGTAGTACTTGACTCTGGATTTTTCTCTATTTTGGCGGCCGTTGCGATGATGCGCCGGGGATGCTTGGTTGAACCGTTCATTCCAACTTCGCGGCGCGGGTCCAAATTTGTGAAAGAAACACAACTTACTCTCGCAAGGAGGTTAGGTGAATTGGTTCCAAGGCCATACATTGGTCATGTGGTTGACCTCGATGTGATACAGAAACCCGGCATATCGGAAATTTCAGATCAAAGCGTCAGGAAGATGGCTGCACAATTCGCGATTACTAAATTCCGCGGTGTCATATTTTCTGATATTTGTGGCGACATCTCCCAAGTCTCCATGAATCATTATCAAGTACCTACGTTCTATCCACTACTGGGACTAGAGTTTGAAGAGCTTAGCTCGTTGTGTGATTTAGCGGGAATCTCAAAGGATGAGTTCAACGTACAGCTTTCATCTGAGCGTAACAAGTTGAAGGATCCAAGTGAGCTAGCTGACGATCTCGGCGGCAATATCGTTATTGAGAAAGTATCCTTAGGACTTGCCACTGATGTTCATGATCACATCGCATGCTAATTCAACGGCGTCCATAGAAGCAGCGACATTTTTTACGCGTTGAGCGGTTAGAACGAACTCTGGGGAATTCAATATTTTCTCTACTGCTTCATTCAACGTTTTAGTGTTCAGTTCGGATTGATAGATTAATTCAGCCAAATTAATTGAGACCGCACGTTTAGCGTTGCCGTACTGTTCCGTGTGGTCTGGGATCGGGACTAAGATCATCGGCTTGCCGTACACCATTGATTTCATCATCATCCCATGACCCGCACGTGAAATGACTACATCGCAACCTCGAATAAACTCGTCCTGATTCTCTATCCAATCATAAATTTGGAATCGCCCAGAAATTTCCTGTGCAAACTTGCCACTTGGTTGTCCTCTGGACATGACCACGTTGTATTTCTTAGAGAGATTCAGTAATGGATCCATCAAAACTCTGTTCAATGCTTGTCTTTCAATTCTTGGTCCGCTAACGGCAGCATAAATTAGCGGAGTTTGAAGATCGAACCCAAGCGTCTTCTTATCGACTTGAATTTCGTTTGATCCTGAGACAATGGGACCTATTAGCTTCACCTTGGCAGCGTACCGTTTCGGAATAGCAAGGTTCCCTATGGAGATAGTATACGGTGCCGGCAGATCAGGTATGAGTATAACCCTACATCTCACCCAGACAAGTTGGATACTGGTACGGATGAAAACCCAGCCCAGGTTAGCTATTAGGAAGAAGATCTTATCGAACAATGACAATTTTTTCGATGATGGTCGCCTTATGATTTCGACACGGAATTGATTAAGCATTAGAACGACTGGTATCTTCAAGAGCCACGCGGCGATTAGCGACGAGGCTCTAGAATCCGACAAGACAACATCAGGTTTGAAACGCTTCATGAATTGGATTTCAACGATCACTTGGCGTAGAAATCGTCTTATCCCCAGGGAAAAGCCGCTTGTTGCTGCGGTCATCTTGAAATCAATTGTGCCATCGCTCGTGACTTTGAAATTAATCGGTACGGCCTCAAACGTTCGCAGGTGATGGTGCTTCGCGTACTCAAGCCCGTCTAGATATGTGGAGAATACTGTTTGGACTCCGCGCCTATTCAATTCCTTTGCTATTGGATCCGTACGCGTAATGTGCCCGAGACCAATTCCGCAAGGCGCAATGTACACACGCAAGGTGGTTATTCACCAAAACTTTTTTTCCTAACTTCTCCTGCGGGCTCGATTTCCTCAAAGATCTCTCCTTCAAAGACCTTTACCGTGATCTCGTTGAGCAACCATGCGTCTGGTGGAAGCCCTGCTTTCAAGCAACAATTCGTCAAGAAATCAGTTCCATCCCATTCCCATTCCACTGCAACTTGTGGGAGCAATAGGCCGGAAGATCTCATTCCTTCAACAATTAAGCCATGTCTCCCAATCTCAATCAATTCGGGTAATGCCTTTCGATTTGCAATTGTAAGTGGTTTTGGGGCTGTCAGGGCAGTCAACTCGATTACAATTGAATGCCCAAATTCTTCAATTGATACTGGTTCGAATCGAGGGTCTTCGGTCGCGGCGTAAATTGCAGCCCTCACGGTTGCTTCGATTAACGGTTGCTCAGGATAAGGAAACCCTATGCAGCCACGCAATGCATGAGTCTTGAATGT